>MTKZ01001337.1_pt1 | contig 10842 bp, 11 predicted proteins | sample 1042781 | NCBI WGS metagenome assembly MTKZ01 (sample SAMN06212207, study PRJNA360539) | anaerobic digester metagenome | biome: Wastewater treatment plant; material: sludge; isolation source: anaerobic digester fed with sludge from wastewater treatment plant | place: Denmark: WWTP Viborg ...
GCGTTGGTGGTCGACGAGCGCTACTCGTCGGTGTTCAAGCTGGACAGGGTTCGCCCGGCACTGATCGCCGAACAGTTGGCCGAAGCGGCGGTGCGGTATCCGTCGGTGCCGATCGTGTTTGCAGAGACCCGCCAGCTGGCCCAGGAGTGGACGTACCGGTTCTTTGGCGCGGCCCTCGACCACCGTCTGAACGAGGAGGCCGGCGCCCAACGACTCGATGGGCTGACCGGAGCCGGGCCGGTTCCGGCCCGGGAGCCAACCACCGCAGAGGTCCGCTCGTGGGCGATCGCCGCCGGGCTGACAGTCGCCGACCGGGGGCGGCTTCGTCCGGAGATCTGGACTGCCTACCGGTCTGCGGTCGCCGGTTCGCCAGAGGCGGTTGGATAGATAGGACTGCCTAACATAGAGTTTTGCTGATGCGGACAGCACACGTAAACCAGACTGCGCAACCCGGCCCGCCCGACCGGCCGAGCGGCGCCGTGCCGGCGGCTCGGGCCAGGCTCTGCGGCGTGGCCTCGCTGCTGGCAGCCGTCGCCATCACGCTCGCCTGGGTGGGCGGCGCCGGTGCGTCGGTCGCCGACCCACCGGGTGCCGTGCTTGCTCGCTACCAAGGTGGCGCGCAGGTGTCCGACGGTGTGCGGACCGTCACGGTGTCTCAGTCCGCCGAGCTCCAGCCGGGACAGTCGATCGCCGTCAACGGNNGCCGGTGCAGTGCCATCGCCGTGCGCCGGAGGTGAGGACCGCTCCGGCAGCTCGGGGGCGTCGGCTTGGTTTTCGTCCAATCCTCCCTCCTACGCCACCAACATTGCGGTGCCCTACGCCCAGGGTGGCTCCTTCAGCGCCCAGCTCACCGTGTCGCCCGAGCTGGGTGGTGGTCTGGATTGCCGTCAGGTGCAGTGCGCCATCGCCACTCGCAACGATCACACCCGTTCGACCGACCGGTCCCAGGACCTCTATATCCCGGTGACGTTTGCCGCCGGTGCTCCGGCCGAGGCCCCTCAGCCAACCGAAGCCCCCGTCGTGCCGGCCCCTCCAGTCGAGGAGCCGGTGCAGGCGACGATCGCTGAGGCTCCGGTCACCCCGGCGCCACCGGTCGAGGATAAGCCGGCGACCACCAGGCCGAAGGCGACGACGACCGCAAAGCCCAAGAAGAAGTCGACGACGACGGTTCCGAAGACGACCACCACTACGACCAAGCCGAAGGCGACGACGACCAGTGCGAAGCCGACGACAACGACGGCACCCGAACGCGCCGAGGAACCGAAGATCACCGTGACATCCAATGACGGGGGTTCGGGCGGCTGGGGTTGGGGACTCGCCGCCGCCGGGGGTGTCGCGCTGCTCGGAGGTGCTGGCGCCGGCATCTACCGGTCGAAGACGGGGCGGTGGCCGGGGATGAACGCTCCCACCGACGGGGCGTCGGCACCATGAGCCGCCGAGCCAGCCGGTCCGGTCTGAGAAGCCCGACGCTCGTCGGTATCGTGCTGGGTGCCGCCCTCTTGGTGGCGGCGTGCGGCGACGGGGGCGTGACCCTCGGACAAAACAAGGAGTCGACGCCCGGACTCGGCGACGACGTGGCCGCAGCCATCGAGCCGGAGCTGCCGCTTCAGGTTGTGTCCGACAACGGCGAAACGGTCACGGTGGATTCCCTCGACCGCATCGTCAGCCTGGATGGCGGCGTCACCGAGATCCTTTTTGCGCTTGGCATGGGTGACCGGCTTGTCGGTCGCGACATCTCAACCACGTTCGCCGAGGCCGAGAAGATCCCGCTGCTGACGAAGGCCCACGACATCTCGGCCGAATCGGTGCTCTCGGTTCGGCCCGACATGGTGATCGCCAGCGAGCTGATCGGTCCCCCGGAGGCCAAGGCCAGCATCGAGGCGGCCGGCGTGCCCGTTGTGACGATCGACCCGGTGGTCGCGGTGGACGGGGTTGGAGACCGCATCCGAACCGTCGGTGAGTTGACCGGGGTGGCACCGGCCGCCGAGGAGTTGGCCGCCGGCCTCGACGAGGAACTCGACGAGGAGGCTGCGGCGCCGGCGGGGGCCGAAGCGCCGCTGGTGGCGTTTCTCTATGTGCGGGGCAGCGCAGGCGTGTACCTGATGGCCGGGCCGGGCAGCGGGGTCGACTCGCTGATCGAGGCATCCGGCGCCACCGATGCCAGCGCCAAGATTGGGCTGAGCGATCCGTTCACCCCGCTCACCAGCGAGGCGCTTGTGAAGGCCCAACCGGACGTCATCCTGGTGACGACGACGGGGCTGGAGTCGGTCGACGGGGTCGCCGGGTTGATGCAGATCCCGGGTGTTGCCCAAACACCGGCTGGACAGAGCGGTCGCGTCGTCACGATGGAGGACGGCCTGTTGTTCAGCTTCGGAGTCCGCACCCCCGAGGTCGTCGAGTCCCTGAAGGCCGCGTTCGCCGAGTCTGGGCAGCCAGACCGCTCGTGACCGAGACCACCCAGCAGGTTCGGGCGAGGCGGCGGCGAAGCCTGTTCGTCGGCGGCGTGGTGGCCCTCGTCGCGGTGGGTCTGGTTTCGGCGACCTCGGGTGCGATGAACATCTCGATCGCCGAGGTGTGGGCCGCCCTCCGAGGCGGTGCCGACCTCGACCCCACCATCAGGTCGGTGCTCGTCGACATCCGCTTCCCGCGGGTGGTGCTCGGCATGCTGGTCGGCGCGTCGATGGCCGCCTCCGGAGCGGTACTGCAGGGCAGCTTCGCCAACCCGCTCGCCGAGCCGGGCATCATCGGCGTCACCGCCGGCAGCGCCGTTGGGGCTGTGATCTACATCGTGTCGGGCGCAGCGGTGCTCGGCACGTTTGGCCTGTCGGCCGCCGCACTGTTCGGCGGGATGGCGGCGATCGCGCTGGTGTATACGTCCTCGCGTCGGTCCGGTCGGACCGACATCGTCACCCTGGTGCTCACCGGCATCGCCGTCAACGCGTTCGCCGGGGCGATCATCGGGCTGTTGTCCTACCTGGCCAGCGACGCCCAACTGCGGGGCATCGTGTTCTGGACGCTCGGTTCGCTGGCGCAGGCGTCGTGGTCCGACGTCGTGCTGGTGACGATCATGGGGGGCGGCGGCATCGCACTTGCCTGGAGTATCGGGCGGGCGCTCGACGTGGTGTCGCTGGGTGAGGTGCAGGCCCAGCACCTGGGCATTCCGGTCGAACGGATTCGCATCATCAGCCTCTTCGCCGCTGCCCTCGCCGCCGCCGGGGCCACCGCTGTCGCCGGGCAGATCTTGTTCGTCGGGCTGGTCATCCCCCATGCGGTCCGCATGCTGATCGGGCCGTCGCATCGGGCGCTGATCCTCGGTTCGGCGCTCGTCGGTGCGGTGCTGGTGGCGCTGGCCGATGTCGTCGCCCGCACGATCGTCGCTCCCGCCGAGTTGCCGCTGGGCGTGCTGACCGCCCTGGTGGGCGCACCGGTGTTCTTTCGTCAGATCCGCAAGTCCCGGCTGGGGGAGGCGACGTGACCAACTACGTTCGACGCCTGGTCGGCAGCGCCGCACGCGAGCCAGACCCGGTGCGCCTCGGTCAGGGTGCCGTGGCGCTGGAGGCCAGCGGTATTGTCCTCGCCCGGGGTGGTCGGCAGGTGCTGACCGACTTCAACCTCAAGCTTCACGGCGGCGAGTTGGTGGCGATCATCGGGCCGAACGGCGTCGGCAAGTCGACTGCGCTGTCCGTGCTGGCGGGGGACGTGCTGGCCGACAGCGGCACCGTGTCGGTGCTTGGGAGCGACCCGCAGAGCCTCGCGCCGGTGGAGCTGGCCCGGCGTCGAGCGGTGATGACCCAACACCACCGGTTTCCCTTCGACTTCACAGTGACCGAGGTGGTCGAGATGGGGCGCTGGGCGGCGCCGACATCGGTCGGCGGCCAAAGAGACGACACCGAATTGGCGGACGCGCTGACCTCGGCAGACCTGGATGGCCTGGCCGAGCGCCCGGTGACCCAGCTGTCGGGGGGGGAACGGGCTCGGGTCGCCTTCGCTCGGACGATGCTCCAGGGGGCACCGGTTGTGCTCGCCGACGAGCCGACTGCGTCGCTGGACCTGCGCCACCAGCACCTGCTGATGCGTCGGCTTCGGGACCGCGCCCGAGCCGGGGCAGCGGTTGCGGCGGTGTTGCACGACCTGGCGCTCGCCGCCGAATACAGCGATCGCGTGGTGTTGTTGGCCCCGGGGGGCGCCACCACCGGGGCCGAACCGGTGGCCGACGTGCTCGTCCCCGAGCGCCTGGAGGACGCCTATGGCTGTCGCATCGTCATCGGTGCTCACCCGGTGAGCGGCACTCCGGTGCCATTTTTCTTCGGGAGTTGAGTGCCCCTAACGGATGTTGTTAGGGTACCCAACCTTCAAGTCCCGACAGCCGCCCCGTGGTGGTTCCTCACCTGTGAAGAGAGACGACATGACACTTGTGACCGCACCAGCGCCGAGGCGGATCACGCCACGCCCCGGCCGGCCGTCCAGCTCCGTTCTGGCTGGACTCGTCGCCGTGGCGACGTTGTTGTTCGGCCTCATGGCCTTCGGGCTGTCCGGCGCCAGCGCCGGGGCGGCGCCCCAGGCGTCGGTGGCGGTGTCGAAGACCGATGTTGCCGATACGGGTGAGACGGTGACGGTGACGGGTACCGGTTTCGATCCGGCTGCGCATCAGGGCACGCGTCCGCCGTTCGCTGGCCAGAACTCTGGTGTGTATGTGGTGTTTGGGACGTTCGATCAGCCGTGGGCGCCCTCTGAGGGTGCGCCGGGTTCGGCTCGTCGGGTGATCGAGCAGGTGTGGGCGTTGCCTGCGGCTCAGCGCGCTCTGTTGGACCCGGCTGGAACCAACCCGGATTTCGCAACGATTGCAGCGGACGGGTCGTTCACCGTCGATCTTGAGGTGGCTCCGGTTTCGGGGAGTACCGGTGAGTACGGCATCGTGACCTACGCCGGTTCTGGTGCGGTCAACGCCGACCAGGAGACGTTCACCCCAATCACGTTCTCCGATCCCGGGACGACGACGACCACCACCACGTCGACGACAACCTCGCCGTCGACAACCACGTCGACAACCACCCCGCCGTCGACGACCACCTCCACCACCACGTCGACGACAACCTCGCCGTCGAGCACGACGAGCGCGGCCCCGCCGCTTACGATCGACCCGCTGGTGCGCGAAGCGCGCAGCGCCACGGGCGCATCTGGTCAGTCGCTGTCGGTCGACCCCGCCACCGGGCTCAACCCCGAGGGCGACACGACGAAGGTGACCGGCTCCGGCTATGACGCCGAGGTGGGCATCTACGTGGCGTTGTGCGTGGACAACGGTCCCGGCGTCACCCCGGAACCGTGCGTCGGCGGCGGTGAACCCGACGCAGCCTCATCGGTGTGGATCTCGTCCAATCCGCCCTCGTACGCAGCTGGCCTTGCTGAGCCGTTCGGACCGAACGGCACCTTTGAGGTTGATCTCGAGTTGGCGGCGGCCGACGACTACGTCGACTGCTTGGAGGTTCGCTGCGCAGTGGTGACCAAGGCCGACCACACGGCGAGCGCCAACCGCTCCGCCGACGCTCGGGTGCCGGTCAGCTGGGCCGGGCAGGATCCAACCGAGACCGAGCAGCCGGTCCAGACGACAACACCCACCACCAAGCCGGGCGGCGGCGGCTCAACGGCGCCCACCAGCGCCACCCCCAAGCCCGGGAACCCTCCGGTGACGAGTGCGCCGCTCGTGCGTGAACCCCGCACCACCAAGGGTGCGTCCGGCCAGTCGCTCACCGTCGATCCGGCCACCGGGCTGGACCCGATGGTGACACGGTGAAGGTGACCGGTTCCGGCTACGACCCCAAGTTGGGCATCTACGTTGCGTTGTGCGTCGACAACGGGCCCGGCGTGACCCCGGCGCCGTGCCTTGGTGGTGGTGGACCCGAGACGGACGCCGACGGTGGCGGCTCGGTATGGATCTCCTCCAACCCGCCCGCCTACGGCGTCGATCTGGCCGAGCCCTTCGGTCCCGACGGATCCTTTGAGGTGGACCTGAACGTGGTCGCGGCCGACGAGTTCGTCGACTGCCTGGAGGTTCGCTGCGCGGTCGTCACCAAGGCCGACCACACGGCGAGCGCGGATCGTTCGGCCGACGCCCGGGTTCCGGTCAGCTGGGCCGGGCAGGATCCGGCCGAATCGGAACAGCCCGTGTCGACGACGAGCATCCCCGGTGCGGGTGCCGGCGGCACGCCGGTGACCACCCTGACGGTCACGCCGAACGCCGCGGCTGTTGCCACGCCAAACCCTGCGACCGCCGTTGCCCCGAAGGTGGCCGGCGTGACGCAACTCGGCGCGGTGACGGGCGGCTCCAGCCCGACGACGCTGGCGTCGACCGGCGCCTCAGCCCGGTTGCTGGTGCTCGCCGCAGCGGCCCTGATCCTGGCCGGAATCGCCGGCCGAATCCTGTCACGACGAGTGAGGAACTCATGACCGAATCAACCGCAACCATCCCCGAGAGCCTCTCCGCCCATGTGCGGGAGGCGACGGCCACCGAGCACACCGAGGCGGAGAACTCCGCCTTCATCGTTGCGCTCATGGGGGGCGATGTGCCGCTCGCCGGCTACGTCGGCTATCTCCAACAGCTGCGGGCCGTCTACGAGTTGCTCGAAGGGATCGTCAACGATGACCGCCACGGCGACGTGATGGGGACGTTTCACGACCCTGGTCTCGAGCGTCTGCAGGCGCTCGAGACCGATTTGGACTGGCTCGAACTTGAGCTGGACGCGTCAGGTGCGCAGGCACCGTCCACCGTCCTGCCCGCCACCCGGGCGTACCTGGGCGACATTGAGGCGGCGGCGAACGACCCGAACTACTCGGCGCCACGGTTGCTGGCCCATCACTACATCCGATACCTGGGCGACCTGTCGGGTGGCTTCTTCGTCGGCAAGCGCATCCGGGAGATCTATGGCCTCACCCCGGACGGGGGAGCGTCGGTCTTCGACTTCCCAGACATCGTCGGCCCGGGCGCTTGGAAGCAGCGCTACCGGGACAACCTGGATGCGTTGGAGTGGTCGGCCGAGGAGCGGCAGGCCTTCGTCGATGAGGCCAAGGGTGCGTACCTTCATCACTCGAAGGTGTTCGACGAGCTGGCCGAGCTTTAGCAAGCCGGAGGCGCTTCGTCGCCAACCCCATCTGCCGTCACCGGTCGAGGGGGTTGGCGACGAGCATCCCTTCTTGGTGGGCCGCCTCGCACAGTGCGAAGTCGGCGCTGGTAAACACGTCTGCGCCGACCAACGTTGCGGCGGCCAAGTGCACGGCGTCGTAGCCCCGCAATGCGTAGTGGGGCGCCAGCTTTCGGGCTCGCTCGATGACCTCCACGTCGACCTCGATGATGTCGAGCTGCTCGATCAAGTCATCAAGTGAATGCTCGGCCACGTGGAATGCCTCCAACGTCAGTCGACCTTGACGGTGTGCCGCCGCAAGCGCCGCCGCGGCCTCGACCTCGATCAGGCTGACCGCCACCAGTGACAGCGCGTCCCCCCAAACAGCGTAGGCAGCGTGGGTGCCTGCTTCGGCGACGATCAACTTCACGAGCATTGAGGTGTCAACGTAGGTCGTCATGGGTGCCGCCCGATTCAGTTGCTCAGCGCCGCTGTTCAGCAACCAGGTCGCTGACAGACCCGGAGGCATGCACGGGCGGCGGCAAATTGCGGACCTTTGACCTTGCAGGCCGAACCACACCGGCCTCGATCAGCTGAGCCAAGCGGTCGGTTGATGCATCGATAGCGATGAGGCGTGCCACGGGCCGACCATGCTCGGTGACCGTGATTTCGGCGCCATCCTTCACGCTGGCCAGGTGCCGGCTGAGGTTGTTCTTCAGGTCCCGTACGCCGACCTCAACCCGTTGTGTAGCTACATTCATATCCAAATTGTAGCGCCAACTCACGTGGCTGAGTGGCCGGCTTCCCAGCGCTCGATCAGGCCCGATGCCCGGTCGGTCTTGCGTCGCACCGCCTGTTCGATGGCGTCGGCCTCGCCGATGATGGTCAGCCTCGTCTTGGCCCGGGTGACAGCCGTGTAGAGCAGTTCCCGGGTGAGAATCGGTGAGTCGGGAGGGGGCAGGATGACGACGGCATGGTCGAACTCCGAGCCCTGGCTCTTGTGGATGGTGGTGGCGTGAAACGGTTCGACGGCGTCGAGGTGGGACAGCGGCACCGTGCGCAGCTCGGGACCTGCCAGAACCCCGGTGGCATGACCATCGGAGTCGATGATGACCACGGCATCGCCGTTGGCCAGGCGGTTGGCCTGGTCGTTGGCGGTCACCAGCCAGGGCGTGCCGACGGCAAATCCGCGCGTCCCGAACGAGCCCGGGCGGGTCTGGCCCAGCAGCTCGGCGATGCGCTCGTTCCAGGCCTCCACCCCCGACCCGCCCCGACGGTGGGCGCACAGCAGGCGGATGGCACCGAGGGCGTCGACAGCTGCCTGGGCATCGCCCTCCAGAGCGGCGTCGTAGACGCCCTCGGCCGCGTCGAGTGCCAGGCGCTCAAGCTCCGGGGGCATGTCGCCCCACGCGGAGGCGGTGACCGGCACCCAGGTGACGGCTCCATCCTGGGCCTCGAGCGTGGTCCGAACGCCGTCGGCGTCGCCCCTCCGAAGCGCGTCGGCCAACTCGCCGATGGGGGAGTGTTCGCCGAAACGATGGCTGCGGTCGAGGCGCACGACGGCGTCGGCCAGCGGGCTTGCCTGGTTTGTCAGGTCGCCGAGCACCGTGCCGGCCTCCACGCTGGAGAGCTGATCGGGGTCGCCGACCAGCACCAGGCGGGTTCGGGGCGACAGGGCGTCGAGCAGCTTGGCCATGAGGGGCAGCGACACCATCGACGACTCGTCGATCACGACCACGTCGTGGGGCAGCGGGCGGTCGGCGTCGTGGCGGAACCGGGTTGGGTTGTCGAAGTCATATCCGAGCAACCGGTGGATGGTCGTCGCGGTGAGGTCGTTGAGATGGTCGGCCACGGCCTCGTCCAGGCCGGCGTTGTCGACCGCCTGACGCAGCGCCTCGGTCATCCGGGCAGCGGCCTTGCCGGTTGGTGCGGCGAGGGCGATCTGTGGCGGTCGCCCGCCGTCCGCTTCCCGGTCCGCGGCTCCGGCGACCAGCAGCGCCAGAAGGCGGGCGATCGTGTAGGTCTTGCCGGTCCCGGGGCCCCCGGCGATCAGGGAAGCCGGTCGGCTCAGCGCCTCGGTCACCGCCAGCCGTTGTCGGCTGGGCGCGCCGGCTGCGTCGAGCGGCAGCAGGTCGTCGAGCAGGGAAGAGTCGATTGCGCTCGGCGTGACCCCGCCGCCGCCCTCGGCGTGGTTGGCGGTGGCTCGCTGGTCGACGGCGGCGATCACCTGGGACTCATATCGCCAGTAGCGCTCCAGGTAGAGACGACTCTCGTCGAGGATCAGCGGGGGAACCCGGCGCTGCTCTCCGTCGAGGTCGGCCCAGGCCGGAAGCGGGGTGCGCCCGACCAGCGGCGACGCGGCGACCAGTTCGATCCAGCCGTTGTCCTCGGGCCAGGCCAGAGCGTCCAGCGCATCGCCGTCCGCTCCGTCGACCACCAGCCGCTCCGGGGCGGTGCGCAGGTCGACGCAGATGTGACCGCGGCTCGGCGAACGCACCGCAAGCGCGATGGCCAGGATGACGTCACCAACCGTGGGATCGTCAAGTGAAACGCCGCCGATGCGCAACAGCGCAGCCGTCACCTGATGTTCCTCCAGGCCGAACACCCCGGCAGCGGCGTACTCAACGAGCGCCGAGGTGACCGCCTCGAGGTACTCGTCGACCGGGGAACCATGGTGGGTCACCCAGGAGCCTGGTCGGGTGTCGGTCGGCCTCATTGGGTCACCTCCTCAAGCGTTGCTCCGGCCAGCAGGTTGGACAGCGCCAGGATCAGGCCGGTCGGCGGCTGCCAGGTGAACACGCCGTAGGTGCGCCCGTCGGCGGTGGTCGCCGTGTCGGGGCCGGCCATGCCGCGAAGAAACAGGTAGGCCGCCCCGCCGAGATGCACGTCCGGGTCGTAGCCGGGCAGCCGCCAGCGCAGGTAGCGGTGCAGGGCCACCTCGTAGAGCAGCGCCTGCAGCGGGTAGTCGTGGGCGACCATGGCGTCGACGAGCCGGTCGGGATGGGCGGCCTCCGGGTCGACGGTGCCCCACGGCGCCAACAGGTTGGTTTTGTAGTCGGCGACGACGTAGCGATCCGGTTCGCCTGCCGACCCCCGGGCGCGGATGGTCAGGTCGATCGAGCCGGTGAGCATGCCCGCCAGGGGCAGCGTCGCTGCGGTGCCCAGGGCAAAGGTTCTCCCGGCCAGCGGATCGTCGGACGGCAGCCAGTGATCGACGATCCGGGTGAGGTCGGCGCCGGTCGGGCGGGAGGCGCCTTCGAGCGGCAGGTCGAAGTCGAGCTCCCGAAGCTGATCGGCCCGGGGCAGGCCCGCCAGGGTGAGCGAGCCGAGCGAGCCACCCATCGGCGTGAGCGTCGACGCAGCGACCGCAACGGCGAGGCGAGGTTGGTCGAGCTCGTCCGGAGGCGATCCGGCGGCGATCACCCGGGCGAACTCACCCTCAAGGTCGGGCGCCTGCAGGTCGGCTTCCTCCAGCACCTCGTGTACCAGGCTGCCGAAGGCCGTGCCGGCTCCAAGGTCGACCCATGGGTCGGGGGACCCGTTCGGCGGATCGGCTGCTGCGGCCCCGGTGATCGGCAGCGTCGCTGTGGCGGCGTCGAGGGGTGGCTCGCCGCCCTCATCGTCGGCGGCCGTGTCGCCCCGGCCGGTCGCATCCTCGGGCCGTTGGGCGGTTCGAATGGTTGAGCCGTCGTGGTCGGCGGTCAGCGCGGAGAACGACCAACGTCGC
>MTKZ01125712.1_pt1 | contig 10842 bp, 5 predicted proteins | sample 1042781 | NCBI WGS metagenome assembly MTKZ01 (sample SAMN06212207, study PRJNA360539) | anaerobic digester metagenome | biome: Wastewater treatment plant; material: sludge; isolation source: anaerobic digester fed with sludge from wastewater treatment plant | place: Denmark: WWTP Viborg ...
CCACTATGTCACCGAAGACATGCAGGCGCGTGAGGTGGGCCCCCACCCATTCCGGGAACACACGAACGGCCGCTTCCAGCGGCTCACCGAACTGTTGGAAGAGAAACGGGGCAATCTTACTCCGAAGGACGGTCCTACACTGCTAAGCGACTGCATAATCCCCTTCGAGGGACGCAAACGCGTCACGGGAAGCATCGTCGCCGCAATGAACGTTGTACAAAGCATAGTTCTTTGCCCCGAGGACGACGCCCTGTGGATGGCCCACGGAGATTATCCCGTGTGCCTAAATGACCGGTTCCGCGGCTTCCGTATTTCGGCCCTGTGGGAGGGCGATGAAAACCAGGATGATATCGATGACCTGCCCGGCGGCGGCCAGCTCGATGCCACCGAGCGCGCCGCCCTGTTTGAATATGAAGAAGCCTGGTCGGCTTATCTTGACCAACTGGACACCAGCAAGGCGGTTTTTCACTTGTTGCGTGCGACAGAACTGCTGCCCGGCGAACCCACCTTCCCGCGCATGGCCGGCCTGCTGCTGTTGAAGGAGAAACTGTATGCGCGGGCGCTGCCCCTGCTGCTGCAAAACACGGAATATGATTACCGCGACCCTGTCATGCGCGCCGAGGCCTATATCTGGGTAGGACGCTGCCTGGACCTCCTAGGACTCCGCGAAGAGGCCGTCAAGCATTATGCCATCGCCGCCGGGCTGAACGCACCGCCTGTCTCTGCGGCCGGTGTGCGTCACTGGCAAATACCGTTCAAGGCCTGGCAGCTCCTCAATATAGCCCCCGAATTTATTGTGGGCACCGCGCTGGCCAAATTTTGAGCCCCACTTCGCAAACAAATTCCATATCCGTAAACGCTGCAGCACCTTGACTGCTGCCACCGATGATGCCTCGGAAATGACATGGAACGAAACACACCATGACGGAATGCTTTTAGAAGAAATTTGACTTGCGGCGCTAGATAGGATATAATCCTAAACAGGATTCCCTAAGACAATAAAGGTGCGCGGAATAATGTCCTTTCCCACAACTGTCGTCAATAGCCGTATGGAAGCGTTCAAGCAGGCCTGTGTCGAACGGGGGGTGAAAGTCACCCACCAACGTCTGGAGATTTATCGGGCATTGGCGTCGTCGGAGACGCATCCTGATGCCGAGACGATTTACCGCTGTGTGCGTAAACGCATTCCTACCATCTCCCATGATACGGTGTACCGCAACTTGAAGCTGCTTTCTGATTATGGCCTTATTGCAGTCGCGGGGACGAGCAATGAGCGGCTCCGTTTCGATGCGAATATGGAACGGCACCATCATTTCGTCTGTGTACAGTGCGGCCTCATCCGCGACTTTTGTTCAGAACAACTGGAAAGCATTCAGTGCCCCCGGGAAGCCCGCGCCTTTGGCGCGCCTGTTTCCCTGCATTTCGAGGTAAAAGGGGTGTGCACAAAATGCAGCAGCCGCACCAGAAACAAGTATTAATGGTACCGACCTGCATGGATTGGGTTACGTGATACATCGCCGGCGGCGCGGCCTCCGGCAGGAACCCGCAAATAAAAGGAGACCGAAGATGAATGGAGAAAGCAAGTGCCCGGTAACGGGTAAAACCCATGCGCATCCCGCCGGAAAGGGAACGTCAAACCGCGACTGGTGGCCGAACCAGGTAAACCTGAAGATACTGCACCAGCACTCCGAGTTGAGTAATCCTATGGATAAGGCGTTCAACTACGCCGAGGAATTCAAGAAACTCGACTTGGCAGCCGTAAAGAAGGACCTCTACGCGCTGATGACCGACTCGCAGGACTGGTGGCCGGCCGATTGGGGGCATTATGGCGGGCTCATGATCCGCATGGCGTGGCACAGCGCCGGCACCTACCGAACGGGCGATGGCCGCGGCGGCGGCGGTACCGGCAACCAGCGCCTTGCGCCCATCAACAGTTGGCCGGACAATGTGAATCTCGACAAGGCACGCCGGCTGCTCTGGCCCATCAAACAGAAATACGGACGGAAACTGTCCTGGGCCGATTTGATCATCCTCGCGGGCAACTGTGCGCTTGAATCCATGGGATTCAAGACCTTCGGCTTCGGCGGCGGCCGCGAAGATATATGGGAACCGGAAGAAGACGTCTACTGGGGCGCCGAGAAAGAGTGGTTGGCCACCAGTGACAAGCCCGACAGCCGCTATTCCGGCGACCGCGACCTGGACAATCCCCTGGCAGCCGTGCAGATGGGCCTGATTTATGTCAACCCGGAAGGCCCTGACGGCAATCCGGACCCGGTTGCCTCCGGCCGCGATGTACGCGATACCTTCGCCCGCATGGCCATGAACGACGAGGAGACCGTCGCGCTTGTCGCCGGCGGCCACACTTTTGGCAAGTGTCATGGCGCCGGTCCCGCGACCCATGTGGGACCGGAACCCGAAGCGGCTCCTTTGGAGGAGCAGGGCCTGGGATGGAAAAGCAGTTTCGGCAGCGGCAAAGGCGGCGATACCATCAGCAGCGGCATCGAGGGCGCCTGGAAACCTAACCCGACGAAATGGGACATGGGCTACCTGAAGGTGCTGTTCAAGTACGAGTGGGAACTTTGCAAGAGCCCCGCCGGCGCTCACCAATGGCATCCCATCAACTGTGAACAAGAGGACATGGTCATAGACGCACACGACGCTACCAAGTTTCACAGGCCGATGATGACCACCGCCGATATGTCGCTGCGCTACGACCCGGGCTTCGAGCCTATCGCGCGGCGTTTCCAGCAGGATCCCGAAGCTTTTGCGGACGCCTTCGCGCGGGCATGGTTCAAACTGACCCATCGTGACATGGGCCCTCGTTCGCGCTATCTAGGCCCGGAAGTGCCGAAAGAAGATCTCATTTGGCAAGACCCGGTACCCGCGGTTGACCATAAGTTGATCGACAAGAAGGACATCACCGATCTTAAAAGCAAGGTCCTCTCTTCGGGATTGTCCGTCTCGGAACTGGTTTCTACCGCCTGGGCGTCGGCATCCACGTTCCGGGGCTCCGACAAGCGCGGCGGCGCGAACGGAGCGCGCATTCGTCTTGCGCCGCAGAAGGACTGGGAAGTCAACGAGCCCGAGCGGCTGGCAAAAGTCTTGAAAACCCTGGAGGGCATTCAGCAGGCGTTCAACGATGCGCAGTCCGGCGGGAAAAAAGTATCGCTCGCCGATATGATTGTCCTGGGCGGTTGCGCTGCCGTCGAACAGGCAGCGAAAAACGCCGGCCATGACGTGGCCGTTCCCTTCACACCGGGGCGGACCGATGCATCGCAGGAACAAACGGACGCGGAATCCTTCTCCGTACTGGAGCCGACCGCAGACGGCTTTCGCAACTATATCAAGGCCAGGGTCAGTATAGCGGCCGAACACCTGCTGATCGATCGCGCGCAACTACTGACACTGACTGCACCCGAAATGACCGTGCTCATCGGCGGCCTGCGCGTTCTGAATGCCAACTTCAAACAGGCGCAACACGGTGTCTTTACCAAACAACCGGAAGCGCTTACCAATGATTTCTTCGTGAACCTGCTCGACATGGACACGATGTGGAAGCCCACCTCGGAGGCCGAAGACCTCTACGAGGGCCGTGACCGCGCGACGGGCGAACGCAAGTGGACCGGAACCCGTATTGATCTTCTTTTCGGGTCAAACTCCCAACTTCGCGCCATAGCGGAAGTGTACGCCTGTGAAGATGCTTGTGAAAAATTCCTGCAAGATTTCATTGCGGCCTGGAACAAAGTAATGAACCTCGATCGTTTCGACCTCGCCGGTTCAAAGTAAACGGATAGAATAAAGAAACGTTTGTTGAAGCACGGGGCCTGCCGTCTTGAGACAGAAGGCGGCAGGCCCCGATTATTGTTTGGGTCCGATACCGCAGAAACGGTTCCTCCTGAATTCATATTCAAAAAGCAACAAACTGGTGTAAAGTTTTCCGGCGGGAAGGCTCCGGACAGGATAGCGTTTAATGAGAATTTCACGGTGACTTTTCTCCAGTATACATCCCCCGGCGCTTCGCGCCACCCCCTTCAAAGGGGGACCTTTCAGGGCATCGGTGTGGTTCTGGCAAAATAAGAAGCAAACACGGCCCCATTAAGGACTACGAAAATGCATAACACCAGAGGCAGGCAAGAACACATCCCCTTTGAAACGGGTACGTGCTAGAGCCTACCTACGGGGCAGCTGCATGATACAGGCAACGCCTAAAACTATTACGGAAAACGTAACCAGCGCAGCGAAAAGTCCCCCTTTGAAGGGGGATCTGGTATAGAATGGCTCAGGCAATACCAATGGGATTGCTCTTTAATAAAGACAACACGTAAAACCATTACAGTCAAACGTAATCAACGCGGCGAGAAGTCCCCCTTTGAAGGGGGTGGCGCGAAGCGCCGGGGGATGTATACGTATTCAAAAGGACTCCTACACCCATGTCAGAAAATACACGAAAATTTCGGTATGATCCACGCTTACGTTCGCTTGCCCGTCAACTCCGAAAAAACGGCACCCTCGGCGAAGTGCTGATGTGGAACGCACTCAAAGGCCGCGCTCTGGGATATGAATTCCACCGGCAAGTACCCATCGGAAACTATATCGTGGACTTTTTCTGCAATGAGCGTAGGCTCGTCATCGAAATAGACGGCAACAGCCACCAGTTGGAGGAGGTGTATGAACACGATGTCAAAAGGCAAGAGGAATTGGAAGCGATGGGGATTCATATCCTGCGTTTTCAGGAGAAAGATGTCCGCCGAGATATTCAGGCGGTGACTGATGAAATATCGCGGTGGTTGCGCGAAAACGACTAAGATTGGGGAGAAACTACTTTCCGGGGTTGTTATTGCAGGGCGTACATCCCCCGGCGCTTCGCGCCACCCCCTTCAAAGGGGGACCTGGCATGTTGTGGCGCAGGGAATATAAGGAGGACTGCTGAATAATTAAGGCAACGCCTAAAACCATTACAGTCAAACGTAACCAACGCGGCGAGAAGTCCCCCCTTTGAAGGGGGAACTGGTAGAGAATGGCTCAGGCAATACCAATGGGGTTGCTCTTTAATAAAGACAACACGTAAAACCATTACAGTCAAACGTAATCAACGCGGCGAGAAGTCCCCCTTTGAAGGGGGATCTGGTATAGAATGGCTCAGGCAATACCAATGGGATTGCTCTTTAATAAAGGCAACGCCTAAAACCATTACAGTCAAACGTAACCAACGCGGCGAGAAGTCCCCCTTTGAAGGGGGTGGCGCGAAGCGCCGGGGGATGTATACGTATTCAAAAGGACTCCTACACCCATGTCAGAAAATACACGAAAATTTCGGTATGATCCACGCTTACGTTCGCTTGCCCGTCAACTCCGAAAAAACGGCACCCTCGGCGAAGTGCTGATGTGGAACGCACTCAAAGGCCGCGCTCTGGGGTATGAGTTCCACCGGCAAGTGCCCATCGGGAACTATATCGTGGACTTTTTCTGCAATGAGCGTAGGCTCGTCATCGAAATAGACGGCAAGAGCCACCAGTTGGAAGAGGTGTATGAACATGACATCAAAAGACAAAAGGAATTGGAATCGCTGGGGATTCATGTCCTGCGTTTTCAGGAGAAAGATGTCCGCCGAGATATTCAGGCGGTGACTGATGAAATATCGCGGTGGTTGCGCGAAAACGACTAAGATTGGGGAGAAACTACTTTCCGGGGTTGTTATTGCAGGGCGTACATCCCCCGGCGCTTCGCGCCACCCCCTTCAAAGGGGGACCTAGCATATTGTGGCGCAGGGAATATAGGGAGGACTGCTGAATAATTAAGGCAACGCCTAAAACCATTACAGTCAAACGTAATCAACGCGGCGAGAAGTCCCCCCTTTGAAGGGGGCTCTGGTATAGAATGGCTCAGGCAATACCAATGGGATTGCTCTTTAACAAAGGCAACGCCTAAAACCATTACAGTCAAACGTAATCAATGCAGCGAAAAATCCCCCTTTGAAGGGGGTGGCGCGAAGCGCCGGGGGATGTATGCTTGTTGAAAAGGATTCCCCCCCTATACCGAACTACTCACAAATATCTTTTGCGAGAGATGCGGTTCGTCTTATGCACTCTGGGTATTTCCGGTTTTGAGCTTGCCTAATCAATCGGCTACTATACCACGGTACTTCAACAGGGGGGGTCATATACCGCATCGCCTTGGAGGGCGCCCAAAATAGGAGAGCCTGTCATCAAAGCGCACAAAGGGAACCCGATATCATGAGAAACACCATTGCAATCCTTTTGTTTGGAGTACTGGCGGCAGTCCTTGTTACACACAGTGCGAAGGCAAATCCCGACATCCCGATAGAAGATTTTGAAAAGGTTGATTATGGCGACTGGGAGGCGGAAGGCACCGCCTTCGGCTCCGGGCCGGCCGAGGGTACATTGCCCGACCAGATGCGGGTGGACGGGTTCCGGGGAAAGCGGCTGGTCAACAGTTATTTTGGCGGGGACGGCGCCACCGGTGTTCTGACCTCGCCCCCGTTCAAGCTGGAACGGCCTTATATCAACTTTTTGATTGGCGGCGGCGGCCACGGCCTCAACACGTCCGTGGCGCTTTTGTACGAGGGCAAGCCGGTCCGGATAGCCACAGGACCGAACACGGAACCCGGCGGCCGGGAAACACTGAAGTGGACCCATTGGGAGGTAAGCGAATTCATGGACAAGGAAGTGCAGCTACAGATGAATGACCAGCAGACCGGCACATGGGGCCATATCAATGCCGACCATTTTGTGCAGAGCGACCAGCCCTATGTCTCGGAGAAAACACGTGCCATCGAAGTGCAACACCGATACCTGAATCTGCCCGTCAAGAACGATGCGCCCAAGAAGTGGGTCCGCCTGCTCGAAGGCGACACCCTCCTGCGGGAATTCGAGATAGAACTGGCTCCCGGGGAACCGGATTTCTGGGTGTTTCTGGACCTGACCCCTTTCATGGGCAAGACCCTAACCCTTTGGGCGGATGAGATTGAACATGACAACAAAGGGTTTGAGGCTATCGAACAAGCGGAAGAGATTCGTGGCGGCGAAACCATGTACCGCGAGCAATACCGGCCTCAATTCCATTTTTCGTCGAAACGGGGCTGGAACAATGACCCGAACGGGCTGGTCTATTACAAGGGCGAATATCACCTGTTTTATCAGCACAACCCCTACGGGTGGAACTGGGGCAACATGACCTGGGGCCATGCCGTAAGTAAAGACCTGGTTCATTGGGAAGAACTGGGTGACGCCCTTCACCCGGATGGCCTAGGCACCATCTTTTCCGGTTCGGCCGTGGTGGATGAACAGAATACTGCCGGGTTCCAGCAGGGAGACGAAAAGACGCTTGTGGCCGCCTATACCTATGCGGGGGATACGAACCGCTGGTCAGAAGGCCAAAAATTCACCCAGGCCATCGCCTTCAGTAACGACCGGGGTCGCACCTGGACGAAGTATGAAGGCAATCCGGTGCTGGGACACATTGTCGGCGGCAACCGCGATCCCAAACTCATCTGGCATGAACCGTCGAAACACTGGGTCATGGTGCTGTATCTTGACGAGCACCGCATGGGCATTTTCACCTCAACCGATCTGAAATCCTGGGAACGCCAAAGCGAGTTGGAAAGTTTTTATGAATGCCCGGAACTTTTTCAGTTGCCTGTAGACGACAACAGCGACACGAGGAAATGGATACTGTACGGCGCATCGGGCGAGTACTTTACCGGCGAATTTGACGGCAGAACCTACACACCCGACGGAGATGCGCTCCCGTTCAATTACGGCAATTGTTTCTATGCCTCCCAGACCTTCAGCGATATCCCCCCTGAAGACGGGCGGCGCATCCAGATTGCCTGGGGGCGCACGGGCCATCCTGACATGCCCTTTAACCAGATGATGAATTTTCCCGTGGAATTGACCTTGCGCACCACGGAATCCGGACCACGTCTGTTCGCCTGGCCGGTACACGAAATCGCGTCGCTTCATCAAAAAGAACACGTATTTCCGGTCATGGAACTTGCGGACACTTCCCGCACATTGGAAAACATTGCGGGCGGACTCTACGATATAACCGCTGTCTTTGAGATGGGCAGTGCCGAGGAATCCGGCATCATGGTCTGCGGACTCCCCATCACCTTTTACGCCAAGGCGGGCGAATTGCGCTGCGGGGATAAGACGGCGCCGTTAAAGCCTGACAGCGGGGCAATACACCTGCGTCTGCTGGTGGACCGTCTTTCGGTTGAAATTTTCGCAAACGAGGGACGCGTCTATATGCCCATGTCGCATATACAGGAAGAAACGGACACAGGCCTCGAAGTATTCGCGAAAGGCGGCACTGCCACCTTCAGCAGCCTCACCGTGCATGAACTGGCCTCCGCCTGGAAAACAGGCGAATAAGAAAAGGCAGTCAAGATTTCATGACGCTCCTCGGCGGGAGCCATCCCGTGGACTCTCCTTCTGACAGCGAAATATTCCGGCGGCCACAACTTCGCCTTCTACGCGGTTAGCCCGGTGCGGTAGATGCTCCGGGTCATTTTCATCATGCCGGAAACCAAAGGCATCTCCCTGGAAACCCCGCAGAAAAAAATGGGCATTGAATACTCACCAGAACATATACCCATCCAGCCCGAAGAAATACCCGCCGCTACCGGGGTCCTTGCCCTGATTGGCAAAACGCAAGATATGCGGTCCAGCCTTGAGAGGCGGAATAACCAGACCNNATCGCCTTTGATGGTGGGACTGTACAGGTTTACCGCTTTCCCAACCGGTTTTCCATCCAGTTCGACCTGAAAAATACCGTAATCGTGGGAGCAGGTCAGCAAAAGCATTAATTCATCCGCTCCTTCTTCGGCAACGTCTATGTTTAGTTCCAGGGACTGATTCGGTTCTGACGGGGTCCACCACAGTTGTCCTTTACCTGTGCCGATACCCTCCTGGAGCGTGACGTCGCCCGCAGTGGCGCTCGCGGCCTCCAGATCGGACTCCGCTTCCACCAGTTTCGACCAGTCCTCATACAGGCGGGCCTTAGCTTCCGGAAGCGGTTGGAACGGTTTGTGCGGTTCCACCTGGTACCAGAAGGCCACGGACGAGAAATCGTCGGCCCGTTCTTCAAACCCGGAGCGCACCGAGCCGTCTTCCTTGAAGGTCACGCCCATGTGCTCGATTTCGAGACGCAGTGATTCTTTGAAGTTGACGGGGTCCGTGATATGCCACCGGTAACAGGTGGTGCGCGACAAGGGTTCGTAGCCTTCCATGAGGGGCGCGCCGTAATAGGGCGTGGACATTTCGCGCAGGCCCCAGGCATCGCAGAAGTAGTCTTCGGAGCCTGTGCCGCGCAGGCTGGGCTCGGTATCGCCGTCAATAAACCAGAAATCATCCCCTTCGCCCCACCAGCTCGCCAGGTGCTGGCGCACGCTGAGCACGGTGCCCACGTAATGGCCGGCACCCGAGATGTCGGCTATCAGGTAGCGCTTGCCGGACACGGCGGGAAATTCCTGGCGGTACATGGCGTGAAAATTAGCGGTGTCCGCCGGGAGTTCTTCCATTTGTTGCCAGTCCACATAATAATAAAAGGCGCCCACCATGCCGGGGCCATCGTTGGTCACAGTAATCCTGGCGGAAACCTGAAAAGGCATGGGCCAGTAACAGTTGCGCGCGCGGCCTTCAGAAGTAACGGTCACCGGCAGCGACTGGAACGGATGATCCACACCGTGCCCCATGCCGAAAAAATCACCCAGGGGCGCTTCCACCGACGGCGTTTCTTCGCCGTCCCAATACATTCGGATCACCAGCAGGCGGGAATACCCTTTGTCCCCGGCGGCAACCGTATTCCAGATGTGGTTGATAACGCCCGGTCCTTCCAACTCCGCAATAGTGAGTGTTTCGCCCGGCGGGATAGGCCGCGCGTCGGCATTGCCGGCCAGCAAGTCCGGATCGCAGGACGAGGAACGCATGGTGCGGCCTTGTTTCAATCGGGACAGGTTTTCGAGCGGATTACCCTGCGCTTCAGGAGATGACAGAAGCCACCCCAAAGACAATAACAGCGCGAGAAGGGAAGTGGTTATTTTGTTGTGCAGCATGTGAACGCTCCCTATGGTTGAAGGTATATTATACAAAATCTGTTTCCCGGATGCGTGTCGCGCATTTGCAGGCCCGTTTTAATGATTCCTGGTGAAACATGGTATCTCCGGATTGTGATAGACTCTACGGCATGAGCAGGAAACGAAAGATACTCCTGACGGTCGTGTTGCTGGCAACAGCCGTGGGTATCACCACCGGCTGTGTGGTCTGGCAATGGGCCCNNNCACACGCTGACGATACGTTCCCTCGGAGAGGTTGTTTACAACGGGTCGTCCTGGCCGCTGCTCCTGATATCCCGGACGCCCGAAGGGCCGGTCCGCGTGCGGGCATTGTTGACCGGCGGGATACACGGCAACGAACCGGCCGGGACGGAATGCCTGATGCAGTTTCTGGAAACCTTGTCGCGGGACACTTCAGCGTATCCGGGTGTCGCGTTTGATAGTATCCCGGTGGTCAATCCCTGGGGATGGGTACACGGACGGCGGCGGAATGGGGATAATTGCGACCTGAACCGGGAATTCAACACCTTCAAGGCGCAGGAGGCCGTCCTCATGCGGGAGGTTTGCCGGCAGACGCAGTACGATGTGATGGTGGATTTGCATGAAGACCGCCATGTGACCGGGTTTTACCTGTACCGGTTGGCAAGTCCCGACGAGGAACTGTGCCGGGCCATGATTGAAAACGTACAGGCGGGGGGATATCCCATCCATGACGGCCGCGTGATGAAGATTTTTCGGGCCCGTGGTGGTATCATTAATTGCGGTCT
>MTKZ01004880.1_pt1 | contig 10841 bp, 9 predicted proteins | sample 1042781 | NCBI WGS metagenome assembly MTKZ01 (sample SAMN06212207, study PRJNA360539) | anaerobic digester metagenome | biome: Wastewater treatment plant; material: sludge; isolation source: anaerobic digester fed with sludge from wastewater treatment plant | place: Denmark: WWTP Viborg ...
TTTCTTTGATATTAGGTCAAGAATGCGTTTTTCTTACATATCTATTTTATTTAGTCAACCATTTTGATCTTCAAGGAGACCCTTCCTCCGGAAGCGGTTGTATCGCTGATGGTCTGTTCGTCCGAAACAGTTTGACGAAAAATACTTATTCATATAGAAAAATTCCATAAACGTGACGGTAACAGATCAAAGAGATCCCTGCATGAATAAAAATTTGACTTTTCGGCTTGTATTGCTGCTCGCGCTGATCGGTTTCGGCGTCTATCTTTTTATCCATTTTGATCTTTTCCTTTTTTTTAAAGACAAAGATAAAATCATCAACTTTATCAAATCTTCGCGCTACGATGTTCCTGTCTTCATTGTGCTACAGATTGTTCAGGTGGTTATTGCGGCCATTCCGGGGGAAATCAGCGGCTTCATTGGCGGTTATTTGTACGGGCCTCTGTGGGGGACCCTTTATTCTACCATCGGTCTGACGCTTGGCTCCTGGCTGGCCTTTATGCTGGCACGCTTTTTCGGCGAACCGCTTCTGGAAAAAGTCGTTAAAAAAGAGGTTTTTGAAAAATTCGACCATTTCATGGAGCACAAGGGGCTGCTAGTTTCCTTCATGCTCTTTTTGATTCCGGGCTTTCCCAAGGACTACCTGTGCTACATCATGGGCGTCAGCCGCATCCCGGTGATGACGTTCATTATCATCTCCACCGTCGGCCGCTTTTTCGGCACAGCGATGCTGTCCATCAGCGGCAATATTGCCCGCAACGAACAATATCCGCTGCTTGCTGTTGTCACGGTTGCGGCAATTATTGTGTTGTTACTGGTCTGGCGATACCATGATAAAATTCTGGAAATTCTGAAAAATTCAAATAACAAGTGACCCGCGAAACAGTTTTAGGTTTGTAAACAGGCAGAACGGAAGCCCGGTTAAGGCGGAAATGAGAATCAGGTCAGAAAGCGTAACGAATATGAATGTCGGCCGGGATCGGGCAAAACCCGTTTCTGTTTTGATTGTATGGATGCGGGCACTTCGCCTTCACTTTGTCGGACCCAGCATTCTGCCGGCGCTGCTTGGTGGTATGATCGCCTGGGCGAATGGCTATCCGATTCACCTGTTTCACTTCGTGCTGGTCGTTTTTGGTGTTGCCGTCAATCACTTCGGTCTCAACCTGACGGACGACGCTCTTGATTACCGTCACGCCGTTGATCTTCAAAAGGGTGGCGAAAAAAATTTCTTCACCGGCGGGAGCGGTGTCCTGACGGAAGGCCTGCTGAAAGACTCGCAGATGCTGAAAGCCGCCGCTCTTTTTTTTGGTATGACGGTGGCCATCGGAATATACCTGACCTATGCCTGCGGATGGCCTGTTCTGGCGCTGGGGCTTTTCGGTATGGCGTCTTCCATTTTCTACACGGCTCCCCCCGTCCGTTTTGGCTACCGGGGGTTCGGGGAGTTGGGGCTGCTGGTCAATTTCGGTCCGGTCATTGTTTTGGGTTCTTACTATGTGCAGGCAGGAACTTTGTCCCGGGAGCCGCTGATTGCGTCACTTGTCCCGGGACTGATGATGTGGTCTATGATCATGATTAACGAAATCCCCGATTATGAAGAGGACCGGCAAGGCGGGAAATGGAACCTGGTTGCCCGGTTCGGAAGAGAAACCGGCGCCGCTTTATATGCAGCGGGCCTGTTCATTGCTTACGGTGTGCTGGCAGTCACCGGTTTTTTGAAGATTTTATCGCCTTATGTTTTGCTAGGTCTTGTCAGCTTGCCCCTTGCCGTGCAGTCTTTTGTCATCATGAAGCGTCACCTGAATGATCCCCTGGCCATGGCCCCGGCAAATCTTGCCATGATCAGGATCCACAGCCTTACCTGTGCGGCCATGATTGCAGCTTACTTCATAGAAGGGATTTTTCCATGATCACTGAAATTTCAGACAACTTTTACCGCATCACGCTGCCCATGCCTTTTCGCCTACGCCATGTCCACGCTTATGCGCTGGTTGATGGCAGGGATGTAGCGCTGTTCGATACCGGCATGATCCTGCCAGGCGCCCTGGAAAAGCTGGAAGCGGACCTGGAAAGCATCGGATGTTCAACGGGACAAATCAGCGATATTTATCTGACGCATGTGCACACCGATCACTGCGGCATGGCCGGAATCCTCCAGGACAAATCAAAGGCGAACCTTCACCTGTCGGAAGTTGCCCATCAGGTTCACTCACATTTTCAACGGGTGGATGAGTTAATCGGACAGGCCAGGCTTTTTTTCACAAAGCACGGTGTGCCGCCCCGTGACGTGGAGGCCATTGTTGAAGAGATCGAAGACGTCAGCAGCCGGATTCCGAAATTTGAAGTTCAATCCTTGCTGCGTGACCATGAGGTCCGCCGTTTCGGCAGCCGCTCGTTCGAGGTCGTTTTCACGCCGGGCCACGCGGCCGGTCATGTCTGTTTTTTCTTCCGGGATGAGAGGCTTCTGCTGGCTGGCGATCACATTCTGCCTTACATTCCGCCCAGTCTAAGCCCGAACATTTATGACGAGGTCTTTCAGCCGCTGCCAAGTTATCTGCAATCGCTTGCCATCATTGAAAAAATGCCGATTGATACGGTTCACCCGGGACACGGCAATTCCTTTTCCGGTGTGGAAGAGCGGATCCGGGAGATTCGCGCCCATCATGAATTAAAAAAAGAAGCGCTGCAAAAGTTTCTGACGGCCCGGCCCAAAACGACCTTCGAGGTCTGCAGTGACATCATTGGTAATGCGGCTGCCAATTGGGACGACTGGGAAAAATTCATGGCGCTCAACGATACGTATGTGTATATTCAGGCGCTTAAGCATGAAGGGGTAATTCAGGAAACCATACAGGGCGGGGTCCTGTGCTATTCGGTCGGGTAGCACCGCACGATGATTCAGGTTGATGTGTTAATTCCGACTTGTTAAATCCTCTCCAGACAAGTTTTGATTGACAGCACCGTCAGCCTTCCATATGTTTTTATGGATAAATACTGAATTAGATTAATATGATGTTTGAAAGATATTCAACTCTCCTGAAATATTGTTCTCTGATGATCCTCGTGATTTTCTTGTGCTGCAGCTGCGCCAAACGACCGCCTGTGGCCAAACCCGGTTATCCCAAACCATACAAAGTTTTGGGGCAGTGGTATCAGCCGGTGGGTGACGCAAAAGGATTTCGCGAGCGGGGAACAGCATCCTGGTATGGTTCTGATTTTCACGGGAAGCGGACTGCGAACGGCGAGATTTATGACATGGATGGCATGACGGCCGCCCATAAAACCCTTCCCCTGGGCACACTCGTCAGGGTGAGCAATCTCGAAAACAACAGGGAAGTGGAAGTCAGAATCAACGACAGGGGCCCGTTTGTTCAGGGCAGGATCATTGATCTTTCCCGGGAGGCGGCAAAGAGAATCGGCATGATGGGGGCAGGGACGGCCAGGGTCGAGATAGCGGCAGTCGGACAGGCAATCAAGCCGGGTACAGGCAGGGTGGTGCCGGTTGATTTTTCATCGGGCAATTTCACATTCCAGGTCGGGGCATTTATTGACAAAAACAATGCGGAAAGACTTAAGGCCAGGCTTGCCGGGAAATACCCGAACGCGCATATCGTGACATATGACAGGGGCGACCAGGTTTTTTACAGGGTCAGGGTGGGACAGAGTAAAAATCTCAACCAGGCGGCTGATTATGAAAAAATGCTCCGAAAGGACGGCTATTCAGAAGTTTTCACGGTTGCGGAATAAAATTTTGAACGGATAACCGTATGCCAAAACGATTTTGTCCCGTCTGGTAATGAAACACTTTCTCCGCGCCAGTGCTGCCTGTACCGGATAAAATCAAGGATTTTTCCACCCCATGATGGGCACCGTGCTGATGCTGTTCTTCGGACTGCCCGAAATGACCCGGTCGCTGTAGGAAACATAGACAAGGACGTTTCGCGTGCGGTCAAAAAAGCGCACAACCTGTAGCGACTTGAAAACAAGGCTGCGCTGTTCGTCAAAGACCTTTTCGCCGTCTACGAGTTCGCCCTGGAACTTGATTGGTCCGATCTGCCGGCAGGAAATGCTCGCGTCGCTGGTGTCCTCCGCCACGCCGAGAGCGCCTTTCACTCCGCCGGTCTGGGCACGCGAAATGTGACATGTCACACCCTGTACCTTTGGATCGTCAAAGCCGTCCACTACGACTTTGTCATTCGGTCCGATCCACCGAAACTGAGTGCTCACCGAGCCGGTCGTTCCCCGTTCGGGGCGGCTGAAAAACCACCATCCACCGACAAGCAGGATTAACAGCAAAATTGCTCCACCAATAAAAATGATATCCCTTTTCATGCCTGTTCACCTTTAAAAACAAATTTGCGCCGCATTATTCGGAGACTTCACGAATAAAAAGGGCCTCCTGCCCCGGAATTCTGGTTTCCCTGTCGGGGAAATACACCTTGCCGGTTAGGCGCGCGAAGTTGTCCAGATCGGAGCCGATCATGTAAATGATCCTGTGCTTTTGCCTGCCTTCTGTGAAATCAGCCTGTAAAATCGGGATTTCGTCGGCGGTGGCTGAGATGATTTTTGCGATTCCCGTTGTCTTTTTGCCGTTGATATTGCGCGTAACGATCAGTTCATTATCTTTACGCGTCAATGTCGCGGTTCCATGATATGTGCCGCCTCCGTTGGGGCGCTTTCCGATCACTTCATAATAACCGGTAAGGAAACCCAAAAGAGAGTCTTCCCGGTCTTTGTCTTTCAAAGGTCCGTCGGCAAAAGCAACCGAGCACAACAAAACAAGGCAGGAAACCGCATAAAGAATAAGGGTTGGCTTTTTATGATTCTGAGGCCGGCGTTTCATTTGCATGGTTTTTCGCTTCACGCTGCTTTTTTGCCGGAGAGCCCGCAGAATGCAATTGATCTGCCGTGATCCGGACGAAGGTTTTGAAAGGCTTCATTTTGTTGGCAATTTAATTCTTTTCGGAATATATTGCCAGTACTTTTTTATATCGTGCGGAATGATATTTATGTTCAAGGAGTGATTCATTTTTGTAAGTTGCTTTCTTACAGCCTTTTGGGTATAAACGCACCGTCTGCTTTGTGGAAGACGGATCAAAAATGTCAGAAATATCAGGATAAATCATGGCAAACAGAATAGAGGTTGGATTTAAGACCGGAATACGAGACGCGCTTGGCGAAAAGACTAAAAAGCGGATCATCGATACCCTGTCGCTTAACGTATCAAATGTAGCCACGATCGAAGTCTACACGATTGACGGCGAATTGAGCGCAGCCGAGCTTCGTGAAGCCGCTTCAGGGCCGCTTTCTGATCCGGTCATCCAGGAATTTTCCATCAACCGTCCGCTGGCCGGGAATTTTGACTGGCTCATTGAAGTCGGTTTCCGTCCGGGCGTTACCGACAACGTCGGCAAAACGGCGCGCGAGGCGATTGAGCTTTTGCTCGGTGTTGCGGCCGGTCCCAGGAAAATCAATGTTTACACATCGCGCCAGTATCTGGTTTCAGGACAACTATCCAGGGCGGGGGCCGAAACCATTGCCTCCGGACTTCTGGCAAACGATTTGATTGAACGTCATCAGGTGATTTCCGCCGCCGATTTTGATTTTCGTGCCGGCATGCCCGCGCATGTTCCGCAGGTGATCGGAAAAGACGAACCGCAGATGGCGCGGATCGATTTGACGGAATTGACAGATGATGCCCTGCTCGAAATCAGCCGCGAAAAGCTTTTGGCGCTGAACCTGGAGGAGATGCTCGCCCTTCAGGCGTATTTTCAAAATCCCTCCGTCATCCGGGCCCGCAAAAAAGCGGGGTTGGATGAAATGATTACGGATGTCGAACTGGAATGTCTGGCGCAGACCTGGTCGGAACATTGCAAGCACAAAATTTTTAACAGCAGGATCCATTATACCGACGGACGCCGTCAGCTGACGATAGATTCCCTTTTTAAAAAGTATATCAAAGGCTCAACGGCCAGGATCCGCAAAACCAAAGGGAAAAAGGATTTCTGCCTCTCCGTTTTTGTCGATAACGCGGGTGTCATCAAGTTCAATGATCATCATAATCTCGTCTTTAAGGTCGAAACGCATAATTCGCCCTCGGCGCTCGATCCTTACGGAGGGGCGCTCACCGGCATTGTCGGCGTCAACCGCGACCCTTTCGGCACAGGGCTGGGATCCAAACTGATTTTTAACACCGATGTGTTTTGCTTTGCCTCGCCTTTCCATAAAAAAAAGCTGCCGCCCCGCATCCTGCATCCGCGAAGGATTTATGAGGGTGTGCGGGAAGGTGTCGAACATGGCGGCAACAAAAGCGGCATCCCGACCGTCAACGGCAGCATCGTCTTTGACGAGCGATACCTGGGCAAGCCTCTCGTATACTGCGGCACAGCCGGAATCATGCCTTCCAGAATCAACGGCAGGCCCTCGCACACCAAAGAAATCCGACCCAATGACCTGGTGATCATGACGGGCGGGCGGATCGGCAAGGACGGGATTCACGGCGCGACTTTTTCTTCAGAAGAACTACACGAAGGCTCACCGGTGACGGCTGTTCAGATCGGCGATCCCATCACCCAAAAGAAAATGACCGACTTTCTGCTGGTGGCCAGAGACCGCGGCCTCTATCGTGCAATCACCGACAACGGGGCGGGAGGCCTGTCTTCCTCGGTGGGGGAGATGGCGACCTACTCGGGCGGATGCGAAATCGATCTGTCACTGGCCCCTTTGAAATACGCTGGTCTACAACCCTGGGAAATCCTGGTATCCGAAGCACAGGAGCGCATGTCGCTTGCCGTTGATCCGAAAAAGGTTGACAGGTTCATGAGCCTGGCCCGCAGGATGGGCGTGGAAGCCACCGTGCTGGGCAAATTCACAAATTCGGGCAAATTTCATGTCCGCTATGGTTCAAAGACGGTGGCTTATCTGGATATGGATTTTCTGCACGACGGTGTTCCGCAGATGAAGCTTTCTGCAAAATGGAAGGCACCGAAACACCCCGAACCGGCGTTTGCCGAACCCGCGGACCTGGGAAAAGCCCTCACCCGGATGCTCGCGAGGCTCAATATCTGTTCCAAGGAATCTGTTGTCCGCCAGTACGATCACGAAGTTCAGGGCGGCTCCGTGGTGAAGCCCATGGTGGGTGTTCAAAACGACGGCCCGTCAGATGCGGGCATTGTCCGGCCGCTTCTGGATTCCATGGAGGGCGTTGTGGTTGCGCACGGCATTTGTCCCCGCTACAGCGACATCGATGCCTACCACATGACCGCCTGCGCCATTGACGAGGCGGTGAGAAACGCCGTGGCGGTGGGCGCGGACCTGGATCACCTGGCGGGGCTGGACAACTTTTGCTGGTGCGATCCCGTGAAGTCCGCCAAAACGCCGGACGGGGAATTCAAACTGGCGCAGCTGGTGCGGGCCAACATGGCGATTTACGACTACACCACCGCCTATGGTGTGCCCTGCATTTCCGGCAAGGACAGCATGAAAAATGATTATTCCATAGGCCTTACGAAAATCTCCGTGCCGCCAACGCTGCTGTATTCGGTGATCGGCAAAATCAGGGACGTGCGAAAAGCGGTGACCATGGATGCCAAGCGGCCGCAGGACCTGGTTTATATCCTGGGCGAAACCCGGGATGAACTGGGAGGATCTGAATGGTTTGCGCAAAACGGATCGGTGGGCAGCAAAGTGCCGCAGGTGAACGCTAAAAAGGCCATGAAGCTTTATCGTGCATTGCACAAGGCGATCAAGGCGGGCCTGGTTGCCTCCTGCCACGACTGTTCTGATGGAGGCATGGGTGTTGCGCTTGCCGAAACCGCTTTTGCCGGGGGCCTGGGAATACACATCGATTTAAAAGATGTTCCCTATCGCGGGAAAAAGCGCAACGACTATATTTTGTTTTCCGAAACAGCCAGCCGCTTTGTCGTGACCATTCATCCCGGGAATCAGCGCAGGTTTCAAAAGGTCATGACCGGCAATGTTTTTTCGGAAATCGGCTTTGTATCGGCCGACGGATGGTTTGAGGTAACAGGAATCAACGGCCGGTTGGAAGTTAAGGAAAAAATCAATCGATTAAAAGAAGCCTGGCAAAAGCCGCTTAATTTTTAAGACAGGATGATAAGATATGCCCCGTAAAGTGAAAGCCATCGTATTGACCGGCAACGGCACCAACTGTGAAATGGAAATGGCACATGCCTGTAAGCTGGCCGGTGCCGATATGGTTGACATTGTGCATATCAGTGAACTGCTTTTCGGAGAGAAGAAACTTTCCGGCTATCATTTTTTAAATCTTCCGGGAGGCTTTCTCGACGGCGATGATCTGGGTTCTGCAAAGGCCGGTGCCAACCGCTTTCTGCACGCGCCCATTTCCGGTGCCGATGAAATGCTCATCGAAGAGTTGCTGAAATTCATCAATGCGGGAGGACTGATCCTGGGGGTCTGCAACGGTTTTCAGCTGATGGTAAAACTGGGACTGCTGCCCGCTCTTGACAACAATTTCACGAAACAGAGCACGACCCTTACATTCAATGATTCAGGGCGATTCGAAGACCGCTGGGTGTATCTCAAGGCCAACGCAAAGAGTCCCTGCGTGTTCACCGGAGATATTGATCTTGTGTATTATCCTGTGCGTCACGGCGAAGGGAAGTTTGTTGTAAAAAGCGCATCCGTGCTGGAGAAGATCGAGAAAAAAAACCTTGTCGTGTTTCAGTACTGCAACGCGGAAGGTGCAATCACGACGGACTATCCGGACAACCCCAACGGATCAACGCACGCCATTGCCGGCATCTGCAATGACACAGGACGGCTCTTCGGACTGATGCCGCATCCCGAAGCGTTCCTGCATCGCACCAACCATCCCCGCTGGACGCGGGAGATCCTTCCAGAAGAAGGCCAGGGACTGGCCATTTTCGGGAACGCCGTTCGCTTCATCCGTAGCAAAGATTTCTAGCCTTCATATCACCGCTGAAATGTATAGTTCAATGATCCGCCCGGTTCCAAGATTTCCTTGACAGACATAAGCGTGTTTCCTATACTTTGCGTACATAAAAAGGATGCATTGCCATGATGAAAATGACTCTCAAGCGAAAGATTATCGGCCTTGCAGTGCTGGCGGCCATTTTACCGGTTGTTGTCATGATGATCCTCATGGCATCGTTCGAAGCATCTATCTCGGAGATGACCTCGAAAGAACTGAGTGATGTCGCCAGGGGAAATATGGCGCAGATTGCGAAAGATGTCTACGCGCTGTGCGAAACGTCCAATAACCTCATCCAGAAAAAAATCAACAACGGCCTGAATGTCGCCCGAAACATTCTGAAACGGCATAACGACATCGAAGTATCGAAAGAAACAGTAGTCTGGAATGCCGTCAATCAGTTGACGGGACAGTCACAAACAGTGGAATTACCCAGGCTGATGGCCGGCGGGGTCTGGCTCGGCCAGAACCGTGATCTGGCAGTTCCGACCCCCATTGTCGATGAAGTGGAAAAACTTGTGGGCATTACCTGCACGATTTTTCAGCGCATGAATGATCGGGGAGACATGCTGAGGGTTGCGACCAATGTGCAGGACCATGAAAAAAGACGTGCCATCGGCACTTACATACCGGCCGTTCTTCCGGAAGGAACAGACAATCCGGTAATCGCGGCAGCCTTGAAGGGGCAATCCTACCGGGGACTCGCCTATGTGGTCAATACCTGGTACCTTACCGCCTATGAACCGATTACAGACAAAGCGGGAAAAATCATCGGCATGCTTTACGTGGGCGAAAAGCTGGAATCCGTCGCATCACTCAGAAAAGCGATCATGGAAATGAAAGTGGGGAAAATAGGCTACGTGGGCGTCATTGGCGGCAAGGGTGAGCACAAAGGACGTTACATTATTTCCAAGGACGGTACGCGTGACGGTGAAAACATCTGGGACCAGAAAGACATCCACGGCAACAACACCGTCCAGACGATTATTGCCAATGCCCTGAAACAGCCAAAGGGCGAGTCCTTTTATCATGAATACATCTGGCAGAATCCCGGGGATCCGCAGCCTAGAAAAAAGGTTTCCTCCGTGATCTATTTCGAACCCTTCGACTGGGTGATCGTGGCGGGAACCTATGAGGATGATTTTTTTGGGCCCATTGCACATGTTTATAAAATGATTCAAATGCAATTCGTAAAGCTGATTTTGGCAGGGCTGCTGATTATCCTCGTGTCGGTGCTGCTTGCCGTGTTTTTGGCGCGGCGCCTTACCAACCCGCTGGAGATGACCACCGCCCTTGCGCAGAAGATCGCGACCGGAGATCTTCAGCATGCCCGGGAAGAACTGGCAGGAGCTCAGGCGGCGCGGGTCATCCGTTCAGGAGATGAAACGGGAGCACTGCTCAGCGCATTCCAGACGATGACGAACAATCTGGATTCCCTGATCGGTCAGGTCCACCGTTCGGGAATCCAGGTCACAACTTCTGCCACGGAAATTGCCGCTTCGGCGCGGGAACTGGAGGCCACCGTTGCTCAGCAGGCCGCATCCACGACCCAGGTAACGGCCACCAGCCGGGAAATATCCGCCACGGCAGAAGATCTTACCCAGACCATGGACAAGGTCAACGTGTCCCTTAATGATACCATCGGGATGGCTGAATCGGGCCGCGAGGACCTTACCCACATGGAAGGGGCCATGAGGGAACTGGTCAAAGCCACCTCATCGATCTCCTCCAAGTTGTCGATTATAAACGACCGGGCCAACAAGATATCCCATGTGGTCACCACCATCAATAAAATCTCGGACCAGACCAACCTTCTGTCCTTGAACGCCGCCATCGAGGCGGAAAAGGCAGGTGAATTCGGCAGGGG
>MTKZ01010804.1_pt1 | contig 10841 bp, 10 predicted proteins | sample 1042781 | NCBI WGS metagenome assembly MTKZ01 (sample SAMN06212207, study PRJNA360539) | anaerobic digester metagenome | biome: Wastewater treatment plant; material: sludge; isolation source: anaerobic digester fed with sludge from wastewater treatment plant | place: Denmark: WWTP Viborg ...
CGCACAGAAGCTTGATGTGCTCATGTCCGAACTCGATGGCCGCGGCGATGTCGTCTTCCGGAATCTGCTTCGCCTCGCACTCGAGCATGTTGACCGCTTCGCGCGTTCCGGCGACAACCAGATCAATGTCGCCCGCCTGGGTCTGCTCGTAGCTCGGGTTGACGATCAGCTCTCCCTCGACGCGGGTCACACGGACGGCCGCCATCGGTCCCTGGAAGGGGATGTCCGAGACAGCCAGCGCGAACGCGGCGGCGGTGACCGCCATCACGTCCGGCACCACTTCGAGGTCAACCGAGACTGGCATGGCGATTACCTGCACGTCGTTGCGCATCCCGTCGGGGAACAGCGGGCGCACCGGGCGGTCAATCAGACGCGAGGTCAGGATTGCCCGCTCGGAGGGACGCCCTCCGCGCTTGACGAAGCCCCCGGGTATTTTCCCGACGGCGTACTTGCGCTCTTCGTAATCGCAGGTAAGAGGGAAGAAATCGCAGCCCTCGCGGGCCGCTTTGGACATTGTGGCTGTGGCGAGGATTACTGTCTCGCCGATGTGCAGCAGAACGGCGCCGTTGGCCTGCCTGGCCACGCGACCCGTTTCTACGCGGAGCTTCTTGCCACCAAGCTCCAGCTCAACGGAGTGTTCCATTCAGACTGTTGTAGTCTCCTATCTGCGCAGGCCGAGTTTGCTGATCAGACTTCGATACCGTTCGATATCCTTCTTGCTGAGGTAGTTCAGCAGCCGGCGGCGCTTTCCAACCATCATCAGGAGGCCTCTTCGGGAGTGATGATCTTTCTTGTGCTCCTTCAGATGCTCCGTAAGCTGGGAAATCCGCGCGGACAGAAGGGCGACCTGCACCTCAGGCGACCCTGTGTCGCCCTCGTGGGTCATATGTTCGCGAATAATCTCGCCTTTTTGATCCGTGACCAAAGACATTAAAGCCTTATCCCCTGCGCATACATGCCGGCCCTCGGGCCGGCTTCTGTTGTATTTTCACCTCTAGTGAATCGAGACTCAGTTTATCATCGTGCTCGTGCTCTGTCAAACGCAATCGGCGTGTTCTTGTGGGAACTGGGGTTTTCCGGTGGATCATCTGCCCGGGCAGGACAGAACCGGCAGGGGGCAGAAGATGTTCGCGGCGCGGATATCCGGGCCAGCCCTTCGCGGCTCTCGAGGACGTTATGGAGATCAGCTTGAAACTACCAGCCATCGTGTCAGTCATTACTGCTCTGCTGTGCGCCAGCTCTGTTCTGGCGGCCGTTCCGCACACTCAGTGGACGAACTCGCTTGCGCCCAAAGGCCCGAGAGGGGCCGAGCTGACCCTCGCCAGGCGCGGGCTGGCGCAGTACCAGATCCTCATCCCGAAAGATGCCACCACGCAGGAGTCCAAAGCAGCCGCCGACCTCTCGGACTGGCTGCGGCAGATCACGAGCGCGTCGTTTGCAGTCGTGAAGGAGTCCGGAGCGACAGCGCCGGAGGGGCGGTTCATCAGCATCGGCAAGACGCGCCTGCTCCGGGAATCTGGCCTGCCGGCCGCCCGGGCGAAGCTGGGCGACGAGGGCTACGCAGTGGACGAGAAAGACCGCAATCTGTTCCTGCTCGGGGGCGCAACGCGCGGGCCGATCAACGCCGTGTACGCGTTCCTGGAAGAGGATCTGGGATGCCGGTGGTATTCGCGGTTTTCGCAGACGCTGCCCAGCAGCACAACGCTGAAGGTGCGTCCGGTGAAGCGGCGCTATGTCCCCGCGCTGGATATCCGCGATCCGTACTACTGGGAGGCGTTTGACGGCGGCTGGTCGCTGCGCAACCGGACCAACGCGCCCGACGCGAAAGTCCCCATGGAGTGGGGCGGGCATAAGAGGTACGCGCTGTTCGTTCACACGTTCGGCATGCTGGTGCCGCCCGCAAAGTACTTCGAGGAGCACCCCGATTACTTCTCGGAGCACAACGGAAAGCGCGACACGGGCCAACTCTGCTTCTCCAGCCCCGGCGCAATCGCCGCGGCGACCGAGACCACGAAGCGCATCCTGAAGGACAACCCCGACGCCCAGATCATCAGCGTTTCCCAGAACGACTCCGTGCCCTGCTGCGAGTGCGAGAAGTGCAAGGCCGCGGCGGCGGCCGAGGGCAGCTACTCCGGCCCGCTGCTTCAGTTCGTCAACGCGGTCGCCGCGGACGTCGAGAAGGACTTCCCGAAGGTCACCGTCTCAACGCTTGCCTATCTCGACACCGCCGTGCCTCCGAAAACCGTCCGTCCGCGCAGGAACGTCGCCATCCAACTGTGCACGGACGTCAGCGCCTGGCCCGAGCCGTTCCTGACCATTGAGGAGACAGAGGCGTTTCAGGCGCGCATGAAGGCGTGGGCGGCGATGGGCGCGCGCATTCATGTGTGGGACTACACGGTCAACTTCAGCCATTATCCCGGCCCGATGCCCAACTGGCAGGTCGTGACGGACAGCATCCGGTTCTTCGTNNACCTGGGTGTGGGCGAAGCAGCTCTGGGACCCGTCGCGCGACACGCAGTCGCTGATGAAGGACTTCGTGTACGGCTACTACGGCAAGGCCGCGCCCGCGATCTGGGAGTATCAGGAACTGCTCTGGAATCTCTGGGAGAAGGAGCATCAGGGCAAGCTGAAGACGCCGCAGGGGGGAATCCGCTACCCGATGTCGCTGTTCGATGACGCATTCCTGCGCGCGGCGAAAGACTGCTTCCAGCGGGCCGCGCGCGCTGGCGGAGACGCGGAGACCCTGCGCAGGGTGGAAGAAGCCGAGCTGCAGATTCTTTACGCTTACGTTTCGCGCGAGGCTGAGTCGGGCAAGCCGTCCGACCCGGCCGGTTTCCGGGAGGCGCTGGACAGGTTCGAGAAGATCGGCCGCCGCATTCGCATGACGCACACGCGGGAAGGCGCCCCCGACTTCGAAGAGTGGATGACCAAGATGCGCGCGCTGGCCGGGCCGTAGTGCTGAATGCCCGGCGGCGTCAGGAGATAATCGTCACGCTCAGGCGGCGCGTGCGGGGGCCGTCGTATTCCATAAAGTAGAGGCCCTGCCACTGCCCGAGGGCGAGCTTGCCCCCCGACACCGGAACGGTGAGTGAGGGGCCGGTGAGCGTCGCCTTCACGTGCGCGGGGGCGTTGTCTTCGGGATGGTCCCACTGCTCCTCATCGGGGACCGCCCGGCCGAGCGCCTTCAGTATGTCGCGGGCGACGTTCGGGTCGAAGTGCTCGTTGGCGGTGATGGCGGCGGTTGTGTGAGGCACGAACAGCACGCAGACGCCTTCCGCAATGCCGGATTCCTCGACGACCCGGCTGACGAGGTCGCTCACGTCAACGCTTTCGAGCTTCTTTGAGGTGCGGATGCTTAGTTCCTGGTGGCGCGTGCTCATGGTCTATACCGTCCTCTGCGGGCCTGAGAACTCCGATCCCTTCTGCGCAAGGCGCAGCAACAGGGCTTCGGGGTTCTGAAACAGCACCTGATCTATCTGCTCGTCAGAAAGCCCGGCGCCTTTCGCAACGCTTTGTGCGTGGCCGGAGGTGAGGATGTCGCCGGGGGCATGCGAGTCGGAGTTCACGAGCAGCTTTGCGCCCGCCGCAAGCCCGAGGGCCGCCGTGCGGCCGTTGCCGAGGCAGTGCCCCTTGCGGGCGGAAAGCTCGAGGAACACGCCATTCTCCGAAGCGATCCGGGCCTCGTCTTCGCTCAGAAGCCCCGGGTGCGCGAGCACGTCCACAAAAGACGAGCGCACCGCGGCAAGGTTCGTGCCCGGCTCCAGNNGCCGAGGCTTTTCGCCATCCGCGCCGCGGAGTCAATCGCCGCGGCCGGAACGTGCGTCAACTCCACGCCTGTGAGCACCTTGATGCCCCATTTGTCGGCGGCGAGTTCGGCGTCGCGACGGACCTCCGAGATAACCCGTTCGATGATGGACGGGCTGGCGTGGTCGCTGATCGCCATCACCGTGTATCCGTTCACCTGGCAGCGACGGATGAGCTCTATCGGCGACAGCACTCCGTCGCTCAGGAATGTGTGCGTATGGAAGTCGGCAAGCATACGGTGATGTTAGCCGAATCAGGCTTGCTTTGGCCGATACGTAATCAACTGGTGGATGCGGTGATAGTCCTCCTCGCCGTCAATCACGCCAACCTCTATCTCGTACACCTGCTCCTCGCCCGGCTCCAGCGTCACCAGGCGGCCGGCGGCGCGCTCGGCGGCGCGCCCGAGCGGGTAGCAGTTGCCCGGCTCCAGGCCGCAGACGTAGGTCTGGCGTCCGTTCATCTTCCATTCGGTGAAGCAGGGCAGGTTTTCGGCGGCGTAGCGTATCCAGATGCCGAATGGCCCGCCCGGGAACTCCTCGTTCACGAGCGCGACGGTCACGCAGCCTTCGTCGTCCGGGCGCATCTCGTGAAGATAGACCCGCTCACGGAAGCCCTGGGTGGGCGCCTTCATGCGCATCCACTGCTCCGCTTCTTCCTCCGCCGCCGCGTCCCTGGGCCTGCCCTCGAGCGTGGGGGCATGGATTGTCGAGCCTTCCGCGACCACCGGGAAACCGAAGTTCATGTGATACAGAATCATGTGCGGGCGCGGATCGGGCGACTCGTTCGCGACGACGTCCTGGATGCGCAGCTTCTTCGAACCGAGTGCGCTCGTGATGACGCGGGTGAGCGTGATGTTGTCGCCGAAGACGGCGCATTCGCGCACTTTTCCGCGCGCCTGCAGCACATAGTCGTCGCCCTGCCAGCCCTGAAGCACGGCGACATCGCGCGCGGGGACGTGCGACACCCGCCCGTGCACCCCCAGTTCCTCGCCGTTGTCCACGTTCGGGCTTCCCGCCTGCGTCAGCCCGCAGGTCGTCAGCAGGCCCCCGGCGAACGTGCGAAGCCAGCCCGCTCCCTTCGGGTCGTAGAATGACGGGTGCTGGTCGCCGCACGCTGAGCGCCATGCGAGCGAGCGGCCTTTGTAGCTGGCGCCGGAGATGTCGAATCCCCTGTCGCTGATGACGTCGAACTCCAGGCCCGAACCCGTGCGGAACTCGAGCGCCCGCACGCCGTCTTCCGGGCCGTCCTGCAACCGCACGCTCCGTACCGAGGCAACCTGGGAGATGTCTCCGACGTGCTGGCGCAGTTCGTCTCTATCATACAAACCGCCGTATAAGACTGGCATGGGGAACAACTCCTGAATGTTATTTGCGCAAGACGCGTCCGGAGCGTTGTTCTCTGCGGGGCGGCGCGCATCCTGCCCGGCGGCTTTGCGCACTTTGGCGGCAAAGGTTTACAATGCGCGTATGCTGCAAAAGAGAATCATACCCTGCCTCGATGTTAACAAGGGCCGGGTGGTAAAAGGGACGAACTTTATAGACCTGCGGGACGCGGGCGACCCGGTGGAACTGGCGGCGTATTACGACGCCGAAGGCGCGGATGAACTGACGTTTCTGGACATCACCGCCAGCAGCGAGGGACGCGATACCATCGTGGATGTCGCGGCGCGCACGGCCGAAAAGGTGTTCATTCCGTTCACCGTGGGCGGCGGCATCCGCACGACGGACGACTTTCGCAAGATTCTGAAGACCGGCGCCGACAAGATCGGCGTCAACACCGCCGCCGTGAACAACCCCGACCTGATCCGTCAGGGCGCGGAGATGTTCGGCGCGCAGTGCGTTGTGCTCGCCGTTGACGCGAGGCGCAAGGAAGACGGTTCGTGGGAGGTGTACACGCACGGCGGACGAACCCCCACGGGGCTGGATGCCATCGAATGGGCGAAGCGCGGCGAGGAACTCGGAGCGGGTGAGATTCTGCTGACGAGCATGGACTGCGACGGCACGTTGAACGGGTACGACATCGAGCTGACGCGCACGGTCGCCGAGAGTGTTTCGATCCCGGTAATCGCCTCGGGCGGAGCGGGGACGCTCGATCACATCTATGACGCGCTGACCGATGGCAAGGCCGAGGCGGCGCTTGTGGCGTCCATTGTGCACTTCCGGACGTTTACGATCCGGCAGATCAAGGAGTATCTGAGCGAGCGCGGCGTTCCCGTGCGGATGGTCTGGTAGGTCTCTGCATGTCATTCCGAGTCCGCGACGAAGAGTGCCTTCATCGGGGCTTGGCCGTGTGCTGGTGGGCGGCCGATCGGGCGTGAGATGCCTCACGCCCGGAGCGTTCTCCGGGGACGTGTGTCCCCTGAGCGACCTTGAGGGACGAATGTCCCCGGAGAAGGTCGGGGGAGTGAGCGATGTCACCCCCCATCAAATTGTCATTCCGAGGAGTCCGCGACGAGGAATCTCCTTTGTCGCGGAGTCTGCGTCGAGAGGGATACCCCCTGTTCACCTTGAATGACATGGTTTTGGAAAAGGGATTGTGGTGAGTTCTGGCATGGGTAACATTTTCGATTCACTTAAGACGGACGAACACGGGCTGATCTGCGCCGTGGTGCAGGATGCCGAGAGCGGCGAGGTGCTTATGGTCGCCTGGATGGACCGCGAGGCCCTGAAGCGGACGCTGGAAGGGGGCAAGACCTGCTTCTTCAGCCGCAGCCGCCAGAAATACTGGGTCAAAGGCGAGACAAGCGGCCATTTTCAGGTCGTGAAGGAAGTCCGCGCAGACTGCGACCTCGACGCGGTTCTCGTAAAGGTCGAGCAGACCGGCGCTGCCTGCCACGAGGGTTTCCGTAGCTGCTTCTATCGCGCCGCCGGCCCGGACGGGTCGCTCGAGGTCGTTGAAGAGCGGCTGAAGTCTCCGGAGGAGATCTACAAGGCATGAAGCTGTTTCGCGCGGACGCTCCCGTGACCGCATACGTTAACGGGCGGGTTCACACGTTTGACCAGGACACCCCTCTCGCCGCGGCTTTTGCCGAGAAGCTGGGGCGGTTTCTGGCGGTTGGCTCGAACGGTTACGTGCGGCAGCGCGCGGGGGCGGGGGCAAAGGTGGTGGACCTCGGCGGCGCCACCGTCGTCCCGGGTTTCGCCGACGCCCACGTCCACCTCGTTGACTACGGCCTGATGCTCCGCAGCACAGCAGATCTCGTCGGCTGCTCTTCGGTGGCCGAGATGCGGCAGAGGCTGCGCGATCACATGGCGAAGAACGGAAACAGCAGCGGGTGGGTGCTGGGGCACGGATTCGATCAGGAACTGTTCGACCCGCCAGTTTTCCCGACCCGCGAAGACCTGGACGCCGTCGCGAACGACCGGCCCGTCATCGTGTCGCGCATCTGCGGGCACGCGGCGGTGGGCAACACCTTCGCCATGCAGCGCTGCAAGGCAGACCTGCCCGAAGGGGCGCGCGAAACGGGACTGGTTACCGAGGACGACACCGGCGCACTGTTCGCGGGCGCGCCCGAGCCGTCGGACGCGGAGATTGACGCGGCGATTCTCGAAGCCGGGGGCATGGCGGCCTCGCTCGGCATCACTTCGGTGCACTGCCTGCTGAGCGACCTTCGCCAGCTCGACCGCCTCTACGCCCTGCACGACGACAAGCGCCTGCCGATCCGCTTTTACGCACAGATTCCGTATTCCCGCTTCCCCGAAGCCGTGGAGCGCGGGCTCCGCACGGGCTGGGGGGACGAGTGGCTGAGAATCGGGGCGCTGAAGATATTCGTGGACGGCAGCATGGGCGCGCGCACCGCGGCCATGATCGAAGACTTCTCGGACGACCCGGGAAACCGGGGCATGCTGCTGATTGACCAGGCCGCCCTGACCGATCAGATCAAGAAGGCGCAGGCCGCGGGCTTCCAGACGGCGACGCACGCCATCGGCGACAGGGCGGTGGAGGTCACCGTCAACGCGATTGATTCCGCGCTCGCCCATCAGTCGAACACCCTGCGGCACCGGGTCGAGCATGCCTCGCAGATGACGCGCCGGGCGCTCGTGAAGATGGCGAACCGGACGATTCCCGTGTCCGTGCAGCCGCAGTTCGTGCAGACCGATTTCTGGACCATCCAGCGCGTGGGCCCCGAGCGGTATCGCTGGTCGTATCCGTTCAAGACGATGATCGCGGCGGGGGTGCCCTGCGCCATGTCAAGCGACTGCTACGTTGAGCGCCTGGATCCATACGAGCTGATCTACCGCGCCTGGGAGCGCGATGAGCACTCGAAGCAGGAGTCGCTGAGCCCCGAAGAGACGATCCGGGCGTACTCGGGCGGAGGCGCGTTCGCGTCGCATCAGGAGCACGACCTCGGATCAATCTCCGAGGGGAAGCTTGCCGACGTGGTTGTGCTGCCCCGGCCGATATTCGACATCCCGCCCGCCGAGATCCTCGATCTCAGGCCGGAGTTCGTGCTGACCGGCGGTCAGCGCCGCTAAGAGCGCGGGGCCAACGCATCCGGTCGCGTCACTTCCGAAGCAAACTTACCCTCTCAAGCGAGCGTCACTTTCCCAATAATATAGGCGTTCGCCGGCAGAATCGTGCTTCTGCCGTCAATGCCGGCGGCAGGGCAGGGTTGGCTAGGTGAGCATGCGCAGGAACGTGGGAAAAGTGAAGGTTGTGGACATCCTTGACCCGGATATCTGTCGGCATTGCAGGCACGCGTACGTCGCGAGCGTGCTGACCGGGGACGGCGAGCGCAAGAACATCCTCTACTGCACACGGCGCGATTGTGACAACTGGCGGGTGGAGAGCGAAGCAAGCGCCGGGCTCGAGGCAGCGCTGTTCAGGAACGGCAAGCCGGCGGATTCCGAGTAAGCGCCGCAGGCGCCTCCCCCGCGCGCAGCACAGAATTGAAAAAAGGGCAGCCCGGAATCGGGCTGCCCTTTGCCGTGCTTCTGAAATCCGCGGCGGGCCGCCAGGTCTTGCCCGGCGGCCCGGCCGCTGCCCGTGTTACGGGGCGAGGATCTCCATCTCTTCGAAGCTCTGGCGAGCCCTGAGCACGCGGATCTTCTTGCCGCCCACGACCTCGGAGCTGATAACGCCCGTAATGCGAGCGAAGCTCGGAGCCATGAGAACATACGGCGTGTTGACCACGCGGATGCCCTTGGAGCCATCGGCTTCCATCGAGTTGATGGCGGAACCGTCATCAACCACGAAGTAGTTGTTCACGAAGTCGGTCAGAGTGACCAGGCCGAACACCTTGACCAGCAGGCCCGTGTTGTCCAGCCCGAACTCGACGTTCTTGCCGTCCTGGTCAACGTAGCCCTTGCCGCCCACCGAGCGGTTGATCATCGTCCACGCCGTCACGGTTCCGCCCGTTCCGGCGTTGGTGATGGACCCCTCGGGGGTGAGGCGAAGCACGCGCTCGCCGCTGGCGAGGGTGGTCAGCGCAGCTCCGGTCACAGTCACCTTGTCGCCGATGCTGTAGGTGTTGTCCGACTCGACCCGGATGCCGGAGCTTGAGTCCGGCGACTCCATGTAGAAGAAGCCGAGGTCGCCAAGCGTCACAACCTGCGGGACTGTGAAGTTGACGATGGTGCCGTCTCTCTTGCTCTTGGCTTCGCCGACGCTCGACACGTTCTGCGGCGCTCCGCCGAAGATGTCGTCGCGGCCGCGGGCCTCGAGGACGTTCGGCCTCTCAGCCAGCGAAGGAGCGATCTGGATACGGCTGATGATGCCGGTGAAGTCCATCGTCTTCCCCGCCAGACCCTGAAGGTCGGTGAGGCTGACTCCGGCCTGCTTCCAGACGAGCAGGATGCCCGGGGTCGCCGAGGAACCGTCGCTCAGGCTCACCTCGAACCAGTCGGTTTTCTCCGTCACGGCGCCCACCGTCGCCCCGGCAATCTTCACCAGGTCACCCCAGCGGGCGTCGTTCACGTTGTTCATGTTGTCGTTGATGTCATCAACCACGGCAGCGTCGGGCTCAGGATACTCCTGCCCCTGTGCCACCCGGGCGTATGCCGATGCGGGCTCGAGGCGGTACTCCTGGAAGGCCCCCATCTCTGTGTTGCCCTCAACGACCACGCGGTCGCCCTCGACCGGAGTCGCGCCTTCGGCATAAACGCGCAGCCCAAGGTTGCTGGTGGGTGTCACAAGCCCGTTGTTGTTGTTGCCCGAGCTGTCGCGCAGGTAGAACTTCGGCAGGTCACCGTTCGCGGAATCCAGCGTAGGCGTGTAGCCCGCGCCCGCCACCACGGCCTCAACACACACAGTGGAGCCGATCGGAGCGGCCTTCACCTGGGCGATGTTGATGGAACCGAGCGTTGCGTCGGGAGACGGCGTAGCCGTGCCGTTGAGCGCCACAGACGTGCTGCCCGATGCTGTGCCGGCGCCGTAGTAGATCTTCGACGCGGTCACGGTGAAGGTACCCGGGTTCACCATCACGGTGTAGGTGCCTTCAGCGCCCTCGACTGAGGAGGAGGTAGCCGTGTAAACGTTGCCGCTCACGGAGTCGGTCAGTGTCACCGTCGCGCCCTTGATCGGGAAGTTCCCGGTCTTGTGCTTGATGATGCCGGTGATCGTTCCGCCGCTGGTGTACACGGTCGCGTTGCCCGTTGCCGAGCCGCCGTGGTCTGTGGCTGTCACGACCAGCGCGTCCGCTCCGACGCGGGTGGTCGGCTTGGCCTTGATGCCGGTGAACACATACTGCATGTGCGTGGCGTCAATGACCGTGCTCGATGTCGGAGCAACCGCCGCCCCGTAACCGAACGGTGTCAGGTCAATCGTGGCGCCGGTCAGATTAGCCGTGCCGTCGCTGTCGCGGACGACGACGGTGATGGTGGTCGTCGTTGTGTCGTCAACCGGGAGCCGGCTGGCGGCCGAGTCGCCGGGGGCCGACACGACAACGCTCTCAACCACCGGAAGGTTGTTGCCATAGGTGTGAACGAAGGTCGCGACGTCGGTCTCGCGGGTGTCCGTGGAGCCCGAGTCACCGATCTCATACATGTTCGCCCACAGGCCCTGAATGTAGTTGCCCGCTGTCACGAGCAGGTTGCCCC
>MTKZ01023348.1_pt2 | contig 10840 bp, 10 predicted proteins | sample 1042781 | NCBI WGS metagenome assembly MTKZ01 (sample SAMN06212207, study PRJNA360539) | anaerobic digester metagenome | biome: Wastewater treatment plant; material: sludge; isolation source: anaerobic digester fed with sludge from wastewater treatment plant | place: Denmark: WWTP Viborg ...
GGTGCGCGGCAAAACCGGCGGGCTGGGGGGTTGGGGTTGGGGGTTGGAGGGTCATTTATTCAATCCCACTTTGAGAACATCAAATAAACCAATCCAACCGCTCATACAAAGTAAACGATCGTGATGAGCGCACCACTCGGTATGGCAAAACAATTGCGCGTGATATTCGATCCTTACCCAAAGTCATCTTTGTGCCGCTATACACATTCACCTTGTCAAACGATACACTCTCAGAACAATCATCCAATTTTTGCATCGTGCCTTCCAACGGGAAATTTGATTGGAGAGTAGTCATCTCAACAAATTCTTCTGGCAAGTTTGCTGAATGTAAAGGCATTCCAACCAATTGCACAAAACTTCCGCGCTTGCCAATATAGCTAATGTTTATCGCCGCATCGCTCAGCCAATCTTCTGGCGCATTGCCTTTCCAGCCCACACCAAGAGCCCATACGCCCGTCACATGCGCATACTCGCGGTAGCCGATGGTTCGTTGAAAATATCCCGCAGCTTGATCGTCTTCACCCGCATCACTTCGGCGAGGCTTTAGCATCTTTTGGAACAGATTGGTTACAACAGCCCGCTCGCCAAGTCGAATGGCAACTTGCAGGCTGGCAATGCGCGGCCACCTTTCTTCAGCAAATTTTGCGCCCTGCGTTCTGCACAGCGCATCCAGCAATGCCATTTTGATGGCGTACGGGGTGGGCACAAGCAGCGTCTTTCCACCAGAAGCAGTGGCAAAACCAGGCCGCAAAGAGAAAAGTGCGGCAGATTCATATTCTGCGATCAACCACATATAACCGCCTCCTTTGGGCTAATTTTTCATCGCCAATTTCATAGGCTCTCCGTTTAGGGCCAGCACAGAAATGATCTCGGCCAATTCGCCCGAGGATGCAAACGGTTTCACCTCAATGGCATTGGATCGCATGGTATTTATGGCTTTTGAAATGCGCTCAATGTCATAAGCAAAGCTCATTTTGAGCGGCGAAATGCACGGCGCGGGCACAACATCGCGGCTAATGGTCACCACGCCGCTTACATCTACAATATGGGGGTTCTGGGTGCTACGCATTGCGCCGGCCGGCTCAACAAACGTGTGCAAAACACTTTCCAGCAGCGCCCGCATACGCAGTTTTCTGCCAGCATCATCCACTGGGTATGTCTGAGAAATATCATTGAAACCGATACGCGCCGTCTCAAGATTCAGCACGATGGCGTACACACCGCTGGAAGCCGGCCGGTGAAAGATCGCCTGACCTGTGTTTCTCTCGCGGGCTTGCTCGTTTTCTGTTTCTTTGGCGCGAGCGCTCTCACTGCGGTCAGACACGTATTTGACATGAAAGTATGAGTCGGTTTCAACCGAATCCGGCACGCCTACCACCCATCCAAATTCAACCACGCTCTTGCGCGGCAATGAACGCTTTCCTTCGGTGATCAGAATACCCTCAATATCTGTAACCGAGCATTCGCGCAAAATCACACTCAGGACCGCCGGGTCGCTCTTTTCTGCCTCAATGCTTTTAAGCAAATCATTCTTGATGGCGATGTCATAGTTCACGCGATTGGCATTGAATTGCCGCGCCCCAGCAGATAGCGGCAAACCATCTGCCACGGCAAGCCGGTGCAAATGCTCGGCTTGAATATGTTTGAACATATCGCCACTGATGGCGTTCACGTTATGCAATCGCCCGTCTTCGCCGACGATGTTGACCATGCGCGTCTGAATCTGGTTGCCCTCGCCGCCTTCGTTGTTCAGCGAGTGCATATTCAGTGTGGCTCGCGCAGAAATTGAAATGGCATAAATTGGTTTTGTGCTGCTCATGGCTTAACTCCTTTGTGTTTGTCGTCTTAGACAATGTTTACTCATCCGCCTCATCGTTGCCTGCGTCGGCATCGCCCTCAAACTCATCATCAGAGGCCAGGGTTTCTTCCTCTTGCTTTTCTTNNCGTAGGCAATCAGCAAATTGCACACGACTTTTGCGCCAAACTTATCAACCAATCCGGCAAGCGCATCAATATCGGCGGTTGTTACGTTCTTGCGATAAACGGTTCGTTTGTTCTCTCGCAATTGCGAATTTTCGGCGTTGTACAAATGCAGGAAATCAGCTACTTCAGCCATAAAATCAGATGGGTATGCTGATTTACGCGCCAATTGTTGCCCCAAGCCGTACCGAATTGAGACAACCGGTTTGAGTTTCCGGGCTTTTAACCCTTGAGGCACAACGGTGCTATGGCGAATGGCATAAGCTACATTTTTGAATCCTTCGTTTTGCAAAACTTGGCTAAATGTTCGTTGTGAGTCATCACTGTTCATAAAAAGAACCTCCAAGGTAGTAGTTGTGAATTGCGGGGCATAATTTCCGCGTTCTCGTTGACTGATAATGAATCCGCTATATGCGGTTGTAAACTCAAAGAATGGCGCAAGGTCGCCTGCTTCCCGCGCAGCCAGAAAATCTCGGTAATTGTTGAGCATGGCAAATTGGTCACCGCGCGTCTCATCCAACTTCATGACGATCCCAAGATGCTCTTCCAGCGCCTTGTCCAATTTTTCCAGCACAGAAGCATCGGTAAATTTCACCCAGGCTGGCAGATTGATGAAAGCCATGTTCATCACGGCTGGTGAATTGCCCAAACTCTTGTAAAACGCCATCGCCATGCCCGCTACCAAATCGCCCGCAGCTTTGCCAAACTCTATTTGCTCCAAGTCTTCAGTTCTGGCTTTCTCGTAATGTTTTAGCAAGGCCTTCGTGTAACGCAGTGCTGCGAGAATATCAAGCTTTATCGCTGTATTTGTGCCCGCCATTGCCTTGCGAAATTCGCCCATAATCTGTTCATGACTGCTCATATCAAGATGCATGGGCATCAACACATAGGTTTTGCGATCCTTGCTATCTTTTGGAATTCGAGTAATGGCCCCCGTAAACAGCCCTACTGCCCGCAACCACTCCAACAACCAAAACGATTTCACATTCGCTGGGTCGCGCCACTCCGCTTTGGCATTGTTAGTGCCCTTCCCTTGGGCGGGATTGAACAGCTGGGCGGCTGTGGCATCCTTGCTCGGCCACCCTTTTGCTTTACAGAATTTTTTCCATTCCACTTCCGCGCCATCCACATTATTGGGGTTTGTGGATGTCATACTCAACAACAGGCGCAAAACATCGGCAAAGGCATCACTGCAACGCCACCACTGGGCCATCAAACCGTTATAACCTTGCAATGCGCCTGGGTTGATGGCGCGGAAAATTTCCCAGTTTTTGTGCGGCGCAGATGGCGGTTGAATTGTTCCTTTTGCCAACTGACGCTTGTCCTCAGTAGAAAGACCATTCCGAAAGCTGAAATAATCCTGACGACGTTGCTTCTCAACATCATAATCCACTGCATTTTCACCATCCACCAGTGGAATTTCCGAAAGTTTTAGCTCTGTCCCCTTGATTACTTTTGTTTTTGTCTTGTTATCAAAGGTAATCAGAAAGGGAGCGCCTGTAAAGAAATGCAGTTGCGCAATCATGTCTTCGGAAATTGGCTGGGTGCAGGCGATTTTGTATGCGCCGCCGCAATCCTCAATCTTCACACCGCCTTTATCACCAATAATCTGTTTAATCACAAATGCCAACCCAAAAGCGGCCAGATTATCGGCAAATGTGCCGGTGCTTTTATCAATCCAATACGTGTCTTGATACAATTTGACCTCCTTTTGTCCTAAATATGTTGAGTGCCCCGCGCAGTGCCTTCCTGATCAGAACGGCGCAAGGCGCGGGCCATTAACGTGTACGCCATCCACCCAAAGTGGTCATCTGTTTTGGATAATAGATTCCCTAATTGGTTTACGCTTGTCAGCTTGCTCAACAAAAGATCCAATTTCAATATTTTTGTAACTTCTGGGGGAACAAAGGCCAACGTGGCCCGAACATGCCGAGCCGCATGAGGCATATCCAACTCAAACTCCGTGCAGTCTGCCGCAAACGGCGCATGATGGCGCGTGATGGCGGTGAGAACTGCGCGGGCAAGCGGTTCGCAATTTAATGTCTGAATGATGACTTTTCTGCACGCCATTGCGCTTTCGCCCGAATGCGGTGGCCGCGCATTTTTTGCCCAAATGCTTTTCTCCGCGCTTTGATGCGCTTCATTTTTCTTATCAAATTCTGTGTGAGCCGCGGCAAATTCCCGGCTTATCTCCTGTCCGATGGCCTTTTGGTAAGCCCTGGCCCATCCCTGCCATTCCACGCTTAGTTTGCCCACATCGTGCAAAAGACACGCCAGCCATGCGGCGTTCAATACGCTGCCTTTTTGCCAACCCGCCGCCTGCTCCAGCATCATGGCGGGTTGTTTTAACTCCGGCACAACAATTTCCTTAAACGCTTCCAGCACGCGCCGAATATGATCTTCATACGATTCCAGACGATACGCCCCCATCTCAAACGCAGATTTTTTGTCGTGCGCGGGAATCGCAGATGCAAAGTTCGTAGACATATCGGGCACAAACCCTTCATCGCGCAAATAGCCGGCCAACTTGGGATGAACGACTAAAACACGTGTTGTCATTGCATCGCCCACGGTTTTAACGTCAACCCACTCGCTCTCCGGTCGGTTGTTTTCTGTCTTATCCTCTTTCTCGCGCAAGGCCTTCACCCGCCATTCCACCTCTGCCGTGCGTTGCAGCCATTCTTTCACCATGCCTTTAAGCGTGTTTGTTTGCAAGCTAAATCCTGTCGCCGCATACGGATTCTCCAAAAGCGCCTTCGGGTGCGCGTGAATCAACACCAGACGCGAATCAGCGTCACGCACAAGCAGGCTGGTGTTGCCAGTGTTGCTTGTGAGGGCATCATGAATCGCAGCCTCACGCCGCGCCCTGCCCGCGCTCAGGCCGAGCACAATTCGCTCATCTCGCGGCGTAGCTACTGCATTCACCAATGCCTGTTCCCTTTCAAAATCAAAAATCTCGTTTTGGTGATGGGAAATCCACGCATACGCCTCTTGCATCTCCGTCTTCCAATTCGCGCCATCATCGTCTCCATCACTGGCATAAGGCATATAACTCTCAACTGGGTAAACGATCACCCGCCCCTGTTGGCCCGGAAAACGCGCGCAACGTCCTGCCCGTTGAATCAAAGAACTGGACGGGGCAAGCTGGGTATGCAATGTTTCACAACTCGCATCCAGACCCACTTCAATGGTTTGAGTGGCAACCACGATCAAACTTGCACTTCCGTCATCCTTTTTGCCAAAACGGGCGCGCATCCATTCCTCAGTTTCCTTGCGGTCTTCTGGCAAAAAGCGGCTGTGCAAAAGGCGCACATCAATGCCGCGTTCTTTTGTCTGCGCATGATCGCGCAATTCGCGATACAGCGCTTGGGCAGAACGCACTGTATTGCACAACGCCAAACTGCGCGTATGATGCGCATCCAGAACAACTTGTGCGGTCAACGGCGTTTCCGAGGTATGCCAGCGGCGTTGGCGCGGTGGAACTTCTCCATCTCGTGTGTCAATAAATCTTGTTTCTTCGCGCGGCAGTTTCTCAACATCGGCATTCAATTCTTTGGCTAATGCTTCCAACATGCTGTCGCTAAACGTGGCCGTCATTATCGTAATCTGCGCCACCTTTCCAAGCTGGCGCAAAACATACAACGCCGATGGCAACGTTGAGCCAGGGTCAAAAAGATGGAATTCATCGCACACGATATACGCGCCCACCATCGCCCCCGCGTTAAGATTCGCCAGGCTGGGCCTCAGGCTAAACGGCATGGTCAAATAACTGCTCAAAAACTGATCCACCGTGCAAAAAATCAAATCGCCCTCAAAACGCGGGTCTTCTGGCGCATCGCCTGTTTGAATGGTGATGCGCGGGTGATTGACCAAGGCCAATTTAGAACACCACTCTCGTATTTCTTTTACAAATTGATGCGCCAAAACTCGCATAGGAACAACATAAACACATTTATTTGGAAAGCCCTCGCGCGGTTTGTCAAAATTTTCAAGGAAGGGCCACAAGGCGGCAATGGTTTTGCCCGCCCCGGTTGGGGCCTGCAACACGATGTTGCGCCGGTTCCGCCACAATTTCGCTACTCGTTTTTGGTAGGGATAAAGTTGAAAGCTCATAAGCCAAATATCAGTTCACAATTTTTTTTACTCTCGTAAATTCGAGAAACAGTTTTTATAAAAATTCATCTATTTGTATGCTGACCGATGAATCCGAAGCGCAATTAACTTGAGGAACCACTTTGTCATCTGTAGCCACTGTTACTTTTCCGTCTTCGCAAGTCACCATCCCATTCTTGGACATAATAAAAAAGAATTTTTGTAATTTAGGATTTTGAATATATAATTCTATAGAAGATGTTTTGAAATCCAATTTTATGTCATTCATACAATTTCTCTTGCAATATTAATTACGAAATAATATGGGAGAAATTATATCATGCTTTGTCAAATAAAAAAATATATGTCCGTTTGAGGACACTGAAATATATGTTTTCGCAATTCAGTCTCACCTCATTTCGCCCGCACGAGGGTTGGNNCCCGCACGAGGGTTGGAGGTGATGTTTTTTGCAAAATATTTAGAAAATCTGCTTTTGATTTGTAAACTCAAAATTTCATAAACCTCCCACCAACTCCCGCATACGATGATCGTCAAAATCTTCTTCATCCGACGATGTTGCGTTTGTCACACCGTATAAAGCGGCAAGTTTGCGAGCCTCGCGCATCAGCTCAACCCGCATGGCTTGTGGTTCAATAACTTCGCAGGCCGCGCCCCACCCGCGCACAAACGGAACCATCTCCTGCCACTCGGCCACTTCCGCGCTCCATTCACATCCGCCATCCTCAAGCAAATCAATCTTTTGCGAAGGATGCCAGATCGTCTCTTGAACACGCCTGGTTACTTCACCAGGGGCAAATCGCAATCTCACGGTTACAGGTTCGTTATCACTTAGCCAAATTCCCCATGCATATTGAAGCAACTCATTTTCATCAAAATCTTCGGGAATCTCAAACTGTTGCCCGGTCAAGACCACATCTTCAATGCGCTCTATTTTGAAAGGAACAACGGAGTCCATCACATTGGTATGCGCAATAACATAAGCCCCATCACCCCAAAGCGAAGGTTCAATGAGATAGGGTCGTATGACATGAATCAACGGACGCCTGGCCCGTAAAGCGCGATACGTAATTCGCGCCTCTCTTTGCTCCACCCATGAATCCGCGACACCCTCTAAAACGCTTATTCGGGTTGGATTGGTCTCTTGATGAAGCACAGTGTTTGCCGCGGCCACAAGTCGTTCCGTCATGGGCTGATGCAAACACTGCGCCAGTTTTTCCACCGCCGATGCAAGGTGCTTTTGCGCCATGCGTGTCTGCCGAGAAATGCGTCGCGCCGCCAGATACACCGGCAAAGCTTCATGAACACTCAAATGAACTTCAGACAATAATCGGCTTTTGTCAATTTTGTATCGCCCGGAAACAACTTCCACAAAAGGATATTCCGTTTCCAAAACACCGCGGTCTTTAAACACAGTCGTCCTGTCAACCTCAAGTCGTTGCGCCATTTCAATATCGGTAAAGGCTTGTTGAACATACAGGCGTTTCATTTCGTTCAACCGGGCCGCGCGATCTTGTCCTCTGCTCATGATTTTCCCTCACGCAAACATAGTAGCCCAAAGTGTGGCAAAAAAATGGAAACACTTTCAAGTTTTTGTAGATGTTTATTTCTTCAGCCAAAAAGGCCAATGCAAAATCCCACGATCATCTTCGGCCAATTTCACTCCTTTGGATTCTAACTCGGCAAGGTCTTTATAGACAGTTGCTCTAGTCGAGCCACACTGCCGCGCAATCTCGGCCTGCGAAATTCCATTTTCTCTGTTTTGCACCAAATCCTTAATATGGTCTTGCCTTTTCTTTTTATCTGCTTTATTGCCAAACATTCTGTCATCTCCTTGTAAAAGATGACAGATATATTTAGGTGCAGATGTTGCCAGTAATGCAACAGTAGAACTACCTAGTATGAAGGCCGAAATACGAGTTTTTACAAGTTTTTATAATTCTTTTATGCAAAGTCTTGGGCGGGATGAACCAGCATCCTGTCAACGCATTTATCGCCACTGGGATGACATGCGCTATTTCATGCTCCATCCACCGCACATTCTTGTCTAACCCTTTTTGTTAGACGCTCTAACTAACGTGAATTCGGTTTAAGCGGAGATGGGCAAATGGGCGTCAAGAGGTAAGGATGGTCTTTGGGCTGATGGGAGTAGGCAATCAGACCGCATAATACATTGACGACAAAATTAGTTACACCGCGATGTCGGGAATGCTCAATCTGCGAAATGTTCTCGAGTTGGTCAATGATGCACTCAGCGATAGCTCACTCACGCAACAAGAGATTGTCGGCGAGGTTCATCAAGCGGTTCTTCATGTTGGATTTGAGTTTGGTGATGCGTTGAATATCAAAATCGTGCAGGAGTTGCTCAAATAACGACTGGGACAGGTAGCCCTTATCACCAAAGAGCTTGCCAAACAGGTGTTTGATCAGAGAAGGGACAGGCTTGCGGTCATTGGTATTGCCGGGTGTGAGGGCCGCGTTGAGCAATTCGCCGCAATCATTGAAGACCAGATACAGCTTAAAGCCAAAGAACCAGCCCATGGAACTCTTGCCGCGGGCAGCTACGTCCTTGAACACCTTGTGCTGATGAATGCGCTGATTGCGGCACACTGTCTGAGTCGTAGAGTCTATGTAAGAGACGCCACTGCATTCACCGAACAAACTATGCTGGTAAATCAGAAGTGGAATAGCTGCCATTGGCACCAACTCGATAGAACGCGAAAGCTCACCGCTCCAAGAAACTCGGCTCGCTAGTGGGTCAACACGTGTTCAAGGTAATACGCTTTGAAGGTGCAATACCCAGACATGTGAAAGGCAATCAAGATAGTCATAACTTCACTCATACACAAACCGCGTTCTCGTCGTCGCCGGATCACCCTGCTGGCCAACAACCCTGATTCATAGATCGGCATGAATGTCTGACAGAAATCGTCTGTGTCACAGAATAATTCGATTACACTCATTACGGGAACTCCTTTTGGCTGAGCTCGGGTTTACACACCGAAAGCTTATCCGAAAGGATATTCCTTATCTCGGATTCACGTTAACTACACAGTTAAGATGCAGGACACTCATTATGTCCTATGCCTGTCGAAATCAGAAGTTGTAGGTTGGAGGCACATTTCAAAGTCTTGTAAAGAAGACTTCAGTCACGCATAATCATTTTGCCAAAATTTCAATTACTCTCATAAACTGATTCACACTGGGACGATTACCATCAGGGCGCGACCATAATACATCTGCTGTCAGAATGCCATTTTCAGCAGCCCATGATATAGCCTCACCTGTTGTTGGATTGTTAGAATCTCCTTCAGAATAGCTAAAATTTAATAAATCAGCTATACGTTTAGCTATTTCCTTTTGATTTCCTGGAACACCATTTGATATATATCCAGGGTAAACTTCATGTCGATTAGATTGAGCTGATGCATGCAATATTAAGAGTCTTACTTGATGTCCCTCAGACCGTAATAGCTTCATAAGCATTTGCAAACTATTTGTCTCAGGTTCAGAAAAAGGATTTGTTCCCCCGGTGCCTCGCACTGTCTGACCGCCTGGTTGTGGTGCATCCTGAGTCCAGTTATATGATTGCCAATTACGATTCAAATCAACTCCCCTAGTATTGGCGCGATTCCTATCTAATCCATCAGGATTTAAGCTAGGTATTAGATACAAGGTGGAATTCTCGAGTGTCTGCGCAGGAGAATTTTTTAGATTTTCGTAAATATCTATGACAGCATATCTGGTATCAATCTGCTCGCCTGCGATTTCACCAACTACAAATATGGCATATTCATTTTTTTTTGCATAACCAATCTTGTATAAATCTATATCTCTATTGCCAATACTTTTTGCTAAGCTTGATTTTTCTATAATTAATTTAGAGTTGGATGTCGTCTCTAGTTCAACTGCTGGGGTTGTAGGTAAGTTTGATGGTGTGATAACGGTATGGTTACCAGTTGTCACAGTCAAAATCGATGGATTTTGCGTATTTTGATCACCATGAGCCACATCATCACGCGTGCTTTGTGGTTTAACAGTTACGAAAGAGATCGGGGTCCGTCCCACATTAGGTGGATTAGAGCTGCAAGAGATTAGAACAACCATAAAAACGCAAATGACTAAATTCAACCTTTTGTCGCGCATATCTGCTCCTTTTTTAGGGAAGGATCAATCGTTGGCCTGCATAAATTTCATTTGGATTTGTCAAATCATTTAACCTTATTAAATCTTCAATTGTCGTTTGGCTACGAAGGGAAATGAGCCCTAATGTGTCACCTAATTGAACAATATAAATTTTTTGCTGTTTAACAGGTATACCTGAAGTACTTTTCAATTGTGGCTCACTGATGATATCCCAAGACAAGAATAGCTTTAAACCAGACAAATTTTGTTTCCAATCGGTTGCCTGATGAGTAGTGAGTTCAACTTCAATAGCATCAATACCCTGAGAAGTCAGATAATCCACTGCGTCACCCGTTGTTATCTGCCCAATTATTCCCTCTGGACGATATAAATAACCCGTAGCTTTAGCCATCATCTTAGCAAGTTCATTGGTTTTAGGTGCGGATTTCAAGTCGGCGCCACTAAAAATAGAACCGTAAGCGCTATGATAAAAAATAACGGCAGAAACTTTATTGTTTTGAATAAAATCCCTTACACTTCGCGTTTCGGGCTCTGAAAAAGGTTCTTTTCCCGAAAAAACAGGTCGGATTCCATGGGTAGCTGTTATTTGCCATTTGTAGTCCC
>MTKZ01015815.1_pt1 | contig 10838 bp, 20 predicted proteins | sample 1042781 | NCBI WGS metagenome assembly MTKZ01 (sample SAMN06212207, study PRJNA360539) | anaerobic digester metagenome | biome: Wastewater treatment plant; material: sludge; isolation source: anaerobic digester fed with sludge from wastewater treatment plant | place: Denmark: WWTP Viborg ...
GTCAAGTTCGTTTTGCTTAATATCCTCGACCATCTCCTTCTGGGTTGCATCACTGCAGGCAAACATGGTTGTCTTTGCCAGGTAAACGCCCTCTTCGTTTTCAACAGCGGCTCTAACTTTTTCAACGTCGACATAATCGGAGATATTCCCGCCGCAGTGGCATATATAAACACCTAATTTCTTATTCATGATTAATAGTTAAGTAACTTATTGCTTCTGAAGAAGCTGAGCCTGCTGAAAGAATAGAATCGGGAATATCCATTGGACCTGATGCCGTGCCGGCAACAAAAACCCCCTTAACGCTTGTCCTTGCAGGACTTGCAAGAGGATCTGCCTGATAAATAAAATTAAAGGGATCGAGTTTAATTCCTTCACCCGGAAACATTGTTGCAATGTCGGTATTTGGCAGAACGCCGACTGACAGTACAGCCAGGTCGTGTTCATCCTCTTTAAATACATTTTCATTTATGTCTTCATATCGAAAAATAAGGTTTCCGTTCTCTTTTTCGGTGATCTTGCCAACTTTTCCTTTGATAAAGTTAACACCCATTCCTTTTGCCTGGTCATAAAATTCTTCAAACCCTTTGCCAAACGCCCTGATGTTTATATAGTAGATTGTCACATCAGCCATAGGTAGCGCCCCCATAAGTAATTGTGCCTGCTTTATTGAGTACATGCAGCATATCTGAGAACAGATAGGATTTCCTACAGTGACATCCCGGGAACCGGAACAGAGAACATATGCAATTTTGCATGGTACTTTCCCGTCACCGGGCCTCAGGATCGTATTAAATGGCCGTGTAGGGGCCAACTGCCTCTCCATTTGCATTGATGTAAGCACGTTTTTAAAACGCCCATATCCAAATCTTGGTATTTTAAGAGGATCAAACAGGTTAAAGCCTGTTGCAATCACTATTGTTCTGGCAGTGATATGAAATTCTTCAGTCTCCTGTATAAAATCAATGCATTTTGTCGGGCAAACCTTTTCACAGGCGCCGCATAAAGTGCAGTTTTCGATATCTATTGCAGCCACCCTGGGGCTGGCTATGCTGAAGGGGATAAATGCTGCCTTACGTCCAATAAGGTTATATTGGTACTGGTCATGTACAATAACAGGGCATGCCTGTTCGCATAACTGGCATCCGGTACAATCTTCGGCAATAACATAGCGGGGATTCTTTATAACCTCAGCTTCAAAATTGTTTTCAGATTTCTTAATTATGTTTTTTACTTCGCTTCCGGTAAAGATTGTAATTCCGGGGTTCCTGGATATCTCTGATACTTTTGGCGTTGTGATACATGCTGAACAATCCAGTGTAGGAAATACTTTGCTTAGCAGGATCATTTTACCGCCAATGGAAAGATCTTTTTCAATTATTAATACCTTAAATCCATTATTGGCTAAATTTATTGCAGCCTCACCACCGGCAATACCACCACCAATAACAAGTGCATCAAAAGAAGCATTTATTATTTTCCCATGCATAATTAACTTCTTGAATTTTTAAGTAAATATTCGTTAAAGCTTTTTATCTGCTTTACAAATGATTCGCTGCACACGGAACATATTGCAGCCATACGGAGACGGGCAGGTTCAATATTCCTTTCTTTCATTAACTCATGAGTATGACCAACCAAATTTCCTGTTTTTTCAGTGCATGATTCGCCATAAGTACAATCGCTTCCGTCGGCAGCGATAAAAACCCCATCGAAACCTTTTTCATAAGCATGCAGAATCCATCTTGACTTTATCCCGCTTGAACAGGGTACCGTAATAGTGTAAACGGTAGGAGGATAATGGAGTTTAAGTAATCCCGCCATGTCGATAGCGGGGTCAGATATTTTTTCGGTAGAGAATACCAGTATCCTGGCACTTTTAATATTCATATCCGGTACATAAAGGTTTATTTTTTCATAAGGAAGATCCTGTAATACCCGCTCTCTTCAAGTGTTCCGAGATATTCGTGACCCTGCTTTGCGCACCATTTCGGGATATCGACTTTTGTTCCTTCATCAGCCGACAATACTTCCATAATATCCCCGGCTTTTATTGTACCGATTGCTTTTTTTGCTTCAAGCAGCGGACCTGGGCATGCAGTTCCTCTAGCATCAACTGTTTTAGCCACGCTAACGTTTTTTAATTCTTCTGATGTCATAAGTGTAAATTTTAATGTATATAAAAATTAAGAATGTCTGTAAATAAATTTAATAATTCAAGTAGCTGGTTACCGGTTCCTGGTAAGTCAATTACCTGGATAACAAGCAACAAGCAATGAGTAACCAGAACTAAATGAACAACTGGGTACTACTTTCATTTGCTTCGGCAACGAAAGTAGTTGCTCCCGCATATCTCAGATTGGGGTAGTCTATCATCTCCTCTTTTTTGAAGCCCATAAGGTTCATTGACATTTCGCATATTGTGATCTCGATTCCCATCTCAGCAGCCTCTTTAAACATCTGGTCAAGAGAAAGAACACCCTGTTTCTTCATCAGGTATTTTATCATCATGGGGCCCATACCAGCCATATTCATTTTTGATAATTTCAGTTTATTCTTCCCATTTGGAAGCATAAGACCAAACATTTTTGAGATGAAATCTTTACCAGTTGCTTTCTTCCTCCTGTCTCTCAATGCAGAGAGCGACCAGAAAGAGAAGAATAGTCTGACCTTGGTATCCTGTGCCGCTGCAGCAAGTGATATTACCATGGCGGCAAGTATTTTGTCGAGATCGCCTGATACTATCGCTATTGAAAGTTGATCTTTCCTGGAGTTTTCAAGAAGGGAGATTTTTGTTTTTAGCGCTTCAACTTGTTCCTCTAACTGACTTAGCTGTTTGTTTATATCCTGCTGCATTATGAAGATCTAAAATTTGTATGATAAGAATTAATACTTTAGTAAGTAAGAACTGCCTTTGCCGACAACACTTCAGTAACAACTGTTCCTGCGGCTATAGGTTTAGCACCTTTAACTAATTCTGCTTCGGGTATGTGCCGCTCTTTAATACAAGGAGAACATATAAGCAGCTGGCCGCCAAGCTCGATGAAAGTATCCATTAGTTGTTTAAGCGGAAGCAATCCCGGAGAATTGACATTTTCAGCAATACCTTTTTTAGCAAGCAATACTGCAGCTGCCTGAAGTATAATTGTTACCTCTGCATCAACAGATTGAGCTGCCGTGCCTACTACAAAAGGCAAAGTTGCCTTTTCCTGATATTCAGGACCTGTTGTGCTGATAATCACGATTTTTTCAATTTCTGTCATAGTACTGGATTTTTATTGTTAATTAATTAACAAAGGAAACCATTCTTTTTTTCTGATACTCTACTTTTATTGTGAGGTTCATTATTATTTTTTATGATATATCTCACAAAGTTATATCTTTATAGCATGAAAAACGAATGTACGATATGTAACATCAAGTCAAAAGCCGCATTAGAGCTAAATGATGAGGAAATTGAAAAGCTTTCATTTAATTGTGCACTGGCCAGTTTCAGGAAAGGAGATACAATAATAAAACAGGGGACATTTTCAACAAACGTTGCATACCTGAGAAGCGGTCTTGTCAAGATACATATTGCAGGCCCTTATCATGAACAGATTGTACGTATAGTGAAAGCCCCTTCATACCTTGCGCTTCCAACGACGTTCGGTGATAAGATAAATCAATATTCAGTTACTGTTATTGAGCCTTCAGAGGTCTGTTTTATTGATATCAGCACTTTCAGAAAACTACTGAGCAGCAATTCTGATTTCTCATACGAGATAATGTTAGAGTTGTGCAGAAATGAACTTGAGGTATTTTACAGGTGCGCCAACCGGACCCAGAAACATATAAGGGGTAAAATAGCAGATGTATTACTGGAAATGGTTGATAAAATTTATAATTCCATCGTCTTCACTATACCAGTCAATCAGGAAGAGATAGGAAATCTTATTGATGCATCCCGGGAGAGTGTGAGTCGTGTTTTAGCCGAATTTGAGAATGACGGTATTTTAAGAATCTCAGGTAAAAAAGTTGAAATTTTAAATAAGAAGTCACTGTTAATGATCAGCTCAAACGGTTGAGTTTTAATTATTTTCAGTTACATACACCATCAATGGGTTTTCCGCATTTATTCCATCTTCCCCCCTTTAATATTATTAAATGCAATCCGGAATACTTTGTTTAGTATTTGCCTACTCTACACAAGATTAAGAGTCGCGTGCTCTGCCGGCTTGGCTACGGGTTATAATTCGACCCGGGATAAAAAGATTCCTGTTTTTTCTGAACAAATGTGCAGTTAAAGCCTAAATTTGCAAAATGGAAATTATACCGTATCGATACAAAAAAAATGCCTAACAGAATAAGATCAAGAAGAATAAAAATGCCGCCAAGGATGGAAGGATTCAAGCCATTCGGGATTCCAATGCGTGAACTGGAATCAGTCGATTTGTTATATGAAGAGTTTGAATCCATAAGGCTTGCTGACTATGAAAATCTGACACAGGAAGCAGCGGCAGTTAAAATGAATATTTCACGCCCTACCTTCTCAAGATTGTATGATAAAGCGAGAAAGAAAATTGCGCGTGCTTTTGTGGAAGGGAAAGCTATTATTATTAGCGGCGGAAACTACCATTCAGAAGATTACTGGTACAAATGTGGTGATTGTTATGAAACTACTGTTTCGGCACGCCCGGTAAAGCATTGCAGGGAATGTGATTCAGATAATATTACCCAGATAAATTTAAATTTGTGAATCGTAATGATTAGTAGTCCGTGACGGAATCGAACCATCGTCTGCAGCCTGCGAATCTGCCTTCCTTGCCTCAAGACGAACGGAGCATAATTTATCCTTTTTAATTATTTTAAGGTCCTTCCCCTTGAAGTCGTGATGATCGAAAACATTTAAAACTGTCTAAATAATGATACAAGTTTATTCTTATAAGGACTTTATTTCCGGAATAAAAGGAAAGGATATAGCCTGTTTATTCCGTATGCTGAAATCCTGGCAAAGATTGTTGAAACCGATAAAATTTAATTTTAGGTTAAAAGAAAATAAAAGGGAAATATAAATAATCCCCCATTACATCCAAAGAGTTTGTAATGAGGTTTTAAGCTTTTTTTACCTTCAATTTACAAGGTTTTAGTATATTTATAAAATGGAGAAAGAAATTGTAACAACTAAATGGCTCAGTAATATGGCTTTTGAAACAGAAGTCAGCGGGCACAAAATAATAATTGATGCAGAACCCCATGTGGGTGGTGAAAACAGGGGTCCCAGGCCAAAAACTTTGATGCTGGCAGCGCTTGGCGGTTGTACTGCGATGGATGTAATATCAATTCTTAAAAAGATGAGAGTGGAAGTTGAAGATCTTAATGTTATTGTAGAAGGTCTCCTTACTGAAGAGCACCCCAAACATTTTCATAAAATGCATATTATTTACGAAATTACCGGGAAAGGTCTTCCTTTGGATAAGTTGCGGAAAGCAGTTGAGCTCTCGGAAGAAAAATATTGCGGAGTGAGCGCTGTTTATAAAAAAGTTATTGGAATGACATCGGAAATTAAAGTTATTGAAGCATAAATATTTATGGAAAATAATAATTTGACGATGACTAAAGAAATTGTTTTAAACACATTGTCTAAAGTAGAGCACCCAGCTATCAGGTATTCCCTGATTAAACTAGGAATAGTGTCAGATGTTGAATTAGCCGGCAACAAGGTAAAAGTGATTTTTGCATTCCCTTTCCCGAATATTCCTATTGCTGATTTCCTGATCCAATCTGTTGCTAAGCCTATTAAGCATTTAGGTCTGGAATTTGAATACACAACCAGGGTAATGAATGACGAGGAAAGAAATTTGTTCTTACAGTTGGAAACTGAAGCATGGAAAGGATAAATTAAAAGGAGATTATCATAGATCAAAAATTATTCGATAAGCCAATAAGGTTTGCTTTTGCAGTAAATCTGGCAAATGTTTTTGAGCCAAAACATTATTTTATAAAAAATCTTACAAGAGCCGGTATCTTTCTATATGCCTCTTTAAAACTGAATATTAACAAAAAATAAAATGATATGAGCACAAAAATTTATCCCGATTCGGGTGTCGAACTGAATCCCTTTACAGCTAAGAATTACGATAAGGTAATGAATATCGGTTCCTTTGGAATGTAGAGCAGTTTCATAAAAAATGCGATCAGTAAAATGAATATAAGGCCAGATGATCATATCCTTGATTTAGGATGCGGGACAGGAAGGAATGCCAATCTGATGCGCAAATATTTAGGAGAAAATGGCCACATAACCGGATTGGATATTTCCGAACACATGGAAAAACAATTCCGGCATAAGTTCAATGACGATAAGAGAATTGAGTTTATCAATCGCAGAATCGATCAGCCGCTTAATCTGCAAAAAAGCTATGACAATGTTTTTATCAGTTTTGTAATACATGGATTCCCTCATGAAGTGAGAGATGCCGTGATAAAAAATGCTTTTAACCATCTGAAGCCCGGAGGCAGTTTCTTTATACTCGATTATGGAGAGTTTGACATGGACAAAATGCCGTGGTTTGATCGTTTGATATTTGAAAAGATTGAGTGCAAATACGCTTTTGATTATATAAAACATGACTGGAAAGAGATTCTCCATGGTTATGGTTTCGGAAATTTCGCTGAGTATTTTTATTTAAAAAAGTATGTAAGGCTCTTGAAAGCCCTAAAACAATAGCAAATGCTAAAAAGTATATTTTTATGCCTGATTGGTAACAGCTTAATGGTTTATAGCATGAGTGGACAAGATACAATTCGACAAATAATTTATAAACCCATCGGGGTGTTTCATACTTCTTTTACGCCCGAAACCGGAGTTCTCAGACAGGGTATGTTAATGCCTGAAACCAGGGGAACAATCGAAATCTATCCTGCATATCGGGGCAATTACTAAAATACCGGGAAATTATTTCTGGTCATCAACCGGGGCAGTATGCGAAAACGAAGGGGCCACACCTGAAGTTATGAACCGCGACATGATGAATAGAGTAATAGCTATGTTTGTCGAAACGTCCCAAAGAGCAGTTATCTGTGGATTCGAAAAATTAAAGGTTAAGTCTAAAAAATATCTCGGTGATGAAGAAGCAATAAAACAAGCTATTAATTCAGTAAAAAGTCAAGGTAAAGTCAAATAGATTTTAATCTTATTGTAATGAGTATAGAAATAGGGATGTTAAAAGAAGAGGTACTTAAATGCACACAATGTGGATTGTCAAAGTCACGTCAGCATGTTATTTTTGGAGAAGGAAATATAAATGGAGGGATATTTATTATTGGTGAGGCCCCCGGCAGGGATGAAGATATTCAGGGAAGACCTTTTGTTGGTAAATCGGGGCAGTTGCTCGACAAGATACTGGCTGCCTGTGGATTTACCCGAAACGAACATGTATTTATCAGCAACATCGTTAAATGCAGGCCACCTGACAACCGGGCGCCCACACCAGAGGAAGCAGCCTTTTGTATGCCATGGCTGTTAAAGCAGATTGAACTTATAAATCCAAAAATATTAATGTTGCTTGGGGCCACGGCATTAAAATACATGATAGGACAGGATAGAAAGATCACTCATGAACGAGGCAACTGGATAATATGGCATGAACGTCTGGCAATGCCGGTTTACCATCCTGCTGCATTGCTACGGGATCCTGCCTTAAAACGAGATACATGGGAAGATTTTAAGAAGATTGTTTTTAAATACCGCGAAGTGGTGAACCCGCAACATTATTCTCCATATATTATATTTAAAAAACAGGACCAATGATAAAAATACAAATTATATTTATTTTCATTTTAGGATTTTATCTAATACCAATGAACGGACAGGAAAATGTAAAACAACAGGTAACATATTCTCCGATTGGCGTTTTCCATACAGATTATACGCCCGAAAGCGGAGCTCCCAGACAGGGTATATTAATGCCCGAGATAAAAGGCAGAATAGAAATATATCCTGAATATCAGAATGCATTAAAAGCATTGGAGCTATTTGAATACATAATAGTTATATATCACCTCGACAAAACAGGAAAATGGAACCCTACAGCAAGGCCTCCGGCATCAAACTCCGAGTATACGTTCGGCCTTTTTGCCACGCGAAGCCCCAACAGGCCGAACCCTATCGGAATTGCAACCATTAAACTTGAAAAAGTTGAAAATGGCATCCTGTATGTTTCAGGGATTGATGCTTTTGACGGTACTCCCGTGCTTGATATTAAACCCTATCTGCCTTCAATAGATGGCGTTAAGAGTACTCAGAACGAATCGATTGAAAAAGAACTGGGACTTCATGGTGCTAATAATATTAATGATATACCGTCAGTAAAGAAATAATTTTATATGCAAAAAAGTACAGACTATCTGCCCGTACATAAAGATAGTATTCTTAAAAATATTCCTGGGATATCTTAACCGGAAAATAGTTCCCGTCTCGATCTTCAATATATGATTTTATAATATCAAAAATATCTGTTACTTCTATCATCTTTGGAAGAGCATCTCTCAGGGATTCAATATACCGCCGGTTTTTAATACATTCAAATGTGGGCTTAAAGTTGATGTCATAAATCCATCCTGCCTGTAGTAATTTGATATCATTAATGTTCTTAACATGTTTCACATCAACTATCTGCTTGTTCATCATTGCTTTATGTACTTCCGCAGAAATTCCGGGTGTGTCAGGTAATTCAAGTTCAAGTGCAACATTCCGTTCTCCGTTTTTTCTGTGATAATAATCAGTGACCACCCTCCATATATCCAGTTTATCTGCATCACGGATAAGCCTGGAATAAAAGAGACATGTATCTGTTTCATCGCCCGGCAGTTTAGGCAGGTTATGATATCTTATTGAGCATAAGATCACTTTTTGTAAATTCTCATCTAATAAATCAAGGACATCATACTGTTTCAGGATTTTTATACCCAGTTCAGCATGATTCTCTGATTTATTGTCTGAAAAGGTTTTATACCGGTCATATTGTTCAAACCGGCCAATATCATGAAAGAGGGCAATTATTTCGGCCAGGTTCAGCTCATTATCATTCAGACCAAGCTGTTTTCCGATATTTTTAATTTCCTCGGCTACACTTTCTGTATGTTCTCTCTTAATATCTATGTTTTTTTGTAATTCATAATTATCATATTTAAAAGCTTTAACATAGGCTGTGAACCAGTTTTTCAGGTCATGCACATTTTTTTTATTCATTAATATTTTCATCTTCCTCTTCCTCCCCTTCCTCTTCCGCCACCCATTCCTCTTGCCATTCCGCCACCCATTCCTCTTCCCATTCCTCCACCAATTCCTCTGCCATCTCTTTGGCCTGTGCCCATGCCTTTTCCTTTTCCCCGTTCGCCATCACCATCATCTGCTTTGCGTGCTGAATGAATACTACATTTTAATGTCGGCTCCTTCAATATCGGAATTTCATCATCCTTAATCTTTCTTACTGCTTCATAAACAGACATATTACGGCACAGGTAAACTTTACAGCCGTAAGATAATACTTCGCTGTATGATGAAGGGCCAATATTGCCGACAAGAACCTTTTTTACAGCCGGGGTAATAAATTTTCCTATGTTTTGATCTTCATCTTTATCAACCCTTCTGAAAGCTTCAAATTCCATATTCTGCGGATCTATTATCAGGAAATATCCTGAATGACCGAATCTGCCTGATACTTTTGAATTCAATGTATCACCTGATGATGCAACTAAATATTTTTCCATAATCATATTCTTTTAAATTTGACAATACTAAAATACTTCCCACTAATGACCAGTCCGGGTTGTATTTACTCACCATATATGTTTTTCTGCTTTTTCAGCAATTCTTCGATGCTTTCATGGTGATCCGGATCCGGTTTGATAGCATCTGCCGGGCAAACCTTAACGCATTGAGGTTCATTATAAAAACCTGCACATTCAGTGCACTTATCAGGATTAATCACATAAATAGGATCTCCTTCCGAAATCGCATTCATGAGACATTCTTCAATACAAAGTCCGCAAGACGTACACTCATCATTAATCATTAAAGCCATAATATACCTCCTTCTTTTTTAAATTTCAGCTATAATATCAATTTTTACTCTTACAGTGTCTCCGGATTTTATTTTAATTTTGGCCCATAAAGGCAGGTATACATCTACCCTCGAGCCAAAAAATATAAATCCCAATTCATCACCTTGCTGAACTCTGTCACCTTCACAGAGATTGCAGACTATTCGCCTAGCTATTATACCGGCAACCTGGCTTATTTTAAACTGTTTGCCTTCACTTAGTTCAATAATTACTGATGTGTGTTCATTTTTGAGGCTCGATTTGGGATACCATGCCACAAGATTTTTACCCGGGTGATGTTTAAGATATATTACCTTTCCACTTACCGGAATTATGTTTTGGTGTACATTAAAGACAGACATAAATATGGATACCTTTGTGCAGACTGCGTTAAGATATTCATCTTCAAATATTTCTTCCAAAGCTATAATAGTTCCGTCAGCGGGTGCAATAACATAGTTTTCGTTTTTGACTGGTTTTCTTTCAGGGACCCTGAAAAAAAGAGTAACAACGCTAAATATTAATATTGAAGCTGCAGCTATAATAATGTCTGTTTCCCTCTGATATAAAGCAAATAATAAAATGATGTTTATTATTATCAATGCAAGAACCAGACGGTATAAGAAGGGGTACGCATTTTTATAGATATACATTTTAAAATGTCATGATTATTGATTTCTTATAATATTCTGTTCTAAGTACATGACAAAAATTTACAACATTGGTTAAATTTATCTATATCGTTGCTAAAAAGC
>MTKZ01090545.1_pt1 | contig 10836 bp, 11 predicted proteins | sample 1042781 | NCBI WGS metagenome assembly MTKZ01 (sample SAMN06212207, study PRJNA360539) | anaerobic digester metagenome | biome: Wastewater treatment plant; material: sludge; isolation source: anaerobic digester fed with sludge from wastewater treatment plant | place: Denmark: WWTP Viborg ...
GATTGGGCACGTGAAGGCCGCAAGAACAACGCATCGGGCTCCGGAGCACACTCAGTCATGTACAGCCGGTCTGAAAACGCCGCAGCCATCGTTCGGGGAAGCGCAAGCGGATTTTTGTTGGAGGCAGCTTTGCTGCTGGCCATCGGATTCTACTTGCGATGGAGCGGACTTGAGGGGGTCAGCCGCTCACAACTGTACAACTGGTCTGTTGACGTGGTGGTCTGGACATTCCTGGTCGGGGGCTTCCTGATCCTGGGGGTGATGCTTCTTTGCCGGACCGGCCGGCCGTGGACATTGCTCGTCGATGGATTGGTCAATCTGCTGATTGGGGCCTCGCTGGTGGGATGCGGCGTCATCTGGCTGAGCCACTCGGACATCCAGGGTATCCTGATCCTGATCTCCGGCCTTCTTGTCCTCAGCGCCGCCAAGGGTAGCTGGACCAACTACCGCCTGGCGCTGCAGGCGATGATAACGGTCCCTTCCGCACAACCTCCTTTGGTGAGGCCGGAGGAATCGGCCGCGTCTGCCGCGCCCGACCCGCAGGCCAAGGCCGAAGCCATGGAGCGGTTGCTCTCCACCAAACAAGCTCGTCCGGCCGTTCCGGCCAAGGTCGATATCCGCCGCAAAGACGAACCGGTACCCGACGGATTCCTTGCCGAACTCGGCAGGGAGCAGGAGCCCAAGCGGGAGTAGACATCGCCTTGCGTGATTTGCCGCCCGACTCGTGATAACATCCCCCGCCGTTTTGAATTGGAGCGCGTAAAGTGTAGGGCACAGTCGGAGCCGCCAGACAAGGCGGCAGGTCTCGGTCGCTGTGGCGACCTCGACGCTGCCCTACCGGACAGCTCCATCAACTGAGTGGGAGCCCTCGATCATGGATAACACCACCATCACTGCACCGGCGGGTTTCAAGGCCGGCGCGGCCGCCTGTGGGATCAAACAGGCCGACAGGCTCGATGTCGGAGTGCTCGTCGCCGATGACGTCTGCTCAGCGGCCGCGGTGTTCACCTCGAACCGGTTTTGCGGGGCCCCTGTCATTGTCGGTCGCGAACACATCCGTCGTGGCCGTCTGCGGGCCCTCGTGGTCAACAGCTATTGTTCGAACGTCGCCACGGGCAAACGCGGCGTGGCCGACGCCCAAGCCATGTGCCGGCAGGTCGCCAACTCAATCGGAGCCAAAGTCGGAGAGGTACTGCCGTCCAGCACCGGTGTGATCGGCCGCTTCTTGCCCATGGAGAAGATCCTGCCAGGCATCGACGCCGCTCTCGGGACCCTGTCCTCATCGGCCGAGGCCGGCGAACGCTTTGCCCAAGCCATCATGACCACTGATCTGCGCATGAAGCAGGCCTGTGAGCGGGTTCGCATCGGCCGAACCCAGATCACGGTTGCAGGGTGCTGCAAAGGNNGGACGCATCGGCCGAACCCAGATCACGGTTGCAGGGTGCTGCAAAGGCAGCGGTATGATCGCCCCCAACATGGCGACCATGCTGGCTTTCCTGACCACCGACGCCGGGGTGCCGGCGGCCGCACTCAAGAACCTGCTGAGAGACGCGGTTGAGCCGACTTTCAACCGCGTCACCGTCGACGAGTGCCAGTCCACCAGCGACACCGTGGCGATCATGGCCAGCGGAGCGGCCGGCGATCTCAACGCCCGGCAGGCGGCCTCTTTCTCCAAGGCCCTGCGAGCCGTCTGCGAGTCGCTCGCCTACCAGATCGTCCGTGATGGAGAAGGAGCTACCAAGGTGCTGGAGGTGATCGTCCGGGGCGCAGAATCCCCCAGGGACGCTCACGTGGCCGCCCGGGCGGTGGCCGTCAGTCCGCTGGTCAAGACGGCGGTCCACGGCGGAGACCCGAATTGGGGACGGATCGTCCAGGCGATCGGGGCCACCTCGGTAACCTACCGCCCTGAGAAGGTGACCGTGAGACTTGGCAAGGATGTCCTTTTCACCAAAGGCGCCCCTGCCCCCCACCTCGACCTCGCCAGGCTGGCCGAGGCGATGCGGCAGCCTCATGTGACTCTCACTATCGACCTTGGGGCGGGTAAAGCCACGGAACGGGTGCTGACCTGTGACTTGTCGCGGGAATACGTCGCGATCAATGCCGACTACACAACGTAGGATTCGGGTTACAGCGAGGGGCCCCGCCAAGATCGAGTATCCATTGCCACCGGTCGCTGCTGAACCACCGAACGGTCCGCTCCATGTCCGGCCGAACGGCTGGACCGGCAGGGAGCCGAAAGGATATCCCGAAAACAGGCGAAAAATCGACGGTTTTCAGCAGACGCCAGGCACGGCTCGGCTGATTCTCGAGCCGTTTCGCGGGTTTCCCGGAGAACGTGCAGCCGGCCGGGGAAGCCGTCGTTTCCCTCGGAACAACCATGCACACCTGCGAAAACCCTTGTTAAAACTTGCTTGCGCGTCCCCCGCCATAAAAAAATCCAATATTTTCAAGGGTTTTCGCTGGACGAACCGACAAAAGGTCAGTATTATTCGCCGCAAATCGGGCCGGTGGGCGGCCCGGGTCTTTTACAAGGAGGTTTGTAATGGCCAAACTCACAAAATCGGCCACCGCCAAGACGCTTGCCGAAAAGGTTGGGATCTCCCGCAAGCAGGCAATGATCTTCATGGAGGAGTTGGCGACACTGGCCTACAAGGAGGCCAAGAACAGCTTCANNGGCAAGCTGGTGCTGGTCAACCGGAAAGCCCGCATGGGCCGCAATCCGGCGACCGGCGAGGCGATCAAGATTCCGGCCAAGAAGGTCGTGAAGTTCCGTGTTGCCAAGGCCTGCAAGGATGCAATCCTTGGGACCGCCGGCAAGAAGGCTCCCAAGAAGAAGAAGTAAGCCCACAGGGTTCGGCCGTCGCAACGCCACGATCCGCGACGGATGACAGCCGAAACGAACCATCGCGTTGAGAGGCTCCTTGGGAGCAGCCGGCGCTGATCGCCGCGAGATTCCGGTCTGGGATATCCGAGGCCAGGGTTTCGCGGCGATCCCCTTTTTCAGGCCGATTCATGGCGAAGGGCGCGCAGCCGAAAGGCCGGCATCAGGCCGGCCGACGGGCAAGTGTTTGCCCGTCACATCAATCGTGCAGGAAGCTTGCCCTGTCTCGATTGGCTTTCACGATGGTCAAGACGCGGGCTGGGCGGTCGCGCGTCGGCACATGGAGACCAATTGGGCTACTTCCGTGGCAACGTCGCTGACGCAGTGGGCCGCCTTCGCCGATTGTTCCAGGGCGGCGGCCATCTCACCGATCGTTTCAAAGCCAAAGCCGCCGCTGGCCCCTTTCAACTGGTGGGCCAGGCGTACAAGCTCGGCAGGGTCATTTAACGCCACCGCGTGCTCAATCGCCTGAACGCGATGCTGGAGGTTGCCAACAAAACCCTCAAGCGATTCCATCATGACCGGGTTGTCACTCAGAGAGCTGAAGATCGGCGATGCGTCTATCGAGGCCATCGGATTTGTCTCCGCGGTTTCGGAAGCCCGAACGCGGACCCCTCTGAGCTCGGACTCAGCAGAAGGCCCGCCAGTCATATCGGCCGGCCGGGGAAGTCGCGTGACCACGGGAATGACAGGTTTGTCCGCGGTACCGTTATCGGTACTTGGATGCTGGAGAGGGATGTGACGGCCCGGAGCCCTCGCCGAGGCTGAAATCGGCCAAGAAAGGCCGTTCACCGCTCATTTACCCGCGTAATCGATGATGCGGGCAATCTCAGTTCGCAGATTCTTTCGGTGGACGATTCGATCCACGAATCCGTGCTCGAGCATGAACTCGGCCGACTGGAAGCCTTTGGGTAACTTGGCCTTGATGGTGTTTTCGATCACGCGTGGGCCCGCAAAGCCGACCATCGCCCCGGGCTCGGCCAAATGGATGTCGCCCAGCGATGCGAAACTCGCGGCCACCCCCGCGGTGGTCGGATCGGTCATGACCACGATGTACAACCCACCCGCGTCGTCCATTCGGGCAACGGCCGAGGAGGTCTTGGCCATCTGCACCAGCGAAACCATTCCTTCCTGCATGCGGGCGCCGCCAGAGGCGGTCACCACGACGAAAGGAATGTTCTCATCCGTGGCCCGTTCCAGGGAAGCAGTCACCTTCTCCCCCACCACCGCGCCCATCGAAGCCATGATGAAGAATGGGTCCATCACGGCCAGGATCACCGGTCGGCCGCGGATGAAGGCCTTGCCGGTCACGACGGCCTCAAGTTCGCCGGATTTCTCCTGTGCCTGCTGAAGTCGATCCTTGTACTTGCCGCGATCTGAGAACTTCAGCGGGTCGGTGCTGACCAGGCCGGCGAGAAACTCCTCGAACGTATCAGGGTCAACCAGTTGCCTGATCCGCGTCCTGGCCGGGATGCGGTGGTGGTATCCGCACTCCGGACAGACGTGGAGGTTCTCCTCCAGGGCCTTTTGGTAAACAGTCGCCTGACAGGACGGACACTGAGTCCACAGTCCTGCCGGGACGTCGACACGATTCAAAACCGGCGGCGGGGTGGCTGCCGGGGCATTGTTGGGTGCGTCTGCCAAATGAAGTCTCCCGGGTGCTGGTCGGGGGTCTCGGGACCACTCCCGCTCCCCAACGGGGACCCTCATTCTTACGAATTTCGGCCGCAGTTGTCCACCCCTGCCCCCCCCGCCGAATTCAGGGAGGCATGAAACTCTGGGTGGCCCTTTTAGAGCCGTGACCGTACTTGCCCCGGCGTAGCCTGCTGTGGAAGCCGGAGGGAAGTGGCCCTCTTCCTGCACCCTGGACGCAGGCGAGGGGCCATTGACCGATTCGCACAAGCGGGTCAAGGGCGGGCCAGACCACAAAGTTGCCACACCATAAAGGGGTTGCTCCCTTACGGTCGACTCGGGGAACCAGGGTCGCTGTTCTGAGAGACACCGTAGTGTCTCCCCACCCCGATTCTGTCACGGGTCTGACGAGAACCGTTGCTCCTGCTTTCGCAAGATCTGGACGCTACGTCCTATAATATCATCAATTCTGAGAATCAAAACGACATTCGTTCAACATATGGCTTCTTATGATGTGCTAAAACAGGGGCTTCATGGTGGTACTCGAGTCGCGGTAGCCACAATGAACACGTTCGACGTCGATATCGAGAGCGTGGCGATGTATTACACGACAGACCGCACTCTGAGCCGGTTGACGGCGGAACTGGAGATCGGTGACGCTTCTTCTGAGGCCAGGTATGGCTATGAGGTGACCGGGACATCGACCGTGGACAGCAGGTCACTGACCTACGAGGGCGTCCAGGAANNAGGGCGTCCAGGACGCTGTCCCCCCACCACCAGCCCCCAGTCCCAAGTCCCCAGCTCCGGTTTTCTCAGACCTGATGTTCGTCTTCCGCCTTTCACACATCGCAGATCCGGAAGGCGTTCTCCAGGGCCTTGACGGGATCGCGAGCCGGCACGAATTCCTGTCCTACGAAGCCCTTGTAGCCGGTCTCGACGATGGCCCGCATGATGGCCGGGTAGTAGATTTCCTGAGTCTCGTCGATCTCGTGACGGCCGGGGTTGCCGCCGGTGTGATAGTGCAGGATGTACTGGTGGTTCTCCCGGATCGTCCGGATGATGTCGCCTTCCATGATCTGGGCGTGGTAGATGTCGTAGAGAATGCCGAAACGGGGCGAGCCGACCTGCTTGGCGACGGCCACGCCAAAGGCCATGTTGTCGAACTGGTAATCCTTGTGGTCGACCTTGCTGTTGAGATACTCCATGCAGATATTGACCTTCATCTTCTCGGCGAGGCCGACAACCCGCTTGACGCCGTCGACGCAGTTGCGGATGCCCTCTTCGTCGGAGATGCCGTTGCGGTTGCCCGAAAAGCAGATGACGTTGGGCATGCCGGCCTCGGCGGCCAGTTCGATGTTCTTGCGGAACTCGGCCTCGCAGCGGTCGTGGTTCTCGCGGCGGTTGAGGCAGTCCGTCAGCTTGCCGGCACCGGGCACCATCGCGCAGGTCAGGCCGTGCTTCTTGGCCGTCGGCCAATCCTCCGGGCCGACCAGCTCGATGGACTGATAGCCGATCCGGACGCAATGCCGGGCCAACTCGTCCATGGTCATCTTGCCGTAGCACCACTTGGACACGGACTGGCGAATCCGCCCCTTGGCCGGGGCCGCAGCGGCAGGCTCGCCCTTTGCCAGATCAGCGGCCATCATCGCCCCGGCCGTCCCGGCGGCCACTTGACCCAAGACTGCTCTTCGTGACACGCGGTTGTGTGATTGCATCGGTGTTCCTCCTCATTCGCGGTCATTATAAGGCCAATCGGGCCGTCGGAACACGACGCGGCCACGGCCCCCTTCTCCCCTTCCCAAGGGGGGACCGAGGTAGACCGAATTGCCATCAATCAACCTTGAGTGTCAGCCCACCTTTGCGGTCTTCGCAGCTCTGCGTGAGACTTGAACGAGGGATGAACCGCCAGCCGCCAAGAATTCGACGACGCGGGCAGTCCCGCATCCAGCCACCACCGTTAGAGGCGGACAATCGCTATAATGGAAAGAGCGTGGTTGCCACTTTCCACACGCACCCGAACCTGCCCGTGGACGAGCATGGGCGAGAATGGGAGCAAGGCCCGAGCGAATCCGAGTGCCGCTGACACCGGCGTCGGAGGCTCAAAGGGTATGTGATCAGCCGGATGCTCGTTTACGAGATTGGCGCAGAAGCGAGCGTCTCGGTGCCGGAAAACGCGACGAGGTACTCTTGCCATGATCCTGCTTCTGAATCCACTTCTCGAAGGACTCGAGGCCGCTCGACGCGCCGCCCCGGACGCGATCAATCAGGACGACGAAGTGACAGTGGACGATCAAGGCGATCACTGGATCTTCGAGTTCATCCCGCAAGGAGACATGCTCGGTGGCGGCGCGCGCATTTGGATCGCCAAAGATGGTTTTCAGGTCCTGAGGGTCATTCGGGGGCAGTGAAGCACGAGCCCGACAGGTGGTGCCGACGCCCTCGTCGGCACTTCCTTTCTCGGAGTGCAAACCCGCAACCCATCATCGAGCCCGCAGCCATCCGCTGCGGCGGATGGATGGGGCACCCGCTCACCCTATCACGAATAATATATGTGAAAACGGTAGGGCACGGTCGGAGCCGCCGGAGGCGGCGCAGACCTGCCGGTCCTGGCTGCAGAATATGGCAGNNGGACCTCGACGCTGCCCTACCGACCGGCCCCGTCGGTTTGCGCGCATATTGCACGCTGCCGATCGTCGCTTCCCCACCTGAAAGAAGCAGGTGGGGCACCCAGTGATCGACTACCCGACCGCGTCTCATTCTCAATTCCACATTCACCATTCTTCATTCCCCGGCATTGCGGGCAGGAACGCCGGGGCTCACTCGACATCGAGCGACAGGATGTAAGCCTCCAGTTCTTTCCGCTTGTTCTCCTCGGCCTGGCGCAGCTCGGAGACCTGGCCTTTGAGCTTCTCGATCTGCGTTTCGACGTCGTCGAACTTCTTGAGCTGCCGCTGGTACGGGTCACTGCCCTGCTGGAGCGTCTTGAGATTCTCGCGGATGCGGGCCTGCTCCTCGACCGCCNNCCTGCAGCTCGCGAGCGCGGACCAGGTCGTACAGCTCGCTGCGCAGAGCGATCACCTTTTCGAGGGCCTGCTTGACGGCCGGACTGATCACCTTGCTGCGGAGGAAGAATCGAACCGCGTCCTGGTCGCTGTCGATCAGGGCCAGCGTCTGATCGGAGACTCGTTCGAGCTGGACCTTCTGGACAACCGTTTTCCCGGCCGGGACGCTCGTCTTGAACCGCAGGATGCTCTGGGTTCGCTCGAATGGCTCCTTCGGCTCGATCAGCGTCCAGTCGGCGGTGTACGGCTGCTCGATGATCACCTCGCGATCCTTCTTGTCCTTGTTGCGAACAGTGTACTCGCGGGTGTCCACGTGCTTGTGCTTGTGCCACAGGACGCCTTTGACGATCCGGAGCCTGACGATGTCGTCGGGCTGGGGCTTGCGGTCGACGATGACCTCGGCCGACAGGTCGAGCGCGTAAGCAAGGAGCCGTTTTTCCGCGGGCTTGAAGTCCGGGAGCTTGGCGTCGCCCGCGTAGACATTCTCATCGAAAACAGTGATCGGGCCCTGCATGAGGTTCAGGTCGGTCGTGTTTTCGAGGATGAAACCGTTGAGCGGGTGCTTGGGGTGGGTCGCGGGGTTGAAGATACTCACCTTCTGGGCCGAGACCTCCTGATTGACGATCGGCAACATCGCCGACCGCTGGCCNNTGCCGACCGCTGGCGGGCGATGCTGACGGGGGTATTGATCACGTATTTGAACAGTTCCCCAGCCGACTGGGCCTCGGCCACCGACTGCACGCCGTGGTCGGCAAGATCAAGCACGCCATCCGCATCCGCGTCCCTCATGGCCAAAAGTGCGCTGCCGGCGTAACGGCCCGCCGCATCACCGGCCGTTCTTGCTCTGANNCGCAGCAGCCGGTGCCTGTGGGACACCCGCCTCAAGGGTCGGCGGGCGGAGCGATGCGTACAGCTCGAGTTCCTCCTTGGGCCGGGGCACGTACAGCGGCGTGTAAAGATCCATGGTGAAGGAGATCGGCCGGCCCGAGACCAGCGAGAGGCGCACATCCCTCCAATCTTCCTCGGTGGCGTTTTCGACCGTGGCCCAGCCCTGAAGGAACGGCTTCTTGTCTGGCGAGAGCACCAACCGGTAGCTTGTCTTCCAGATCGGAGCTTCGAGCAGATACGAGGCTCGCACAAGGCGCTTGCCCTGCCCGGCGAACTGGATGGTCACGCCCTTTTTGTCCGCTTCATGGCTGCCCGCCAGGGTTTCCAGGGCCTTGCGCAGCTCGCCCTCCAGTTTCTCGTTGGTCAGCTTGATTCCCCGGATATCCGAGACCCGCAACTGCTGCAGGCCGGTATCACTGAGCACGTTGAGCAGGTCGATTTCGATGATTTCCTTGTCGACGGCGATCTTCTGCTTCTCGACGCCGACGATGACGCCGCGAATCGCCTGGGCCCCGGTGATCTCGACCGGTTCGCCGCGGAGCTGGTCGAGCAGGTTGGCCATCGTGGGCTTGCCGGTGATATTGACGGCGAAGCTCTTGAGTGTCTTCTCGATCGGGTCGCGGGACGCGTAGCCAACGGCGTTAACGGTCCCGCCGCCCAGGTCTTGAACGACCAACGACTTGAGGATGTCGTTGATCTGGTCGGTTCGGAACTTGAGCTCGGCGGCGGTGTTGCCGTCGACCTCGGCCTCGCGCTCGAAGAAGCCCACGCCGCTGGAGAACAGGGCAATCCTCGATACCTTCAGCTCGGCCTCCTGGGCAATCAACAACGTCGGAACCGCCAAACCGACAACAAGCACCCCTGCCAACGGCAAACCTGGTCGAATCATGACACAACTCCTTTCAGATGCTGAGGAAGCACTGTATTGAGACCACGTCCAGTGGTTAGACGCATGGGGCCGCCCCCGGTTCCCGGAACCGGGCCGTTTCCCGGAAGAATCGCTCCGCCACGCGGCGGCCGGGCCACGGAAGCTACTTGGCCTTTGCGCGTGCTGCGGCCTCGGCCTTCTGCCGATCCAGCACCACGTCGGGCGGCGTGCAGTGTGGCAGAAGCCGGTCGGACAGGGCATTGGTCGGATCGAGTGCTTTGGCCTTGGCCAGCGGCTCGTAAGCAGCGTCTTTCTGGCCGGAGTAGAAGCGGACGTAGCCCAGCATGATCAGCCGCTCGACGCTTGAGGGCGACTGGGCCAGAGCCGACTCCAGCTCCCGGACCTGGGCTTCGAAGTCCGCCGGCCGCCCGTAATCGCCGCGCATGTCGTAGTCCAGCAGCACGAGCTTGGGCTGCAGTTCGAAGGCCCGGGCCAGGAATAGCATGGCCTCGCGATAACGGCCGGTGGCAAACAGGGCATGGGCGGCGTAGATGCGCGCGGCGGGATCACCCTGGTCGGTCTCGGCGGCAAGCTTGAATGCGTCGATCGCCTGGCGATATTTCCCCTCTTTGTAGAACTTGAGACCCCTGTCCATGGCGTTCAGGGCGTGAACGGCCACCGACTCCTGCCGTTCGGTCGAGGTCTTGTGGAATCGCCAGTAGTTGTACCCGCTGGTGAAGCCGAAACGGTAGGCATCGCCCCAGGACTCGCCGGGATAGTAGCTGTAGCCGCTGTCATACGGTCCGTACCCGTATCCGTACCNNCCCGCCGTACCCGTACCCATAGCCCCAGGGCCTGCCGCCGAAGCTGAGATAGCTGTTCCATTCACGGTCGGCGGGGCTCATCTCAGTCAGCGGCATCTGCACATAGGGCGGCGGCGCATACACATACGGAGCCGGAACGGGATACACATACGCGCCGTCCGGCATGGGCTGCAGTTGCCCCTCGGCAGGCTGTTCGGTCTGGGGCTGCTGGCCGTCGTTCTGTCCCGCTCTGAAAATGGCCCTTTGAACGGGCTTGGCCGCCGCATCTGCGCCGGCCGTTTTGCCCTTTGGGGCTACAGGTGCCGGCGAGGCCTTCGCCGGCCGGGNNGCGGTCGTCGTGGTTTTGACCACCGTCACCGCCGGCTGGGACGTCGCGGCCGACACCGGTCGCGGGTTCAGGGCAGTCCAGGCCACAAGGACAAGACCAGACAACAACAAAGAGGTAAAAAAGGGCGTGGCAGAGCTTCCCCGTATCGACATGGCACGCCTCCAATGCTTCCTGATGGGTCTGTGCGGCACGTCCTCCTCATTATCAATACACACCAGTCGAATGGCAAGATGCAGTCTCACAACAGCCGACCGCACCTAAACTCATGCCTGGCAATGCTTTGCAGGAAGTGCCCCGGCCAAGGGCGTTGCGCAGCTTTGCATTACCTCCGTCGGCCATAGGGGCTCTGCTCG
>MTKZ01067038.1_pt1 | contig 10833 bp, 9 predicted proteins | sample 1042781 | NCBI WGS metagenome assembly MTKZ01 (sample SAMN06212207, study PRJNA360539) | anaerobic digester metagenome | biome: Wastewater treatment plant; material: sludge; isolation source: anaerobic digester fed with sludge from wastewater treatment plant | place: Denmark: WWTP Viborg ...
TATTGAAGCAGTTATCAAAGCGTCCGATTCAACAGTTGCCGTAACGTCCCTTATTGAATAAATAATCCTGTCCGCTGGGGCAATATCTTCCGATTGGGCGATTATCATTCCCCCGATTGTCTCCATCTGTTGTTTTATTTCGCTGTGCGATAAATTCACCTTGTAACCAATTATTGATTCAAGCTTATCAATTGTTCCGCCTGTATGACCAAGCCCGCGTCCAGAAATCATTGGAACTGCCAAATCGAACGAAATCAAAATTGGGAGTAAATTTAGTGATATTTTGTCGCCAACTCCGCCTGTTGAATGCTTGTCTACAACAGGTTTGCCAATATAATGGAAATCGAGTTGCCTGCCCGAATCGAGCATCGCTTGCGTAAGTGCAAATGTTTCATTCTCAGACATCCCATTGATACAAATTGCCATCAATAGTGCGGCAATTTGCTCACGAGAAATGCTACCATCGGTTGTAGCTTGAACAAAAAATGAGATTTCCTCTTGCGTTAATTCGAAATTATCTCTTTTTTTCTGTAAAATTTTATAAATGTTCATAAATAACCTATTATGACTTGAATAATTGTTCAAAAAAAATTAAATTGCAAAAAATTAGTTGAACTACAATTTACGTAATAATAATGCACTACGCAATACCAATCGGACAAAGTTTGAGAAAGTTTATCAAAACGCTCCATCATAAGCAAACACGCGACGAACGCGGTTTATTCGTTGCAGAAGGCGAAAAACTTGTCGAAGAGCTTCTGAAAAGTTCATTCCAGGCAGAATTCATCGTTGTTCGCGAATCAGCTTCCAGCAATATTATCGATTTAGCTGATAAATTCAACGAAAGAGGAATTGCTGTCTATACAGCTCCCAAGCATCAATTCGACCAGCTCTGCGACACAAAAACTCCACAGGGAATTTTAGCAGTCGTTAATACTCGCGAACAGAAAGTTTTGCCCAAAGAATCTTTTATTGCTCTTGATGGAGTTTCTGACCCCGGAAATTTAGGAACCATTATTCGTTCAGCCGATTGGTTCGGTATTAAACAAGTTATTATCGGAAACGCCGGTGTAGATGGGCTTAACCCCAAAACAGTTCGCTCGACAATGGGTTCTATTTTTCGGATAAATGTTATCTATACCGATAATTTAGTCGAATTTTTGAGAAAGCATTTCCCAAAAGTCAAAATCTTTGGTGCTGATATTGCATCAGACAACTTAATCGATTCAATAAAACACCCGAAGCAATTTGGTTTGGTTTTCGGAAATGAATCGCAGGGAATTTCTTCCGAAGTTAAAGATATTTTATGTTCTACTTTCAAAATACCGGGCTTCGGGCAAGCAGAATCGCTTAATGTTTCTGTTTCGGTTGGTATTTCTCTCTATCATTTCACAAAATAAGGATTATCTATGATTCAAGCAATTCGAGGCACAAAGGACATTCTCCCCGATACAATTTCCCATTGGTATTATGTAGAAGAAACAGCAAGAAAAGTATCCGAACTTTTTGGATATAAAGAAATTCGCACTCCCATTTTCGAAAAAACTGAGGTTTTCGCTCGTGGAGTTGGAGAGCAAACCGACATTGTCAACAAAGAAATGTATACTTTCACAGACCGTGGTGGTGATTCAATAACTTTACGTCCCGAAATGACAGCTGCTCTTGTTCGTGCTGTTATCCAAAACTCACTTGTTCAGCAGCAGGCAATCTCCCGATTGTGGTATTTCGGTGCTTTTTTCCGTTACGAACGCCCACAAAAAGGTCGTTTGCGCCAATTTCATCAATTCGGTGCCGAGTGCATTTCTTCGCCATATCCCGAAAGCGATGCCGAGATAATTCATCTTGCCGCAACATTTTGCAAAGCACTCGGTATTCAGGATTATCTGCTTCTAATTAATACATTAGGCAATGAAAATTCCCGTTCCGAATATAGAAAAGTTTTAGTTGATTACCTTTCAGCCAACAAAAATCATCTCTCATCTGAAAGCAAAAATAGGCTGGGAACCAACCCACTTCGTGTTCTTGATTCAAAAGACGAACAGGATAGAGAAGTTATCTCGAATGCCCCAAATATTCTTGATTGCCTTGATGAAGAAAGCCGTCAGCATTTTCAGAAAGTTCTCGAAATTTTAGATTACCTGAACATTCCATACAAAATTAATTCTCGTCTTGTTCGAGGTCTCGATTATTATAGCCATACCGTCTTCGAACTACAACACAATAGCCTTGGAGCTCAGGATTCTTTCGGTGGTGGCGGTCGGTACAATAGCCTATTTTCTCAACTTGGTGGAAAAGATACCCCTGCGGTTGGTTTTGCAATGGGTGTCGAGCGACTTCTCTTAATTTTGGAAAGCATTGGCAAGCTTCCTGCACCAGATGTATTCGCCGATTACTATATTGTATCTGCAAATTCAGATTATTCAAATATTGCTTTTAAAATTGCCGAAAAATTTCGTTTAAGCGGCAAACGTGTTATCTGTGATGTGCAAAGACGCTCAATGAAAGCACAAATGAGAGAAGCCGGGAAATTGAATATTCCTTATGTAATCATCATTGCAGAGGAAGAATTAAAGCAGAATGCTGTAGTTCTAAAAAATATGAGCGATGGCTCTCAGCAAATTATAGAAATCGATAAATTATAAATTTCTGAGATTTTTTATTGATTATTCATTAATGAGTTCTTGTTTGGAGTAAATTTGATTTGCTTGAAAAATTTACTTATTTTTGCTATTTATTACTTGATTATTCAAAAAATATGGATATTTGTCGCTGGGAAACTATTGAAGAAGAATACGTAGGAAATTATAAAATTTTCGATTTATTCTATTATACGAGAATTCATCCAACCAAAAAAACAAAGTCGAAATTTGTTGCTTTAAAATCACCAAATTGGGTTAATATTCTGCCGATTACATCAAACAAAGAACTTGTATTGGTCGAACAATACAGACACGGAACAGACGCTATTTCGCTCGAAATACCCGCAGGGCTAATCGAAACTAACGAAGAACCTACAATTGCCGCTGAACGTGAGTGTCGAGAGGAAACTGGCTACGTTGGCTTGCGTCAAGCTCAATTGCTTGGCTATGTCGAACCTAACCCTGCTTTTCTTGGAAATAAATGTTATCATTACGTTTGGTTTGACTGCGAACGAAAATTTGCACAACAATTTGATGAAAATGAACTAATTTCTGTTAAATTAGTTCATTTGAAAGAAGTGCGTTCATTGATAGAAAATGGGGTAATTCGCCACAGCCTTGTGCTATCGGCAATTACGTTTTTCAACATTAAATTTGGCGAAATCTGGAATTTTTAATTATGGGAAAAATTATTACCATTGCAAATCAAAAGGGTGGTGTCGGGAAAACGACCACTTCTATTAATTTAGCTGCTTCGCTTGCCGCAAGCGATTTGCCTGTTTTACTGGTTGATATAGACCCGCAGGCAAATGCTTCGGGTGGTATTGGATTTGATACAAAGCAGCTCGACAATACTATTTACGAAGTGCTTGTTAATGATTTGCCACCAGAAGATGCTATCTTAAAAACAGAAATGCCAAATTTAGACCTTCTGCCTTCTCATATAAATTTAGTTGGTGCTGAAATTGAAATGGTCAATCTCGAACGTCGCGAGCTTGTCCTTCGAAACGTTTTGAATAAAGTTCGTGATAGATATGCGTTTATCATTATTGATTGTCCTCCTTCGCTCGGATTGCTCACTCTAAATGCTCTTTCGGCTGCTGATTCTGTGCTTATTCCTGTTCAATGCGAGTTTTATGCTCTCGAAGGTTTGGGGCAACTTCTTAATACTATTTCAATTGTAAGATTGCATATTAATCCTGAACTTGATATTGAAGGTGTACTGCTTACAATGTATGATTCTCGTCTGAGGCTATCCAATCAGGTTGTTGAAGAAGTTCGTCGCCATTTTGATGGGAAAGTTTTTGATACCTTGATTTCAAGAAATGTTAGGCTATCGGAAGCACCCTCCCACGGGAAGCCCGTTCTGCTCTATGATGCAACTTGTTCAGGAGCAGCAAATTATCTCGAACTTGCTTCCGAAATTTTAAAACGAAATTCAATCAATAAATAAAGTTTGAAAAATGGCACAAGAACAAGATAAAAATATTAAAAAGGTTCAAACAAAGCACGGATTAGGTAAAGGATTGGGAGCTCTCATTCCTTCTGTTGAATTCAACAAGGACAAAGGTTTCAAGATAACATCGGAAGCAGAAAGCAAGGAAGAAGCAAAAGGGAGTGTTTCGCTAATTGATATTGACAAGATTAAACGTAATCCTTATCAACCACGACGCGATTTTGCTCCCGAAGCATTGGAAGAATTAAAAAACTCCATCTTGAAACACGGTGTAATTCAAGCAATTTCGGTTCGCCATTCAATCAATGGATATGAACTTATCTCTGGTGAACGCCGCCTTNNGAAATATGAACTTATCTCTGGTGAACGCCGCCTTCGTGCCTCAATAGCCGCAGGATTGAAGCAAATCCCCGCCTATGTGCTCGATGACGTAAGCGATAAGCAAATGCTCGAAATCGCTCTCATTGAAAATGTGCAACGCGAAAACTTAAATCCTATTGAAATTGCTCACGGTTACAACCGACTTATCGAAGAATGCAACTACACACAAGAACAAGTTGCCGAACGCGTCGGCAAAGACCGCTCCACTGTTACTAACTTTTTGCGACTATTAAAATTACCTGAAAGCATACAAGAATTGGTTCGCGAAAACAAACTCTCTATGGGACACGCCCGAACCTTGCTTGCTCTTGATGACCATCTCAAGATGATTGCTGCCTCGAATGAAATCATCGAAAAGGAACTGTCTGTCCGTGCAACGGAAATGCTTGTGCGCGACATTCAAAAAGGTAAGGTTAAGTTCACAGTCGATGGCAAACGCATTGCTCCGCAAAAAGATAAGAAAGACATTTTGCCAAAAGAAAGTGCTCTACAATTAGAAGAAATTGAAAATAGATTACGGCATTTATTTGCTACTAATGTCAAAATTACTCCCAAATCGCAAGAAAGTGGCACTATTGAATTTGAGTTCTACTCTATTGATGATTTTGAAAGGTTAATAGAAATTTTTGAAAACAACGCTAAAAAAGAAAATGAATAAAATTTGCTTGAAAAATACTACTCAAATCAGAGTTCGCTATGCAGAAACTGACAAAATGGGGTTCGTTTACAATGGCAATTATCTTACTTATTTTGAAGTGGGACGTGTCGAATTGATGAGACATTTTAATCTGAGCTACGCTGAATTAGAAAATTACGGTTATTACCTGCCTTTGGTTGAAACACATTTAAAATATGTTAAATCAGCATATTACGATGATTTACTCGATATAGAAGCTTCGCTGGAATGGCATTTAGAACCAATAATTAAGTTCCAATATAGAATTACACGTAATGGCGAACTTATTTGCGAAGGGTATACTGCTCATTGCTTTATGAGCAGAGAGACTATGAAACCTGTTCGTCCACCGAAAGTATTTATCGACGCTATCAATAAAATCACACTTTCTGCGTAATTGCATAAGTTATTTGGATGATTTATGAAAAAAGTAATTATTATTGTTTTTCTATTGATGAATTTATCTGCTTACGCAGAAAATACCCCTTTTAATTTTTTAAGGAATATTGCAAGTGCTCGTGCTGCGGGGCTTGGCGGCAGTTTCGCTTCTGTTGCAGACGACCCAAGTGCTGTTTTCTACAATCCCGCAACTCTTTCGACGATAGAAAGCAATAATTTTTCTTTCAGTTTCACAAAGCACCTACTTGATGTAAATAGTGGCAATTTAGTGTATATACACGATTTTGATAGAATTGGCAGGCTGGCTGGTAGTGTTTCCTTCACTTCTTATGGTTCTTTTGATTATTACGATAGCGACGGCAATAAACTTCCCGGTTCTTTTTCAGCAAATGATTTAATGTTTGGTGTCTCTTACACCAACACTCTTGATACTAATCTATTTTATGGCGTTACTCTAAAATTTGCCTATCTTTCACTGGAAAAAGCATCGACTTCTGCAATGGCTGTCGATGCAGGATTAATGTATTTGCTTCCCGATGGGCGTTCAAATTTAGCTTTTAGTATTTTACACGCTGGAAGTCAGCTTTCCACTCTGGAAGGTCGTAAAGAAAGTATGCCGTTGGACGTTCGAATTGGTGCAAATCATAGATTGCGTGGTTTGCCCTTGCTTGCAAATATTAATTTTCACCACCTTGCCGATAAATCAAAAAACTTTATCAGCAAATTCAGAAATTTCTCTCTTGGCGGGGAAATATATTTAGGCAGATATTTGCAATTAAGAGTTGGTTACAATAATCATATTCGCTCTAAAATTGCCAGCACATTCGATAAAGGTATGACTGGTTTCAGTGGTGGATTGGGTATAGTGCTTGAAGACTTCAATATTGATTATGGCTTTTCTCAATATGGAAATGGTGCAAATTTGCATAGATTAAGCGTTTCTACTCACTTGTAGAATTGCCTTTGCTGTTCTTTGTTATGTCGGACAAATGCAAGAATTGTTATTGAATATTGCCCAAACTACTTAATTTACTTTTATTAAGTTTATACTTTTTTGTAACTTGTATTTTTATTTATGTAAAGTGTAATATTATTTTTTACTTCTTGTTTATTAATAATTATTACGAACAATTTTGAAAAGTAAGTTGGGCAATTTAAAGCGAAAAACTTTTGCAAAAATAATACTAGGCGTGTGTCTGCTTGCATTTGTGCAATCTTTCGCACAGAATTCCAACAAATCAATACATACATACAACACTTTTCTTCCTGTATTATATTTGCTTTCGCCTAATTTATTTTATGCTCTTGGCTACAACTTTGACGACATTGAAATATACAACGCAATGATTTTTGGTCGAGATACCGTCCAGCAAGATAGATTAAGAATTTTAAAAGCCCCAGAAATAGATAGAAACATCTATTATCGCCAAAAATTGCCAAACTATATTACATCAACTGCATTTTTGGATAGCACTCTGAATGAATTCAGATATACAGAACTTTTCGATTCTACAGTCATCAATAATACTTACCCCGTTGATTTTGACCAATTTCTTTTGCAGAGAAAAAATTATCTGCAAAATCAAATCTGGGATTCCCTTACTACAAGTTACGACTTGAAAAGAGCGCTTTCAGGTGGCGACCTTGCAGCAATGATTGGACAATCTACGGGGCTTACAATTCCAATTCCTCCAAGCCCAATTTCAAGTATTTTCGGAAAACCTACCGTTAGCATAAATGTTAATGGCGAAGTGAATTTGAGAATTGGTTGGCGTTGGGATTCTCAAAATTTGGGTACTGTATCATCTTTCGGGCAATCGCAGTCTTCTCCGATATTTCAGCAAGATATTCGGGTTAATGTGTCAGGTCAAATTGGTGATAAATTACGTTTAGGAACAAACTGGAACACCCGCCGCCAGTTTGAATACGAAAATGAGTTTAAAGTTGGTTACGAAGGAGAAGACGACGACATTATAAAAAAGTTAGAGTTCGGTAATATTGATTTTCAAATCCCTTCAACTTTAATTGGTGGTGGTAGTGCTTTATTTGGGGTTAGAGCCGATTTTCAATTCGGACCATTATTCTTGAAATCAGTATTCTCTCAAAGACGTGGACAGAGGAAGTATGTTGATGTCCGTGGCGGTGCAAGCAAGCAATATTTTTCAATACGACCTTATGACTATGCGAAAAATCACTTCTTCTTAGATACTGCTTATTGGGAAGTATATAATGAGTATTTCAGGAATTCAACACCTATTATTCCTAAAAGTGCTGCTAATCTTCGCATAAAGCAAATTGAAGTTTGGGAAGCAATCACTGAAATATCAAATCCGCTTGTCGCAAACGCTGTTGCAATTGCTGATTTACCTGGAAAAAAACTCAGACAAGGCGAAGACTGGACTTCTGCCGACAAAAATAGACCAATTCAGGCGGGTTTAGTCGAACGCGGTAGATTTATTCTACTCGATTCTACTAAATACCATATCGATTACAACCTTGGCACTCTAACGATTTACAACTTACGGCAAGACCGAACTTATGGTGTGGTCTACCGTATTGAAGGAGAAACTCCCGACCCAAACGACGACATCTATTTTGGTAAATTTTCCGATATGGTTGGCGAACGCGATACCTTAATTCTCAAACTCATTTATCGCCCTAATCTTGTCCCAGGATACAAATTACTTTGGGACAGGCAAATGAAAAACAAGTATTCAATTAATGCTTCAAACGTTAACGTTTCCGAAACTAAAATTGGGATTTGGTATTTCAGGCAAACAAACGATTCCACTGACTTAATCGAAGGTGCAACTGATAAATTAGTTACAATTTTTGGGGTCGACCAGGTAAATAACTCGACTGGTGCTGCACCACCCGATGGGCAATTTGATTTGCGACAACCTTTTTTCGACCCAATTCGCGGTGAAATTACTTTGCCACACGTCAAGCCATTTTCCGATGGTTTAAGGCGTTATTTCCAAAAACTGGGAACACCCGAAATTGCTGAAATATATGCTTTCGACCAGGTTTACGATACTACATACGATGCTGCTCGAAGAAATACAGCAAGGGATAGATTTGTCATAAGCGGTGAAGTATCGGGTCGGCAAACTAATAGAATTGCACTTAATGCTTTTTCGCTTCCACCGAACAGCGTTAGAGTTACCCTTGATGGTGTCCCTTTACGTGAATATGAAGACTATGTAGTGGATTATTATTCCGGTGTTGTTACTATTAGAAACCCTCGTGCGTCGCTCCCTAATGCAAATTTACGCGTCGAATACGAACAGCACGATATTTTCAATGTTGCTACTAAAACACTTGCCGGATTGAGAGCAGACTTGAACCTGTGGAAATCTCGAAATGCTAATGCCGGTCTTGGTATGACTATGATGTATTACGACCAGTCTGCTGTCATTGATAGAGTGCGCCTGGGTGATGAACCTGTTTCTAACTTTATGTTTGGTTTCGATGGGCGTGCCAACTGGAACGCCCCCTGGCTGACAAAAGCACTGGATTTGCTTCCTTTCTACGATACAAAAGCACCGTCCTCGATGTCGCTCAAAGGTGAATGGGCTATGATTATGCCCGAACCAAACAAGCGACGTTCTGAAATTTCATCAGATAATAATTTGCCCGTAGTTTATATTGATGATTTCGAAGGAGCACAACGCTATATTCCACTGGGACTTATTCCTTCTCAATGGCAACATTCCGCACCACCGGAAGATTTTTCCATTGATTCAACCGCGGAAGGTAGAACCAACTACCGTGCTAAAATGTTCTGGTACCAATATTTTATTCCTCGTATTCCAATACGTGAAGTTTACCCGAAAAATAAATCTTACCAACAAGGTAAGATGAATATCAATCCACTTTACATTGTTTTCGAGCACGGGAAACGTGGTATCTATAACAAAAATCCTGAATTTTTGGATGCTATCAATCCTCTATATGACCCGAATAATGATTTCGCTTCTAAACCACAGAACAAACCAAAAATCTGGGCTGGTATGACACGCCTGCTTTCATCTTTTAATACAAATTTTGATAATGAAAATATCGAATACATTGAAATTATGATGAGAGTTGGGCAATGGGACCCTGGAAACACTAAAATGTATATCGATTTAGGGCAAATTAGTGAAGATATTATTCCTAATGGCACCCCCGATACTGAAGATGGAATTACACAAGCAAATCCATTTCCAAATAACATAATTGATCCAGGCGAAGATGTCGGTATTGACGCAATTGAAGACAAAAAAGAAAAAGACGATTATCCCTATCCATTGAATTTGGAAGATGACCCTGCAAGAGATAATTATCGTTTCAACTTTAATAAAAACGACCAGGATAGGGGAGAATCTGATTTTGAATATTATAATAACTTCGAGGGTAATGCAAGTGTTTCGGAATTAGGACAGTTCCCTGATAAAGAAGCAATGAACCCCAACAACGGTTTGCAAATAAATATGGATAATTCATATTTTACCTATGAAGTTGATATTTTGCCCGACCCCAATAACAATCCTCAAATCGTTGGTGGGAACCCCGAAAAAGGCTGGTATTTATACAGAATTCCTATCAGAAAACCCAAATCATTTGTTGGAAATCCACAGTTTTCCAATATTCAGTATGTGAGATTGCGTTTTCAAGGTGGTGTTTTTCGAGGTGAAATTGCAGATTGGCGATTGGTCGGTTCACAGTGGCTACGCTCTCATAATTTATCTGATGTCCCACCAAATGATAGTGTTCTATCAGTCTCTTTCGTGAATTTATGGGAAAACTCAGGCGAACCCGACTTCTACACTATGCCCCCAGGAGTAAAAGCACCAAGATTGCTTAATAATCCCGATCCAACACAAGATATTCGGCTAAATGAACAATCATTGTCTCTTTCTGTTCGTAATCTTCGTTGGGGCGAAGAGCGTATGGCTGTTAGATTTTTCCGTCCAATGGATATATTCTATTACAAGAAACTCAAATTCTTTATCCACGGTGATGGCTCAATGCCATCGAATATGGTTGCTGGTGCAAAAGCAAAAGCTTATGCGTATGTTCGTTTTGGAATAGATTCAGCTAATTATTATGAATACAGGCGTCCTCTGCTTCGGGGTTGGCAGGATATTGAAATAAAATTATCAGAACTTACTGCTATAAAGCAAATTCGCGATACCTCTATGCAGTGGAATAGGCAAGTATTCCCCGTTCCTAATGATCCTCTTGCAACATTTGCTATCAAAGGCAATCCAATTCTTACACGCGTGCAATTTTTCGGT
>MTKZ01072839.1_pt1 | contig 10829 bp, 8 predicted proteins | sample 1042781 | NCBI WGS metagenome assembly MTKZ01 (sample SAMN06212207, study PRJNA360539) | anaerobic digester metagenome | biome: Wastewater treatment plant; material: sludge; isolation source: anaerobic digester fed with sludge from wastewater treatment plant | place: Denmark: WWTP Viborg ...
GCGCTTGACTCCGCCGTGGAACTTGCGCCGGACAATTATTATTACTGGTGGTGGCTGTCCGATACGCAACGCCTGCTGGGGCGCTACGCCGATGCGCTGCAAAATATGGAACGCGCCCGTGACCTCGCGCCGTCGGAGACCCGCGAGGAACTGCAGGCCTACGTGGCCTATACGTCCATTCTGGCGGGGGACACCCCTTCCTGGGAAAATGTCGATCAACACCTGAACTTTGCGGAGCGCCACCGCAAGATGCGCCGGGTGCGCCGCCAGATTGAGGAGTATGTCAATGCCCTGGACGTGGCGCCCGCAGTGGAACCGGGGGACATGAAGGCCCTTGGCCGGCTGGCGTGGACCTGTCAGCAGATTGGCGTTCAATATATCTATATAGAAGAACCCGACCCTGCTATTGATTATTTAAAACAGGCGCTCTTGTACATGCGGGACAGCGACATGCCTTCGGAAATCATGCGGCAGGAACAGTTCCTGGCCATCGCCTTCCAGTTGAAGGCCGAACGGGAACCCGGTGCTGCGGCGGGGTGTTATGAAACGGCGGTCTCCCATTGGAACCGCGCGCTGGACGCATCGCGCGCCGCGGAGGATGTCGCCTATACGCGGTATGTGCAGGGCCGTCTCCTGGAAGTATTGAGCCGATTTCGTCCCTTGGACGATCCGGCGCTGACCGCGCTCCGGGCGGCCAACCTGAAAGAAGTACCGTGGCAGGGCCCTGTAAATGAATATTCGACCGCCGACGCCGTCTATGGCGAGGCCCAATGCCGCCTGCGCGAGGGCGATTACGCGGGTGCCCGAATTCTCCTGGAGATGGCGGCGGAATATTTTGATCAATCCCAGTACCTGAGCGATTACCAGCGTGCGGTGGAACTCCACCTCCACCTTGCCTGGGTCTTTTTTCAACAGGAACACGTGAAGGAATCGTTGGACCAGGCGGCGCAGGCCGGGGCCAAAATCGATGAAGCGCGCAAGTTCATGGACGCCGACACCTTCAACCGCAGTGCCGCGAAGCGGGGCCAGCAACGCGTGGCGGCGGCCCGTGCGCGGGCGTATGTCGCCCAGTCCAAGGGCGCGGAGGCTTTCGCCGCGGTGGAAACCTTTAACGCGTTGGATTTTCGCACGCTGCTGGGCGCTCTGTTGGTGGATGATACCCGCCGCACCGATGCCACAAGCGAAAAGAGCGTGGTCCGCAGGCGCATTCCCCATCTTGAATCCGCCCTGGCCGCAGCCCGCGAAGCCGGGGACGCGCAAGAGGCGGCACGGCTGGAAGAACGGCTTGCCGCGGACGGGGCGCGGCTGCAATGGCTCGAACGGGGTCTCTCGTTTGTCTCGTCGCAGACCCTGAATTTCGAATCGCTGCCTCCCGCCACTTTTGAAGAAGCGCAAGGGGCGCTGGATGCGGGGGCTCTGCTGGTGGGCTTCTTGTTTGATGACCGGGGCGGGACCGCCGTGTGCCTTTCACAGGACGAAGTGAAGGGTGTCCTACTGCAACCGAATGAATCTGAGATACGGACACGGGTGCAGGCGGTGCGGGACGCGCAGGAGGGCGATGCGCTGAGAGACGCGTCCGGCGCGTTATACGAGGCCTTGTTCGCTCCCCTGGCGCCGTTGCCGGAGGGGAAGGCCCTGGCGATTGTGCCCGACGCCTGCCTTATCGGCGCGCCTTTCGAAGCGATGGAAGCTGCCGGCGCATGGAAGTCGTTCGTGTACACCCAAACCGCGAGCCGCCTGATCGCCCTGAACGCGCAACCGGGAACCGCTCCGGCGCGGTTGCGGTATGTGAAGGGCCGTGCGGGCATGGATGAAACCCTGTGCGGCGGGACGGGGCCATTCAACCCCCCGCGTTGCCTTGAAGGGGAATCCTTGACTCTTCCCGCGGTTATCAGCGATGTCCAGGCGGATGAAGCCCTGCATTTGGGCTGTGTGTTGAATCAGGCCGCCCCGGATGCCCTGCTCAGTGAGCTCATATTCGGCGAGGCTTCGGTGGACACGACCCTGCCCGTCGCCCGGTTGCTTGGCATGAAAATACCCGCTTCCGTGGTCGTATTGGACTGGGCGCCGCCGCAAACCGCGCCTGTCTTCCGCGGCGATGTGGTCTCGGCGGCGGCCGGATTGCTGCACTCTGCCGGCGCGGGTGCGGTGCTTGTTGTGGCGCCGCAGACGCCCCCCGAGGTGCGGACGCGTTTTTTTACTTCGTTTTATGGACAACTGCCGTCCCTGGGAGTAGCGGGGGCCGTTCAGGCCGCCCGGCAGGCCGTGATGGCGGAAGATATGAACTTCGCGCAGCCCGGGGCGTTTATGCTGTTCGGCGGACTCCGGTGACCGGCACCGGAATACAGGCCGCCGGGTAAAAAGTCGGGAGAACATCTTACATGGAAACCATCACACTCGGCATTATCATGAACGGTGTCACGGGGCGCATGGGCGCCAACCAGCACCTGGAACGCTCCATTACGGCCATCCGCAACGCGGGCGGCGTTACCCTTGCGGACGGGCGGCGCCTGTTTCCGGAACCCCTGCTGGTCGGCCGCAACCCTGAAAAACTGGCCGCCCTGGCGAAGGCCAACGGGGAATTGCCCTGGACCACCGATCTGGACAGCGCCCTGGGGGATGGGCGGTACCCGGTTTATTTTGACGCGCAAACGACCCTGCTGCGCGCCGGCGCCGTCAAAAAGGCCATCGCGGCGGGAAAACATATCTACTGCGAAAAGCCCACGGCCACCTGCACCGCCGACGCCCTGGAACTTCATCTGCTGGCGGAACAGGCCGGGGTGAAACACGGAGTGGTTCAGGATAAACTCTGGCTGTCCGGGCTGCTTAAACTCAAGAAACTGATCGATTCGGATTTCTTCGGCCGTATTCTGTCCGTGCGCGGCGAATTCGGGTACTGGGTATTCGATGGCGGTGACATGCCCATGCAGCGGCCGTCGTGGAATTACCGCAAGGAGGAGGGGGGCGGCATCATGGTGGATATGTTGTGCCATTGGCGCTACGTGATAGACAACCTTTTCGGCCGGGTCCGGTCCATCAGCTGCCTGGGCGCCACCCATATTGGCAAACGCTGGGACGAGACGGGAACCCCCTTCGAAGTGGACACGGACGATGCCGCCTATGCCACCCTGGAAACGGATACGGGGGTAATCTGCCAGTTCAATTCCTCCTGGGCGACCCGGGTGCGCCGCGATGACCTGTTGACGCTTCATGTGGACGGTGAAAAGGGGTCGGCGGTGGCCGGGCTCACCCAATGCTGGATACAGCCCGCATCGGAAACGCCCCGGTATGTCTGGAACCCGGACCTGGGCCGGGCCTTGTCGTATGAACAGGCCTGGACTGTCTTTGAAGAGAAAGCCGCCTACGGAAATGCTTTTAAGGCGGAGTGGGAACTCTTCCTCAACCATGTGGCGTCGGGCGAACCGTTCCGTTGGAACCTGCTCGAGGGCGCCAAAGGCGTTCAACTGGCCGAACTGGGTTTGGAGAGTTGGAAACAGCGCGCCTGGGTGGATGTGTTCGATCTTTTATAGCCGTGCCGCCATAACCGGTGCGCACAGGGCATGTTTACTCCCGGGGATACAGAACGAATACTCTTTTTCAGTTGCCCTGCCAACGGAAAAACTTTGTTGGACTAAACGCAAGCAAGAAGACAGAGTAAAACGGGGACTGACTGCCAAATAGCCCATGATCTCTGTATAGAATCTGTTTGTCAGCCTTTGCTATTTGGTAGTCTGTCGCCCGTTTTGCGGACCCGGGAATGACTATCCACAGCGTAGCCGTTGAGTCCAGCTTTGGGCCGGGAACGCCAACCATGTTAAACTTACCTGTCGGACACACGAAGGAAATACGTTATGGTAGAGTTAGACAAGGTCAAGCGGAAACTGGGTCCGGGCGTCACCTTTTTCTGCAACCATTTTCATGCGGCAGCGGGTTCTCGTATGGCGTTGTGGGGCCCGAGCGGTTGCGGCAAGTCCACCATGCTGAACCTGATTTCGGGGCTGTTGCGGCCCGATTCAGGCGTAATTCGCATTGATGGCAAAGAAATTCAGAAAGTATCTGAAAGCGGGTTGGACGCCTACCGCGCGGAACGCATGGGCTTTGTTTTTCAGACCTTCAATCTGCTGGCGCCTTTTACCGTGCTCCAGAATGTGATATTGGGCATGCGCTTCGCCGACGTTATCCCCGAAAAAGAATGGAAGCCGCGCTCCCTGGCCATGCTCGAACGCGTCGGCCTGGCGCACCGCCTGAAAAGCAAGCCGGGCACCCTGAGCGTGGGGGAGCGGCAGCGTGTCGCCATTGCCCGCGCCCTGGCCAACAATCCGAAGCTGATTGTCGCTGATGAGCCGACAGGCAGCCTGGACCCCAAAACCGCGGACGCCGTCATGACCCTGTTGCTGGAACTGTGCGAACAGGAACAGGTTACTCTGCTCCTGGTAACCCATGACAAGGGCATTGCCGACCGGCTCCCCGAGACCTTTGACTGTTCCGGCCTGGTAGAGGAGGCCGCCTCATGAGTCTATGGCATATTGCGTGGAGTTATTTGTGGAACCGGAAACTGACCACGGCGCTGACGGTGGTGTCGGTTGCACTGGGCGTCAGCCTGATCTCCGCCGTATTGACGCTTCGCGATGAGACCCAGCGCCGCTTCGAGGAAGAAGGCCAGGCCTTTGATATCGTGGTGGGTGCGAAGGGCAATCCGCTACAACTGGTGTTGAGCACGGTCTATTTCCTGGATGCACCCACGGGCAACATGGACTTTGAAATATTTGAAACGCTGAAGGGGCATGAAGATGTGGTTGCGGCGTTTCCCATCGGTATGGGCGATTCCTACGGGGGATACCGTATCATCGGCACGACTCGGGACCTCATGGACTTTTCGTATGGGGAGCGCGCCCCGTATGCCCTTGCCAGCGGGCGTTATTTCGAAGCGCCCTTTGAAGCGGTTGTCGGCGCCAATGTGGCGCAGGATACGGGGTTGAAGATGGGCGATACTTTTGTGGGCACCCATGGCCTCGTCAATTCGGCGTCGGCCGAGGTGCATGATGATTTTCCTTATACGGTCGTCGGCATTCTGGAACGGTCGGGTTCGCCCAATGACCGCGGCATTTTTTGCGATCTGCAGTCGGTGTGGAACGCCCATGATCACGGGCACGGAGAGGAACACGGGGAAGAGGGACATCACCATGGCGAGGAGATTACCGCCGCCCTGATAAAACTGGCCTCGCCCGCATTGCGCGCTGAATTCAAGGATGGGGTGAACCGCACGTCCAACGCCATGGCCGCGGTACCCATATGGGAAATTCAGAAACTATACGAGCAGCTTTTGGGCACAGCCAAACTGGTCCTGCTCGCCATAGGCTACCTGGTGGTCGCCATTTCCGCCCTCTCCATTCTGATCGGATTGTACATGGCCATTCTGCAGCGCAAACGGGATCTGGCCATCATGCGCGCCCTGGGCGCCACGCGCGGCGAAATCTTCGGCGCGGTCATTATCGAAGCGTTCTGGGTCAGCCTGCTGGGCATTGTACTGGGGTGGTTCCTGGGCGCGTCCGTCTGCGCCGCGTTAAACTCCTATCTGGTGGCCCAGATCGGGTTTCACGTGCCGCCCGTGCGTCTCAGTGCGGACCTGGTTGCCGCCTATTCCGCTGTATTGCTGATGGGACTGCTGGCGGGCATTCTTCCCGCCTGGCAGGCTTACCGCACCAACGTGGCCCGGGATTTGGCGGAATTGTGATACAAGTTTTAAGATGAAGTCTACATATAGTAGAAGTATCTTATCTGCCCAGAGGGCCATAAAAAACAAGAAGTTGAATCTGAATAGCCCGACGGGCTTAAATAACAAAGCCCAGGGTTGCGGTACCCCGCTACCCTGGGTAAATGTACGGTATTCTCCCTACCCTACCCTGAAAGGGTTGCGTAACGCAGCCGTACGCAACCCTTTCAGGGTAGAGTCAGATTTTATGGCGCCGGTTCCCAGGGTAGCGGGGTACCGCAACCCTGGGCTTTGTTGTTTAATCCTTTCAGGATAAAGAGTGCGCCGAAAGTATTACGAAGACAACTTCAAAAGAACGCATCTACTGGGTTACGGGCAACATCCGCGTTGGTAATTGAAAGCACATCCTGACCGGATGTTTTACAAAGGCGTTGCGGCGGAGGCGAAAGCCTGTCACAGTTACCACAGATGTAATAAAGGAGTTTATCTCATGCGTAAACGTTCAAAACGTGATTTACTCACCCTTCTGGGCCTTGTCATTATAGTCGCCGGTGTTATCGGGGTGAACGGGTATATGCGCCGGGCGGGCATGCGGGAATACTTCGACAAGCTCCGCGCCGAACTGGAAGCCAAGCACCGTGAAGAAGGCGTGTCGCTCATTTATTGGGATTTAATGCAAAAGGTGGTGGGACGGCGTCGGACCGGCGCCACGTTCCCGGAGGACCTGAAGGCGTTGGATGGAAAACTGGTCAATATCGTCGGTTTCATGGCTGCCATTGACCAGTTTCGAGAGGTCAAGGAATTTATGCTGATGCCGATTCCGATGACCTGCTATTTCTGTGACGCACCGCCCATGCGAGACATTATCGAGGTTAAATTGCACGAACCCGCCAATATGATTAACGAGCCTGTGCTCATCGGGGGGCGGTTGCGCTTGCACGAAGGGGAAAAGCCAATGTTTTTCTATACCATCGAAGATGCAAAATGGAATGAGGCGGTGTCCGACGAGGAAACCACGGAAAAGGTTATAGGAAGAGACCATCAACTGCATCTGATAGAGGGATTCAAAGAACTTCGGGGGGAATCGTCTTTGCTGGATCAGGGAGACGAAGAGGAACCGTTGATACCAGGCTATGAAATTGAAGCGCCCCCACAAGAAGAGCCCTGATCACAGGGATACCCCATCGCTTTATAGTCCCATGAGATACAGGGCAAAGCCTTAATCCATATAGCCTAACCGCCGCAGCTGTTCCGCGGTCTCTTCATCAATAGTGGTTTCTTGGTGTGTACTTTGCCGGGCGCGAAGATTGTGCCGGTGGTGCGCTTCAAGCATGCCGCGCAACCGTTCCACATCGCCGGGCGCTTCTTCCGACAGATTTGTCTGTTCACCCGCGTCTTTGGGCCAGTCATAGAGTTGTATGGTGTCGTCTCGACGGTTCATAATCAGTTTCTTGCCTTCGCAAATGACCGATTCCAGGTTTGTGTTCCACGCGGGGGAATTGGATCGTGTCTTGGTATAGACCGGTCGCACCGCATCAAGAAACAAATTGTGCCCTTGCCACGAATCCAAGGGCTCCAGGTCCAGCAGGTGGGCAACGGTGGGTAGAATATCCACGATTTCGACAGGCCGCTCACTGGTTCCCGGGGGCACGGAACCGCCAAATACAAACAGGGGAATCCTCAACTCACAGTTATATAAAGAAAGTCCATGGCCCAGTAAGTCATGGTCCCAGAAATGTTCGCCATGATCCGCTAAAATAATAAACACGGTATCAGGGGCTTTTTCCTGTACCGATTCCACCAGGCGCTTCACTTCATCATCCGTGTAGCGTATACACCCGTCATAAAGGCATGTTACCGCTTCGCGGCCCGCCTCGGAAAGGAGCGGGAAGGGCATGCGAGTTAATTGACCGGTCTTCGTTTTGCAGAATGCCATCAGGTAATCGCGGAAATTTTCAACGATTTGCCGCTCTTCCGGCGCCAGAGATTCCGGTGCGTACCCCATCATCCCCCGGTACGGCTGCGGCGGATCATACGGCAGATGGGGGTCCATGTAATGGGCGTACAAAAAGAACGGGCTCTTGGCGCCGCTCACCTCCTTGATAGCCCAATCGGTGACCTGCGTTGCCTGGTCATCCAGGGAGGTCCGATACATGTCAAAGCCACGGTTAAACCCGAACTCGGGGAACAGGTTGCCGTTCGTCTGTATGCCGATGGTGGTATATCCCGCCGCCTTCAATACTGTAGAAATGGTGTCCAGTTCCGGGGAAAGCGCTGCGTAAGCGCTTGGCTCATCCGGCACGTGCGTATCATAGACGACCTGGTGCGTATCCACATACAATGAGGTGTACAAAGACGCCATGGAAGGGCGCGTCCACGTGCAGTTGGTAACGGCATTGGGAAAATAGGCGCTGTTCTCTATCAACGAATCCAGAAAGGGGGTAAGCGGAACTCCGTTACGCGTAGCACCCACTTTATCTTCACGGAAGGCGTCCATGACAATAAGCACGATATTAAATGAATGGTGTGGACGTAGCGCTTCTTTCTCGGGAATAGTGTCGGTTTTGAACATGAAAACGCCTGCTGTGACCAATAGAATGCCTGAAACAATAATCAAGGCTAGCGCTGCGGTCTCTAACCATCTAGCGTGCATAAATGCTCCTGTATTAAAAACGTTCTACAACTGTTTTATGCGGCTTGAGTGTGCGTGCTATGATAGCCGTTGGTAAAATACGGAAATACGATTTGCCTTCAGTAAAAGTCTAACACATTGCGTAAATACCAATCATGGGGATCGCGTTTCCCAGACGCATGTTCCATGCTTGGGAGTTCTCAAGAGTTTTGCTCAGGAGTGATGTCTATTAAAGCGTTGATTTGGTCTGTGGTTGAAATAGTCGTGTAGTACAGGCTGGGTGTAATATGGCGTTAAGGTCTCCAGGACAACAAAAAAAGTCGATATTCAAAAAAGTTTTCGGGGCTGTAGTATTCATCAGCGTTTTTATTTTGGTGTGTGCCTTGTTTGAAGTGTTGTTTTGGAGTATCCAACCTGCGGACCAGTATACAAAACATCAGCCCAAATCAGTGTTAAGATATCATCCGGTCCTAGGATATCAAATTAACGCTGATGGTCGATATGAGACGAGCTATTATTTTCTGGATGATAGACTTCCCATTAAAACGGAAGCGCGACTGCGTAGCGGAAGGCGTTATACTCCGGTTCAAAATAACAACCGTGAGAAATTTGCCCTTTTCTTCGGTGATTCTTTTGTATTTGGTGTAGGCGTGAATGACGATGAGACTTTACCCTACTACTTCGGCCGGCAGGCACCGGAGTATCGTCCATACAATTATGGTGTTCCAGGTGGTTCTGTACAAAATATGTATTACAAATTAGCTTCAGAAGATCTTACGGAGCAAGTGGGGGAGTCTTCCGGCATTGCCATATATTGGTTTTTTGGGTTTCATACCAACAGAGTGATTGGTGGGATGCCAGGTTTCAATAAGTGGGCTGATAAAACCGCCTGTTACGAGATAGAGAATAATCACTTGGAATATAAGGGGAATTTTCGTGAAGCCCATCCATACCGAGCAATAGTATACGACCTGTTACATTTCAGCAATACCTGCCGGTATGCAAAGTTTAACCTTCCACTGGTGCTTAGACCAAAGCATTTTGAGCTAACTGTTTTTATGCTGATGGACTCTATCCGTCGATTCAAAAGCCAATTTCCAGACGGCGAGTTTATAATTATGTTCTGGGACGATAGAGTCCCCTATCTTCCCGTGAAGGAACGTGTGGAGGCACAGGGTATAAGGACTTTGTTGGTTCGCGAATTTTTTAATGGCATTGATAATCCGGTTGAACTTCCAGAATTGTTGCCCGACGGCCATCTGGTGGGCAGGGATTATAAATGTGTTGCCGAAGGCCTTTTAGCACGGTTGTGACTAGACGTGAAGGGCGTTAAAAGAATCTTATTTAATAAAGGTAGGCATAATTCAAGGCATGAATAAAACCAATTCAACTGAAGAACGGGAAACTCTAACGAGAAATACAGTAGAACTGACCTCAGAAGCCCCCTATGAAAAGGGTTCGCTTGGGACTGGCTATTCTTTTTACGATACACCGAGGAGTGTCGTATTTGTTCTGTTGTTTATTACGGCTTTAGCAATGGCGCTTCGCCTGACCGTTTTTTCGCGTATCGGACTTTGGTATGATGAGGCGTGTACGGTGTATCTCAGTGAATATGCGTCTAATCCCCTTCAGCTATTCAATCCACAGTTCAACAATGACCCGCCTCTGTATCTCTTAATCATCTACTTTTGGCGACAGGTCATGGGGATGTTTCACGTTATTCCGGGAAGTTATAGTTTTGAATATCTGCTGCGCCTGCCTTCCATGCTGTTTAGTATACTGACGGTTCCAGCCGCTTATTTCGCTGGCAGCAATTTATTACGATTATTCCCCGAAGAAACAGCGGCGCGTCAAGATAACGCTATGTCCAGAGACCACAAAACGTTGCTGTTTGCCTGTTTTTTGATTGCATCGTCCCCACTTCAGCTGTTTTACGCCCATGAACTGCGTGCTTACAGCCTCTTCGCCCTGTTGGGGACGCTGTGTCTTTGGGCCTTCTGCAAGGCCCTTCGCGATAACAAACAAAGCTCATGGGCCTTGCTCGCTTTGTGCCTGACACTTGGTTTCTGGAACCATTTTTATGCTGCATGGTTTTTTATATGTATTGACGTTTTTATGGTGATCACGTGGCGCTCCAGCAAGCGCTATTACCGAACATGGGTNNGCCTATCAAACTTCCGTAATCGTCAGCCAGATTAGGGGACAATGGATACCCGGTCCAACGTTCAAAACGATGTTTATTACGTTCAAGGTGTTTTTTGCCGGGTACAGCCCACGAGCTTGGGCTTATTGGCCGTTATTTTTCTTGGCGGTATTGTTGTGCTGCCTGGGCGCATGGCGTTTGCGGAATCGGCCAAGAAACCTGGTTTTGCTTCTGATTTGGACTGGCCTTGCTATGGCCGCCTCGGCGTTTATCTGGAATCTGCGTGAGTTCTCCTACTATGAACACCGTCTTTTCATTTGGTGTGGCATCCCGGCTGCGAT
>MTKZ01014046.1_pt1 | contig 10828 bp, 10 predicted proteins | sample 1042781 | NCBI WGS metagenome assembly MTKZ01 (sample SAMN06212207, study PRJNA360539) | anaerobic digester metagenome | biome: Wastewater treatment plant; material: sludge; isolation source: anaerobic digester fed with sludge from wastewater treatment plant | place: Denmark: WWTP Viborg ...
GCCAATTACGCCTGGATCAAGAATGGTCTGGCTGTGATTGGAAAGGCTCTCCCGGCGGTCGGTTTTGCGTTGCTGCTTTCATACATGGACATCAAGCATTTCTGGCCATTTATGTTGGTTGGCTATGCACTCTATGCTTTCATGGGCGTTCCCACGCTCGGCCTGGCCATCATCGGTATTGCCCTCGGCTATCTCTTTACCGTTTTTATGAAGAAGCAGGAGGCATAACATGGCACGCACAAATGCTAAACTCTCTGAACAGGCTCTAAAGAAAGCCGCCAAACGACACAACTGGGCACTGCAGTGGTGCTGGAACTACGAACGTATGCAGGCTTCTGGCTTTGCGTATGCCATGGTTCCGATCATGCAGGAACTCTATGACAACAACGATGAGGTTTGCGAGAACCTCGAACGCCACATGCAGTTCTATAACTGCCATCCGGGCGGTTCATCCGTGATCATGGGTGCAGCCACTGCCCTTGAAGAAGGCTATGAAACTGACATGTCCGACAGCATCAAGGTTGCCTTGATGGGACCTCTGGCAGGTATTGGTGACACTATCCAGGCTGTACTCGTGAAACCGATTGCCTACATCATCGCTGCTGGCTTGGCAGCCGAAGGTAGCTTCCTCTCCCTGCCCGTGATCATCCTCCCACTTCTTGCTCTCTTCCTCGCGAGATGGCCGCTCTTCAAATGGGGCTACAAACGCTCTGTTGCCATCCTTGAAGACATCGAAGGCAACACTGATTTCAACACCCTGCGAAAGGCTGCTCAGATCCTCGGTTTGACCGTGGTTGGTGGTTTCGTGCCAAGCATGATAGGCCTGGGACTGAAGTACACCTACCAAAGGGCGTTGACTGATCCAACAACTGGTCAAGAAGTAGTGAAGACCGTTGCTCTGCAGGATACGCTTGATGGCATCCTGCCGAAACTACTGCCCATCATCCTGGTAGCCTTCTGCTACTGGCTGCTCAAGAAGAAGGTCAATCCCGTGCGGGTCATCCTGATCGTTGCGGTAATTGCCTTTGTACTGGGCGCGCTCGGCATTTTGGGCTAATATTTAGTACAATTATTGGTGGCGGAGAAAATCCCTTCTCCGCCACCAAAACTATTTAAGGGATATTTTAGAGAGAGAGTAAAAAAATGATTAAGCATCTTCGCATTGACAACCGTTTGATCCACGGACAAGTCGCCGTTACATGGATGCGCCGCATTAATGCGGATGCCATCGTTGTTGTTAACGATGATGTGGCTAAGGACCGCATCCAACAAATGGCGCTGCCCCTTGCCGCGAGAGACGCGAAAGTCTTGGTGCTGTCGCATCAAGGTTTGCAAGATCTCGTCAAAGAGCACCCCGATATGACGCTCTTTGTAATCGCCAAATTCCCAACCGATGCATTACGCATTCTTGAGAGTGGGCTTGCAGTTGATGAGGTCAATGTCGGAAATGCTGCCCCGATTGCCGGGACCAAGTATGTAATGGTTGAGAAGAAATCCATCGCCGCCACTAAGGAAGATGCGGAAGTCTATCGCAAGATTGCGGCATTGAGAGGCGGCAAACTGCTGACCCAGACCGTCTCCACTTATCAACCTCAGGACTTCCTCGAACTGCTGCAAAAAGCTGGCCTTTAGGCGCTTTGTGGCAGCATTCGGACGAATGCCCATTTAAATACGAAAACTATGGTGGTCACTTCGATAATTCGGGGTGACCACTATTTATAAATGCAACAACTGAACAGGAAAACCTGCCATGCAATTGAAAATCGCAAAAATCATCAACAGCCTACTTGTCCTTCTGACCGTGATCATCCTGGCTCTCGCTGGTGGCTACTTCTTTGTGTACAACCGCTACCCCGAATTCAAGACAACTTACCTGATCCTTTTTGCAATTATCGCTGTCGCTTTGATGATCTTTTTCAGGTGGATGGAAGAAGGTTGGGACAAACGCGTCATTACCCGCATGGCAAAAAACGGTAAAGTGGCACTGGCAAACATCAAACGTTCCGAGCGCGTAATGCGCATGCGCGACAGCACTTTTAGCAATTTCTGGCTGTACGAATTTGTCGCGGACCTCGTGACACCCGAGCTCGAGACCCTAAAGGATGTTAAATTTTGGGAGAAGATGAATGTCGATACCCAGCAAATACCCAATGGTTCGGTTTTCATCACCTACGACCCCGAAAAACCAACCCAGATCTTCGTGGTGCCGAATGTCCTCATCAGCCAGCTGCCCGAGTTGATGCCCGTGGTGCGCAAGATCGAAGCAAACGCGTCCATCCGTTACCTGGACACCTATTACAACAAAGGCATGGTTATTAGAAGCATGAAGGAATCGCTGGCAGAGCAGCGCCAGGCGGTGGAAGAAATGAAGAAAAAGGAGCAATGAGATGATGAGGATTGGAACAGTAGGCACGGGGTTTATTGTTGACAATTTTATGGATGCCGTCAGCAGGACCGACAACGCGGAGGTGGTTGCCATCTACTCGCGCGGGGAAGAAACCGCGCAGGCGTTTGCAGCCAAAAACAACCTGGCAAAATGGCATACAGACCGGGAAACTTTTCTGAACGATCCTTCGTTTGACGTTGTGTATGTCGCCTCGCCCAATTCGCTGCATTTCCAGTGGTCGCTTGACGCGCTAAAGGCGGGCAAAGGGGTCATTTGCGAAAAGCCCTTTGTCTCAACCCACGCGGAATGTGAGACCCTGCGCAATCTCGCCCAGGAAAAGGGTTCGTTCCTGGTGGAGGCCATCACCGTCCCGCATTTGCCCAACTTCCAGCTGCTGCGCGACCATCTGGACAAAATCGGTCCGGTCAGGTTGGTGCAGCTTAACTTTTCGCAGTATTCCAGCAAGCATAAAGCTTACCTGGAAGGCAAAAATCCAAACGTCTTCAACCCCGCCTTTGCTGGTGGCGCACTGATGGACATCAACTACTACAACCTGCGCTTCATGCTTGATCTCTTTGGGGAGCCGGAGGACATCCGCTACTTTGCCAATCTTGCGGAGAATGGCATCGACACTTCTGGTGTGCTGACAATGCGGTATCCTGGTTTCGTGGCGGAAGCCGTGGGGGCAAAGGACAGCCGCAGTGAGAATTTGGTGCAGATCCAGGGAGAAAAGGGCTACATCAAAGTACCCAAAGAAAGCAGCCGCTGCATCTCGTTTACCGTGGTCAGCCAGAATGGCGAAGAAACGTTCAACGAACAGGCGGATGAGAACGTGCTTGTCTATGAACTGCGGGATTTTGCCGAAATGTATCGAAATAATGACCTGGCAAAAAGGGATGAACTGCTGGAAATGACCTGCCGTGCCATGAAGTGGCTTGAGAAAGCGCGCAAAGACGGGGGAGTCTACTTTGAAGGAGAAAAATAATATGTGGATCAGATCAACCCGGATTTACACCGAAGACGGTCTGTTGGACGGCTGGATGCGCATTGAGGATGGGAAAATTGTGCAATTTGGGAAGGGTGAAAAAGAGGGCGCGATTGATTTTGGCGACCTGCGCATTATCCCTGGCATATTTGATACCCACATCCACGGCACCCAGGGCTACACCATGTGGGAAGAAGGCAACAGTGGGGATATTGACTTCCAACTGGATGGCTTTTTGAAAGGTGTGGCGAGTGAGGGAGTGACCCTCGTGCTGCCGACGCTTTTCAGCGCCACTGGTGATGGTGAAGGTGCTCTGGATGTGCTGAGAAAAGCTGCTAATCGCGTTGGAAAGCCGCAAAATGGCGCGAATGTAGCGGGTGTGCACTTTGAAGGACCCTACTTGAACCGGGTCGGCGAGAAAGGCATCCGTCCGAAAACCCCCACAATCAATCTGGACTTCGCGCGCCAGGCGATCGAGGCTGGGGGTGGGCATCTAAAGTTGATGGGGCTGGCACCAGAGCTGCCCCAGGCGGAAGAATTGATCAACCTGCTGACCGAAAATGGGGTCATCGCTGCGTTTACCCATTCGGACTGCAACTCAGCGCAGGCTTTTGCTGCTTTTGAAAATGGCATCACCGTGGCGACGCATCTGTGCAACGTGATGACTGGCATTCACCATCGCGATGTGGGCGGTTTGGGGGCGGCGCTGTTGGACGAACGTGTTACCTGCGAGTTGATCTGCGATGGCTTGCACGTCTCAAACCCAATGATTGAGATCGTTATGCGCGCAAAACCTTATGAAAAGATCATGCTGATCTCTGATTGCACCGGCTATTCCGGCGCGCCAACCGGCACGTATCGCGGTTTCCTGGGGCATTCCGGCGAAGTGATCGTGGACGATCTGGGCTTTGTGCGTGAACCCGGAGGGCGCCTGCGCGGAAGCAGCAAGCCGGTGCTCTATGGCATCTGGAACCTGGTCGAAAACATCGGAATAGAAATGGAAGATGTACTGAGAATGGCATCACTCGTCCCAGCCCGAAAATATGGTTTCGGTGACAAGAAGGGATCCCTTAAAATCGGCAAGGATGCTGATTTTGTGGTGATCGGCGACAATTACAAGGCGCTTGAGACCTACGTTGAAGGGCGCAAAGTCTTCGACCGAGCAACTGAAGGGGATAAGATCTTCAATCAGCATATGCTGGTAACATTACTGAGGTGAGTATGATAAAAGTAGCAACTTCCACTAGTTATGTCACTCCGCAGCAGCCCTGTTTTATGGGCGGCTACGGTATGCGCAGGCAGAAATCCGAGGGCGTCCTGGATGAGCTGAAATGCACCGCAATCTTGCTGGAGATCAACGACGAGACCGTTGTGATGTGCGATGTAGAAATCCTGATGATCACGCCAGAAATTGTCACTGCGGTCAAAGAACAGCTTGAACGTGAGTTTGGGGTCTATCCTGAGAGGGTGACCATCGCCACCACCCACACCCACGCTGGACCAGAAATCCGATCTGAGCGTCTGCCGATGTTCGACGAAGAAACCGATGATGGCTTCTGGCGGTACTACCAGGACTTCTTGAAAGAGAAGATCTTCGCCACCATTGCGGATTGCTTTAAAAAAGAGCGGGTAGAAGTTGAGGCATGGTACCGCACCGTGAAAATTGAAGGTCTGTATGGCAACCGCAACGGAATGGACAAGCCCGAAGATAAAGACGTCACGCTGATCGTCTTCAAAAAGAATGACACTGTGGAAGCGGCAATCGTAAACATATCCTGCCATCCAACGGTGCTTGGAGCTCAGAATTTGCGGATCAGCAGCGACTTGCTGGGTTACATCAGCCGCGGCGTCAAGAAGAGGTTGGAAGTGTATCCCCTGATGATGCAAGGCGCATCCGGCGACATGAGCAACCGCAACTATCGCCAGGGTCACGACGCCCAGGAACTGGCTCGCACTGGTGAGGGTATTCTGGCGCAGCTTTTTGCGAGCGAGGAATTATCATCGTTGAGTCTGAGTGAGCCGATGGTGGAAGAGTATCACTGGGAAACGACTTATCCCGTCGATAGAGACGCCCTCAAAGCCTTGCAGTCAGAGATCAGGCAGCAGATGTCAGCCGAGATCAACTACGACAAGCACAAAATTCTGCTTTCCTCAGACTATGCCATCGATCTCAAGTTGAGAAAAGAGGAAATAACTGCCGTTTTCAACGCAGCAATCATCCGCCTGGGAGATATCGAAATCTGCAAACAACCCGGCGAAATGTTCTCGCGCTTTGGCATGAAAATCAAAGCAGCCAGCAAGGCAATGCTCCCGCTTATCTGGGGATATGCTGATGATTACGGCGGCTATCTTGCGGATGAAGGCGAATATGGCAAAACCTATGAAAGCATTATGTCACCTTTGCCAAAGGGCGCAACAGAAGAGATCACGGATGACCTGGCATGGTTGATGTCAGGAGAAATGGAGTAAAAATGACCTACGCGACTGAATACCTGGAAAACCTGGGTGGGATCCTTGAAAAAATTAAGGAGAACGAAGCGCAATATCGCGATACTGCTGTTGCAATCCTGGCACGAGTAAAACGGGGAGGAATGATCTTCCCCTTTGGCACCGGGCATGGGCATCTGCTGGCGCTGGAGATGTTCTATCGCGCCGGCGGCATGATGGGGGTGAATCCAATCCTGACCGAAGAACTTATGCTGCACAAATCTGCCACGGGTTCCTCTGCCTTTGAACGCAGCGAAGGCAAGGCTGAGCCGCTGCTGCAGGAATTCAAGGTCAGTGATAAGGACGTGGTAATTGTCTTCTCGAATAGCGGCATCAACCCGCTGACAATCGAGATGGCTTTGGGCGCGAAAGAACGCGGCGCCCTGACCATAGCTCTGACCAATCTGAACCATTCCCGCCCGCTGCAAAGCCGCCACCATTCCGGGTTAAAGCTTTATGAGATCTGCGACATTGTGCTGGATAACTTCGGCGTGTTGGGCGATGCCTGCGTGGAAGTGGCTTCGGGGATCAAGATCGCGCCAACCTCCACTATCGCTGGTGCAGCAATTGTGCATACCCTGACTGCCATGATGACGGAATTGGCGGAGGCAGAAGGCTACGAGCTCGAGCTCCTGACCTCAGGTAACGTTCCTAATGGACACGAACGCAACCTGGCGCTGATCAATAAATACAAAGGTGTCATAAAGAGCCTCGGGTTGTAATGTATTACGGAATTGAAAGGACATGTTTTGAATAGAGAATTTGTTGAAGAGAATATCAAGTTAGCTGCTTTCGACCTGGATGGTACCATCCTGACCAAGAGCACAATCACCGAGTTTACAAAAGCAACGATAACGCGCCTTGCTGAAACAGGCGTGACAACTATTGTGTCAACTGGACGTCATATGTTCCAGTTGCCTCCAGCGGTTCACGACATTCCCAGTTTCCAAACCGCAATCGGTTCCAACGGAGCCATGATCGGCAACATTCGTACCCATGATGTTTACCACTTCGATGGTTTCGATGTGGAAACAGCACTGAAATTTTTGCGCTGGTTGCCTTCTCTTACCAACTCCTTCCACATTGCCTTTCATGATGGCTCTGGCTACCTGATGAGAGAAGATTACGAGCGCTTGTTGGACCTGCAGCCTAATGAGGCAGAGCGGGAAAAATCAGCACGAGAGTACCGCAGGGTCTATACGATCCTCGATGACATTGAGCATGTTCAGCAGACCATGAAGCCGGTGGCAAAATTTGGCTTCAGGATGGCAAAAGAGGAAGATGTGCTTGCTGCAGTTCGCATGGTGCGCGAAAACTTCGGCTTTGAGGCTGCCATCACAGATTATCAGACCATCGAGGTCACCAAAGCCGGTGTTACCAAGGCTTCCGGGTTGAAACGTGTTTGCGATCATTACGGACTGAAAACCGAAAATGTGATCGTCTTTGGCGACAGCGGCAATGATATCCCTGCCATGGAGATCGCGGGCTATGCAGTTGCAGTGAGTAATGCCCACGCAAATGCAAAAGTGGCGGCAGATGAAGTGACTGAAAGCATCCATGAAGATGGTGTAGCCTTAGCAATTAATCGGTTGTTTGACCTGTAAAGGAGAAAAATGGCAGTTCAACCCTCTGAAATCAAGAAATTAAAGACTGAACAGCGCAACCCTGCAACGCTGGATATTGACTTGCTGCCCACTTTGGATATGGTGCGGATGCTGAACGATCAAAACCGGATGCTGGCTGACGCGGTGAATGAACAGGCAGAGCAGATCGCGGAAGCGGTGGAGCTGATCACGGAGCGCATGCTGCGCGGTGGACGCCTGATCTATATTGGCGCGGGCACCAGCGGCAGGCTTGGCGTGATGGATGCCTCCGAGATCCCACCGACCTTCTCAATGCCCCCGGAGGGGGTGGTTGGACTAATTGCGGGTGGTGAGAGAGCTATTAGCGGGGCGGTGGAGCACGTGGAGGACGACCCTCTGGCTGCAGCGGAGCAGCTGAAGGATCTTGGGCTATATCAAAACGACGTAGTTTGCGGCATCGCTGCCAGCGGTCGCACGCCTTATGTGATTGGCGGGTTGGATTATGCGAAAAGCGTCGGCGCAGGCACGATCAGCGTTTCCAATAACAAGCACAGCGAGATTGGCAAGCACGCCGATGTCGCGATCGAAGTTGAAACCGGACCGGAAGCGCTTTCGGGCTCCACCCGTCTCAAGGCTGGCACAGCCCAGAAGCTGGTGTTGAACCTGCTCTCAACCGCGACGATGATCCAGCAGGGCAAGACCTACAGCAATCTGATGGTGGACGTCAGAGCGACCAATGAGAAGTTGCAGGCACGCTGCCTGAACATCCTGCGGGAGATCTTCCCCGCTGTCGAAACCGAAAGGCTCGAGGATGCCCTGGCACGCGCGAAAGGCAGTGTGAAACTGGCGGCAGTCATCATCAAGACCGGGCTGCCGGTGGAGAAGGCGCGCGCCGAACTGGAACGGAACGACGGGCATCTGCGCCGCGTTTTTGGCGAGGCGTAAGATGCTGGCAAGAACCGTCATCATCCCCGCCAAGGGGCGCGCGGAAGTAATCGAAGAAGAGCTCGACACCAGCAATTTACAGCCCAACGAAGCGATCATCCAGGCGGAAGCCAGCATGATCAGCGCCGGCACCGAACTCTCGCGCGTATTCGAGATCAAGAAAGGCTTCAGTTACCCGGTTCGTCCGGGTTACTCGGCAGTGGGAAAAGTGTTGGCGAAGGGTGAGGGGCTGACCGACCTGCAGGTTGGCGATCGCGTGTTCTACACCGGACCGCACACATCCGTCTGCCGTTTCTCGCGCGGCAAGCGCACCCAGGGACCGATGATCTTCAAACTGCCCGAGGGCATCGGCGCGCAGGAAGGCACCTTGATCACCCTGGGGTTGGTGGCACTCAGCGGCATCAACAGCGTGGAAGTGCGGTTGGGGGACCGGATTGGCGTGTTTGGTATGGGGATGATCGGGCTGCTGGCGGCACTGATACTCAAGAAGCTTGGCGCGGAAGTGGTGGCGATCGACCCGGTGGTGGAGCGTTGCGCCCAGGCGCAGCAGATGGGGATTACACGGATTGTGGATTGCCCGCCGGAAGAGCAGCTGGCGCAAATCCAGGCACACTTTGGCGGGCTGGATGCGGCTGTGGATGTGACCGGCGCGGCTCGGGCAATCGAGACGGCAGTCCTGGCGTGCAAGAAGTACGGACAGGTGGCGCTGCTGGGCACCCCTCGCGCATCCTGCACCCTGGATGTGACCCCCATGCTCAATGCCATCCACATGCGTATGCTGCGCGTGACCGGGGCGTTTAACAGCCTGGAGCCGGTGTTTGAGAGCGAAGGAATGCGCCTGAACGTGGCGCGCAACTTTGAGACCGTTTGCGGCATGATCCTGAGCCGCGAGCTGCCGGTTTCGTGGCTGATCACGCATGTAATCGCGCCCGGGGAGGCGGAAAGAGCCTACCACGGGCTGATGTTTGAACCCGACCTCTACCACTGCGTGGTCATCGACTGGGGTAAGTAAGTCATTAAATATAATCTTCGCAAATTGGCGGAGTCCGCGAACCCCTGTAAGAGAACACAAGGGCAGGCTGAAGCGGATTCTGCCCTACGAAAAATCGTCATCGCGAGCCTCATTTGCGAAGCGATCTCGTTTAATTAAATTTAAAATGCAATATTTGTGGGGCGAGACAAAGTGCCCGCGACAGGGTATTGGGAGCACGTAAACACCATAAACACCATAATGTAGTGACCTTGGTGTGCTTCCTATCCGCCTTCAATCCATTTCCTTCGGAACAGCTAAGCTTCGTATTTATAATCACTTATGTCGGCGGATTGAGGGCACTTTACATTCGTCAATCTTATTTTTCAGAGCGCCCTCAATCATGCCCTACGACGATATCTCACCAAGAAAAAGGATTATGACATAAATTCCGTCATCGCGAGCCTCATTTGCGAAGCGATCTCATCTTTACCTGCCAGCTATCGCCTATGAGCTATCCGCCTTATCCGTTACAATTAGGGCATGATCCTTTTCCACAACATCTCACAATTGATACCCATTTCGGGGGGTCCCCAGAGGGGGCTGCAGCTCGGCAAGCTCGGCATCATCGAGCATGGCGCGATCGTTTGTGAGGGTGAAATGATCCTCGCTGTTGGCGGAGAAGCGGAGATGCTGGAGCGGTATGCCAATGCTGACTGTGTTGACCTGGGTGGGCGGGCGGTTGTACCGGGCTTTGTGGACCCGCACACCCACCTGATTTGGGCAGGGGACCGCGCGGGCGAGTTTGAGATGCGCCTGCAGGGCAAAAGCTACATGGAGATCATGGCAGCCGGCGGGGGGATTCTCGCGACGCTTACCGCGACCAGGAAAGCCAGCCTTGAGCAGCTTGTCGAAGAAGCAAGAAGCCGAGCGGATATCGCTTTTGTCCATGGCACCACCACAATTGAAGCAAAGACTGGCTATGGATTGGACGTCGAAACCGAACTGCGCCAGTTGGAAGCCATCCTGGAACTGGATCGTACCGCCCCGATCGAGATCGTGCCAACCTACATGGGCGCGCATGCCATCCCACCGGAATACAAGGGCAATACCGCGGGCTACACCCGCTTTTTGTGTGAACAAGCGCTGCCTGTGACCAAGCAGTGGTGGCTTGAGCATGCAAATGGGAGGCCTCTGCCATTTGTGGATGTGTTTTGCGAGGTGGGGGTCTTCGAGATAGAAGAAACCCGCGAGATCCTGAGCGTGGCAAAGGCGCTCGGTTTTCCACTCAAATTACACGCCGATGAGTTTGAAAATTTGGGCGGTGCTAGCCTGGCGGCAGAGCTTGGAGCTGTCTCAGCGGATCACCTGGTTAAGACCTCGCTCGAGGATATTGCTCGTTTGGCAGCCAGCGAGACCGTGGCAGTGTCGCTGCCCGGCACTCCCTTTGGTTTGGCGCAGCGGGAATACAC
>MTKZ01007330.1_pt1 | contig 10826 bp, 9 predicted proteins | sample 1042781 | NCBI WGS metagenome assembly MTKZ01 (sample SAMN06212207, study PRJNA360539) | anaerobic digester metagenome | biome: Wastewater treatment plant; material: sludge; isolation source: anaerobic digester fed with sludge from wastewater treatment plant | place: Denmark: WWTP Viborg ...
AACGGCAGAGCGGTAAAACGGCACAGCTGAGCAATGGCTTAAGGGCTCAATGGCGCAACGGAGCAGGGGTATTGAGGAGTCATGGCAAATGGTAAATAATCAATTAATTAATAGAAACATGAAAAAAATCAATTTAAAAAATCTTCTGACAATTTTCGCTTTATTGACTTCATTAGCGGTATCATGCGAAAAAGATACTGCATTAACCGGAATTGAACTTGATAAGGTCACAGCAGAGGTAATGGTGGGATCAACACTGAATCTTAATGTAGTATTTGATCCAATAGATGCAACAAATAAAAACATAACCTGGGAATCAAGCAATGCTGACATTGCATCAGTTGCTGATGGTGTTGTTACTGGTGTGGCACTTGGATTTGTAACTATAACAGCAACCTCGGATGATAACAATATGCTCAAAGCTACCTGTGAGGTTACAGTTATCCCTTCGAACGGACAGCAGATAACTGTAACAGGTGATATAACCTCTGATACCAGGTGGTATTCAAATGCAAGATATTTCCTTTCAGGATTTGTATATGTAAAGAATAATTCAACATTAACCATTGAACCCGGAACAATNNAAAGGACAGCGTGGTTATGGTGACTGGGGAGGGCTGGTCATTTGCGGCAAGGCACCAACAAACAAGCATGATAATGGAACCGGATCAGGTATTGCTGAAGGCGGAATAGGTTCAAACTATGGCGGTAATGATGCAACCGATAATTCAGGTGTTCTTCAATATGTAAGAATCGAGTTCCCGGGTATTCCTCTTACTTCGACTGCAAACAGTGAGATCAATGGATTGACTCTCTATTCTGTTGGCTCAGGAACAACCATCGATCATATTCAGGTATCATATTCTGGTGATGACTCATTTGAATGGTTCGGCGGAACTGTCGATGCTAAATACCTCGTTGCCTTCAGAGGCTGGGATGATGATTTTGATACTGATAATGGTTTCTCAGGCAAGGTGCAGTTTTTTGTAAGTCTTCGCGACCCGGCCAGCGCCGATCAGTCACAGTCAAACGGGTTTGAATCAGACAATGATGCTGACGGATCGACCTTAACACCAGTCACAGCTGCGATATTTACAAACGGCAGTTTGTTTGGCCCCCTTGCAACCTCAACAACAACAATTAATTCCTTGTACAGGCGGGCCATGCATTTACGTCGCGGGACCCGGTTGTCAATATATAATACTTTATTTGCCGGTTATCCGACTGGACTGGATATTGATGGCCAGAAAGGTGATTCCCCGGCACAGGCGACTGCCAACGTTCTTCAGATCGAGAACTGTGTTATGTCAGGGATGACAAATTACTACAATACAACCTATCTGCCTGATGCAGAAGAATGGTTTACAAAAGCATCAAGAAATAACCAGGTGATGGCAACAAATGATCAGCTTCAGATTACAAATCCTTTTAATCTCACAGCTCCCAGTTTCCTGCCTGCATCCGGTTCAGCACTACTCGTTGGTTCATCATTCAGCAATTCAAGACTGACCAATTCATTTTTTACAGAGGTAAGTTACCGGGGGGCTTTCGGTACAACAAACTGGACCGCAAACTGGTGTAATTTTGATCCTCAGAATACGGATTATTAAAAAAAAAATACCAGAAAAATGTTCTGGTATTTCCTGTCGGCCCGGAGAGGCTCGAACTCTCGACCCCATGATTAAGAGTCACGTGCTCTACCAGCTGAGCTACGGGCCGGAAAAACGGCGCTAAAATACAAAATTTTATCTTCCAATGTTCTTTGGCTGAATAAATCTCAACAGAATCTTATAAGTTACTATATTTGAACCAGACAGAAATTTTCAACCCAGGAATAACAGAAGGTGATCAGGATAAAAATAATTTCAACTGATGATCCCCGGACTATCGAAACAGAACCGGGCAACTCTCTTCTGGAAATCCTCAGGAACCACGGACTGAATATCTATGCACCTTGCGGCGGTAAAGGCAAATGCGGCAAATGTATGGTAACTGTCTCCGGCGAGGGAAATGCAATGGCCTGTTCTTTATTCCCAGTAAAAGATATAGAGGTCATACTCCCGGGGAAAGATATAGCGAATATACTGGTCCACCAGACAGAATTCCTTGAAAATATCCCTTTTAAGAGCAGAACCAGTTTTATCGGGGATAATCCTTACGGAGTTGCCATCGATATCGGGACCACCACCGTTGTGCTCTATTTTCTGAATATGCTCTCCGGGAGAATTGAAAAGGTTGCGTCTTTTATGAATCCTCAGAACATTTATGGCGCTGACATCATTTCAAGGATAACATATTGCCAGGAAAATGAAAATGGACTTAAGGACCTGAGACAGGTAATCATAAATTCAATAAACACGGACCTTGACCGGTTTCGGCTAATAAAAGGAATTAGCTCAGATTCATTTGAAAGAATTATCGTGGCCGGAAATACGACCATGCTTCATCTCCTCATGGGTGAAGATCCGGTATCAATAGCCCTTGCTCCATTCACGCCCAGATTCACCGGGATGCAGGTCAGAAAGGGTGATTCATCAGGATTAAATATTAATCCCCTTGCAGATTTAATTACCCTGCCATGTATTTCAGCCTATGTGGGAGCTGATATAGTTGCCGGACTTGCTGTAATAAAACCTGTTTACCGGAATTATCTTTTTATTGATATCGGGACAAATGGTGAGATGGCGCTGGTAAAGGGTGACAGGATTTTCACATGTGCGACGGCAGCAGGACCGGCGTTTGAGGGCGCAAGCCTCTCTTGCGGATCGGGCGCAGTGACCGGTGCCGTATCATCATTCAAAAGTCCGGATGAATATTCGGTTATAGGAAATGCGGAACCTGCAGGGATATGTGGTTCGGGTATTGCAGATATAATCGCATACCTTCTTGACACCGGTCTGGTTGATAAGTCTGGTGTGCTGAAACTCCCATTCACGATCCATCAGAAAAACAATATTATTGTAACACAACAGGATATAAGGGAGATCCAGCTTGCCAAATCGGCAATATATTCAGGAATCAGAGTTCTGATGAAGACCGCGGGAATGGACTTTAATGACATTGATGCTCTTTACCTTGCAGGAGGATTCGGTAACTACATTAATATAAGGTCTGCCGTAAGGATAGGACTTTTACCTGCTGAACTTCAGGGTAAGATTTTTCCGGTAGGCAACAGCGCAGGAATGGGAGCCCTTCAATTCCTGAAGTCGGACGAATTTGAGGAAAGAGTTGATGAGGTAATGAGAAGATCTGAATATATTGAACTTTCCGATTCGGATGATTTTACGATCGAGTTTGTAATGAATATGGATTTTAATTGAAGTCCGAAGTCCGAAGTCCGAAGTCCGAAGTCCGAAGTCCGAAGCCGGACGCCGGAATTACCCTATCTTATAATGAGCTTCAAGAATTTTACGGAATAATCTGCCGGGGAGAATATGTTTGAGAAAGACAGCCAGCTTTTGTTCGAATGATGAGATTATGTAACGTTGTTTCAAGTTTTTACTTTCAACGATTTTAACCATTTTCTTTGCCAGAGTGACCGGGTCCCATCCATTGGATTCATCTTTTTCGATTATTTCCAGGGTTTCTTCAAACTGCTCCCGGTAAGGATCATTTTCTGTCAGGGGAGCAAGGAACTTCCTGCGATTAGCTGAATTGCTGGTATGAAAATCCCCGGGATTTATTACAACGACTTTAATATCGAATGCTGCCACTTCCATTCTCAGGGCTTCGCTGAATCCCTCTATTGCAAATTTGGCAGCGGAGTAGAATCCCTGGAAAGGAAGTCCCATCAGTCCGCCGATTGAACTGAAATTGATAATTAAACCGCCACCTTGATTTCTCATTCCCGGAAGTACTTCCCTTGTAAGTGCTACTGTCCCGATGAAATTGGAATCCATCTGCAGCCTTATATTTTCAGGGGGGGTGGTCTCGACCGGCCCTCCCGTGTGCATCCCTGCATTATTTATCAGCACATCGATCTTTCCTTCCTTCTCAAGAACTGTTTTAACCGCTTCTTTTACTGAAAGTTCATCGGTAAGGTCCATTTTAAGTACATTGACTTGCCCGGGAACTTTACACTCTTTTCGGACAGTCCCATATACAATATATCCTTTCTCCGCCAGAAGCTTTGCAGTTTCTCTTCCAAAACCTGATGAAATGCCGGTAATTAAAATGACTTTCTTTAACATAAGTTTATCTCTAACCGCAAAGTAGGCAAAGTATGCGCAAAGTGCTCAAAGGTAATCAATGCCTTTGCGACCTCTGCGTAATATCTTAGCGTTCTTTGCGGTTAAATTTTTCATAATTCTATACTCCCACCAGAAGTAGATAAGCAGTTGGTACAAATATTTGAAAAATTATCTAATTTAAGATTCCCAGTTCCTTAGCCGCTTTGGTAATTTTTTCTATCGAAAGCTCCACCTGTTCTTTTGTATGTGTAGCCATAAGAGAATATCTGATCAAGCAGTCTTCCTTCGGTACAGCGGGTGAAACGACCGGATTGACAAAGATGCCGTCGGCCAGCAATGCCTGTGTCAGCAGAAGAGCTTTTATATCATCACGGATGAACAGAGGTATGATCGGTGTTTCAGATTTCCCTGTATCAAATCCCATCTCTTTAAATCCTTTAAGTGCATAATGAGTAATTTCCCAGAGATGATTTATCCTTTCAGGCTCGCTGACCATAATATCGACTGCTGCAAGTACGGATGCTGCCGATGCAGGTGTCATGCTTGCGCTGAAAATCAATGTGCGGGAATTATGTTTTATAAAATTGATCGTATCCTTGTCCGATGCAATAAAACCTCCAAGCGAGGCAAGTGATTTTGAGAATGTTCCCATTATCAGATCGACTTTATCCGTAAGTCCGAAATGTGATGAGGTACCCGAACCGTTCTTCCCCAGAACTCCTATTGAATGGGCATCGTCGACCATTATTGTCGTATCATATTTATCGGCCAGTGCAACAAGTTCCGGCAGCTTTACAATATCCCCCTCCATCGAGAATATCCCGTCGACGACGATAAGCTTCATACTTTCTGCCGTACAGCACTTAAGCTTACTCTCAAGAGCATCCATGTCGTTATGTGCGAACTTGAGCACCTTGGAGAACGAAAGCCGGCTGCCTTCAATAATCGATGCATGATCGAACTCATCGAGAAAGACATGATCCCTCCGGCCTGTAAGAACAGACACAACACCGAGATTCACCTGGAAACCCGTGCTGTAACAGAGTGCACCATCTTTCCCGACAAGATCTGCAAGCCGCTCCTCTAGCTGAATATGAATATCCAGTGTGCCATTCAGAAATCTCGAACCGGCACATCCCGTACCATATTTATCAATGGCTTTCTTGGCAGCTTCCTTGATCTTAGGATGGTTTGTCAGTCCGAGGTAGCTGTTGGATCCGAACATCAGGACTTTCTTTCCCTTAATTGTAACAACAGTATCCTGGTCGGATTCAATTTCCCTGAAATAAGGATAGATGCCTGCCTTCATAGCTTTCTGAGGGGCATCATACTTCGATAAAACTGATTGTAATTTTCTCACAGGCGGAAATTAAAAATGGAATTCTCCAAATATATGGAAAAAAGTAAATGATTATTTCATTACAGAATCTTATGAAAGATGAAATAAAAAATTATGCTGTGAATGTTTAAGATATTTAAGTCATATTTATTATAATTTTACACCTGCTAAAAAACTATCAATAAAACACTTTGTGCTCTTAGTGATTTCCTTAGTGTCCTTTGTGGTTAAGTAAAATTTCTGTTTAACCACGAGAGCACAAAGGTCCCGATAGCTATCGGGAACGCAAAGAGCACAAAGGGGGGCTAAAGATTAAGGTTTCAGTGGATTTAACAGACTAAAACCGTTCATAGCTATGTTTAAACTTTATAACTATTCTCTTATAATAATCTTTGCCACCGCGGTTATAGTTTTTATATTGTTGTTTTTCATTTCCGCACCTTACGGAAAATTCAGGCGCGAAGGCTGGGGCCTGACAGTCAGGGCAAAATGGGCATGGATGATAATGGAATTCCTTTCTCCTGCACTCATGGTATATTTCTTCCTGACTGCGGAAAGCTTAAGTCTTCCGGCGATCATTTTCCTTATCGTTTGGCTGATCCATTATATCCATAGGACCTTCATATATCCTTTTACACAGTCAGGCAGGGATAAGTCATTTCCGGTTGTTGTGGTTCTGATGGCAATGATATTTAACTGCCTTAACGGATTCGTGAACGGTTATGGCGTTTTTCACCTTTATAATTATGATGTATTATGGTTTAAGTCCTGGCAGTTCATTACCGGAGTTATAATCTTCATTTCGGGATATATAATCAATAAGACTGCCGACAGAATGCTTCGTAATTTCAGAAAGATCAGTCCAGAGGAATATATTGTACCGGAAGGATGGTTGTTCAATTATATTTCATCTCCTCACTATTTCGGAGAAATTATTGAATGGGGAGGTTGGGCCCTGATGACCTGGTCTCTCCCCGGCCTGGCATTTTTTGTCTTCACATTCGCCAATCTTTTCCCGAGAGCCATCAGGGCGCATAAGTGGTACAGGGCAAATTTCCCTGACTATCCGACGAAACGGAAAGCGGTGGTGCCCTGGATTGTATAAGTTTGGAGTATTTAGAGTTTGGAGTACTTAGAGTTAGAAGTATTTAGAGTAATTAGAGTACTTAAAGTACTTAAAGTTGAAGAGCTGGATGCCCCGGGTTTTATTAACTCTAAATACTCTAAGTACTCTAAATACTTTAAATACTTTCTTCCTGTTTTATTTGGAAAGTTAACCCGCAGCATTTACTTTTGCGTGCGAAATCAATTTTTAGTATAACATGGACGATGTTCCGGCGTATAGTATAAACTAATTCCTGGTACGGAAGGGCGGCCGGATTTCTGGTCATCTCCTCCTGTATCAGACAGAAAGGAGGTGACATGACTTCACTCACAACGTTTTATTTAAGCGGAATCACTGGTAAAGAGGTATTTGATGCTGATGGTGATGCCATCGGAAGAATTAAAGATCTTCTTGTAAGTGCCGTTCCGTCGGGACAGGCAGATCCGAATCAGCAGCTTGTTACCGGAGTTAAACTAAAGGTCGGGAAAAAGACCGGATTCTATTCCTTTAAAACTTTCAGGATATCGAAAGCCCGTGAGGAGCTTAATGTTACATGCACCGGACTGGTTGAACTGCCCGGGGAGGAAGTGGATAACGGGCTTCTGCTTGTTGAGAACATCCTTGATAAGCAGATAGTTGATCTTAATGGCAGGAAACTTGTGAGAGTAAACGATGTAAGGCTGGCTACACTGGCATCAGGAACTTTCGCCATTGCAGTTGATATCGGAATTGAGGGACTGCTGAGGAGAATAGGTATAACCGGACCGATAAAAAGGTTATTATCTTTCTTTAAAATAAAGATACCTACCAGGTTTATCCTGTGGGATGATGTCCAGGCTATTGATTTTTCAAACCTCAACATAAAGCTTTCGAAGAGTTATGCCAGGCTGCATACACTTCATCCATCGGATCTTGCCGATATAATAGAAGAACTTGGTAACAAATCGAGTACCTCTGTCTTCTCAGCTCTTGATGAAGAAAAAGCTGCAGATGTTCTTGAGGAACTTGAAACCGATGCCCAGATCCATATTGTTGAAAGCCTTCCTGTAAACAAGGTTGCTGATGTTTTTGAAAAAATGCCTGCTGACGAGGTTGCCGATATAATTGATGAACTGGAGGATGACAAAGCAGAATTACTTCTGAAGGAAATGGAAGCCGAATCCTCGCAGGAGGTAAGGGAACTGCTTGAATATGACGACGATCTTGTAGGAAGTATAATGACTACCGATTATCTTTCGTTCACCAGCACGAAAACCGTCGAGGAAGTGCTTAACGAACTGAGAGCCAAAAAACCTGAAGCCGCTGAACTGTATAATATGTTTGTTACGGAAAATGACGACAGGCTGATCGGGACCTTCAATCTCCGCGATCTGGTTGTTTCAGAACCCGAAAAGACAATCGGACAGATAATGAAGTCTGAACCGGTATCATTGCTTGATGATCAGAAAACATCGGCAATTGCAGAGGTTGTTTCAAAATACAATCTCCTTGCCGTTCCTGTCATAGATCAGAATGAACAGCTACAGGGTATGGTTGTCGTAGACGACGTGGTTGAAGACCTTATAAGTGAAAGGAGGACAAGAAAACGCAGAAAATAATCCGGGGCAATGACAGAAATAAAATTCGAAAGGAAACATCTTTTCAGAAGGCTGGGGATTTTTCTAATGATCCTGGGCCCCGGTATTATTACCGGAAGTGTTGATAATGACGCCGGAGGAATAACAACCTATTCCGTGGCCGGAGCGGAATACGGATACGGACTCATCTGGACCCTTATCCCATCATTCATAGTTCTTATTGTTATCCAGGAAATGAATGCAAGAATGGGGATTGTAACGGGAAAAGGACTTGCCGATCTTATCAGGGAAAATGCAGGGATAAAGATCACATTTTTCATTTTCATTGGATTATTATTATCGGGTATCGGCAACACGACAACCGAATTTGCCGGTGTTGCNNTAATGGTCTGGTTCCTTGTTGTAAAGGGTACATATAAGATCGCTGAACGGATCTTTTTGATATTCAGTTTATCACTGTTGACTTATGTCATTTCTGCAATAATGGGCAAACCCGACTGGAAAGAGATCGGAACAGCTGTCATAAGACCCGGCGTTGAGGTCAATACAAGAAGTATGACAATGATAATTGCCCTTGTCGGAACTACAATTGCCCCCTGGATGCAATTTTACATGCAATCGACTGTCATTGAGAAGGGATTGAAAATGAAACATTTCAGGTACACAATGGCAGATATTATCGTAGGTTGCATAGTAACGGTGGTTGTTGCATTTTTTATTATTGTAGCCTGTGGATCAACTCTTCATCCCAACGGAATAGTAATCAACGAAGCTAAGGATGCAGCCTTAGCGCTCCGTCCTCTTGCCGGGCACCTTGCTTCACAGGTCTTTGCCTTCGGACTATTCATTGCATCAATCTTTTCCGCGACAATTTTACCGCTGGCAACCGCGTATTTTGTTTGCGAAGCATTCGGATTTGAAGCCGGGATAGATAAGAAATGGGATGAGGCAAAGGAATTCTTTATTCTGTATACCGGGATCATTGTCATTTCCGTGATAATCATACTTATCCCGAATGCACCTCTTATTCCGATATCAATATGGTCGCAGGTAATAAACGGTATCCTTCTGCCGGTCGTACTGATCAGCATGATGATCCTCATAAATAATAAGAAGATCATGGGAGCCTATACAAACAAGCCGTTTTCAAATGTAATCGGCTGGGGAGCTGTCAGTATTCTGGTTATCTTATCGCTTACACTGCTGATACTTCCGCTGATCAACAGGTAACTGCCTTATTCAGAAGGCCATTCTTCACCTGAAAATTCTTTCTCAGATATTTTCGAAGGATCAATTACAACATGTTTTATCTGCTTTCGGTTCCATGTGTAGGTGATGTGAACAAGACCATCGCTTGTTTGTATCACGGCAGGATAGGAAAATTCAGATCCGGGCTTATCGTTTTCAAGAAGTGCAGCTGCCTTCCATACTTTCCCATCTCCTGAAATGGCTGCATGAATGGCATGACGGCCTTTTATAAGATGATTATAAATCAGCAGGTGACGGCCATCCTTCAGAGTAACAGCATCTATCCCGGAATTATTGTTGGGAAGAGTGATGGGTTCGGGATTACTCCATGTCCGTCCGTTATCATCTGACCAGGCAGTCAGTATTTTTGAGACGGTGCTCCGGCAGAGCAGCTGAAGTTTTCCTCCCGGATGTATAAGGATGGTGGGTTGAATAGCCCCTGTTGACCTTTCATTAAGGGCGGCCGTACGTTCCCAGGTGAGCCCCTTGTCAGATGTGAATTCCATGTGAAGTCTCCAGCCTTCATCTTCAGTACTGGACGGACAGAGTAATTCTCCATTCTGAAGGAGAACAGGTTTGTTCTTAACAGGTCCGGCAATGTCCTCAGGTAACCTTCGTGGAACTGACCATGTTTTCCCTTTATCATCAGAAGTGATAAGTTCACCCCACCATGTCGACGGACTTGGCCCGACCTTGTAAAATAACAGGATTTCCTTTCCCGTATTGAAAAGTACCGGGTTCCAGCAGGGATATCGCTTGCCCTTATGCTGCATACCATTGGCAACCTCAGTGGGCCTTGACCATGAGCCTTTTTCATTACGGCTTACCCAGATGCCAACGTCCGGATTTCTTTCAGCTGTCCCGCCGAACCATGCTGCCATGAGTCCCTTCCCGTTCTGAATGATCGTCGAGGCATGACACGATGGAAAAGGTACATCCTGCAGCTGATAAATGAATTCGGTCTTAATAACACATCCGAATCCGCTGTACTGACCTGTTGTAATCTGAATGGCACAGATTATACAAAATAAAATTGTTACGAATTTTTTCATCTTAGCTCTATAATTTTGGATTTAAACCCCCCTCTGGGGGGCATGGGGGGTATTCCCGATTAATGCATTGGATCCTCTTCTTTTTAACAAATTTGTCATCAAAAAACCAACAAGGAATATAGTCATAGTCCCGAATACAATAGTAAGGTTGGTGTGGAAGGGGCTTCTGAATGCCAGGCTTCTTCCTTCGGTAAAATACAGAGGTGATAGACTCATCCATACTATTACCAGCACGCCAATGATCACGCCGATAACTGCGTCTGTCCTGACTGATTTTTTTGAAAAATATCCCAGCAGGAACAATCCCAGCATTCC
>MTKZ01040992.1_pt1 | contig 10826 bp, 9 predicted proteins | sample 1042781 | NCBI WGS metagenome assembly MTKZ01 (sample SAMN06212207, study PRJNA360539) | anaerobic digester metagenome | biome: Wastewater treatment plant; material: sludge; isolation source: anaerobic digester fed with sludge from wastewater treatment plant | place: Denmark: WWTP Viborg ...
CTTTGTGAATAGATTCAGTTGGCACATTGAGTTCATTTAAACCTTTTTTGAAAATTTTGCTAATTCCTTCATAAGATATTACCAATTCCGGAAAATCGGAAATTCGTTTTATCTGAACTTTAACTACAAAGCGTTTGAAAATATAATAATCCGATGTTTTGCTTGATTCTTTATCCCAGAACCAAAATTCATTGTCTTTAATAAAATTGGGTTTTGTAACGCTTGCTTCTTTATGAAAATAGCGAGAAATAAGCCACTGATAATAATGTTTTGCAAAACGGGGGCTTTTATGCAGATTTACCGCAAGTTTCTTATCATTGATGTTTGGGTCAAAATTTACATAGAGGTATTGTATGGTATTGTTCAGATTTGGAAATAATTCATGAATGTTTACAGGCCATTCCGTTTTGTGAATAGAAATTAAGCCATCGGCTTTTTCTGCAAAGAAAGAAAAATCAGCCGTTTCAAACGGATGGTCAAATGTCAGAATGTTTAATATCAAATCCTGTTTAATCATCAATCCTTATTCTTTTTTGTTTTTGGTAATTTTGTTTTTGAGGTCAATTTCTTCACTTCATTATCAAAATCGCTTTCGTAAAGCTGATCCTGAACAATCCGATATTTATCATATTCCTTTTTTCCCAGTCGTTTGGCTACATCATGGGACAAAGTTCCGGCATCTTGCGAAATATGGTATTCGTTGAATTGCAGAAAGGCATCGAGTTTTTTTATCCAATCTGCCATCTTCATCGGAATTTGACGGGCTGCTTGATTTTCGGCATAATCGAGGTACATATTTACAACCCTGTTTAAGCTGCTTATTTCTTCTTCGCCTAAATAGTTCTTGGCAATGGAAACATCAGTTTTCATAACCTTGCCATGAGGGTCGTTTTTCCATGTTTGCAGACCCATATTAGGCAGTGAAGCATTTGCCCTTGAAGCAACAATTTGTGATGCAGTTTTTCCGGTTATAGCCCAATGAAGTTTGTTTTGGACTGTTTTAAAAAAGGTTTGGGTAATATCTGCTTCTTTATTGTAATCAATGCTGCATTGCTGGTAAATATCCGTGATTTTCTGATAAAAACGCCTTTCGCTTGCCCGAATCTCCCGTATGCGTTCTAACAGCTCATCAAAGTAATCTTTGCCGAAACGTTTACCTTGTTTAAGCCGTTCATCATCCAGTACAAAACCTTTAATAATAAACTCCCTAAGTGTTTTTGTTGACCATACACGGAACTGCGTTGCCTGATAGGAATTAACCCTGTAACCCACTGCAATTATCGCATCGAGGTTGTAAAAATCAATATTCCGGGGAATGCTGCGGTTACCCTCTTTCTGAACTATTCGAATTTTTCGAATAGTTGAAACTTCCTGAAGCTCGCCACTTTTAAAAATCTCTTTCAGGTGATAATTGATTGTATTTACCTCAACACCGAAAAGCTCTGACATTCGCTTTTGGTTCAACCAAAAGGTTTCATCGTTAAATATTACCTCTATGCTTACATTGCCTTCGGGCGAAGTGTAAAAGATAATATCGGAATATTTGGGTTGTAATTCGTCAGCCATATTAACCGGATTAAACTAATAATTCATTAAAACTTTCTTCAAATTCTGTTTTCTTTACTTCCTCATTGTAGAACGGCATACCCCATACAGTGTAATTTTTTCCTTTCCAGAGTTGTTCAATTTTATGTTCTGCTTTAAGTGATTTCAGGAATGATTCTTTCCAGGCATCTTCTTTTAACAAATGCTTGCCTTTGGGTTCAATGAAAATCTGATAATGCAATTCTTCTTTGCCTTTTGAATTTATAAGGAATAACACAAAGTCAGGTTCGGTTGGCTTGCCATCGGCGAAGTTGTATATTTTGAAAAACCTTTCGTTACGAACTAAATAAATTTCATCGTACTTGTCTTTCAATTTCTGATAGACTTTGTCGATGAATTTGATTAAATACTTTTCTTCAGATGTACCAAAACAATCATTGAAAACATACCAGTCTTTTTTACTCAAATCAAGATGTATTGAGGTTTCCGTAGGATTACACATTGATTTTCCGTATTCTTTATCTTCGCTTTCATTAACAGCAAACTGTAAGGTTTTATCGCTTATGGTATCTTTAAGCATATAGGGCTTAAATTCTTTCGTGCCTTTAAATTCTATCTGATCTGAACCGATTGAAAGAGAAATTTGCTCAAGGATATTTACTGTAATATCGAGTTTGTCTTTTGCAGTAAGGTTATTGATTTGTTCTTCTGTACCTTCAACTTCAAGTTTTATTTTACCCAGATAGTTTTCGGAAGTAATAAAATCGGTTATGGATGAAACATTCGGTAATTTTTGTATCAGGTTATTAAAGTTGTAAAACTCCAGTTTATTCAATGCTTTGCGGATAATTGCCTGACCAAAATCTTTTAAGAAATAATCTTTGGGTTTGCGTTCAATGGCTGTGTTGTCCTGTTTTTCAAATGCGATGCTTGTTTTTACAAAGCCCGTTTTTAATGATACTTTAAACGTGTGTTCAATGATTGTATTAGGAAAACCAAAAACATCGGAATGTGTGTATTTTTCTTGTTTGTTAAGAAATATGTGTGCAGTTTTATAAAATGACTTTTCCTGAAAATCGAATTTCAAGGTCATTTGCCTTTCTTTTGTTTCTTTGGCTTTGATACCAATTTCTTCTAATGCTGTATTTAATTCGCTGATGTATTTAGGATTGTAGGAGCTATGATAGTACAATTCTTCGCAAATACGTAATTCATTATCTATATCCTCATCGAATTTTCTTTGATACAAAGGTTGTTCTTCGGTAATTTTAAAAGGGCAATATCTCGCACCCCTTCCAATTAACTGAGCTTCGGACATGGTTGTGTTACCGGGCTTACCGTTTTTTGCATCACGGGTATCATATAAACGGACAATATCAAAGAGGTTAAGAACGTCCCAACCTTCATTCAGTTTGTCAACGGCAAATACTGCCCTGTATTCATTGTCGGGGGCTTCGAGCGTGTTGACTGCAATCTGTTTTTCTTCGCTTTCTTCTTTGCTGTTTACCGAAATACATTTGGTATCAATAAAGTCCTCTTTCAGCTCAGTGATAAGGTTTTCGAGAGTAATGCCGTTTGCATCAAAATACTTAAACACTTTTGAAATAACCTGATTTTCGTCTTTTCCCTTTATTTTTTCGAGCGTTTCCGGTTTTAACTCTTTTATTGATTTTATAAACTCAGCAAAAATGGCTTTACTTTCGGCGATGGTTTTAGATTTGAACAGGATTACAGGCTTTATTATCTTCTTGTTTTTTTCAAATACTTTTCGCCTGTACTGATTGAGTATAACCGCCTGCAAAGCTCTTTCGATTTGAGGCAGGTCGGCTTGTAATACTTTTACCTCTTTTGAATAACCGTCTTTACGGAATTGTTTTAATGGGTAATCAAAAATAATTTTCTCATGGTATTTCTGTGCAATATCAGGATTGGAAAGGTCGGCAGTTGCTGTAAATTCGAGCAGGATGTTTTGTTTGTTAGCATTGAAAATGCGATACACTGTGTTTTCCCAGCTTACCACTTCAAATAATTCATCGTTGCTAAGCTGGTTGCCTTTCTTGGTTTCTGCGTTTATATGATGGGCTTCATCAGAAATGAGAACAATTCGTTTTTCTTCAAAATCTTCATACGTTATGCTGTTTTCTCTTGGCGTGTTTAAGCGTGAATGCAAGCCCTGAATGGTTGAAAAAACAATATTGATATTATCCTGATTGGCTGCTTCAAAATTATCTACTTCTTTTATTGCTATTTGTTTATCGCCAATAGAAACGGTGTCGGAAAACAGGTATTTGGAGGAAGCAGGATTTAAAAAATTATCTCTGGTCTTTTCAATAATGTTGGTGCTGTTGACAAAAAAAAGAAAATTGCGGTAGCCTTTTTCATATAGGTAAATGATAAGCCCTGCCATAATTAAAGTTTTACCGCTGCCTGTAGCCATGTGATAAAGTAATTGCGTAGGGCTATTGTCCTGCTTAGCTTCCCAAAGATGAACAAACCTGCCGAATGCTTCCTGCTGGTATTCACGCTGCCCGAAACCTGCTTTAAGATTATTATTGATAATGGCAGGTGCTTTTTTAATAAAAACATCGGGACCCAAAGCATAAGGGCTTTTTAGGTTATCCAGTATCTGATGCAATGTTTGAGTGTCTGCCATATTATTTTAAGCTATAAAATTGACGGTTTAACTTTTTATCATCCTCGGAAATATTGTAATCCTTATCATCAATGCTTGTGTAAGGCACATACAACAAGTTTTTATCGAGTATTTCGATTAAAAAATGTTGCTGTTCTTCGATGGTTAAATTATCAAAGCCAGTGGCTTTGTCGTTGATGGCTGCAATATTTACATTATAGCTGATAAATGCTTTATCCTGCATAGCAGTCCAAATAGCTTGTAATTGCTCTTTTGAAGTGGTACTTTGTATTTTTTCAATAAATAACTGATTCAATTCTAATAGATCGCAATGTATATAGGTTACTTCCTTAAAACGCTTTTTAAGTATTTCCAAAGTATCACTTAGTTGTTCAACAAGAATGAACTTTCTATCTAAATAGTTAGCAACATAACCAGTAGTGCCACTTCCCGCAAAAAAATCTAAAACAATATCTCCTTTGTTTGAAGCTGTTTTTATTAATCTTTCAATTAATTTATATGGTTTTTCAGTTAAATATCCTGTTCGTTTTTTAGAATCAACTTTAAACCTGGATGCTACAGCAAATTTCCACCAATCATCGTCTTGAACATTTTTATAATCTGCATATAATTTTTTCATTTCATCAATAAAATCTTCCTCTGTATGGAATAATTCCCACCAATCTTCAGGAATTTTGCCCTTTTCAGTATAGCCAGTACTTACGCTACTATCCATCTCCCCATTAAAACCTCCCACATGCACTTCTGATTTCATTCTGACATCATCACCATTAAATACCCAATTGTTGCCTTTAGTGTACCATAAAATATTATCATGCTTTCTATTAAATTGTGACATTTTGGGAGAACCGGGACCATGATAGCACCAAATTATTTCATTTCTGAAAAATTCACGACCAAATATTTCATCCATCAATAATTTGCAGTAATGTACCTCATTCCAATCCAATTGAATGAAGATACTCCCATCATTACTAAGCAATTCTTTTGCTACGGATAACCTATTACGCATAAATGTTAGCCATGTAGAATGTATGAATTTATCATTATAACCAAAACTATCATTACCTGTATTATAAGGAGGGTCAATATAAATTAGTTTTACCCTTCCTCTATAAACTTTTTCGAGTGAGTGTAATGCAAGTAGATTATTGCCTTTTATTATCAGGTTATCGTTAAGAGTAATCTCGGTTACAGGGTGCTCACCGACTTTGTCGTATTTTTTAAAGTTAGTAAGCACTTTGGGCGAAAGGAGTAGATCAATTTCATCTGGGGCAAGGGTTTCGTTCCAGAAAACTTCGCTGCGTTTTGCATCCTCCTTTGTTTGCCCGCCTTCAAGGACACAGTCTTTATAAGGCCATGCCAATACAACCTCTTTACTTTCGGTAATAAATTCATCATTGGCAGTTAACCCGATTTTATTTTTAAAAGCGGTGAAGCTGTCGGGTAAAAACTGTTTGTTGCTGATAAACTTCTGAAACTTTATTTTATCGAAAACCAGCACGCCTTCAACATCAGAGAAAAAATGATTTTTTATTCCGGCATGGGATAATAAAAGTTTAAGTAAACTACCATCCATAGCCAAAGCCAATTCGATGATTTTATTCTTTAACAGTTTGCCATCCACAACAAGGCGTTCATCTTGCTGCAACAGGTCTTTCAGGTCGTTATACAAATTCTGCATATTATTTGGTTTTCTTTTTATTGTTGTAATCAATTTTATTTTCTGCCACTTTTAGGGCTTGTTTTGCTACTCCGTCTTTGGCGGATTCGTTTTTCAATACATCGTAAACCTTTTCGCCGAGCCAAAGAGAGAGTAATTCCTCTTTGTCAACATTGAAAAGTTCCCCAAGTAAAAGCACCTGTTCACGGCGAGCCTGTCGTTCTCCTTTTTCCAACTTACTTACAAAAGCAGTATCAGCTTTCAGGCAGGCTGCAACTTCACGTTGCCGTATTTTCCTTAACTCACGCAGGCTGCGGATATGTTCACTAAACTGGCTCATATTGTTATGTGTTGTCTTGTCAAACAATGACAAAAATACACATAAAAAGAGAAACACAAGAGAAAAAAAAGAAAAACTGCAAACCTTGCAAAGTTTGCAGTTCTGCAAAGCGGTATTTAACGCTCTACATCTTTGAATAACAGCCGTATTGAGGCTGTGAAAGATACTTGCCGGTAAGCTCTTTGAGGAGGTTGTCAACCGAACGTGTTGAGAGATTGTACTTTTTGCCCAACTCAATGGCTTCGGCTCTTTTAAATTCGGGAGGCAAAGCATCAAAAAATTTGCGTTTGTTGTCGCCGGAGCGGAAAACGGCATTGTCGTTTTGCTTCGGCAGATTATGAAACATAAGCAAACTGTGCTGTAAATAGATGTCGGCTAACTGCATGGCTGTTTCAAAGTCAGCATCTGTGCAAATTACAGTTGTGGAGGTATCGCCATTTTCAAACATCCGAAGGGCAGTAAAAATCATTGCCATACGAAATAGAATAAGCCCAAGGCGTTTTACTATGCTTCCGGCATCATCGCCCGTAAAGGTGGTAACTTCAATCAGCCAACGGCTGCAAATAGCGTTGAGGTTTTGCCATTGCTGTTGAGATAATTCTACAGTTGCAGGGTATTGTTTCAAAAATTGGATTAACTGGTAAACCTGATCAGATAATCCGTTGAAATGCTCCGTAAGGTTGAAACTGCTTGCATAAGGCGAAACATCACGCCATTGTTGCTCCACCTTGTAGGCATAGAACATAAAACGGCTGAAAAGACCATCTTCTGAGGAAGCAATCAAACCTGTTACCTGACTGGGAGTGCCTGATAGTGCAACTGACAGGCGTGGTTCGTTCACTTCGATATACTCGTTATTGGTTTTCTTTGAACTGGAAATTCTTTCGTGATGAAATGCTTTGCGGAGCATATCAGAATAACCGCCCCATTCTTGTTTCAGCACGTTGCCCATTGTATCGGCTTCGGTTTCGCATATAATGCCTTCGCCCTGGTTTTGTTCGAGGTGCGAAAGGATTTTTGCATAAGATGAATTAGCCGGAATAAAAACAACCCTGAAAGGTGGTTGTTCCGGCGGCTCCTCAGCCGGTTCGTGTTTTTTCTTTGCCCGTTGGCGATTTTTGTACTCGTTCATTTCGGTATCGAAACGCTGCTGTTCTTCTTTGCTTGATTTTAATAACTGGTCGTGGTGCTTGTCGGCAAGGGTTTTGGAAAATTTTAAGGCACCTTTACCGCTGGCAGCAGGGGCAATAACAAATGAAAAAAGATCAGGATACACGATTTGCTGAGCATAAACACCTTTAATATTAGGCAGACAACCGCTAAGAATAGACAATGCGCCTGTAAGGAAAACATCACGTTCCCTGATGTCGGCAAATGCCATTGCACCTGACTTTATGAGGTCAGGCAGTTTCATGTAAATCTCATCAGGAATGGTTGGTGTGTTTTTAAGGTAGTCTTCTTCAACTGCCACTTGTTGCTGATTTATAGCATTGGTTTTAGTTTGCACCTTTGCAGACTTTGCAAAGTTTGCAAACTCATTAAAATGGTGATTGTATGCACTCTTTACCGATGCTCTTATTTCCTGTTCCGATAAATCGAAATTGGTTGAAATAAAATCGAGTGCAGAGCTTTCAGGAATACCTTTACGGTTACAGTTACAAGCCAGCAGATATACAAAGTTGTTGCGGTTTCCGGAATGATATTGTTCTTTTTGCTCGGTGAAACGAATACAATCTTCAAACAATGTCTGATAATCGGGTATTGCAATGGATTCCTGTTTTGCAGGATTCTCATTGAAAACCGTTTGTACCTCGAACTTTTGGCTGTGTATGTTTTTATATGTATCGGGATCATCGGAAACAAAGCAAAGGCGTGTAATGTCTTTGCATTTAGTATCGCAAGGAATACCCAGTGCCTTTTCGTAATAAGTCTGCACCTGTTTATATGCGATGTCGTGGTGTTCTGCTCCGGTGCTTATCTCAACAAAAACTTTTAATCCTTTACCGCTTGGACTGCGAAAGCAGGCAAAGGTAAAGGGTGTTTGAGTTATTGCCTGAAAAGCATTGTTAAGCTGTTCAGGTGTGAGTTTGTCGAAATCCAAATGAACGAATCCGCTGTATTGGTCGAGTAAATCAGCTTTACGACCACCTTTGAAGGTAGCCGATGGAGTGAAAGCCGGAAGCTGTCGTTTTAGCTGGTCGGCTTTTTCGGTATCACCGGAGGCAATCAGGGAGCGGATATGTTCAATATCCGCCCTGTATTTGCCTTCTTTGATGTCTTTGATGATTAACAGCAAAGCCCTGTTTTCTACCGTCTGATTAAATCCTGAAAAGATTGTCGAACATGCCATAATATCAGGATTTAGAGGGTTTGTGGTATTTATCGAGCATTTTTAGGATGTCGGACAAGCGGTAATACATTTTACTACCTACCTGTGAAAAGGCAATCATTCCTGTATCACGCCAAGCCTGAGCCGTGCGTTTGCTTATATTCATTACCTGAATAAATTCCTGATTGTCGAAAAACACCTGTTCGGGATTGTTGCGTTGTTTAACCTCAAGTAACAACAGCATTTTATTGAGCCGTTCCTGAATGTTTTCAAGAGGTTCACGGCATTTTTTACATTCTTCCATAGATTACCTCCTCCTGTTTTGAAGTATGTAATCAGTGGCTTCCTTTTCAATTTCATCATTCGTATTTTGTCGGTTTTGCTGTAACCAACGGTCTAACTCCTGACGATTGAAGTACAATTTTTTACCCTGTGGGCAGAAATGCGGGATCTGCTTACGACTGGTAAGTTTATACAAGTGGCTTTCGCTGATGTCGAGGTACTGGCAAGCCTCTGAAAAATTCAGTACATCCTTTTTAAGCAAATTCTGTTCACTGATGAGCTTTTTTAACTCATTCAATTCCTTTAAAATAATTTCGTCCATTTGACTAAATATTAAAATTAGAAAATGGACTTCTGGCCAAAAGTCATCTTTGATTATCAAAGACAAACCAAAATTACTTTTATGAAATGCCTTATTTTATTGGCTTATGTAAGGGGTGGAGTGGAGCGTGGAGTGCGGAGTGATTATAACAAAAGAAGAATAGCAGATGATTGGGAAAACAACTGCAAACAAGAAAAAGAAAATAAATTGCAAGCGTGTAGTGTGGAGTTACTGTAATTGCTTTGCAACCTTTTCGATTAAACTGGCTGTAGCTTTAGGTTTCTTCTGCTCTTTCAGTTGGACACGGTCAAAAGCAGAGCCGTCAGGCTTACTGAAACATTTACAGGCGACTTCCCATTGGTGTTGTTTTAAATCAACTACAGATTTATTGATGTTGTGAATTAACTTGATAAAATAGTGCAGTTCGCTGATATTGCCCGTCCAGATTACAGGTTTTACGACCTGATCGCCTGTAAATACTTTTTTGAAGTCAGTGTAAACAGTAGATTTTTCAATGAAGTTATTACTTTTCAATGAATCGAATAAATCTTTGATGTACTCGGGTTGTGTGCTTAGATGCCTATATGTAAATGAACAATAAGCAATCTCAATAGGTTGAAGTTTTCGGCTACCTGCACTTTCTTCACGGACTGGTGTTGACTGCTTAGCTTGTAAAAATTGGTTTATTTGATATGAAATGGTATTCTGAGTTGTTTTTTCTGTTTCAAATCCGGGAGCAATAAAATTTATTATTTCAAATTCGGACAATGCTTCTGAACCAATGAATAAAGGGTACACAGATTTTATTTCTTCATATAACCGGAAAAGCGAAATCTTAACGGCATTTAAAACATAGGTGCTGAGCTTGTCATTATAGTTTTTATATGCGACCTGCTCGATAGTGTAATCAAGGTTTTTAAGCAAACTGACAATCTGATATTCTGAGTCTATTGTTGTTTTGGTCTTTTTAAGGTTTGTAGCAATGGCAGCACGAATACGGATATTTTCGTTAAGGATAAGGTAATTGTAAAATTCCGATGCTTTATTAAAAAAGGTAGGTATTGAAAGCATACTGAAATCGGTTTGCATTTCTGCAAACTTTGCAAGGTTTGCAATTCTTTCTGTATTTGGCAAATGGTCAACCTTGAGGTTAATTGAATAGTCTTTTAATGAGTTAAGCAATGCTTTGAAATACTGTTCAGGCTTATCCTTGTTTACTCGCACCTGATTGTTCAGAATATCTCTAAACTTTGTTTCAATTGTGTTTTCCTGTTGCCAAGGGGCTAACTCTCCAAAAAGGATAGTGTCAAAAATTATGGGCTTTACTATCATGGTTTATATTTTTATTTTGTTTGCAGCTTCTTTTTTACGTTCATCAATGATTTTGGCATAAATCTGCGTTGTTTTAAGGTCCTTATGACCTAACAATTTTGAAACGGTGTAAATATCGGTTCCCAAAGTTAATTGCAATGTGGCGTATGTGTGCCTTGCACAATGGAATGTTATAGTTTTGCTGATACCGGCTTTCATTACCCATTGTTGCAATTTCAGATTGTGCCAAGCACTATATTTTAACCCAACAAATACACGTTCATCGGGAATGGTACGTTCTCCCAATAATTCAAATGCTTGTTCTGATATTGGCTGTGTTTCTGCTCCTTTGGTTTTCTTTTGTCTGAAACGGATGTAATG
>MTKZ01017010.1_pt1 | contig 10825 bp, 9 predicted proteins | sample 1042781 | NCBI WGS metagenome assembly MTKZ01 (sample SAMN06212207, study PRJNA360539) | anaerobic digester metagenome | biome: Wastewater treatment plant; material: sludge; isolation source: anaerobic digester fed with sludge from wastewater treatment plant | place: Denmark: WWTP Viborg ...
TGAACTGTTCACGCTTTTGGGCATTGAGGGGGACAGCAGCCTTGACATCCATCTGATGGGCATCCTGTACGGCTCCCTCCTGCCCCTGTTCATGATCCTCTTTCAGGGGAGTGCCGCCTGCAGGCTTGCTGCCATGCCGCTTCAGGACGGCGGGATGGCCATGCTGCTATCGGCCGGGCATCGCAGAAGCGCGGTGCTGCTCACGCTGTACCTGAACCTGCTGGCTGAGACAGCCCTGGTCCTTCTTGCCTGTGCGGCGGGCCAGGCCATCCTGGCGCTGATCCTGTTTCAGGGCTTCAGCCTTTTGGCCCTGCTGCGCCTGTGCCTTGGCTTTTTCCCGGTGATGCTGCCCTACGGCGCTTTCGCGCTGCTCATGTCGATGTGGCTTGGGTCGGTGAAGGGGATGCGCAGGGCGTGCCATGCGGTGATGCTGGCTACTCTGCTGTTCACGTTTGTCTCCAGGCTGCCCGGATGGACGCGCTCCCTGCGCTTTTTGTCCCCCCTGACGCTGTTCAGAGGGACCGAACTTGCGTCCGGCAGCGGGGGCTGGGGCGCAGCGCTCTTCGCCCTTCTTCCCGCGGCGGTCTTCCTGCTTGCCGCCCTCCGATCCTTCAGCCGCCGTGAAGTATGAAAGCGAGGCAGCCATGAGCGGACATTTCGCCATCCACCCCTGGAAGGTCATCCAGACCGGCTTTGACCCGGGTGAACAGCGCTTCGCCGAAAGCCTGATGTCCCTTGGCAACGGCGCCATGGGGCTGCGGGGCAACTTTGAAGAAGGGTATTCCGGCGACAGCCTCCAGGGCACCTACATCGGCGGAGTCTGGTTCCCGGACAGGACGCGGGTGGGCTGGTGGAAGAATGGCTATCCGGCGTATTTCGGCAAGGTCATCAACGCCATGAACCTCATCGGGATCAGGGCCGCGGTCAACGGGGAAACGCTTGACGCGGGCGGGATGAAGGTCCAGGACTTTTATCGTGAGTTGGACATGCGCACGGGGATCCTGAGACGTGAAATGACGCTGATCACCCGTCAGGGAAAGGTCAGGCTGACAGCGGAGCGCTTTGTCTCCATGGCGGACAAGGCCCTGCTTTCGGTCAGGCTGACCCTCACCCCGGACCACCCGGCGAAGGTCGAGCTCACCGCCTTCCTTGACAGCGAAGTCCGAAACGAGGACAGCAATTACGAGGAGCGCTTCTGGGAGCAGCTGGATGCGGGCGCCTGCGCTGGTGAGCGGTGCGCCCATCTCGTCAGCCGGACAAAGCCGAATCCCTATGGCGTGCAGCGCTTCACGGTGGCCGGCGCGTTTCATGCGCAGGCCGGCATCCCGTTCACCGGCCGCGAAGTCCGGGCGGGGTATGTCGCTTTGTCCTTCTCCGGTGATGTAGCTCCGGGCGGGGCAGCCTTGATTGAGAAGACTGTCGCCCTTGTCACCGACCGGGACGTCCCGCCGGAAGAACTTGCCGACACCGCCCTGAAGGCCGCGCAGACAGCGGCCAAACGCGGATATGAACGGCTGAAAGCGGAACACGCTGCCGCCTGGGCGCGTAAGTGGGAGACGGCGGACGTTGTCATCACCGGGGATGACGCTGCCCAGCAGGGGATCCGGTTCAACCTGTTCCACCTCCTCTGCACCTACACGGGGGAGGACGCGAGGCTGAACATCGGCGCCAAGGGATTCACGGGGGAGAAGTACGGCGGCGCGACCTACTGGGACACCGAGGCCTACTGCTTCCCGGTCTATATGGCAACGGCAGGCGCGACTGTTGCGCGGCAGCTGCTTCTGTACCGGCATCAGCAGCTGCCCGGCGCCTATCACAACGCGGCTCAGCAGGGGCTGCCGGGAGCCCTGTTCCCGATGGTGACCTTCAACGGCATCGAGTGCCACAACGAGTGGGAGATCACCTTCATGGAGCTGCACCGCAACGGCGCCATTGCCCATGCGATCTTCGACTATGTGACCTATACCGGGGATGGATCCTACCTCACGGGGCAAGGGCTCGACGTGCTCTGCGGGATCGCGCGGTTCTGGGCAGGGCGCGTCCATTTCAGCTGCAGGCTTCAGAAGTACATGATCCATGGCGTGACCGGGCCCAACGAGTATGAAAACAACGTCAACAATAACTGGTACACCAACCGCATCGCGGCCTGGTGCCTGGATTATTTCCTCGAGGCCTGTGACCGCTCAGGACAAAAGCGTTTGGATGAGCTCCGGATCACTGAAAGCGAACTGGAACGCATGAGGGACATCAGCGCGCGGATGTACTACCCCTATGATGAGGAACGCGGCGTCTTTGTCCAGCATGACACCTTCCTTGACAAGGAGCTGATCCCCGCGTCGGATCTTCCCGCTTCCGACCGGCCGCTCAACCGGCACTGGAGCTGGGACCGCATCCTCAGGTCCTGCTTCCTCAAGCAGGCGGACGTGCTCCAGGGCCTGTACTTCCTGGGGCATCTCTATGACCTGGAGACAAAGAGACGCAACTTCGACTTCTATGAGCCCATGACGGTGCATGAGTCCTCCCTGTCGCCCTGTGTGCACGCCATCCTTGCCGCGGAGATCGGACAGGCGGAGAAAGCGGTGGAGTTATATCACCGCACGGCGCGCCTGGATCTGGACAACATCAACCATGACACCGATGACGGGCTGCACGTCACCAGCATGTCCGGATCCTGGCTGGCCATCGTCCAAGGGTTTGCGGGAATGCGCACAGCGGAGGGGCTGTCCTTTTCACCTTTCCTGCCTGAGGGGTTGGACAGCTGCTCCTTCCGTTTTGTCTACCGCGGCAGGGTCATCAGGCTTGAGATGCTCAGGGGCGGCGTGAAGCTGTCCCTGATCTCCGGCGGAGCGCTGACGGTGAAGGTTTGGGGGGAGGAACACCTGCTGGCGGACGAACTGAGCCTCAAGAGGGGGAAAACATGAAGAAACTGTTTATATCAGCTGATATCGAGGGCAGCTGCGGCATCGCGGCCTGGGATGAGACGGAGAAGGGAAAGGCAGGTTACGACCCGTTCGCGGCACAGATGAACAGGGAAGTCGCCGCTGCCTGCGAGGGCGCGCTGGAAGCGGGGATCGACCTTGTCCTGGTTCGCGACGCCCATGACAGCGCGCGCAACCTTGACCACTTTCTGCTGCCGCCCCAGGCGCAGCTCGTCCGCGGCTGGGCGGGCGACCCGCTGTGCATGATGTCGGGCCTTGACGGCAGTTTCCATGCCGCTGTGATGACCGGCTGCCATGACGCCGCCGGGACGGGTTCCAACCCGCTCTCACACACGATGAGCCTGGGAATCGTATGGATGACGCTCAACGGCGAAACGCTCAGCGAGGCGGAGATCAACGCGTATACCGCGGCTTACTGCGGCGTGCCGGTCATCGCGGTCACGGGGGACTCAGGCCTGTGTGAACGGATGAAGGCGCTCATCCCCGGCTGCCAGACCGTCCCTGTCAATCAGGGAACAGGTGGCGCGGTCATCAGCATCCATCCTGAGCTGGCGCTCCGGCGCATCCGGGAAGCGGTCAGGCAGGGCTGCCTGATGGACAGGGAGGATTGCCTGCTCCGCCTGCCGGGGCATTTCCGCCTGGACGTGCGTTACCGGGAGCATCCCCGTGCCTTCCGGAGCGGATTCTATCCCGGCGTCCGGACCCTGGACAGCCATACCCTGCGCTTTGAATCGGATGACTGGTACGAGGTGCTGCGCATGATGGAGTTCTGCTTATGACGAAACGGTCTGTCAAGCCGCTCCTCGCCCTTCCGGGGATCCTTCTGATCTTCTTCGCGCGCTATCTCCCCGGCTTGGGCGGCTTGTCCGGGGAGGCCATGGCGGTGCTGGGCATCTTTATAGGCTCCGTGCTGCTTTGGCTGTTCGTTGACATCACCTGGCCCAGCATCCTGACGCTGCTGTCGCTCTCTTTGCTCAAGGGCGTCGGGACCGCGGGCGTCATCGCGGCCTCTTTCGGCAATACGACCATCTGGTTTCTGGTCTTCTCATTCCTGATGACCTACTCCCTGAGTGAAACGGGTTTCCTGCGCCGCGCCGCGATGCTGTTCCTGAACAGCCGCTTTGCCGGGCGCGGCCCCTGGGCATTTGTCCTGATGTTCCTGCTGGCGGTGTTGGCGCTTGGCAGTTTCATCGCCCCGACGGTGACTTTCCTGCTCTTTTTCGCGCTGCATAAGGAGATGATGGACGCGATGGGGTTGAAACCGGGCAGCCCCCTGGCCAGGGCGCTGATGCTCGGCATCGCATGCGTGACGTCCATCTCCTGCGCCATGACGCCCATCGCGCACACCTTCCNNGATCAGTTATTTCTCCTACCTGAAAATCGGCCTGCCCGGCGGGATCATCCTGTTCCTGCTCTCCTTCCTCATGCTGTATCTGATGTACGGGCGAAAGGTCAGGGAAGAAAAGGTCAGCCTGGCCGGGCTGAAACTTCCCCCTGCTCAGCCCATCGGCGCCCGGGAGATGTTCTCAGCGCTGGTGTTCTTTGCCGTGGTGCTCATCTGGCTCCTGTCCGGCATACTGCCCGACAGCCTCCGGACCCTGACAGCCCTGGGGACAGCATGGCCGGCGATGGCAGGGGTCGTGCTGCTCGCGGCCATTCCCATCCGCTCAAAGCCTGCGCTGGACATCAGGAAAGGGCTGGTACAGGGGGTATCCTGGAACAGCATCCTGCTGTGCGCGGCCGCCCTGGCCCTTGGCAAATACCTGACGGCGGAGGAATACGGCATCACCGCGCTGATCGGCAGGGTGCTCCAGCCGACGATGGGCGCCCTGGGATACGTTGGCGCGCTGCTGGTCCTGATCACGGCCACTGTCGTCATGACCAACTTCATGTCCAATATTGTCACGACCACCGTCATGTACAATGTTTCCGCGGCCGTGCTGCCGGCTCTTGCGCACGCGGGGACGGTCATTGCGCCGCAGACCGCGGCCATTCTGGTCGGGATCTGCGCTTCACTGGCTTTCGCGACCCCTCCCGCCATCGCGCACATCGCGCTGGCCGCCGGCTCTGACTGGGCCGGACCCAAGGACATGCTTCTGTACGGAAGCCTGCTTGCCGTGCTCTGCATCCCTGTTGTACTGGCATTCACGCTGATTTGATTCGGATCATGGAGCAGCCTTTGATCAAGTTCCCCATCGGCATCCTGCTGGAGTCCCTCCGCCTACCGATTCCGCAGGCGCTGAACAAGGCTCGGGACTTGGGCGCCGACGGCGTTCAGGTCTATGCGGCGCATGGCGAACTGTCCCCGGAGCAGCTCAGCCCCCGGGCAAGGCGTGATTTTCTCAGCCAGGTCAAGGACCGGGGGCTCACCGTGTGCGCTGTGTGCGGAGACCTGGGGCACGGCTTCGGCGATACGCGGAAGAATCCGGACCTGATCAGGCGCTCCAAACACATCCTGGACCTGAGCATGGAATGGGAATGCGGCATCGTCACCACGCACATCGGCGTCGTACCCGCGCTTCCGGCCCATCCCAGGTATAATGTGATGCAGGAGGCCTGCGGCTGCCTGGCGGAGTACGCGGACAGCCTGGGGGCGCGCTTTGCGGTCGAGACCGGGCCGGAGACCGCCCTGACCCTGAAAGGGTTTCTCGATTCCCTCCATTCGCATGGCGTTTCCGTCAACCTGGACCCGGCCAACTTCGTCATGGTCACCGGGGATGACCCGGTAAGGGCGGTCCATACCCTGAAGGAGTACATCGTCCATACGCACGCGAAGGATGGGGTCAAACTGCATGACGAAGACCCTGAGAGGATCTATGGCATTGTCTTCAGGGGCTAGTTGACCGGCCCGTCCTTCCGGGAGGTTCCTCTGGGCGAAGGCGGCGTCGACTTTCCGGCTTACCTTTCCGCGCTTCAGGACATTGGGTACAATGGCTTCCTGACCATCGAGCGGGAAGTCGGCGAGGATCCCGGAGGGGATGTCCGCGCCGCCGCCTTATACCTCAAATCTCTGATGGCCTGAGGCCAAGGCGCAGGTTCCCGAAGGAGCCGCCCTGACGATCTCTGTGCTGATCCCCTGATCGTCTGTTTATTTGAATCATAATGGAATCCGGGTGAACTGCCTTGGGTTTATTTCATATTCATCAGTGCGGCATCCTGAGCATTGCCTGACCGGTCGCTTCAAACACACTGCATTCAAAGCAGACAAGAAAGTGATAAAAAAGCCATCTTGTAGGATAACGTTTACTATGTTATCATCTTAATGAATAAATGCGTATCTTATTGCAGCGGCGAATCCATAGACATGTTATTGTCTATGAAATATAGGAGGAGAGACATGAGAAAAACCTTGCTAAAACTGGTTCTGCCCCTGTTGCTGGTCATCACGATGGTTATGCCCATGATGGCGGCATTCGCTGAAGGCACCCCAGCCAAGGAACCGATTNNAGGAACCGATCACCTTCACCATGTTTATCGCCGGCCCGGGCGAAGCACCCGCGAAAGACAACAAGATCATCAAGAAGATTCAGGAACTCACAGGCGTCACCATCGAGTTTGAGTATCTGGTCGGTGACATGAACCAAAAAGTCGGCATTATGATTGCCAGCGGCGAGTACCCCGATATCATCGGCGCCGGGCAGGCACGCGGTGATTTCCTGAGAGGCGAAGCGTTTGTAGCGCTGGACGATTATCTTCCCAACTATCCCAACCTGTGGAAACATTTCGCTCCTTACGAGAAAAGGCTCCGCGATGTGTCCGAGGACGGCAAGATCTACATCCTGGACATTTGGGGCCGCACCTACAGGCTTGAAGACGGTCAGGACGACTTTTATGAGGGCGACTATAACGGCCCGGCATTCTGGATCCAGAAAGACGTGCTCGCATGGGACAATTACTCCAATCCCGACACGCTGGATGAGTTCTTTGACCTCCTGGAGCGCTACTACGCGGCGCATCCCACGATCGACGGCCAGCCCACCCTGCCCTTTGAGATCCACTCTCAGGACTGGCGTTCCTTCTGCCTGAAAAACGCGCCGCAGCACCTGATCGGCGGACGGAATGAAGGCGACGTCGTTGTCAAGCCCGATACCCTCGAAGTCGAGATCTATCAGAACAAGTGGTACGCGGAAAAATATTATAAGAAGCTCAACGAGGAGTATAAGAAGGGCCTCATCAATGCGGAGACATTTACCAGGAACTACGACCAGTACCTGTCCGTGATCTCCACCGGCCGTGTTCTGGCCATGTTCGACCAGCAGTGGAACTTCCAGGACGGCGAGAACGTGCTGATCGCCGAGGGGAAGATCGAGCGCACCTATGTGCCTCTCGGCCTTACCTTTGACGGACCGGCGGCTGCCTACAACAGGCAGAGGGATGCCGGCCTCATCGGCGGCAACGGCATTGGCATCAGCGTCAACTGCAAGGATATCCCCAGGGCTCTGGAGTTCATGGACATGCTTCTGGACGAGGAAGTCCAGACGCTGCTGTACTGGGGTATTGAAGGCGAAGACTATTATGTGGATGCCAACGGCCGCTACAGGCGCACCCCTGAACAGAAGGCCAATTTCGACAACGCGGACTGGCGGCTTGCCAACGCCGGCTGGGACCTTGCCAATCAGTTCCCGAAGATCCAGGGGCGTTATTCCAACGGCAACATCGCCTTTAATCCGGCTGCCCAACCCGAGGAAAGGCTTGAGAACCAGTTCGAATACGACAAGGCTTTCTATCCCAAATACGGCTACTTCACCAAAAACGACTTCCTGCCCACGATACCGTACCCGGGCTATCCGGAGGTTTGGTCCATCTTCTCCACACTGCCTGCGGATAATGTCGCCAAGCCGATCTTTGACGAAATCACTGATCTGCAGAACAGATACCTGCCCGGTATCATCATGTCGAATGATTTCGATACCGCCTGGAAAGAGTATGCTGCCAGATATGAGAGCGTCGACTACAATGCTCTGGAAACAGAAATTGAAAATCAGATCCAGCTGCGTCTGATCAAGTAACAATCTTCTCCCGATTGAACCAGGAAAAGGGGCGGTCTCTATATGGACTCTTTGGAGCCTCAAGGACCGCCCCTTTTCCAATCCTACATATTTGGCCAGAGCAAATCCTCAGCAAGGGGGGATACCCGATATGAAAAGTGAAGGAGTCATCCGCAAGAAGGGATTACTATACAGGATATCCACGCAGAAAGAGCTTACACTGCTTTCGCTGCCCTTTTTTATCTACTTCACTATTTTCAATTATGCGCCGCTGTGGGGGCTTACCATGGCGTTCCAGAATTATAGGCCCAATCGTTCTTTTTCCGAGCAGGAATGGGTTGGCTTCAGGCATTTCGAAAAACTGTTTACCGACCCTGATTTTTATCGTGTCATGCGCAACACCCTGAGCATGAGCATCATCAATCTGGTATTTGGCTTTGTCTCCGCCATCGCGTTCGCGCTCTTTTTGAATGAACTGCGCGGCAAGGCATTCAAAAGGATTACGCAAACGGTTTCATACATGCCCCATTTTCTTTCCATGATCATCGTCTGCGGCCTGGTATCAAATTTCCTTGCCATGGATGGCGGCATTGTCAATGAGCTGCTGCTGAGAACCGGATTGATCAAAGATAAGATACATTTCATGGGCGAACCGGGATATTTCTGGTGGATCGTTGGCTTCACAAATGTATGGAAGTCAATGGGCTGGAACAGCATCATCTATCTGGCGGCGGTCACTTCGATCGATCCGGCGCTGTATGAGGCGGCGGCCATGGACGGGTGCGGCCGCTTTGGCAGGATGTGGAACATTACCCTGCCGGGCATAAAATCAACGATCGTGATCCTCCTGATCATGAACGCGGGCTGGATACTGAACGCCGGTTTCGAAATGCAGTACATTTTGGGATCGAACGGCCTTGTGCTCGATGTTTCCGAAACAATTGACATTTTTGTTCTGAAAAGAGGCTTCGGGAGGTCCAATGGTTTTGCCTTTGGCACTGCGGCCGGTATGTTTAAGACAGTCGTCAGCGTTGTGATCCTAACGCTGTTCAATAAAATTGCCGGTATGGTAGGGGAAGAAAAACTCATCTGATACTGCTTTTGCGGAGAGAAGGGAGGGGTTTGAATGAGGCGGTCACTGGGCGACAAGATAGTCGACGCGATCATTGTCTTCGGCATGTGTTTGATCATCATTATTATGTTGTTTCCCATCTGGAACACGCTGGTTGTGTCCTTCAACGAGGCGAGGGATTCACTGAAAGGTTCCCTCTACCTGTGGCCGAGGGAATGGACGCTGTTCAATTACCAAAGCGTATTCAAGACCGACAAGGTGGTCAATGCTTTCCTCATTTCTGTCTACAGAACCGTTATTACCCTGGTGGTCAACGTATTCCTGTCAAGCCTGCTGGCGTATATCCTGAGCCGCAAGGAGTTCATCTTTCGAAAATTTCTGACCACCTTTATGGTCATCACCATGTACATCAACGCGGGGCTGATTCCCCAGTATTTCCTCTACCGCGACCTGGTGCTGATCAACAGATTCTGGGTCTATATCCTCCCTTCCATGGTGGGTGCATTTAACGTCATCGTCATCCGCACCTATATCAACACGCTGCCGGCATCCCTTGTGGAGTCGGCAAAAATTGACGGTGCCAGCGAGATGAAAATATTCCTCAGGATCATTATACCTCTGTGCCTGCCTGTGATGGCCACTGTTGCCCTGTGGGCGGCCGTGGGCGCGTGGAACGACTGGTTCACCTCGTTTATTTTCGCGCCGAAACAGGATTTAAGCACCCTTCAATACGAAATGATGAAAATCTTGTCTGCATCGATGCAATCAGGCGTGCGACAGCCGGATTATCTGGCCTCTTCGATGCAGGCTAGAAGCATGGTCACGCCGAACTCATTGCGGGCAGCCATGACCATGGTAGCGACCGTGCCGATTCTGATCGTCTATCCGTTCCTTCAGAAGTACTTCATCACTGTCAACATCGGCGACGTCAAGGGGTAGACCGGTCGCCTCATGACGTTGGCGGGAAAGAAAGCTTACGTTGTGTGCCTATGGAAACGGATAGACTGACGAGACAGTCACATAGTAAATCAACAATGGGTGACGGCATATGTTCGTGAATGCGGCCACCTGTTTTTTTATACAGGAAGACTTATCTCCGCCCGTATTGCTGGATCAGGGACATGATCAGCCGCATGCTGGTAAGCGAGCTGCCGTTGTTGATGCTGCCGGCTGTCGAGATGTTCACGCCGTTGTACTTGATGGCATCCGCGCAGTCGCGCCGGACCTGGGAGGTCAGTTCGTCCGCATCGTTGCGCATGAAGCTCATCGGGGAAATGCAGCCGTCGATACGCGCCAGGGGCAGATGTTTCCTGATCTCCGGGATCAGCACCGTCGGGCCGAAGTTGACGCCGTTGAGGTTCAATCTGCCCAGCAGGGGCAACAGGTGGCCCATCGCTGAATCCGAATGCTGGTAGCGCATGTCATCAGGGGCGGGGGAATAAACCTCAAATACATTTTCGAGCACCGGAAAACCGAACAGCTCGTACATCGGCGGACTCAGCAGGCAGCAGTTGTCATCCGCGAAGCTGAATCCCGGCGTCGCCTCCGCGCAGGTTCCGCACTCCTCATCCATCACCCTTGCCATCTGAAGGGTCACCATCGTGATCGCCTTTGAAAAACGCCTGGCCAGATCGGGCTCGTCCATGATGAGGAAGAGAAGGTTCTCAGCCCCCATGACCGAGCAGGCAAGGGTCACCGGGCCGCGGATGTGCCGCATCAAGTCCGGCTTGACGCCATAGGTTTCATAGATGCGTTTCTTCTCCTGGCTCCAGTCCTCCGGCAGCATGAAGGAGCGGATGTCCATTGCTTCCACACGGTCCAGCAGC
>MTKZ01025107.1_pt1 | contig 10825 bp, 8 predicted proteins | sample 1042781 | NCBI WGS metagenome assembly MTKZ01 (sample SAMN06212207, study PRJNA360539) | anaerobic digester metagenome | biome: Wastewater treatment plant; material: sludge; isolation source: anaerobic digester fed with sludge from wastewater treatment plant | place: Denmark: WWTP Viborg ...
CAACAATATTGTTTCAAAAAACTGCTGACCAGGCTTCTATTGAAAAACTTGATCGATCTTCGCAGGATTCGAGACCGGTTATGATCGGTACGGGTTCCATACCCACCTGGGTAACGAATAACCAGGGTGTAGCGGCTGTTATGCGTACCTCTAATGGTTATGACCTCGTATCTTATCGTAATGACCCCACCCGGGCTCTCTTTCCCTCGATCCATCTGCCGGATCAGGTGACTGCATTAACCTGGCAAGCGGGTGGATTTGTTGATTTTATGGAAAATTTTCTCACCACAAATTCCTTTCCGGAACCTGCAGCGATCGCTGAATCTGAAAAATTCGAAGTAAATGCCACAACAAAATTGCTGGATCGTGTCTTACTGGAAGATGTCGATGCACCTGAGCCGTACCTTTCAGACGCGGTAAACGACGGTTTTTCCAGTATGCGAAATCATTTGGAATTTGACTTGGGATGGGATTTCCTGGGAATACTGGAGAACGCGTTCATATCTCTGCCGGATGAACCACAACCTGAACCCAGGCTGGACTGGCTTTATACCGGTAGGGCGATAGCCGTCAACCTGGCACCCCTGGATGCCGGTTGGATGGTGGTCAGCCGCGAAGGTTACAATGGCCAAACCTATTGGCGCATATGGTTGAAATGCCTGGTACAAGACGGCTCTTGCGGCACACCCATAAAAATGCCGGTTATCGATTTCTATTCCCGCTCCAATGGTGATGACGAAGCGTTTGAAATTGGCGGCAGAATTAGCCCGCCTCCGGGAGGTTTCTGGGTTGATTTCACCACATTCGCATTGCGATATGGTTGGTACCGGTTACCGGCTGAATCCAGTTGGCGTAGTTATTTTCCGGCGACATTATTGAACCTTTATGTTCGTAGTGATGGACTCACCTGGCGCCAAGCCATGAGTGAACAATATTCAAAAGAAACAATCGAGACATTCTGGCCATGAGAATACCGCGACTATTTGCCAGCTTTTTTACGATCCTCCTGTTTATAACGATTACAATTTCCTTATCACTGATTAATAGTGATGTGTTTGCCTGGTCTCCCGATACCGGTGAGACTAGCCAGATAAAGGCATCAGATCCACAAAAATCTCAACCAGATGTTACCGGAGAAGGGTCGCTCTCTTCCAATCGCGTTTTTCATTATAGCGCCCCGCTTGCGCTCTCACCACACGAACATTTTCTATTAGAGAGTCCACTGAACTATGAGTACATCACCTGGCAAACAGCGGAATACCGTTATGGATTCCGGGTGAATAAAGCTGGAACCCTTCACACCGGATTAGATCTTCCGGCATTGCTGAGTACACCAGTGATGGCTTCGGGTGATGGCATTGTCGAGTTTGCAGGCTACGGGCTTCTGTATGGAGCAGGGAATAAAAAAGATCCGTATGGAATCGCGGTAAAGATCAGACACACAGAAAAGTATTCAGGTCGCACGATTTATACAGTTTACGCTCACCTTCAAAAAACAGTGGTGAAGGAAGGTGAAGAAGTGAAGACCGGCCAGACCATCGGAGCGGTTGGATTAACCGGTAATACCAGCGGCCCTCATTTACATTATGAAGTACGCATCGGCAATTACGAAGGACAAATAATCCAGAATCCTGAATTGTGGTTAACCCCACCGTTGGAGCATGGTGTACTTGCAGGTCGGATCTCCAATCAATCCGGTTATCTATTATTTGGATGGGAGTTCACCCTGACCTCTCTGGAAAGTGGCAGGGAGTGGGTGATCAAAACGTACGATATAAATGTCTTCAATCGCCACGTAAACGATGCTTATTACAAAGAAAATTACGTTTTGAGCGATCTGCCAGCTGGTTCATACCAGGTATCCACGTGGTACAACTATAAAAAATACCAGTCCACCATCGAGATCAACCCGGGAGTCATTAATTATATAAACTTCGAGGGGACAAAAGGTTTTGTTCCAGGAGTACCCCCAGACAGCTTGAATACTGATTTTCTGAAATAACTTCAATCAATCCGCGAAGCCGTACTTGACAACCTCCTCAACTTGCCTGACAATTGGTCGGGTACGTTTTGAACCTGGAGGAAGCAAGACAATGAAACGAATAAACATCAAATTGATCGTATTTACAATACTGATCAGCACGTTGATTCTCACAGCATGTGGATCAAAATCAACAGCTGATCCAAATCAGAAAATGACCGAAATCGCGGCGACCGTGCAGGCTCAACTAACCATGTCTGCTCCAATTATCCCAACCAGCACGAACACCCCCGTTCCGCCTACTCAAACACTCACCATCACCCCTGCTGCGCCCACAAATACCCTTGAAGGAGCTGCAGGTACTGCTACACCGGTTGTCATCCCTACGCAACCCAGCGGCACCTCTTCAGATAACGCGAACTTTGTTTCTGACGTGACCATTCCGGACGGATCAACCCTGAAAGCTGGCGAACAATTCACCAAGACATGGCGTTTTCAAAATATCGGAAAAACCACATGGACGACCGATTATTCTATCCAGTATCTCGAAGGCAACCTGATGGGCAAGAATGGAGTGCTTACTTTCAAGATCCCAAAAAGTGTGGCACCGGGCGAATACGCAGACGTGAGTGTACCCTTCACTGCCCCCGTAACACCGGGTGTTTACAGCAGTTACTGGAAGTTACTAAGTTCAAACGGTTATTATTTCGGGGATGTGGTCAGCATCACCATTAAAGTGGGCAATCCCACTCCAACCATTCCGGGTCTGACAGCCACACCTGCACCGTCAGCCACCAAGAAACCAAAAACTGCCACACCAACTTCAACTACCGAAGTGCCACCAACAGAGGAACCGACCGCAGATCCAAGTGCAATTCCCTAAACCTAGCATTATGCAACCGGTCACATTAGAAAATGAGATCAAAGCCAGGGCAGCCAGCCTTGGCTTTGCTATATGCGGGATCACCACCGCTGAACCACCCGCGGGATATTCCCGCTACCTGGATTGGCTCGCCAGGCAGCACCATGGCGGCATGGTTTACCTGGAGACCGCCTATCATAAAGAGATGCGCAAGGATCCCGCTGCCCTTTTTCCCGATCTCAGGTCGATCATCATCCTGGGCCTGCCGTACAGGCTGTCTGATCCCCTGCAAATCGACCAACGTGAAAGAGGCATAATCAGCGGGTACGCTGTTGAAGAAGACTACCATATACGCATCCCAAGGTTGTTGCAGCCACTGATCGATTTTCTGGTTGAATCTTGCACAGTGTCAACCCGACCAAGGGTTTTCACGGATAACGCACCAATCCTGGAACGTGAGTTAGCTCAGCGCGCTGGGCTTGGCTGGATCGGAAAGAACGGGTGCCTGATTTCACCAAAGCTGGGTTCAGGATTCGTGCTGGCGGAAATTTTTACCGATATCCCACTTCAACCTGATGCTACTGTGGATGTTGACCGCTGCGGGTCATGCACAAAATGTTTCGACGCCTGCCCTTCCGGGTGCATCCAACCTGACCGGACGGTCGACAGCAGCCAATGCCTCAGCTACCACAGCATTGAGAACCGCAAGATAATTCCGCATCCGATGATGGAGCGTTTTTCCAACCAGTTATTCGGGTGTGAAATTTGCCAGGTCGTATGTCCATGGAATAGGTTTGCGCCACCAGATCAGACCTTCCCAATAATCCCGAATAGTCTGGGTATTGAACAAATGGAAGCGATACTAAAAATGGATGAAGCTGAGTTTATTCGCCGATTCGGAACCACACCGGTCTCACGAGTCAGGTTGACCGGTCTTAAGCGCAATATCCTGATCTTTTTCGGGAATGCTGGTATAGCACATCCTATTGAGACGATAAGTCAGTTGCTCGAGTTCGAAACTGACCCTGTATTGCAATGCACTGCGAGTTGGGCATTGGGCAGGATTAACCGTAAATAACCAAAATCCCTTCCAGAATTCTGGAAGGGATTTAAAACGTCATAAGAAAGTGGTCAGGGTGTAGCGGTCACTGCCGGCGTGGCGGATGGCGGGGCGGTGATAAGCACCCCAGCCAGTGTACTTGTGGGCGCAATGGTCGGTGTTGGGGTAACCAGGTTGATGCGGATTTTGATGACCTGGCCGGCATAAACCGTATTCTCATCATCGATTTTATTGATATTCATGATGTCTTCAACGGTACTATTAAACCGTGTGGCCAGGTCAGCCAGTGTCTCACCCGAAAGGATCATGTATTCGATCTCATAACCCCGCGGCAGACCGGTGGGCAGCGGAGTTGCTGTGGGCAATGCCTGACCCGGTTGCGGAATCATGATCTGCATCCCGGGTTGGATCGGGCAGGTGCCAGGCGCAAAACTGTTCATTGCGAGCAGTACCAGCAGATCCACATCAAATGTTGTGGCCAGACTCCAGCAATCATCGCCCTGTTGAACTGTGTAGATCTGCGGTCCAGTTGGAGTATTGGTGAGCGTAGGAGTAGGGGTAAGAGTTTCTGTCGGAGTGATTGTGGGTGTCGGCGAAGGAACTGTGGCAGTCGGCGTAAAAGTGGCAGTGGGCGTTGGTGTTTTGGTTGAGAAAACGGATTTGAAAATATTTCCTCCACCTGTTGCCACGCTTATGATCAATAGTATGCCAACCAGCGCAAGAATTCCAGCCAAACCGCCGAGGATGTAAGGCATATATCGCTGTCTTTTGGCATACTTGTTAATTACATCTTGAGGATTATCTTTTTGTTCCATGTCAGTCCTATTATGTTAAAGAAAATCGATTATGTTGTACTGCTGTTTTTATCGAGTCAAGTATAGAGCGATTTTTTTCATGATACCACAAATTTACAGGTAATTTTACATAACAAAATGTCAAGGAAAATGCTCATGATATAATAATTCAGATGGATTCAATCCAAGATTCGCGCTGAGAGGATAAAATGGAGATATCGACTTCCCAATTTAAACACTGTGATGTGATTAAGGTGACCGGTAGAATTGACAGCGCTACCTCGCCTCAACTGGCTGAAGCGATCAATAGGATCAATGACCAGGGTCGATATAAACTTGTAATTGATTTCACTGATGTCAACTTTATTTCCAGTGCAGGGCTGCGCGTCCTGATCGCAACATTGAAAAATTGTCGCAGGTACAACCGTGGCGATCTGGTGCTCGCCGGCATGCAAGAAAACATTCACTCCGTTTTTGACCTGGCCGGATTCACCTCGATCTTCAAAATACACGATGATGTACTCTCGGCGGTGGGGTCTTTTTAATCAGAGCATAAATGGCATTACGCACCTTTCCCGGCAACTTTGAGAGTCTGGCGGAAATTGCAGAATTCATCAGGCTGGAAGGTAAGGAAGCCGGGCTTTCTAATAAGGAAATATTTGAATTGGAAACAGCCGTAGATGAGGCTGTTTCCAATATTATCGAACATGCTTATGGCGGAGAAGGTCTCGGCGAAATCAACCTTATCTGTAAACCGATCGCGGACGGGATAGAGGTCATCCTCGAGGATTTTGGTCAGCCATTTGACCCTTCCTGTGTTGCAGCCCCTGATCTATCTATCCAACTGGAGAACCGCAAAAACCATGGGCTCGGTTATTACTTAATGTGCCAGCTGACCGATGTTGTCCATTTCGAGTTTTCAGATAGCCAAAATCGATTAACCTTGATAAAAAGAAAAAAATAAATGGACCCCGATCCCACGGAGTTTTCAACGCTCTGGAATGACCTGCTCGCACTCGGCGAAAACCTGGTCAAACAANNAGTAAAAACGATCCCCACAGATACAGCTCCAGCCATTGTCGAAAAATGTTATAAGACCAGGGAACTGGTTAAAACCAGGAAGAACAGGGCTACTAAATCGGTTCAACCTAACGCAGTAGCGCTTCCGGTTACCACACAAGGAAATTTCCTTGGTGTTCTTTACGCCTTTAGACCGGTTGAATACTCATTTTCTTCATCTGAAATTGCTGAGCTAAAATCCCTGACCGCTGTAGCTGCACTAGCCATGCAGGTTAACCGCCAGTCAGCTTTAAAGAACTGGCGCTATGATCAAATCTCTCTGGTGCGATCAGTTACATCCCAAATCGCAAATGTGCTCAATTTGGATGAGCTTTGTGTACGGGTTACCAACCTGATCCAGTGTACTTTTGACTACTATCACGTTGGGATTTTTACAATCGATGAAATTACCGGCAAGTTAATATTTCGGGCGAGTTCTTTGAAATGCGAGCCTCAGCAAAAAAATCCGCTGCTGGATCTGAACTATGAAAAAGGACTGGTTTACGCTTCTGCAAAAACGGGCCAGGAATTCGTCATCAAAGACGTGACTAAGGAACCCCTTTATTTGCCTGTAGAAGCTTTACCAGATACACGTGCCGAGGTCGTCCTTCCTCTGAGAATTGAACAACGCATCCTGGGTGTATTGGATATTCAAAGTACCAAACCTGGCAGTTTTCATGAGAATGACATGCTCGTTCTAAGATCTCTGGCAGACTCGATCGCTCTGGCAGTTGAGTCAGCACGGCTGTTTCACTCACTTGAGCAACGCGCTGCTCAAATGACGGCTGTGGCGGAAATCGGAAGCGCTATCAGCTCGATCCTGGACCTGGATGCTCTTTTCAAAGAAGTCGTCAACGTCATCGAGAAACATTTTTCAATACCCTTTGTGCACATTTTCACTGTGCACTCCAACCGCCGTAAAGTGATCTTTGAAGCAGGAAATGGATCGCAAACACGCAAATTAAAACCCAACTCATTTGCCCTCGATCTTGATGCATCGATCGGCATCATTCCATACGTGGCTCGAACAGGTCTAACCCTACGCGTGAACGACGTATCACAGGAACCGCTTTATCAACCTTCAAAATACTTCTCCCAAAAAGTTAAGTCGGAATTAACAGTTCCTCTGCGCTTTGGGGATGACGTGCTTGGTGTTTTGGATCTGCAATCCGATCGGGTTCAACATTTTACGCAATCGGATGAAAAGTTATTCGAAAGCCTGGCATCCGGTATTGCGCAATCGATCCGCAACGCGTCCTTGTTCCGGACCGAAAAATGGCGCCGCCACGTGGCGGATAGCTTTAGGGACATCGCCGGTCTGCTCAATTCGAACCTGGCATTACCGGATATGCTGGATCGGGTGCTCTCAGCTCTTGAGAACAACCTACCTTGTGATGCTTCCTCAATCTGGTTGTTGGACGATGATGTCAGTATTCCCATTGAAGAGAGACCGCTTCAACTTGCGGCTGTACGAGGTGTGTCCAGAAGCAAAGTAATTGAATCCACCCGGGGGTCGATCAGTGTGCGTACATTTCTAAACCTCGGTATTAACAACGAGCAGTATACGATCCGCAAACCGGAAGACCCGTACGGTCCGTTGGGGGCGGCCCGTAAATTTAAACCAAATTACTCCTCACTGGCTGTTCCGTTGCGTTCTGGTGATGAGATATTGGGAGTGCTGACATTGGCCCACCGCAAGGAAGGTCGATACGGCTCTGAAGCCGCTGCCATCGCCGCCACCTTGTCAAGCTACGCGGCTGTTGCCATTCAAAACGCGCGCTTGTACTCCACCGCTCAGGAAGAGGCCTGGTCATCCACCGTCCTTCTACAGGTAGCTGAAGCGATGCAGTCGATCAACAGTCTTGATTCACTTCTTTCCACGATGGTTCGCCTCACTCCCCTGCTGGTTGGGGTTGAGCGTTGCGCGATCTATCTCATCCGGCAGGATGGAGACTCGTACGAACTAAAAAACTGGTTTGGTTTTCAACCTGGTGAGCATGAAATGGTGGTCTTCGATACAGATGCCATCGGATTCTTGAAATTAACGGCCACTCTGGCACCGGTATTCATCACCGACCCGAAAGTGGAATTGGGGCTAAAATCCTTGCCCTATTCTGAAAAGAATTCCACCCTCGTATTGCTTCCGTTGATCGCGCATGGGGAATTACGCGGAGCATTTCTGGTGGCTCATTATAGTAAGAGCGAATTCGGAATGGTCAATCGCTTCAACGATCAAACACTGGCTATACTGCAGGGTATCGCCCAGCAAACAGCTGTAGGTTTGGAAAATATCAGCCTGCTGGAAAATCGTCAGGAAGAGGCATACATTACGGCGGTGTTGTTACAGGTAGCCCAGGCGGTAGTGAGCCAGAACAAACTTGAGGATATCCTGGATACTATCGTGCAGCTGATGCCGATCCTTGTGGGTGTGGATACATGTGTCATTTATCAATGGGAAAAGAACAACTTGAGATACCTTCCGATCAAAGCCGTTGCTCCTACCCACGCAGAACAGGAAGAGATCCTGAAGCACACATATTCACAAGGTGATTTTATGCTTTTGGATGAAGTGATCGGGAACGATAATATGGGGGGCTGCCAGTTTGAAAACTCAGAAACGAAGGTGGAGCACTGGCGCATGTTGAACTGTGATAAGGACATGGCAAAATTACCACCTGATAATTCCAACTGGCTACTGGCATTTCCATTGAGCATTAAGGGCGAGAAGTATGGGGTGATGCTCACCCGTGAGACTAACATCAAAGCAGCGTATCACCAAAAAAGGATCGAATTGATCAAAGGAGTTGCCCAGCAGACTGCCCTCGCCATCCAGAACGAAAGACTAAAAGAGGAAATGGTCGGCCGCGAACGGGTTGAACGAGAATTTCAGCTGGCCCGTCAAATTCAAAAGACTTTTCTACCGCAATTTATTCCAATGGTGGATGGTTGGGACATTGACCTGCGCTGGCGAACAGCCCGCGAGGTGGGTGGAGATTTTTATGATGCATTTCTGACAAGGGATAATCGCCTTGCATTTGCCATCGCCGATGTATCTGACAAGGGCATGCCGGCCGCCCTGTATATGACAGTGACGCGCACACTGATCCGCGCCACATCGCAATCCATTACTTCACCCGATGAAGTACTGAACCGTGTGAACGAATTACTGGTTGAGGAATCTCAAAACGGCATGTTTGTCACCGCGATCTTCGCCATCCTCGACCCCAAAACAGGATTACTGGAATACGCGAATGCCGGGCACAACCTGCCATTGCTGTTCAGAGGAGACACCCGGCGGATAGAAAAACTCGCCAAGGGGGGAATCGCGCTCGGCGTGATCGAAAATGTTCAATATGTCTGTCATAAACTGCAACTTGAAAAAAGAGATACCTTGTTGCTCTACACAGATGGTGTTACCGAGGCATTTTCATCATCCGGAGAGCAATTCTCTGAAACACGCCTTGTCACCGCGCTGCAGGAGAATTTGTACGGTTCGGCTTCTGAATTATTGCAAAGCCTTGAAGACCTGATCAATGTTTTCCGTAAAGGTGAACCGCCATCAGATGATCTAACGATGCTTGCCATCCATCGATTGAAATAAAAACTCCCGCCTGAGCGGGAGATTATTCTCCAAGGATGAGCGCGAGCCAGATCTCCCAGTTCTCTACCGGCTCGACCGTGGGTGTGGGAACGATCACCGGTTCAGGTGTGGTTCCAGGGGGAGAGATCGGGATGACTAGCTGCTCACCGGGGCGTACCATATGGCCTTCATTGTACGCCCATTCCTCCACAGCCCCAATTGAACCGGCGTACGCCTGGCTGGTCTGCAGCACCTGCAAAGTACTTTCCAGGTTGGCAACTACGGTTGCAGCGTCATCGCGCTGAGCAGTTAAACGGGACAACTCGTTCAACCGGGAGTTTAGATCCATCACCAGGAAGAATAGAATCACCGCCAACACAATCAATCCCAGCTTTTTGGATTCAAAAACGGTTTTTAGTTTACCCAGGAATTGCTTCATCCTCTTAATATTACCCTATTCCCTGAACTGGGACAAGAAAAAAACCCGCAGAAAACTGCGGGTCTAATGGTGCCGGAGGAGGGATTTGAACCCTCACGAGCGTAATGCTCACTACGCCCTGAACGTAGCGCGTCTGCCAATTCCGCCACTTCGGCTGATCAGCAAATATTCTATCAGACTCTGAAAGAATGTCAACCTTTCTTTATGGATTTTCGCCGACTAGCCCTTGATCTCATTGAGGGTACAATTAGGTGCATGCGTAGAAGGATCTTAATAATATCCTTATTGATCGTATTTGTTATATCCGGCTGCTCGAATCCATCGACTTCTCCGGGTATTCGCACGCCAATCCCCTTGTTCGAATTTATATCAAATTTGGATGACAGGTACGCTCCCACCCCCACCCCATTTCAGCCAGAAAATACAGGCAATTCTCCGTTGGTCACTCCGGGTACCCTTTCAAGTCCGCTTTCGACCCCCACACCTAGTGGGATCATCGATCTCGGACTCAAAAGACCTGAAGGTCAGGTCAATATTCTGCTGCTTGGTTCTGACTGGCGACCGGGAATGGGTTCACGGACAGATGTGATCATGCTCCTTTCTCTAATGCCCGAACAGGGACTCGCCACGTTGACCTCCTTCCCCCGTGACCTATACGTGTTTATACCGGGCATTGGGTACGAACGGATCAATACCTCGCAGGCCTTTGGCGGTTTTGAATTAACCCGTGAAACTTTCAAGTATAACTTTGATGCACCAGTTGATCATTACATGATGACCAATTTTGCCGGGTTTGTTAGTATTGTTGACTCATTAGGCGGCATTTCGGTTAACGCCTCTCAAGAGCTATACGACCGCTGTGATCTCCCCCAGGCGATCAATAAAATGTGTTACGTTCCGGTGGGTCGCACAATCATGGATGGACAGACAGCTCTTTGGTATGTGCGGTCGCGTTATTCAACCAGTGATTTTGACCGCACACGCCGGGCTCAGGAAGTCATCATCGCCATACTTCAAAAAACCATGAGTTTAAACGCCGCCGGCCGTGCC
>MTKZ01030173.1_pt1 | contig 10825 bp, 11 predicted proteins | sample 1042781 | NCBI WGS metagenome assembly MTKZ01 (sample SAMN06212207, study PRJNA360539) | anaerobic digester metagenome | biome: Wastewater treatment plant; material: sludge; isolation source: anaerobic digester fed with sludge from wastewater treatment plant | place: Denmark: WWTP Viborg ...
AATCTCTACAGCCTGAGATCAGTGGAAGGCGACCAGCGCACCATTGACGATTTTCTGGCCGCAACCGGCAAAGAAAGCTAACAAAAGAGGGTAAACAGGGTTATCCGGAATCTCCCCAATAAAGGATAAAAGTCCCTTCCGGAGAGGCTTGCGGGTAGGGAAGCCGGGCCGCCGCGAAAAAAAACTCCAACACTTGCCATCGCCCATCCGTTAGATAGGTAGATTGACAAATTTACAGGAGTTCAAAATGAAGACGATCAAAAGAAGCCCTTTCCCGACAATGAGCAACGCCGACCACACTTCTTTCCAGAAGGATGCGATAAAGAATCCGGTTCATGACAGCAACTCAACGAGCACCCAAGTCCCGGATTTGCACATCCTCCATGTCTGGACCCAGCATTACTCACGCCTGCAGCGCAGTTTTTTCCGCTTAGGCTGAGCAATCATTCTGCCTCCACAGAAAAGAAACCCGGGATTTGCGTCCCGGGTTTTTTCATAGCAGTATTGCCTTCTGACGGAGCGAGAGTCCGCTCAGTTTGCGGACATCGCCTTTTTTCCAGGCTGGGAAATTCCAGTGACACCGCCCTCAGCAGCCTCCCCAGAGCTTCTCCAGAGTATCCCGAGGAGTTCTCCAGCCAGCCACGGATTCCCGGGGCGGGGCTGTAAATAAAAGTTCGAGCGGGGAGAAAGAGCAGCGAAAGCCAATTTCTCCCGGGAAAAAACTCAGCTGTCTATTTGGTTGGTTTGGGGGCGTAGGGCGTGGTGTCGATGAATTCGCCCAGGCGGTTGTAGAACCACTGCGTGCCGTCCTTGGTCTGCAATTTGACGAAGGATTCGGGAGCGCCGTAAACATAGGTGGAATCAGCCGCGACTTTTTTCAGGTAAATTTCGCAGCTGTCGCCGGGCTTGGACCAGGCCAAAAGTTCCACCGGGCCGCCGTAACGCGCTTCCAGAAAAGATTTGAACTGCTCCATGGGCAGCGGCGTGGCGGCCTCATTCTTTTCCTTCAGGGTCTGGTTGGCCAATATCGCCGGGATGATCAGGGCGATAACCATCAACAGGGACAGGATCACCTGCACTACTTTCATGTCTGCTCCTTGTTTAGATCAGATTTGTTAACTTATACATCTGTCCAAGCCGGCAAAAAGACCGCTCAGATCTTGACGCTGACGTTGATGTTCTTAAACCGGGCTGGCGCCACGCCATGGGACAGCTGCATGATCTGTCCCGGTTCGCCTTTTCCGCAATGGAAGGTGCTGTGGTAGCCCCATTCCTCGGGTCCGCAAACGCGGTCGCAAGCATTCCAGAAATCCTTGGTGATGCCGAAATACGTAGGTTCCTTCACGATTCCGGTGATCTTGCCGTCTTCAATTTTATAGCCGATTTCGGTGGTAAACTGGAAGTTGTTGCGGTTGTCGTCGATGCTCCAGGTTTTGGTGAAATCGAACAGGTATCCCTTCCCGGTGTCTTTGATCAGCTCGTCTAGGGTCCCGCTTCCGGGCGCGAGGCAAAAATTGGTCATCCGCACCAGCGGAAAATCGTCCGCGTAGGAGGCCTTCATGTTCGAGGAGGGCTTCAAACCCAGCAAATGCGCGATCTGGCGCGAGGTTTGCTGGTTGACCAAAATTCCGTCTTTGATGATGTCCACTTTTTTGCCCGGCACGCCTTCGTCGTCGACGGGATGGAATCCCAAGCCGGCGGGGTCTGTGCTGTCGCTGAAAATGTTGACGAGGGGCGAGCCGTATTGGAAAGTGCCGATCATGGCCGGCTTGATGAAGGTTTTTCCGGCGTAGGAGATCTCCATGCCAAAGATGCGGTCGGCCTCGGTGGCGTGGCCCACTGATTCGTGCAATTGGAGGGCGAGGTGGCCGCTGCCGATGATGATGTCGGCGCGCTCCTCNNTGGCCGGGCCAGGTACGCGACTGGATCTGCGAACCTTCCGCGGCGATGACCTCCATTACGGGCAAAGTGTTGTAATAGGAAGTGTGGGAAAAAGTGCCTTCGCTATTGGCGTAATACTTTTCCTGGCGCATGAATTGGGCTGAAACCATGGAGTGGACGATCTTGCCGGCGGGCTTGAGGGCCTGGGCGAGCTTCTGCAGGTAGGCGGTTTTTTCCTCTTTGGGCAAGGCGAAGGGATCGGCCTCGGGCTGGTGGTGATAGGTGGCCTGGGTAGCCGGCAACGCGGGAAATTCGACCTTCGTTTTGGTGAAATTACCGCCCTGGCGGGCGTTTTCGACCGCTGTTTTCACGAGGCGCTCCAGAGAGGCCGCGGATAGATCATGCGAGCCGGCAAAGCCCCAACAGCCGTTGATCAGGACCCTGATGCCGATGGCCAGGGCATCCATGCTGCTGCCGTAACCGCGCAAAAAGCCGTTTTGGAAGTAGATGCCTTCGTTGTCGGTCCGGGTGATCCGCACGTCGGCGAACGTGACTTCCGGCAGCGCGAGTTTGCTAAGTGTCTGTTTGATAAGTTGTTCCATGGCTGTCCTCCTATATCGTATGGGTGGATGATGTGACGTTGAAATCGCGGACCAGGGCGTGAGGCGCCTTCACGGTCTCGACGTCGAAACTTTCGTAATTGCCGGAATAGGGGATGGTGTAGCAACGGTTTTCGAGTTCGGCGACGTTGTTCAGGATGCGGTCGATGCGTTCGGTGAAACGGAGGCTGTTCACGACCTTGGTGATCTTGCCGTCTTCGATCAGGAAAGTTCCGTCGCGGGTCAGGCCGGTCAGCGAGGTCTCGCGGGGATTGATGAAATTCATGTAGTGCAAACTGGAGATGTACAGGCCTTTTTTGACGCCGGCGAAAAGTTCGTCCAGGGTTTTGGCCCCGGGGGCGATCTTCAGGCAGGAGGCGGTGTTGCCGTTTTTGGGTTGGCCGGTTTTATGGGAGAAGTAGTTGTTGCAGAGGAAGTTGCGAAAAACGCCCTGCTCGATGAGCGGCAAAAAGCGGTAGATGTGTCCGTCGGAACCGTAATCGGCGCGGATCATTTCCGGATCGGAAGGATCGTCCACGATCGTGATGTGTTCCGGAAAGACCTTCTGGCCGACCTTTCCCTCGAAAAAGCTGCTGTGCTGGTCAAGGGCGCGCGCGCTCATGCCATAGGTCAGGTATGAAGTATATTCCGCCAGGCAGCGCGGGGCGAGGATCACGTCGTAATGGCCGGGCTCGGCGTCGATGACCGGATTGGCGCAGTATTTGATCTTCTGGACGAGGCGCTCGGTGAAATCCTGATCGTCGAAATAGTCGAAATCCTCACCGCCAAAGGTTTCCAGGACCGTGATCTGGGATTTGTTGTGGACGGCCTTGACCTCGAGATAGATGGGCGAGGTGGCGCTGCTTTTGTCCAGGCCGTTGCTGTTGATGAGGCGGTATTTCTGGTAATTGCAGACGAAGGTGCCAAAGATGTCAAAATCGTACATCATGGCGGCGGCCGAGACGTTGGCCAGGATACGGGTCTTGAGCGCCAGCGGGATGGCCTTGATGTTATTTTTCAAGGGACGCGGAGCGGCCAGAGTGAGGTCGTTTTCCAGATCCACGAAATCCGGATCCTCGGGCAGTTTGTCGATCACGGCCAGGGCGTCGCGCACGGCGGCATCGATCTTTTCCGGCGTGGCGTTGTCCAGGTTGAAATTGAAAGACTTTTTGCCTTTGTAAACGACCGCCGAGAGCGAAAGGTTGTCCTTGCTGATGTTGTAATTGGTCTGGCTGTGGTAAAAGCGCAGAAAATCCGTGCTCCAGGCGCGTTCCGAGATCTCGTATTGGAGCTCGGGATGGGCGTCCAGAACGCTTTTCAGGTATAACAGGTTATCCATTTATCCTCCAGGGGATAGCTTAGAGCCAGGTGAGTGAATTGTGACGGCGTTTGGGACTGGCGCCGCGGGGCAGGAAAGCTCCCGCAGCTGAGGCAGCCTTGCCTTTGGACCAGGCTTTTTTGCCTCTCAGCCAGACGGCTTCGAAAGCGCCTTGCAACTCGTGGGAAGAGCCGTCGGGGGCTTTGAAGGCCGTGGTTTTCTCCGGGTCGTAGATGGCGAAATCGGCGTCCGAACCTGCTTCCAGACAGCCTTTGGCGGGGTAGAGGCCAAGGCGTTTGGCGGCGTTTTCGCTGGTCATCTTAAGCACCGTGGCCAGCGGGACCTTGCGGTTTTTCCATAGTTCGGACAACGCCCATAAATAGGAATAGGGCAGCAGTTTTTCCGAAGCGCCGGCAAAGGCCTCCGACGTTCCGGCCGGCACGGAAGCAGGCAGCGTGTTGTTCGAAAGCATATAGATCTTGTTACTGCGCAGCAGTTCGAAAAAGAGGTCGCCGTATTCCTCGAGGTCGCTCTGCAAGCCGGTTTTGACCTTGGAAAAGAGCTGCATCAGATCCGCCAGGCACATCGAAAAGGAGATGTCCGAGCGCTTGGAGATGCTGTTGATGAACTCGATGGTGGGAAACGAGGCCACGCGCGGGATGTGGATGGGATTTTCCTGCATGCGGCGCAGGATCTTCTTGATGGCGGCGCTTTGGGCGGCAAAGCTGAATTGGGAGCCGCTTTCCGTGTCAAAGCCCTGGAACGCGAAAGCTGTGTCGCTTTCGTAGATGTCCATAAAAAGATCCATGATTTCGGTGAAGGAAAGCTCCGGGATGGCCGGGTTGGGCGATGGCGTCATCAGCGCCAGGCCCACCGCGCCGCGGCTCCAGAGTTCCAGCGCCGCTTCCGCGTGGTAGGGATAATCGTCGATGTTGACGTTGCCCCAGAGGGCCATGTCCACATGGGAGTTGGCGTCAATGGCCTTGGCCGCGGATTTCATATCCTGCAGGGAAAAAAGCGGGTGGGGATTGAAATAGCTGAGTTCGGCCAGGGTCGTCCAGCCGCCGCTGATGGCACTTTTACTGACCCGCTCAAGGGTTTTTGAGGGATCCGCCTCAGAGATGACATGGCTGTGCGGATCCACGCCCCCGGGCAACAGGATCCGGCCTTGCAGGTCGATGGTTTCCGCAATGTCCTCGGATCTGATCTCGTCCTGGGAAATCCTGACGATCGTCTCCTCAAAGAGCACATTTACCTTTTTGCAGGCTGAGGAGGAAGTGGGCAGTGAGGCGTTGATGAATAATTTCATACTGTGCTGGGGACGTTACCTCTTTTCGCGCAAAGGTTTACAGGGCTGGTTTTCACGCCTGCCAAGAGGTTTTGTCCTTTTCCCGGGCGGTCCAAATATAATCTCGCATAAAGTAGTTTTTCCCAAACTGCTAGTATAATTTTTCCGGACTCAAAATCTGTCAAGCTTTTACTGACAAAGCGGTTAGGGCTTGCGGGAAGAATATGGGAGCGGGAGTGGCCGCAAAGGCTTTTCCGGCCGGGATCGGAAATCAGATGGGGAGGATGGGAAAAATACCCGGAAAAACAAAAAAGTCCGCGGAGGACTTTTTTGCTTGTGGGGTTTGAGTTATGCCAGTATGTTACTTAAGGATAACCGTCTTTTTAGTCGATGTGTAACGCCCCTCAAAGTTGACTACCAGCAGGTAAGAACCGCTGGGTGTCGTGGTCCCGTCGTCGCCGATGCGATCCCAGGTCAGGACAATTTGCTCGTTCGCCGGTCCCCAGTAAAGGGTTTTGACCACCACTCCCATATCGGTTTCGATATTTACACCGATATTGGAGGCCTGGTTGAAAGTAAGGGTGATAACAGTGAATTTATCCATCGGATTGGGGCTGATCATGATTTGATCCAAAACCCCGGCGCTTTTTGCGTACACCGCTGACGCCGCCAGCAACAGAATACCGATCAGGGTCGCGAAAAACAGTGCCTTTTTCATAATGGACACTCCTGAATTATAATGCCTACATAGACAAGCAAGTTCCGTTCCTATTGGAGATCTGGAATTTGCGAAGCCAGCACGATCGCGCCCAATACGCCCGCCCGGTTGCCTGCCCGAGCCTCTTCCAAAGCGGTTTTCGCGCGGTTCAGGGACGGCAGCCTGGTTTCGATCAAAGATTTCAAGGCCATCCAGTTATACAGGCCGCCTTCCATCGCCCCGCCGCCGATCACGATCCTATCCGGATCGACCAGCACGGCCAGATTGGCGATGCCCGCTGCCAGGATCTGCATGCCCTCGTCTATTATCTTGGCGACCGGTTGATACTTTTGGCGCAGATCCAGGATCCCGCTCAGCCCTGAAAGATCTTTCGAAGTCGCTGGAATTTCCTGATCGCGTAACATCCTGTGCCTGATGCCGTCAACCGAGGCGTAGGCTTCCAGACAGCCTTTCCTTCCGCAGGAACAGCTTTCGCCATCCGGAACGCTGGTCACATGGCCCAGCTCCATCGCCCAGCCGTGGGCGCCGTGAAAGACTTTGCCGTCCACAACGAAACCGCAGCCGATACCGCTGCCCACTGTGATGCCGACCGTCAATCCCTTTGCCCCGCGCAGCCAGGCTTCGCCGAGGCACATCAGGTTGGCGTCGTTATCGTAGACAACCGGAACCGCCCAATCGGGAGGGATCAGTTCCGACGGTTTACGGTCCGACCAGAAGGGGAGATTGGGATTAACGCCGGCGATCTTGCCGCTGGCCAGGTCGATGGTTCCCGGCGTGCCGATGCCGATGGCAAGGATGTTTTCCCGGCCTGGCTCGCTAGCGCATTCCGCTAGTATGGCGGCAACGGTCTCGCGCAGGCAGTCCAGGGTTTTGTGGGTGAGTTCTTTTTTGGAGAAGTGCTGTAAACCATGTTGACAGCTGCCAAAGCCATATTTGACGCTGGAAGCTCCGATGTCCAGACCAAGCCTGTATTTATCGTTTGCAGACATATTTGAAAGAGTGGGGTGGGTGATGGGAGTTGAACCCACAACGCCCGGAACCACAATCCGGTGCTCTGCCATTGAACTACACCCACCACAAAAACTGGCTGGCATATACTTTTTTGCGGGAATTTCTGGCACGCCAGAAGGGACTCGAACCCCCGACCCGCAGCTTAGAAGGCTGCTGCTCTATCCAGCTGAGCTACTGGCGCAAAAGGACTGGTAGCGGCGCAGGGATTCGAACCCCGGACCTGCGGATTATGATTCCGACGCTCTAACCAGCTGAGCTACACCGCCACATGTTTACAAATAAAATCCGGCGACAAGCACCGGCATGAAAAATGGTAGCGAGGGAAGGACTCGAACCTTCGACCTTCGGGTTATGAGCCCGACGAGCTACCAACTGCTCCACCTCGCGTCGAAGTAAAACCATGAATTTATCACGCCTTTTTCTGTCAAGACCTTTTTCGCAAAGCCCTGACAAGGAAAAGATCTTCCCGGTAAGCCGCTGGCCGCCTTGGTTCCCGGTATCTCCGCACTAAAACCTGACTGGGACACTTCCTGCCCGCCTCTTACCGAGTTCGCGCCAAACCGGCAGGCACTCGGCTGGAAGTGGGATGGAAGCAAACCAGCTGGGGAAAAGGCCCCAGGGGAGATAAAAAAACGGCACCCCTGTCGCCAAGGGTGCCGAAGGTTTATTTGGGAGAGCGGGGTTATTCCGCTTTTTCCACCACCAGCTTGTTGCCGTCGATATCGAGGACTTTGACTTTGATGCCTTTTTCCAGTGCCGAGGCATCCGGAGTGACGGCCACCCATTCCTCGCTGCCGACTTTCACGTAGCCTTTGCCTTCGCGCGGCACGGCTTTGGTGATATAGCCGGTTTGACCTTTGAGTGCGTAAACATTGGTCTGGCTGCCTGAATGGCGGAGCACCTTTTTTCCGACCCGCCGTGTGAACAGGAAGGCGATGAAGCTCAGCACAGCGAAGACGACGATCTGCAAGGGAACGCTGCCGTCAAAGAAAGGTATCAGGCTGAGCAGGCCGGTGATGATCGCGCCGATGCCCAGGGCGATGAAGAAAAAGGCGGGATCGAAGATCTCGATGATCACGAAGATCACTCCAAGGATGATCCACACATGCCAGGGTTGGATGATGCTCATTTCAACTCCGCAGGTTTATTTGGTTTCCTGCTCCTGTTTGGTTTCGCCGCTCTCGGAAGGAGTGCTGGGCTTGCCTTTGTAGATGCGTTTGACCTTGCGTTTGCTGCCGCCGTAGCCGTAGCGGGAATAATAACGGTTGGCATAATTGCCGTAGCCGTAGGAGGAGCCGCCGCCCATACCCATGGAAGGAAGGCCCTTCACGCCCATCAGGGAAAGCAGGTAGATCATCAGTTTGGTGCCGTAGTAGGCCAGGATCAAGGCTACAAAGATCACCACCAGGGCTTTGACAAACTGGATGACGAATCTCTGGATGAAGGAAACGTTCTTGGCCACCGGCGGGACCATCTGCACGAAAAGCATCGTGGTGTCGGACTGTTTGAGGACATCCACCGTCTTTTCCAATTGCCTTATCTCTTCGTTCAATCTGTTCAGCATCGAGGATTTGTCGCTGAAATTGCTCTTCACGGTTTCCAGGGAGGCGCGTTCGTTGTATTTGCTGGCCAGGATGGCTTCTTCGGTGCTGAGTTTCTTTTTCACGAGGGCGGTGTCGACTATTTCCTTCTGCTCCTCGATCGTCCCCAGCGCAGAAAGCCTCTGCACCACTTCCGCGACCTTGTTTTCCTGCACCTTGAAGATGTAGGCCCCGTAATTCGTCTCGTTGGACCGGAAATGCGGCCTTTCCCCGGCGACAGTGTAAGCTTCGACGATGGGGCCGATGTCCTTGAGCGCTTTGGCGATATTCGCGCTGCGCACCCTGATCCGGGCTTTGTTGAGCGACATGGTGTCACGGAAATTGTTGTTGGGTTCCTTAAACGCTGTGGTGAGATCCAGCGACATGTCTTTTTGCGGTTTGGTCGTCAGACCCGCATAGGCGAGAGCGAGGAAGATCACGAAAATCGCGATGCCTCTTACTCTCGATCTTGATATTCTAGCCATGCTAACCTCATTTATTGTATTTTGAGACTAATTCTTGCGCGTGTCGCAACGAGACAGGCGAAACGTCGCCGGACAGCATCCGGGCCAGTTCCTCCAGCCGCTGCTGGGGATCGAGCGGGACCATGCTGATCACGTTCTTGCGCTTCCCGGCCTCTTTGCGCAAGGCAATCTGCCGGTGCGCGATGGCGGCGATCTGCGCCAGATGCGTGATACAAAGGATCCGGTGCCGGCTGGCCAGGCTGTGAATGAATTGGGCCACGTATTCCGCGGTCTTGCCACCTATGCCGGCATCTATCTCGTCCAGTATGATCAGTTTTTCCTCGATTCGCTCGGAAAGCACCTTCTTGATCGCGAGCAACACCCGCGAAAGCTCTCCTCCCGAGGCCACCGCGGACAGCGGTTTCAAATCGCTGCCTTTGTTGGCGCTGAAGAAAAATTGAATACGGTCCTGTCCGCTCTCTGAACATAAATCAAGATATTCTGGAATTATGATTTTATCTTCCGCCATCTTGTCAATGATTATTTTAAATTGAGCTTCTGGTATGGAGAGCAGGCCAATATTCGCCTGTAATTCCCGGGAAAGTTGGTCTGCCGCTTTGCGCCGGGCTTTGGTGAGTTTGTCTCCCAGGCCGCGCAAACGCAGGTAATCCTCTCCCACAGAGCGTTCCAGCTGCGCGATCCGGACTCCGAGATCGGCGAAGGCTTCGATCTGCGCTTTCCTTTGGGCGAACAGCGCAAGCAACTCGCCAATGGTCTGCACCTTGTGTTTGTACAGCAAGCCGTTGATCGCGTCCAGGCGTTCCTGGATAGCTTCCAGGCGTCCCGGGTCGGCGGAAACCGACTGTGTGAGGTCGTTGAGGCTGGAAGCGGCTTCGCTGATGAGTTCCAGGCATTCCTGTAAAAGCTGTTCGATGGATCCCAATTTGGGATTTAGCGCCGCGTAGCGCTTCACAGAGGCCAGGGCCTGGCGGATCTGGCTGTGCACGCTTTCCTCGCGGTCGTAAAGGCTGTAGGCGACTGAACCGGCAGTTTCGCTAATTTCCCGCGCGTGGCTGAGCAACTCGAATTCCTGCTGCAGTTCGCGGTCTTCATTCTCGCGCAGGGCGGCGCTTTCCAACTCTTCGAACTGGTATTGGTAAAGTTCCTTCAGGTTTCTATTGCTCTCATCCTCAGCGCGCAAACGCTCCAGTTCCTTGAGATCCAGCCTGAGTTTGCGGTACAGTGCGGCGAAAGAATCCAGAAGGTCCCGGTCTTGCGCGTAAAGATCCAGAAGCGTCATTTGGTAGGCCGGGGAAAGCAATCTCTGCTGATCGCGCTGGTGATGGAAATCGATCATTTGTGTCTTCAGATCTTTCAGCAGGGAAGCGCTGACCTTGCGTCCGCCGAGGAAATAGGTGGATTTTCCGGATGTGCCGATCTCCCGGGCCAGGCAGAGTTCGCTTTCCGGTTCGTATCCCTGTTCCTTCAGATAGTCCTGCAGTTCGGAGTTTCCGGAGATGTCGAAGCTGGCCTCCAGATAGATGGGCTTGGCCGGATCGAAAGGTTCCAGTCCCGGCGCGGTGTCGCCAAAGATGAGGGAGATGGCGCCCACGAGGATGGATTTTCCTGCGCCCGTTTCGCCGCTGATGACGGTCATCCCTTTGCAGAAAGCGATGCGCTGCTCCGGGACGAAAAGATAGTTGCGGATGTAGAGTTCGGTCAGCATCTACTTGCCGAGATTGAGCTTGCGCCTCAGGATCTGATAGAAGGTGCGGTTGGAAAGTTTGACAAACTGCACCTGTTGTTTGGCGGCGGTGATCAGCACTTCGTCGTTTTCCTCGATGGGGCTGCAGTTGACGCCGTCCAGCTGCAGCGAGGCGGGCACCGTGAGTCCATGCACTTTCAGCATGATGCGGTCTTTCGCGGGCAGGACGAGCGGCCGGATCGTCAACAGATGAGGATTTAA
>MTKZ01117381.1_pt1 | contig 10822 bp, 6 predicted proteins | sample 1042781 | NCBI WGS metagenome assembly MTKZ01 (sample SAMN06212207, study PRJNA360539) | anaerobic digester metagenome | biome: Wastewater treatment plant; material: sludge; isolation source: anaerobic digester fed with sludge from wastewater treatment plant | place: Denmark: WWTP Viborg ...
TGCGCTGCCGACCCGGCCACAATCCAAATCCGCCCAAATCACTTTCTCGAATCCGGCGTGGAGGCGTATAGGCGAATAACCCTTTGACAATTGGCGGCAGCGGGCGCTTCTTATCAGAAGGTTAGGAGGCGCGCCGCGTGCGCGCCGCGGCCCGCAGCGTTCTGCGAGCCTTGCCTGGCCGGATTTGAGCCAATGCCATCTGAACCTCGGAAGAATAGCGCCAAGGGCCCGCGCATCCTGATCGTGGATGACGATCCGGGGCAGCGCAGTCTTCTGGATTCTTTCCTGCGCAGCCAGGGTTTCGAGACGATCCCCGTCGCCTCGGGCGAGGAAGCGCTCAAGGCCCTTGAGGCGGGGGGCATCAGCATGATGATTTCCGACGTTCGCATGCCGGGCCTCTCGGGCCTCGAGACACTGCGGCGCGCGCGCAAGGAACATGCGGTCCTGCCCATCCTGCTGGTCACCGCCTACGCCGATATCCGCGAGGCGGTCGGGGCCATGCGCGACGGCGCCCTTAATTACCTGGCCAAGCCGATTGACCTGGACGAGTTGCTGGCTACCGTGCAGCAGGCGACGGGCGTCACCAAGACCGCTCCCCTGAAATTCAGCACTGACAAGCAACTCCCCGCGCATGTGGTGGCCCGGAGCCCGCTCATGCAGGCGGTGTTCCACGACGCGTCGCTGATCGCCGCCTCCGACAGCCGCATCCTGATCACCGGCGAGAGCGGCGTGGGCAAGGAAGTGCTGGCCGATGTCATCCACGCCTGGAGCCCCCGCGCGGCCGGCCCGCTGATCAAAGTCAACTGCGCCGCCATTCCCGAGACGCTGCTCGAGAGCGAGCTGTTCGGGCACGAGAAAGGGGCCTTCACCGGCGCCAGCGCCCGGCGGATTGGGCGCTTCGAGGTCGCGAATGATGGCACCATCTTCCTGGATGAAGTCGCCGACATGTCTCCGCCGCTGCAAGCCAAACTGCTGCGCGTCACGCAGGAGGGCCGTTTCAACCGCGTCGGCTCCAACGTCGAGCTGCACACCAACGCCCGCATCCTCGCCGCCACCAACCGCAACCTCGAAGAAGAAGTCAAGGCCGGCGGCTTCCGCGAAGACCTTTTCTACCGGCTGAACGTTGTCGAGCTGAACATCCCCCCCCTGCGCGAGCGGCCCGAGGACATCCTGCCGCTGGCCAACGCGTTTATTGGGGAGTTCACCGGGGGCAAGGCGCGGTTTGCCTCCGGCGTCGCCGATTGCCTGGCGTGCTATGCCTGGCCCGGAAACGTCCGCGAGCTGCGCAACGCGATGGAGCGCGCCGCGCTGCTGTCGCTGGGCGACCTCATCCTGCCCGAGCATTTGCCCGCCAAGGTTCGCGCCGGGGCCGAGTCCGCGCCTCCGGCCGAGGCCCAGGATGACCGGCGCCTGGCGGAGATCGAGCGCGGGGCGATCATGCAGGCGCTGCGCCAGCACAACTTCAACCGCACCGAGACCGCCAAGGCCCTCGGCATCAGCCGCCGCGCCCTGCTCTACAAACTCCAGCGCCTCCGCGAAGGGGGCTATCCGGTGGACCCGGGTTAGCGGGCGAGGCGGTCAGGGCGAGGAACCGGCGGGTGATGCGCGGGACCAGCCCGGCGCGGCGGGCGCCTCCCAACTTGCCGTGGAGCCGCTCAAAGTGAGCGCGGGCAAAAGGCGTGTTGCCGTGCGTGCTGGCGTGTGTTAGGTCTGCGGCATGACGCCGACACGGCAAGGGTCTATTCGCCTGTTCCGCTTTGCGGGCATTGATGTCTATTTGCACTGGCTGTGGTTCTTTGCCGCGTATTACCTGATCAAGGTCAATGCGCCGGGCTACGACTCGCTGCTCTGGCCCGTGCTGGAATGCCTGGCGCTGTTCGGCATCGTGCTGCTGCATGAGTTTGGCCACGCGCTGGCCTGCCGGCAGGTGGGCGGAAAGGCCAACCTGATTGTGCTCTGGCCGCTGGGCGGCGTGGCGTATGTGGTGCCGCCCCTGCGCCCGGGCGCGACGCTCTGGAGCATCGCCGCCGGTCCGCTGGTGAACGTCGCGCTGACGCCGGTTCTGGGCGCCGCCTGGTTCCTGAGCCGCGCGGCCGGCTGGGGGGAGACGATGCCCGACGCCCACAGTTTCATCCGGACCATCCTCATCATCAACAGCGTGCTGCTGGTCTTCAACCTGCTGCCGGTTTATCCGCTAGACGGCGGGCAGATTCTCCAGTCCCTGCTCTGGTTCATTTTCGGGCGCGCGCGCAGCCTGATGATCACAACGGTGATTGGCTTTGTCGGGGTGGCGGTCCTGATCGGGCTGGCGGTACTGGCGCGGGATGTTTGGTTCGGCATTCTGTGCCTGTTCATTCTGATCCAGTGCTGGCGCGGGCTCATGCAGGCGCGCGTGCTGGCGAAGGTGGCCAAGCTGCCGCGCCGCAGCGGCTATGCCTGCCCGTCATGCCGCCAGGCGCCCATTGTCGGCCCGGTCTGGCGCTGCGAGAGATGCCTGCAGCTCTTTGACACGTTTGCCACCCAGGCCGTCTGCCCGCATTGCGGGACGCAGTTTGGCGTCAGCCGCTGTCCCGAGTGCGGCGATTCGAGGCCGTTAGCCGAATGGGTCGTGGCGCCGCCGTTGCCGTCCCCGGCCAGGTATTGATTACTGGCATGAACTTCAACGAAGCCCAAGCCCGCCACGCCCAGTTGGTGGAGGAAATTCGCCGGCACGATTACGCCTACTACGTGCTGGCGCAGCCTGCCGTCAGCGACTTCGACTACGACCGGCTTTACCAGGAGCTGGTGGATCTGGAGAAAGAGCATCCCGGGCTGCTCACCCCGGATTCGCCCAGCCAGCGGGTCGGCGGCCAACCCGTCGAGGGATTCGCGCGCGTCAGGCACCTGCTGCCCATGCTCTCGCTGGAGAAGATCAAAGCCTCGAGGGAGCCGGATGAAAAGCAGGAGCCGGATGCCGAAAGGCGCAAGAGGCTGCAGGACCAGAATACGCTGGCGGAGCTGAGGAGCTTTGACGCAACCCTCCGGAAGCAACTGGGCAAGAGCCGAATAGAATACGTGGTCGAGCCCAAAGTGGATGGCGTCTCGATTGCCGTGCATTACCGCAACGGCGAACTGGCGCTGGGGGTGACCCGCGGCGACGGCACCACGGGCGACGACATCACCGCCAACATCAGGACCATCCGGGGCGTGCCCCTTCGGCTGAGGCTGAAAGACCCGCCCGCGCTCCTTGAAGTACGCGGCGAGGCCTACATCCCGAAGCGCGACTTCGAGCAGCTTAACGCCAGGCTCGAATCTGCCGGCGAGCGGGCCTTCCCCAACGCGCGCAATGCAACCGCGGGGACCTTGAAGCAACTGGACCCGCGCATCGTCGCCCAGCGTCCGATCCGGGCCGTCTTCTACGCGGTGGGCGCCGCCGAGGGCATCGGCTTTGCGACGCACGCCGAGGCCCTGGAATCCTTGAAGAAGTCCGGGCTTCCCACCCAACCGCAATGGTGGGTCTGCAAGGGGATGGACGCTGTGATGGAATGTTACCAGCAGCAGATCGTATGCGGCTACGACGAGGCGCGGGATCTGCGGTCACGGGTGCCCTATGACATTGACGGCCTGGTTCTCAAAGTTAATGACCTGGCCGACTGGCAGCGCGTACCCGCCAAGGCCAAAGCGCCCGGCTACGCCATCGTGCACAAGCCCATTCCCTGGATTACCCCGGCTGAAACGGTGCTGCAGGCGATCACCGTGCAGGTTGGCCGGACGGGTGTGCTGACGCCCGTGGCCGAACTCGAGCCGGTGTTTGTTCAGGGCTCCACCATTTCCAGAGCCACCCTGCATAACGAAGGGGAGATCGCAAAGAAGGACATCCGCCTCGGGGACACCGTCGTGATCCGTAAAGCCGGTATGGTCATTCCGGAAGTGGTGGAAGTAGTGAAGTCGAAGCGGCCCCGGGGGACGAAGCCATTTGATTTCGTCGGGCACATCGGGGGCAAGTGCCCCGCCTGCGGGGGCCCGATCGCCCGCGAAGAGGTTGCCGCGGGCAACAAGCAGGAAGTCGCCTGGCGCTGCCAGAACGTGGCTGGATGCCCGGCGCAGAAGATGCGGCGCCTCGAGCATTTCGCCCAGCGAAGGGCGCTCGACCTCGAATCGCTGGGGGGAATCGTGGCCGAGAAGCTGGTCGAGACCGGGCTGGTGGAAGAACCGCTGGACCTGTTCGAGCTCCCGAAGGAGAAACTGGCCGGCCTCAACCTGGGCACGGCGGAGGAGCCTCGAGTGTTCGGCGAGAAGAACGCGGGCAAGCTCCTGGAGGCGGTGCAGCGCGCGCGCACGCTTCCGCTCGCGCGTTGGCTGCTGGCCCTGGCGATTCCCGAGATAGGAGAGGAGACCGCTTATGATCTGGCAGGGTATTTTCCCGACTTGCCGGCGCTGGTGTCGTCGCCTCTGCTGGCAGACACCTTCCGCCTCGGAGAGATGCGCCGGATGTTCCAGGAGAACAGCATCCCCAAGAATCAGCAGCCCCCCCTGACCGAGCAAGAGGTCAAAGTGCGCCGGCAGCGCCAGCAGGAGGCAAAGGCGGTCGGAGGTCCGATCGGGAGGCGGCTGCTGGATGCGGGCTTCGCCAAACCGGGCGCCGGCGCTTCCGCCAATGATTGGCAGGTTGTGAGCCTGGTGGGACCCGTCGCGGCAAAAGCCATCCTGGACTGGGCCGGCAGCCAGGCTGGCCGCCAGATATTGCGGCGCATGAAAGAGCTCAAGCTCTCGCCAACAGGAGGCGCGGCCGCCGGTGGAACGGCGTCCGGCGAAAAGTCCAGGCCCCTGGCCGGGAAGAAGTTTGTCCTCACCGGCACGCTGTCCTCAATGCCTCGCGATGATGCAGCCGCGAAGGTCCGCGCCCTCGGGGGCGACGTGGGCGGCTCGGTGACGAAGAATACAAGCTTCCTTGTCGTCGGCGAGGAGCCTGGCGCCGCCAAAACCGCGCAGGCGAAGGCCTTGGGAGTGCCCACTTTGAGCGAGAAGGAATTCCTGGAACTGCTCGATGCTCCGGAGCCGGCGAAACCCGGTTCGAGCCAGCGCGAACTCTTTTAGCCGTCCCCGGCAGGAGGCCCGAAGGGACAGCGCCGAGGAACCCATCCTGCCAGCCGGAATCGCCGGCGTGCGGCGCAGCCATCCCGCCATCAGCCCTCCAAACCGCTTTGGCGCTTGCGCCGCGCGGGTTTGGGTCAACATTATGGCCGGTATGGCCGAAGACCGGAAGTTTGAGCCGACTGCGCTTGGCTGCGCGTTGCTGGAGCTTTATCGCTCCGGCCCGCCCGCCCGTGATTTCCCCTGAGGCGCATGAACCAGGCCAACTCAAGCCCAACCACGCGCGCGGCCGCGGGCGCGCGCAGGCGGACCGTTCTGCTCTGCCTGCTGCTTGCGCTGGCGACCGCCGTTGTTTACTGGCAGGTCGCCAGGTTCGGCTTCATCAATTACGACGACCCGGACTACGTCAGCAGCAACCCGCGGGTCAAGGCCGGGCTGACGCTGGAGGGCGCCAAGTGGGCCTTCGCGAGTTCCTTTTCCAGCAATTGGCATCCGTTGACGTGGCTCTCGCACATGCTCGACTGCCAGATCTACGGCCTAAAGCCCGCCGGCCATCATCTCACCAGCCTGGTCCTGCACATCGCCAACAGCCTCCTGCTGTTCGGTCTGTTCCAACGCCTGACCGGCGCATTCTGGCGCTNNCCGCATTCTGGCGCAGCGCCCTGGTGGCCGCGCTCCTCGCCCTGCACCCGCTGCACGTGGAATCCGTCGCCTGGATTTCAGAGCGCAAGGACGTGTTGAGCGCGTTCTTCTTCCTGCTGACGCTCTGGGCATACGTGCGGAGTGCGGAGTGCGGAGTGCGGAGTGTGGAGTGCGGAGTGCGGAGTGCGGAGTGCGGAGTGCGGAGTGTGGAGTCCAACGCCGCCCGAACCGCTTCCCATCTTCCATCTTCCATCTTCTATCTTCTAGCCTTGGTCTGCTTTGCCCTGGGCCTGATGAGCAAGCCGATGCTGGTGACGCTGCCCTGCGTGCTGCTCCTGCTCGACGTCTGGCCCCTGGGACGGCTCTCCCTGGCGCCCGGCCGGCGTTCCGCCGTGGCGTTGCGGCGCGTGCTGCTTGAGAAGCTTCCCTTCTTCGTGCTTTCGGCGCTTTCGTGCCTGGTGACGTTTCTGGTGCAGCGAGCCAGCGGCGCGGTGATGTCGCTGGAGCACAATCCGTTCGAGCTGCGCCTGGCCAACGCGCTGGTGGCTTACGCGCGTTACCTGGGCAAGACGTTCTGGCCTTCCGACCTGGCGGTCTTCTATCCCTACAGCCGCCTCAGCCTGGACTCGTGGCAGGTCGGGGGTTCGGTGCTGCTCCTGGCGGCGGTTACCGCCGGCATCCTGCGCGCGCGAACGCACCGGCACTGCCTGCTGGTTGGCTGGCTGTGGTTTCTGGGCATGCTGGTGCCGGTGATCGGTCTGGTGCAGGTGGGCAAGCAAGCCCTCGCGGACCGCTACACTTATTTGCCCCACATCGGCTTGTTCCTTCTCGTCGTTCGGGGCGCCGCCGCGGCGGCCGCCCGCCTGAGGCTGCCTCGCTGGATCCCCGCGACGGCCGCCGCGCTGATCCTGGGGGCGTGCGCGATTCTCACGGCGCGGCAACTGGCGCACTGGCGCGACACCCTGACGCTCTTCCAGCACACCGCCAATGTCACCTCCGGGAACTTCGTCGCTTACGCTGTCATCGGCAACGAGTATGCCACCCAGAAGAAGTCCGCCGAAGCCATCGAGTGGTGCCAGAAGGCGCTGGCCGTTTCACCCGACTACNNGTGGGCAACGTTTACGCCACGCTCGGGAAATATGACGAGGCCATCACCCACTACCGGGCGGCGGCGGCGGCCGACCGGCTCTACGCCGACCCGCTCAACGGATTGGCCAACGCCCTGGTCAAGCAAGGCAAGTTTGCGGAGGCGGAGGCCCCGAGCCGTGAGGCGTTACGGCTCGCCCCCATGCACCTGCCGGCCATGTTCAGCCTGGCCACCGCGCTGCACAACCAGGGCAAACTGGCCGAAGCCGCTGACTACTATCGCCAAATCCTGGCGCTGGATCCGAAGCTATTCACCCCTCGCCGGCTCCTGGGCAATATCCTGGTCGCCCAGGGCAAGGCCGACGAGGCCATCCCCGAGTTGCGGCGCGCACTGGAAATCCGGCCTGAGGACGGCGAGGCGCGCACCGTGCTGGGGATGGTGCTGGCCGAAAAGGGACTGGCCGATGAGGCCGCCGCCCAGTTCCGCGAAGCCACCCGGCTCCAGGCCACCAACGCGCTGGCCCATTATCAACTCGCGCTCATTCATCAAGGACGCAAGCAAACCCGGGCGGCCATCGAGCGCCTGCGTCTCGCGCTCAAGGCCCAGCCCAACTGGCCGGAGTCGCTGAACAACCTGGCCTGGATTCTCGCCGCCAGCTCCGACGCCGCCCTGCGCAATGGCGCGGAGGCGGTGGAACTGGCCGAGCGCGCCTGCAAGATCACCGATTACAAAGAGCCGCTTCTGGTCGGGACCCTGGCGGCAGCCTATGCCGAAGCGGGACGCTTCCCCGAGGCGGTCAGCTCCGCCGAAAAGGCCCGTGCACTGGCGCTGGCCGCCGGTCAGAAGGCAATCGCGCAACGCAATGAGGAACTGATCGAGCTTTACCGGGCCGGCCGGGCTTACCATGAACCCGAGTAACCCTTCGCGCGCGGCTTTCGCCCCCGGCAACGCCTCTCCACTATGAACGGGAGCCGCTCGTTGAATCGCCCCTTCGCCTGGCTGATCGCCGGCGCGGTGCTGCTCGGCAGCGGATGGGTGTGGTGGCTGTGCCGCCACGACCATAGCATCCCCTTTCTCCCGCAGGCGGGCGCGGCCGAGTGGATCGTCTATCCGAAACCGCCGGACACCGTGCCCCATGGCGCGGCGCCCCTGTGGGCAGAGTTCCGCCGTTCATTCGTGCTCGCCGCCAAGCCCGCCGCCGCCACCCTCTCCGTGCGCGCCTTCAAGCAGGGCACGGTGCGCGTCAACGGACAACCCGTGGACGATCTCCCGCTGCGCGAGCAGGACTGGAAAAGCCGCCACGCCAGCGACGTGTCCCGATTCCTCAAGGCGGGCGAGAACGAAATCTCCGTGACGGTCTCCAATTCACTGGGCATGCCAGCGCTGTGGCTTGCGCTGGAAGGCGACGCGCCAGCGCTCCACAGCGACTCGGATTGGCAGGTCTCCCTGGTCGGCGCGGTTTGGCAGAACGCCGCGCTGGCGTCCATGCCGCCCGCCATCCGGGCTGGCAACCCCTTGTTCGGACGCGAGCGGATGGCCGACTCGTTGCGCCGGGCCTGGCCGCAATTGCTGCTGATCCTGGCGCTCGCAGCCGCGCTCGCCGGCGCCGGCCGAATCCTGCGGCTCCGGAACGCCGACTTCCAGTCGGCTTTGCTCGACCAGCAACCGGGGCATTCCCAGCCGACTGAAAGCCGGCGCTCCCGCCTGACGCCCGCCGTCATGCTGGGGGTGATCATCCTTTCGTGGGTGGTGCTCTTCGGCAACAACCTGCCCCAACTGGCCGCGCTCCTGGGCTTCGACCGGGATGGCCACCAGCAGTACATTGACTACATCCTCCAGCAGCGGGCGCTGCCGCTGGCCGACGACGGCTGGCAGATGTACCAGCCGCCGCTGTTCTACCTGCTCTCGGCCTGCATCATCGGCCCGTTCGGATGGACGGCCTCGGCGGATGCGGCAATCCTGACCTTGCGCGCGTTTTCGACGCTGACCGGCATCGTTCATCTGCTGCTGGTCTTCCTGTGCCTGCGCCTGCTGTTTCCGCAACGGCCGCAATCGCAGATGGCCGGCCTGCTCCTGGCGGGGTTCCTGCCCATGAGCCTCTGCCTCTCCCATCATATCACCAACGAGAACCTGGCTGCCCTGTTCGTTACGGCCGCCCTCTACTTCACCCTGCGGCTGCTGCGGGCCGAGACGCGCGCCGCCGGTTTCGCGGCTGCCGCCGGCGCTTGCTTGGGGCTGGCCCTGCTGACCAAGTTTTCGGCGGTGCTGGCGATTCCAATCATCCTGGCGGCCCTGGTCTGGCGGCGCTGGTCTGGCGGCCCGGCCGGCGCGGCGGTGTCCTCGGCGGGCCTTTTCCTGCTCAGCCTGCTGGCGGTCTGCGGCTGGCATTTTGCCCGGGTATGGCACCGGTTCGGCACGCCGCTGATCGGCAACTGGGACCCCCGGCTGCCCTTCGCGTGGTGGCAGGACCCGGGATGCCACACCGCCTCGTGGTATCAGCGTTTCGGCGAGGCCCTGGCCTGCCCGCTCTCAAGCAGCATCACCGGATTCGCCGACGGCCTCTACGCCACGCTCTGGGCAGACGGCTTGTGCAGCGGCTCCGCCCTGATGAACTTCCGTCCGCAGTGGAACTACGACCTGATGAACGCGGGCTGCCTGCTCTCGCTGCTCGCGACGGCGCTGCTCTTCGCTGGCGCACTAACCGCCCTGGCCCGGTTCATCCGCCGGCCAACCCCGGAGTGGTTCCTGTTGCTTGGATTGCTCTTCGCCTTTGCCGCCGGCATCGGGTTGATGAGCCTGCGCGTGGCTTCTCATGCGCAGGTGAAGGCCTTTTATGCCCTGCCCGCCTTGTTCCCCCTGTGCGCGGTGGCGGCCGTCGGCTGGGACTTCGTGGCCGGCTTGCGCCCGGTTCTCCGCGCCCTGCTCCGCGTCGGGCTCCTGGCCTGGGCCATTACGGTCTATTCGGCCTTTTGGATTCGGTCCGGAAACGCCTTTACCCACGCGGTGCGAGGCGTGAGCCTGGCGGATGACGGACGCCATGCCGAGGCGGCGGACGCCTTCTCCCGCGCGCTTGAGCTGGATGCTAACTCCCTGCGGGCGCGGGTTGGCCTGGCCGAGGCATGGCGCCGCCTGGGCCGCGGTCAGGAGGCGCATCAGCAGGCGGCGCTCGCCCTCCAGCGACATCCGCGCGAAGCCGCCGCCCACGCGCAGGCCGCCCTCTTGTTGAGCCTGGACCGCCGCTATCCCGAAGCCGTTGACCACCTGCGACAGGCTCTGGCCCAAGCGCCCGACCATCCCACTGCCGGCCAGCAACTCGCCGCTTGCCTGGCCTTCATGGGGCAGCACCAGCAAGTCATTGAAGCCTGCCGGCAAGGGCTGCGCGTTGATCCCTTCAACCCGACGCTGCATCATCTGCTGGCCAATGCCGCCGCCGAGACGGGCGACATGACAAACGCAGTCGCCCACCTGCGCTTCGCCCTGGCGCTCAAACCCCAGTGGCCCGAAGCCCGAAGCCTGCTGGCGCTGGCCCTGACCTCGCTCGGGAGGCAAGACGAGGCCGCCGCCCAATACGAGCAGGCCATCCGGGAAGCGCCGTCGGACCCCAACCTGCACTACCTCTACGCCGCGGCCCTGGCCTCGCATGGGAGCACGCGCGCGGCTGTGGATCGCTACCGCCAGGCGCTGGCATTGCGGCCGGACCTCATCGAAGCCCTCAACAACCTGGCGTGGATCCTCGCCGCCAACCCTGATGATGCCCTTCGCAATGGCGCGGAAGCCGTGCGCCTGGCCGAACGCGCCTGTGAACTGAGCCAGCACGCCGAACCAGTCCTGTTGGGCACGCTCGCCGCCGCCTACGCCGAAGCCGCCCGGTTCGACGACGCCGTCAAGACGGCTGAGAAAGCCCGCGACCTCGCGGCGAAGGCCGGGCTGAAGGACGTGGCGGAGAGAAACTCCCAACTGCTCGAACTCTATCGCGCCGGCAAACCCTATCACGACCCGTCCCCGCGCCCCCGCTAACCC
>MTKZ01006475.1_pt2 | contig 10820 bp, 9 predicted proteins | sample 1042781 | NCBI WGS metagenome assembly MTKZ01 (sample SAMN06212207, study PRJNA360539) | anaerobic digester metagenome | biome: Wastewater treatment plant; material: sludge; isolation source: anaerobic digester fed with sludge from wastewater treatment plant | place: Denmark: WWTP Viborg ...
ATGCGCGATTTAGTCGCTTTCCAATACGATTTCGAAGGCTTCCAGACCATGCTGTTACTGCGCAGCGAGGCCTACCGCGGACAGAAGATCGCGCAAGGCCTGGGGATTGTGCTGACACCGGTTCACACGTCCGAACGCAACATCGAGATCACCAACACGGCCATGCGCAAAACCTTTAAGATCCAGTCCCTGCTCAGCCAGGGTTCCTTGCAGTTCATGCAGGAAGACGTGGTGCAGGGCGACCGCCGGCAGATGACAAGGGTCGAATCCCTGGTCAAAACGAAGGCTGGAACGGGTCAGGTCGCGGCCATGAACAACAGGTTTTCCCTGATCCGAAAATACGGCATCTACACTCTGGAAAGCGAGACCTTCGCCAAATTCATGTATTTTACGGACACTGATGAATCGCCGTACGGGACTCCCGTGTACTTCTACGGATACGACACACTTTACGGCCGCGTGCACAGCAATACGGACATCTGGATCCAGCAGGTGGGGGGCTGGCCGACTTTCTACGGCTGGGTGACCACTCACGGCGAGATCCAATCGGAAAGCGGATCCTATCCGGAAGACGACGTTTTCCAGGGCGGCCTNNAACAATGTGGTCGGTCCCATCTATGAGGACGAGGATAACATTATTTTCGTTACGGTGGACGGAACCAGTTTTTCCACCTATCTGGGACGTGTCCAGGATCCGCGCCGTGAACAGGCGGAAGTCTATAACCCCTATCCACCGGTCAATCCGGACAATTATCAATACACCAACCAGTACATGGTGCGCGATACGGTATGGTCTTTTTATGGAACCGGCTCCGCTGTCAATACGTCCAAATGGGTGAACAGCAAACTTTGGCTCCGCGGCAATTTTGCCAGTTACCAGACCTGGGGCTGTGCAGACACCATGTACTTGGTGGGCAGCGTCACGCTTGCCGGCACCAATCCGGGATCTTCGCCCATTTCCAATAAAAACGACGTGGTGGGTTTGGTTTCGGAAAAGTCGATAGTAATCAAATACGGATACCGGGATCCAGTCGATTCACTTCGTTACCATCCCAATTGCGGTCCGGACACAGGTTTTGGTGGCATTTGGATCTATGCCGCGATGGCGGCCCTGGGCGACGGCGGTGACAACACCATTGCCGATGGCGTTTTCACCTTTGAATACCAGCATCCCCATCCCTCGGTTCCGGATGTGCTCGCTCTCGTGGGCGGAGTGCCCACAATGTTTACGCGGATCGACCTGCACCGCTACCATTTCCCGCAGACTGCAGCCTTCCCCTGGGCCAGGCGCAATGCCTCCGCCGCGGTGGAAAAACGGATCGACTTTCCCTGGTACAATCCGCTCTGGCCAGAGCGCACACCCTATCTGGAGCGCGGCTACATCAGCGTTTACGGTTCGATCTCACAGCGCCGCAGGGGTTTCGTGCATCGCAGTTACTTGGATGACGAATGGCCTGTCGGCGGCAATACGGCAGGAATATGGAACCAGCCGATAGATTATTGTGGCGCTTCCAGCGCCCCGGCTATCGTTGGCCATACCGATCCGGTGTTGAACATTCCGCTGACAACCATGAATTTCCCCGGCACCAGCGGCTCTGGCAGCGGTTACGACAAGAATTACCATTACGACGATAGATTTTACCACACTTCCCCGATCGATTTTCCGGAAGTCAACCGCCGCGACGAAACTCCGTTCGCAGCGGTTAACTGGGTGATCCGAAGACCCCCGGAAAACTTGTAAAAACTTATATAATGTCATAGATAAGAGGAACGATGAAAAAACCGAAAACAACGAAGTTCAAGGAGTCGGTGGGAATCGACATCGGAACTCACAGCGTGAAGGTCGTGCACCTGAAAAGGCTGCATGAGGGCTTCAAGCTGTTGAATTACGAAATCAGGCCCACCGTGCCCGTGGGGGTGGAATATATCCCCAGCGATCTCCGGCCGGACCGCTTCGCGCCGGTGATCGTGGAGATATTGAAAACCCTGCACATCAATCCCAAAAAGATCCAGCATCTCGTCACATCGGTGGGAGGGGACAACACCAGCATCAAGCAGATCAAGACGATCTTCCTGCCCGACGAGGAATTGGAATCTGCGCTTTTCTTCGAAGCGAAGAAACACATTCCCATCAGTGGTACGGACATGATTCTGGATTACCAGGTCATCAATGTGGAGGAAAAGACCAACAACATGAACATCCTCCTGGCCGCCACATCCAAAGAACTGCTCAACGAGCACACCAACACATTGGTCACCGCAGGTTTGAATCCCAACATCGTGGATATCGATTCCCTCGCCGTGGCCAACAGCTTTGCCCTCAACGCCTTTGTGGAAGAGGGAATTTACGTGTTGCTCAATTTGGGCGCCCACCGCACCAACATGGTGATCTGGGGCCCGGAAGCGAAGTTCTTTGCCCGCGACATTCCTTACGGCGGTTACCATTTCACCCGCGACATCATGCGCAAGCGCCAGTTGGAATATGATGCCGCGGAAAATTACAAGATGGAATGGGGCCTGCTGGACGATCCCAGCGCAGCTGAGGCCAAAACAATCACCATGCTGGACATCTCCGAGAAATCCACGGAAGATGCCATCGTTGAGGAGATCCGCCGTTCATTGCGCTTCTACGTCAAAGAAGCCGGCAACAGCGATTTCCGCAAGGTCTACATTATGGGCGGATCCTCCAAACTAAAGGGATTGAAGGAATACATCCAGGAAAAGGTGAGCATCCCTACCGATGTGTTCATGCCTTTCATCAACGTGGAAATGCCTGAGAAATTCATGGATAAAAAAGACCCTCAACTTGCCCTGGCGATCGGACTGGCCATGCGGCCCGAATAGGATGTGATGATGACTGCACCATTTTATTTCAAAGTAAACCTCAATAAATACGGGGAAATGAAACTCCAGGCGGAGAAGGAAAACAAAACCTTCCGCAATGCCGTGATCGGTTACCTGATCGGGGCCCTGCTCTGCTTTGGAGGTCTTTTCTATCTGAGCAAGCAATTGAGCAAGAAAGTGGAAAATCGCCGCCAATATTATAAGGAAGTCAGCGCCCAGCTTTCCAAATACCAATCCAGCGGGGAATATCTCTCCGTCGCCGATGTGGACAAACTCGCCCAGACTTTCAGCAACCGCATCTTCTGGACCAAAAAACTGGAAGCCCTAAGCCGCGATATCGACCAGCAACTGGCCGTGCGCAAACTCAGTTTCAGCAACGGCGTCCTGACCCTGAACGGTATCATCGAAGTCAGCAAAGGCGTCAAGGAAGGCGATATAACCTTTGATTTCGTCCAGCGGCTTAAAGCCGATCCAGAGATCAGCAACGACTTTCCGGAGATCAAGTCCGGATCCAAAACCAGGCAGATCGCCAAGGACACGGAGATCCTCGAATTCGTGATCGAGTGTTACAGCAAAGAGGCCTTGGCTGGTAAAAAGAGGCCCGAGCAATGAGAGAAAAATACCTCGCCTTAATCCTGGGCATGATCCTGATCACTGTCCTGTTCTTCTGGCTGGCCGGCAACACACTCAAGAAAAACGAAGCTGATATCAAAAGCTACGATAAAAAGATCAAGAACACTCTGGAAAAGCTGAACAGCGCCATGATCATGGACGAACAGCTGCGGCAGTTTACTGAGATCATCGGCAACAGCCTGACCAAGGAAGATAAATTCTCGGTCGACGAGCTGAACGATTTCCAGAAAAAGATCGAGAGCCTGCGGGATCAAAACCAGATGAAACTGGTCAAGATCTCCGACTCCAATAAATTCGCCGAGGCCGGCATGCTCGAAACAACCTACACCATTGAGTTGGAGGGGACTTTCCAGCAGATGGGGCAATTCATCTCGGCTCTGGAAGCCCAGAACCACATCATCAAGATCCAGTATCTGGACATCAGCCCCACCCAAATCGCGACTAAAAGCGGGACGCAGGATCCCAATGCTCCCAACAAGTATAAAATATCACTGGAACTGTCCATCTTTAAAGTGAAGAAGGGAGCCTGACATGCAACTGCGTTTCGTGAAAGACCTGGCCGTCGGCCTGATAATCATCTTCCTCCTCGCTTACGTGATTCGCTTGGCGACCGTTAACGAGAAGAACAAGCAGATTCGAGCGAAATCCATCTACACCAACGAATCCGTGTCCGATACCCTGAAAACCCGCATCATGGCTATTGAGTCCTCTATCCAGGACCGTCAGAACTTCGTCTTTGCGATATCCAAGGATCCCCTTCGCCAGGGGAACATTATCAAAGACCGTTTTGACCGCACCAAGGAATGGCTGGAAATGCTGCGCAACACCTTCCGCGCCACCGGAACTTACTTGGATGAGCAGTCCGGACGCCGGCTGGTTACTTTTGAGTATCAGGACCGTATCCTCTCTGGAGGGGTGGGCGATGTGGTAGAAGGCCGCAGAATAACCTGGATCGGTGATAAAACCGTCGGGATCTATTTTGGCGGGCCTCAAACGCTGGAGATCCAATCCCGGCCCGTGATGCCGGACTTCAGCAAGGAAGACACCAAGAAGACTGTAATTAACGATAACTACTAATGAAAAAATATATGGAAGCTGGAGTTAATATGATACGTGTCAACGTACAAAGACGCTTCATTGTCTGCGCCATTGTCCTGAGTTTCCTAATGGGAATTGTCACGCTTGGTGCCCAATCAAGCCCGCTTAGAAGACCCGTCACTTTGAACAGTATGGACGAACCGCTCTCTTCGGTTCTCAGCACGCTGGCCCGCCTGAGCAACACCAATATCGTTCTTGCCTCGGAACAGGCAGCCGGGAAGGAAGCTGAGGAAAAAAGAGTTACCGTGAGTGTCCGGGATGTTCCGATCGAGACCGCCGTTTCTCTCGTGGCCCGTTCCGCTGGCCTGTCCTATAAGATCTATGGGGACAACACCTTTTTGGTGGGTTCCAAACAGAACATCATGGAAGAAGCCGGTGAACGCAACAATATCATCTATCTGAATAACCTGGATGCCGCCAGGGTGAGCAAATCCCTGGAAAATTCCGGGTTGAAGGTAGTCCCGCTGGAAGGCCAGAACGCCTTGATGGTCTTCGGCAACACCGACACCTACGACAGCATCAAGGATCTGATCGACCGGATCGACATCGCCCAGAAACAGGTTGAGATTCGCGTGCGGATGATCGAGATCAATCTGTCTGATTCGAAAAAATACGGAATTGACTGGAGCCGCCTCAACCACCTCACCACCATCATCGCTGAGGATCCGATAAACAGCGACGGCGCCGGCCTGCCTTACAATTACACCGACGTCACGGGCTATCTGCCCCACGGCGATCCCACGGACATCGAGGTCCTGCCGGACCAGCAGTATTTCCAGCGGATCAACGGTTTTAGCGACATCGGCCATTTCAGCCGCCAGCTGACCGCTTTTGACATCACCATCGACTGGCTGTTGGAAAACAACGCTGCCAAACTGCTTACGGACACCCGCGTCACAGCGCTCAACGGCAACGAGGCGCAGATCCACATCGGCGAAGTCGTACCCTACGTGGTGACTGACAACGAAAAGCAGATCCAGGTGCAGCGCGAACAGGTCGGTATCATGCTTACGGTCACGCCCAATGTCAACGACCAGGGCCTGATCACAGCCACCATCGCTCCCGAAGTCAGTTCCGTGACCGAACTTGTCGGCGGCTACGTCCCCCGCACCAAGGTCCGCCGGATAACTTCGACCGTGACCGTGCCCAACGAACATAAGATCATAGTCGGCGGATTGCTGAGCTCCAACATTTCGCAGCAAACTTCGAAGCTGCCCCTGCTGGGAGATCTGCCCTTCCTGGGCAAACTGTTCCAACACCGTTACGAAAAGGTGGACAGCACAGACCTGATCATGGAGATCACACCGCGCCTGGTCACAAATGATCAGTTCAGACCCGATCCTGAAGCCAAGGAACTTGGCCAGCTGGGAGATCCCAAACTGGACAAACGCCTCACCCGCCATTTGATCGAGTTTGAAGACAAAAACAACGATAATAACGAGTAACCAGGGGAGATAAACCATGAAGAATATCAAGAAACTTTTCCCCATTCTTACGGTCATGATGCTACTGCTGGTATCGCTGACCACGTCCTGCGACCGCCGCGAACCGCCGCCAGTGGTCCAGGACACGCCGCAACCGCCACCTCCCAACCAGATGCGCATTATCACCAAGATCACGGCCTCGCCGGATACGATCTACTGTGACAACAACATCACCTTTTCCGAGATCAGCGTGATGGTCAAGGACGGCGAAGGCTTCGGCGTTCCCTCGCAGATAGTCAATTTCCGCACCAACCTGGGCCGCATACTGGCCAACGTTCCCACCGACAGCACAGGCGTGGCAACCACCACCTTCTGGGATGACGGCGATCAGGGACTGGCCACGATTACCGCAGTGGTCAGGAATTACTCAGCGACTGTGGCGGATTCGCTCGTTTCAGCCGACACCACGACCGTCAATGTGATGATCGAGGAAGTGCCTGCGATCAACAACGTGGTCCTGAATTTTCTCACACCGGTCAGTCCTTATGTGATGAATGTGATGCAGACCACGGAGATCAACGCCACAGCCACAAACATCTTGAATAATGACGTTCCGGATAACACTCTGATCACCTTTACCTGCACCAAAGGCAGGTTCGTGGACAGCGGAGGCAACGTTTTGGGTATCTCGGTGGTATCCAAAACGGTAAACGGCAGGGCTTACGCCAACTATAACTCCGGATCGGTGGCCACAACCACTCCGGGAGTTGAAAACGCCTTTGTGACTGCCTCAATAGGAGATGTAAGCAGCACCAGGGAAGTGGTCATCAGGCCCGGGAATCCTTTTGCCATTGGCTTGCAGAGCTTTGTCCAGGTGGACGGGGAAATGATCGAAGCCGACACCAGCTTCGTCTCCAGCCCTAACCATATTTTCATGCGGGCCACGCTCAACGATATGCACGGAAACCCCTGCCAGACCAAACCGGTCCGTTTCGAAACGAATCTGGGAACCTTTATCAACACCACCCAGTCCGTGACGATCAACACCGACCAGATGGGAGAAGCCCAGGTCCGCTTCACTCCGGGGCTGACAGCTGGGGCCGCCACCATCAAGGCCTTTGCCAATAACGACACGCTGCAAACTCAGCTGATCTTCAACATCACTTCCGACGACATCCATTCCATCGCCTTTACCCAGGAAAGCCAGATCGACCTCAACGTCGCCAACACCGGCGGCCAGGAATCGGCCATCCTGCGCGTCAGGCTCAAGGACATCAACGGAAACCTGATAGATTCCCCGCAAAACGTCTATTTCCGCATCGTAAACACTTCGCCACCCGCGGGAGCCAACTTAAACAACTATCCTGTCGGTGACAGCGTATTGGTGGTATCCACAGGAGGCGAGGCCCAGATCTCGGTAAACAGCGGCACGGAATCGGGCATCCTGATCATCCGTGCGTCCTGTACCAGCGAAAGCGGAAGATGGGTGCGCGCCACCAAGGCCAACATCGTCATCCACGCCGGTCCGCCGCATGAGATAATTCCTTTTATCGGCGGATTCAACACCGGCCAGAACATGGGCGGCGGATTGTGGCGGGTTGTTGCCGGAGCCGTTGTCAAAGACGTCTATGGCAATCCGGTCGACCGCAACACATCTGTGTTCTTTGAATTGATCAACAACGTCACCAATTGCCAGATCGGAGCCAATGGCTACGTGGGCAACGTCAGCGTGGAGGACGACTCCCTTGACGGCGTAGCCTACACGACGCTCAGTTATTCAGGCATCTACACCTACGATTGGATCACCATACGCGCCAGTACAGGCGCCATGATGGGTGAAGGAGTGGACGGTTACTCGACGGTCCAGCTGCCTCTGAATGATCCGCGTTTCGAGATGCAGGCCAACCCGGGCTCAGTGATCTTTGGAGACACTTCTCCCGATTGGAGAACTGCAGATATCTACGCTGTGCTCACAGACGGACAGGGACAACCGGTCGGAAACGCCGTGATCATGCTGATCTGTACAATGGGGCAGTTTGTGGCGATCCCAGGATTCCACAACAACTACCCGGCGGATCCCGCCTGGCGGATCATTACAGATGACGGGACCTACGGCACCGGAGACTACGCTGGCTGGGGATGGGGCCAGATCAGGTTCCATCGCCTGGAATGCCCTGCCGGTGATCCGAACGCTCAGGTTCCGGGTTCGACCACAGCCACGATCACAGGCCGAATACTAGGTACCGCAGTTTCGGACCAGACAGACGTGGTCTTGTACCGCTACTGGACTCCGAATCCTCCGTTCTAAAGATAATAGCCAAAACGCAGGGATGGTTTATACGCCATCCCTGCGCCAGGCTTGATCGGGAGAAACGTATCGACCCAAGCGGCTGCTGCCCTCATAGATTAAATTACACAGAAAGGACGACTTTAAATGAGTTATAACCCCCAATTCGCCCGGCTGGGCGAAGTGCTCGTGCATGAAGGCTTCGTCAACGACGACCAGATCAAGGAAGCCCTGATCAAACAGAGCAATTTCGGCCTGAAGATCGGCGAAACGCTCATCAAACTCGGCTATTTGACCGAAAAGCAATTGCTTGAAGCTCTGAACATGCAGCTCGGCTACGACATCGTCAAGGACAACGAGCTGATGGACCTTGACCTCGAAATCGTCTCCCAGATCCCGGAACCTTACGCCACCGAAAACAAGGTCATCGCCTTGCGTGAGGAAGGTGACGGCGTAGTGGTGGCCCTCACGGATCCGGAAAACCTGACGGTCGTCGACAGCCTGAAAAAGATCCTGGGCAAAGCGATCAAGCCCAAGCTGATCGGCGAATCGGTATTGCACGACACGATTGAGAAATATTATAAAAGCATCCGCACCACCTCGCAGGTGGAAGATGCCGTGGGAGGCTTCGATTTTGTGGCCATGGACGACGACGAAAACGAGATCACCATCGCCTCCGCCTCTTCGGATGCGGATGCGCCAATCGTCAAGCTGCTCAACCTGATCATCAACGAAGCCATCAAAGCCGGCTCCACGGACATCCATATCGAACCGCTGACCAAAAACACCCGTGTCCGTTACCGCGTTGACGGCGCCCTGCGCGAGGTGATGACACCCCCGATCGGCATGCATCCCGGCGTGATTTCACTGGTCAAGGTGATGTCAAAACTCAACATCGCTGAACGCCGTTTGCCCCAGGACGGCCACATTGCCCTCAAAACCGCGCTCAAGAGTGTGGACGTGCGTGTTTCCATCACTCCCACCGTGTTGGGCGAAAAGGTCGTGATGCGTCTTTTGGACAAAGGCGAATTTGGATTCAAACTCACTACTCTCGGTTTTGAGCAGGAGGACATGGACATTTTTGCCAGGATCATCCGCCGGCCTTATGGGATCATCATCGTTTCGGGACCCACCGGAAGCGGAAAATCGACCTCCCTGCACGCGGCCCTGAAAGAGATCCAGGATATCGAATCCAATATCATCACGGTCGAAGATCCTGTGGAATATCGCCTTGAAGGCGTCACCCAGATCGAAACCAAGGAACAGATCGGCCTCACATTCGGAACCGCCTTGCGCTCCGTCCTGCGCCAGGATCCGGATATCGTACTCATCGGTGAAATCCGCGACGAAGAGACGGCCGATATCGCCATCAAATTTTCGCTCACCGGCCACCTCGTTTTTTCCACGCTGCACGCCAACGACGCACCCAGCACCATCACCCGTATGATCGACATCGGGATCAAACCCTATCTGGTGGGTTCCTCCCTCAGTCTGGTGATGGCGCAGCGCCTGGTCCGCAAGATTTGCCCCTACTGCATCCAGGATTATAAACCCTCCGACCAGGAGATCAGCGATTGTGGGCTCACGCCGGAAGAGGCCGCGCAAACCCAATTCAAGATCGGACGCGGCTGCGTGCATTGCGATAACACCGGATTTTCCGGGCGCACCGGCATTTTCGAGCTGCTCATCGTAAATCCTGAAATCCGCCGTTTGATCTACGAAGGCGGCAATCAGGACCTGATCCGCGACGCCGCGTTGCGCGCCGGGATGCGTACCTTGCACGATGCCGCCATGGCCAAAATGAAACGTGGCATCACCACCATCCGCGAAGTCATCAAGATGACCATCGTCGAGTAAAATTGAGTTAAGGAAAAGGTATCAGCTATGCCTAATTTCGCATATATAGTCAAAGACGCCAAGGGCGCCAGGGTCGAAGGAATCATCAAGGCCGACACCCTGGACATGGCGGTGGACAAGCTGGCCAAGGAAGGCAGCACAATCATCTCTGTCAAGGCGGCAGCCGAAGGCGCTTTCAAAGGCAAACTCTCGCTCTTTGACAAGGTCATGCTCCGCATCTACAAATGGCGCACCGGAGTTTCCCTGAAGACCCTGGTGTTTTTCACCCGCCAGCTCTCCACGATGTTCTCCGCCGGTCTGACGATCGAAAAAGCCGTCACCGACCTTGAGAAAACCGAAAAAAGCAAGAAATTCTCCAAAGTGCTGCGCCGCATTTCCGACGACATCAAAAAGGGCTATTCCCTTTCCGAGGCGATGGAGCAGCATCCCGGCGTTTTCAATCCGATGTATGTCGCGCTGGTGCAGGCCGGTGAAGTTTCCGGTACCCTGCATACCATTCTGGACGAACTTTCGGATTACCTGGAAAAGACCGAGGACACCCGCCGCAAAGTGAGATCAGCCATGGCTTACCCCACCTTCATCCTGATCTTTCTCACCATTGTGGTCTGGGTTCTCTTCTATTTTATCATTCCCATGTTTGCCCAGGTTTACAGAGGTTTCCACGCCGAATTGCCCGC
>MTKZ01118860.1_pt1 | contig 10816 bp, 7 predicted proteins | sample 1042781 | NCBI WGS metagenome assembly MTKZ01 (sample SAMN06212207, study PRJNA360539) | anaerobic digester metagenome | biome: Wastewater treatment plant; material: sludge; isolation source: anaerobic digester fed with sludge from wastewater treatment plant | place: Denmark: WWTP Viborg ...
TTACTGATAATGGCTTCTGACCCCTTTTCCGGCCTCACCATACCTATTTTGTGCTCTGAAGTCAAGGTCTGTTCATGATGGCTCAACCGCGTCCTTACGCGACAGGCCATGCCGGAAACCAAGGTGAGCAGCGAAATAAGTATGGTGTCCCCCGATTAACAATATGACTGTTCCTTTACGCTCCTGGCGCACTCTGGGTACCCGCGGCCGTTTTGCGCGGGAGAATGATAAATTCAATGAGATCATCTTGTGTGTGCATCTCTCGATCACGACCTGCAGATCGCAAAACATACTCAAGCATGTCTGGACGAGAGGTCGGTCTGACTTCGAGGGTGTAGGCTGAACCCCAGGCGTCGGTCTCGAATTCACCGTCCGCCAACGGCTCACCGTCATTCTTCATGATGCGGTAGAATTCGCCAAAAGCCGAGGGCATAGGACTCTGACCACGCAGATTGTACAGTTCGAGCCTCAGTTTCATCGATTGTAGATGCGAACGTGTNNTCGGTCTCCCGATCAGCGCGGCTGCATCGATCTCACTCAGACGTACACTGGTCGTACGTATCGCACATCGTTTGAACGGCCTTCCTGACCATGTGAGCGTTCGTCGGAAAAGCGCCGTCGTCGGAGTGCACGTCACCGCACAGACCGGAAAAGGGGACGCAGCTCTTTTTGGTGACTTCCATATACCACTATAGTGCTCTTCAGCCGATGCCACGATGGGCCCGCGTTGGTCCTGGGGGCCTGATTGATCACGTCGTCAATCAGGCGGTCATCACAAACGAGTTGGGGCCCCTTCTTGCTNNCAACAAACATGCACCACAACTTGTCGGCTGTCAAGCGCTTTGTGCCATTGTTTTACGACTGCTATGTGGCACAACTGCGAGGAATATAAACGACACATTATCGGTTGTCAAGCGTTGTGTGCCATTTTTTTGCGACTCATTGGACATCCTGCTTCTTTTTGAGGCATCATCAGCCGGGAGCAGAGGGCGTAACAGGAAGATTTCCTAAGGCGGACCGCCTTTCTGCGGGTCGCAACCCCAACGCACTGTCATCCAGGAACATGCGCGCAAGCCGCACCGATCTCTGGCCGTAAGGTTCTCATAGATGACCCGGGTGGCATTCATGAAACAGGTCCGTTTCCCGGGACGGTCGGTTTCACATCCTCCGCTGGTTGCCGGAATTGCTGAGAAAGCGGGGAAGATTTCCACCAGGGAAGGCACGCTGCCCCCAGGCGAGAGGTGCCCTGGGGGCGGGGGCAGCAACGGGCCGATGGGGGCGTTAGCCCTACTGCCCCGGGACACTGCCGAGGCCATACAATGGGGTTGGCAATCCTGCGGCCAAGCCTGGTCCGGGCCGCGCGGGCATTCCGGAGGTCGGCTCATGGGGCGGATGGTTGCGATTGTGATCCTTCTGACAGCGTCATTCGGTGCGGCGGGATGCGGGTTCGTGGAGCACCTCCTGGGGGTGCCGGAGGCGGCGCCGCCGCTGGGGGAAGGCTTGGTGGACGACGTCGAAACACTCATCGATCATGGACTGAGCGGCGACTCGTCGGAGCCGGCCGGACAGTGCATCCCGTCTGAGACGGACGAGCCGTGCGACGACACGGTCGACGAAGAGACCCCGGCCGTGACCGTGGATCTGCTGGCCGGGATCTGGGTCGAGGCGGCCTACGGGTCGGCCGCGGTTCACATCGGTCTAGACGGCTCGGTTCGGCAGTTGGATCTCGCCGACGTTATCGCAGGCGCGCCGCTGCCGGCCGGGGTGCCGCGCACGCTGTTTCATGTCGGACAGTTGACCATATTGCCTGACGGCAACATCGGCATCGACGCAGATCTGTCGCTGGCCGGGTTCTCGGCCACAGGTGAGGGCAGCGGATACATCGATCCGTCACTGAACGCGATACTGGGAATGACGCTCTACGGCAACATGACCGTGCTGGGCGCAAAGAGCGACCTGTATATCCCAGACACCGTCTGGCTGCGGTGGGACCCGCTGACCGGCGAGTTTCCCTATTTCGACAATCCATCCTGAACCGGCAGCCCGGAGAGCGAATCCGGCCGGACAAATGCACCCTCCACCCTATTGTTCGGGTGTCTTTCCAGGAATGCCCCGACAGCGATCCTCGATAAGCTGCTTTTCCTCGCTGGTCAGTGGCAACTCATCCGTTGAGACCGTGAAGCCCAGCAGGGCGCCGCACTCGGGGCAGCGGGGAAAGACCTGGCCGCGCATGTCGTAGCCGCACTTGTAGCAGAGCGGCACAAAAGGTTCGCGTGCGGCCTCGAGGATCTCCTGCTTCATCCGTTTCTTGACTACGGTGCGCAACGTGACCACTGCCATCACGATGACGAATGCCGAAGCCAGAACCATTCCGCCGAGCCACCAGAGCGGCGTCCAGGTAGACATCACTTCCAGTCTATCCTCCACGAACACCGATGCAACGCAGGGAGATTGCCGCGGCGACCCGACGGAAAGGGAGTGACGCGCCTTGCGCCGGGGTCCGGCAGATCACCTCGGCTGATCTGCTGACAAGGCTTGGGAAGTCTTGCAGGTCAATGGCTGGCAGGAGGACGCTGTCCACCCGCAACCATGCAACTCATGGGCCAGGGCGGTATCATGGTCTCCTTGGCGACATCCGGGGCTCTTTGGTGTTCTGAGAAACGTTTGGACCTTCCGAGCGTCATTGGTAGTGGCAGGTCCGCCGAAAACGGACGGAGTACATGGCGAGGTTTCTGGTCATCGGGCTCTGCGGGATCGGCTGGCTGGCGCTGGCGGGGGGCATTGTCGCACCCCTGGCCGGGGTCTTTGCGGCCACAGGGCAATCCGGGTCGATCTCGACCGAGTTGGTGGCGGTGCCGGCCTGGCAGGCTCTGCTGCTGCGAAGTCTGGCGATGTCCCTGACGACCACGGTCGCGGCCGTGGCCCTGGGGCTTCTGCCAGCGGCTGTGCTGGGCTCGGCTCCACCCCGCCGGCTGCCGACGCTCGTGGGGTTGACGCTTCTGCCGCTGCTGGTTCCGCCGCAGGTGTACGCCTACGCCTGGCAACTGGTGTCCGCCCCGGCCAGCCCACTGAGCCGGTTCATGCCGGACAGCGTCTCGGACATGTGGCTCGGAGGAGCCATTCGGGCGGGCCTGATATCGGCCGGGTGGCTGTGGCCCGTTTCGGCCATGATCCTTGCGGCCGGGTGGCGGTCCGCAGGGCGTACGGCCTTCACGCTGGCGCTGCTCGACGCAGGACCCACGAGGGCATACTTCAAAGCGGTCATACCGAGCCTGCGGACGCACTTGGTGGGGGCTGCCGCGACGGTCTTTGCGGTATCGCTTCTCGAATACGCCATACCGCACCTGACGAGGTGTCGGATTTACGCCACCGAACTACTGGTCTTGGTGGACGCAGGCGCCCCGGCGGGCCAGACCATACGAATGGCCGTGCAGGTGATCGCCATTCTGATCGTGCTGGCGGTCGCCGTTATCTGGGTCGTTCGACCAACGGTCCACTGGGAGCCGACGGGGATGGACAATGAAACCGCGAATCTGCTGCGGCCTGGCAGGACGGGTGTACAAGGTGACGTCGGGTGGTTCACATGGGCGGGGGCAGCCCTGGTCTGGGTGTGCACCGTGGGTGTCCCCGTGGGCATCATGTCGGCGATGAAGCCGGGGGGTTCATCCTGGGCGAGCTTCTCGATTCTCAGCCGGGAATGGCTCTCGTCGCTGAGCATTGCCCTCGCGGCCGGCATGGCGGCAATTGCGCTGGCCTCGGGCACAGCCACGCTTGGCGCGGCCGCCCGATCGCGATGGGCAAGAACGGGCAGTTGGGCCACGTTCCTGGCCGCAGCGGTCCCGCCGGCCGCGCTGGGGGTCGGCTTTGTGCTGATCTACAACCGGCCGGGGCTCGTAGGAGATCTGTACACCGACACCCCCTGCGTCTGGATTCTGTCGCTGGTGAGCCGTTACGGGGCGCTGGCGGTGCTGATCGTCTGGCTGGCCATCGGACGGCGGGGAAGTGCGGCGGTCGATCAGGCTCAGGCCGACGGCGCCGGGGCCACGGGGGTGCTGGCCTACGTCCTACTACCGATGATCTGGCCGTCGCTTCTGGCGGCCGGCCTGATCGTCACGATGCTGGCGATGTTCGAGGTAGTGATCACGCAGATGACCGGACCGGTGGGCTATCCGAGCATCGCGGTGACGCTCCTTGGACAGATGCACTACGGCAGGGATAATGTGGTCATCACCACCAGCCAGACCGTGGTCATCGCCGGGTTCATTCTGACCCAGATATGCGGCCAGCTGTTGATGGTGGGCCGGGAGAAGTAACTGCGTGACGTTCTCGACGGACATCGCGACTCACGCCAAGGCCAAGTGCCCGAGACCCTCCTCCAGGATCTGGCTTCCGACGTGGGGGAATCGGCTTGTCCTGTTGCTGGCGATCTTGCTGGCCGGAGGGGCAGTCGGGTGCGAAAAACGCGGCATATCGGGGCGCACGCCGGGAAGAATCATCGGCGGCCATGGCTTCGGGCCGGGCGAGTTTCACCGCCCGCGGGCCATCGCCACCGCACCCGACGGATGCGTGTTCGTGGTCGACATGACCGCACGAATTCAGCGGTTCAGCCCGGACGGCGAATTCGAAGCCGTCTGGCGGACCCCCGAGAGCGAAAATGGCAAGCCGACGGGCATTTCGGTCGACGCCCAGGGACGGGTTCTGGTAGCCGACTCGCACTACCATCGCGTCCTTATCTACGATCGCGACGGGCGTGAGCTGGGCCGATTCGGCAAGGCGGGAACCGGTCCGGGTCAGTTCGATCTGGTCGCCAAGGCCGTGGTGAACCGTGAAGGCGAGGTGTACGTGAGCGAATACGGCGGCGCAAGCCGCATCAGCCGTTTTTCGCCCGAGTTCAAGTTCATCGGGTCCTTCGGCGAACCCGGGAGCGGTGCGGCCTCGCTGTCGCGGCCCCAGTCGATGGCCATCGACAACGACGGCACCTTGTGGGTTGCCGACTCGTGCAACCACCGCATCTGCCGATTCAGCGGCGACGGCAAGCTGCTGTCCAGTTTCGGCGGCCCGGGGCACGAGCCCGGCCAATTGCAGTATCCTTACGGGCTGGCGGTCTGCGAGGACGGCACCCTGCTGGTCATCGAATTCGGCAACAGCCGCTTGCAGCGTTTTGACCGCACGGGCTNNCCATTTGGGGCGGCCCTGGCACGCAACCGGGACAGATGCTCGACGCGTGGAGCGTGGCGGTGGGAAAAGACGGTCGGGTGTACGTTGTGGACTCCCGCAACCACCGCGTTCAGATGTTCAGGATGTAGTTGATGTCGCTGGCGTTCAACTGGCCCTTGTCTTTCGAGCAACCGGCGTGGCTGTGGCTGCTGCTGGTCATACCGGCGATCGCGATCATCTCGCGGCGCTCGCTGGCCGGCCTCGAGCCCCATCGTCGCATCCTCGCGGTGGTTTTCCGGTCGGCGGTGATCGCGATGCTGGCCCTGGCGCTGGCCCGGATCCAGTTCGTGCGCCGCAACGAGCACGTGGCGGTGATGTTCGTGATGGACAAGTCGCACAGCATTCCCGACGACCGCCGAGCGGCCGCGGAGCAATACGTTCGCAAAGTGATCAACAAGACCACCCGCGACGACCGTGTGGGCGTGATCACGTTTGACGGAAAGGCCGACGTGGACCTCATCCCCAGCCGCGGCGGCGACGACCAACTGGGCAACAACATCGGTTTCGGCATGACCGTCCAGCCGGATGCGTCGAACATCTCCGGCGGCGTGCGGCTGGCCCTGGCCGCCCTGCCGGAGGGCTTTAAGCGGCGAATCGTGCTGATGACCGACGGCAACCAGAACGTTGGGAACATCGAAGAGGAGATCGGGGCGGCATCGGCCAGCGGTGTGGCCATCGACGTGATTCCACTCACATATTCGCACGACAGCGAAATACTCCTCGACCGCATCGTCGTGCCCAGCCAGGCTGCCAAGGACACGCGTCTGCCCATCCGGATCATCGCCAAGAGCAAAAGGCCCACGAGAGCCCGGCTCACGCTCTATCACAACGGCCAGGCCGTGCCGCTTCCCGAGTCGGAATTTGATATCGCCGGCGGGATGCAGCCGACGGTCATTAAGACATCGGTGGAGATCTTCTCGGGCGGCTTTCACATCTTCGACGCCCGGCTGACGGCGATCGACCAGCAGGCCGACAAAATCATGGAAAACAACCGGGCCACGGCCTTCAGCTTCGTCGACGAGCAGGGAGGCGTCCTGCTGCTCGCCAGGAATGACGAGAAAGCCGACCATGATCTGCTGCTGGCAGCCCTCAGACGAGAAAAGGTCGACGTGAAGCTGGAGACCGTCGAGGACCTCAGCATCGACCTGAACACTCTGCAGCAGTACGGCGTGGTGATTCTGTCAAACCTCTCCGCCGACACGTTCAACGACGAGCAGCACAAGGCCCTGGCCAGCTACGTGAGGGACTCGGGCGGCGGCCTGATCATGATTGGCGGGGACCAGTCGTTTGGAGCGGGCGGCTGGATCGGCAAGCCCGTCGAGGAGGTGAGCCCTGTCAATTTTGACATCCGGCAGAAAAAAGTCATTCCGCGCGGGGCTTTGGCGATCATCATGCACAGTTGCGAAAGTCCCCAGGGGAATGATTACGGCGAGAAGGCGGCCATTGCCACCGTCGAGACACTCAGCTCGCAGGACTACCTGGGGGTCATCACCTACAACTGGGGCGTCGGCGGGGCCAACTGGGACGTGCCGATGTCCCTGCTCTCCGACAAGGCTGAAGTCATCAGAAAAATGAAGGACCTTCAGATCGGCGACATGCCCGATTTCGGTACCACCATGCAGATGGCGGTCGACGGTCTGCTGCAGGCCAAGAGCAAAGGCACCTCCCAGCTTCACATGATCATCATCAGCGACGGCGATCCGCAAGCCCCAAGCAACGCCATCATCGATCAGATGATCAAGAACAGAATCACCGCCTCAACCATCGGCATCGGCTACGGCGGGGCGCACTGCTTCGAATCGACGCTCATTGATATCGCCCGGCGAACATCCGGCGATCCCCGTAAGTTCTTCCGCTGCACCAACCCCCGGACGCTGCCCCAGATTTTCATCAAGGAGGCGAAGGTCATTCGCCGGACGCTGCTGTCAGAGGAGCCGTTCACGCCGACCGTTGCCCAGTATGATATGCAGACGGTGCAAGGGGTTGCCGATGGCCCCATGCCGCAGTTGCGCGGGTTGGTCCTGACCGAGCCGAAGGCAGACATCATCATGCCGCTGGTTCGCAAGAGCGCCGATGGAACCATCGATCCGCTGCTGGCCTATCGGCGATTCGAAATGGGCAAGATGGCCGTCTTCACCAGCGGCCTGTGGAAGAAGTGGGGAACGGGGTGGGCTCAATGGGAGAAGTTCGGGCGCTTCTGGTCGCAGCTTATTCACTGGTGCATGCGGCAATCGTCCGGCATGGACTTCGACGTGACCACCCGGCTGGAGGGGAACACGGGCAAGATCGTCGTGGAGGCACTGAAGAAAGACGCGTCCTATCTGAACTTCCTGCAGATCGGCGGCCGTCTGGTGTTACCCAACATGGAGACCCAGCCACTGTATCTCGTGCAGACCGGGCCCGGCCAATACGAGGCCACTTTCGACGTGGTCGACACGGGCAATTACCTGATCAACCTCAAATACACCGACCCGGACAAGACCACCGGGCTGATCCTGAGCGGACTGAGCGTGCCTTATTCGCAGGAGTTCCGCGAATTGCAGACCAACGCGCCGCTGCTCGAACGAATTGTGACCCGTTCAGGCGGCCGTAAGCTGGCGATGGACCCGGTGAGCGACAAGGTTTTCGACCCCACCGGGTTGCCGCCCGCGGAAATGCGACAGCCGGTCTGGCGCTGGGTGGTCACCTGGTTGCTCATCCCGCTGTTCCTGCTGGATGTGGCGGTACGACGGCTGGCATCGACGCTGGCGATGTCGATTTACGTTGAACTGGCGGTGCTGGTGGTGCTGATCGGCGTGCTCTACACGGCCGGGGCGGGCTTCTGGGGCTACCTTGGCGCGTTGGTGCTCGCTGAACTGGTCGGCTGGACCATTCGCCGGCGCTACATCATACCGACGATCGATTTCTTCACCTCGTCGGTGACTTCGCTGGCACGTGCCGGCCAGCGAAGCGCCCAGTCGCTCTCGCACCTCAAGGGAGTGCGTGAGAAGGTGCGCGAGGATCTGACGGCCAAGCCGGATACGGAGGAGGCCCGCCGGGACACCGTGAGCATTCCGCTCGAGCCGGCGGCCGACCCGAAGAAACGATTCGAGGTGGATGAGGAGACCGCGGCCAAACCGGCGGGCGACCTGACGGAGTCGCTCGGCGGGGCCGTGGCCACGGAAGCCGATGAGACAACGAAACCGTCACAGAGGCCGGGCCGCAAGCCCGCCGGACAAGAAGACGTAACCGGCCGCCTGCTGAAGGCCAAGCGGCGTGCGCGGGACCAGATTGAAGATGAGAAGAAAGAGTCGTGACCTGCGAATCGGCGTGACAGGACGGCCGATCCTGAGGATCACCGGCATTCGTGATGGAGGCAAATGCGATGGCCGAGACCATTGACCCACGAGTTGAAAAAGCGACGCGCGAGTTCTGCCACAAGTTCCAGCGGCTGCGCGAGGAGATCGGCAAGGCCATCGTCGGCCAGCAGGAGATCGTCGACGGCGTGCTGGTCTGCCTGTTCACCGGAGGGCATGCCCTTCTGGAAGGCGTGCCCGGGCTGGGCAAGACCTATCTGATCCGGACGCTGGCCCAGGCCCTGAGCCTGAATTTCAACCGCATCCAGTTCACGCCCGACCTGATGCCGGCCGACATCATCGGCACGACGATTATCACCGATGATCCGGCGACCGGCCGGCGCGAGTTCCGCTTCCAGAAAGGGCCGCTCTTCGCCCAGATGGTCCTGGCGGATGAGATCAACCGGGCAACGCCCAAGACGCAATCGGCCTTGCTGGAGGCCATGCAGGAACACACCGTCACCGTCGGCGGCGAAAAACACGCACTGCAAGAACCGTTCTTTGTGATGGCCACGCAGAACCCGATCGAGCAGGAGGGCACCTACCCCCTGCCGGAGGCGCAGCTCGACCGCTTCTTCTTCAAGCTGATCGTCAATTACTCGTCCCGCGAGGAGCTGAAGACCATCCTGGACCGAACGACCACCGGTTACGACGCGAAGATCGAACCGGTCATGACCCAGGACGAGATCATCGGAGCCCAGCGGCTGGTGCGGCGGGTGGTCATCGCCCCCCACGTGCAGGATTACGCCGTGCGGATGACGCTGGCGACCCATCCTGGCGGCGAATTCGCCACCGAAATGACCAACAAATACGTGCGATGGGGATCGAGCCCGCGCGGGGCGCAGGCGATCACCCTGGCCGCGAAGGTGCAGGCCTTGCTCGAGGGCCGATTCAATGTGTCGTTCGAGGATGTGAAGAAGGCGGCTCTTCCGGTGCTGCGGCATCGCGTGCTGCTGAATTTCGAAGGCGAGGCCGAGAAGATCAGCACCGACGACGTGATCGAGGACATCTTGAAACAGACGCCGACGTTGACGGAACAGGCGGCGTAGCAGGGCCGACGCGTTCGTCGGCCTTTGAGGGTTCTGTGAGAGATGTTGAGATATGGAGGCGACGACGGTTGGAGGAGATAAGGGATTGCAGATTTGAGATCTCAAATCTGCAATCCCTTATCTCCTCCAANNATTGCAGATTTGAGATCTCAAATCTCGGATTTCAGATCGCCTCTGGCTGACCGCTGAAAGCTGATAGCTGAGAGCTTCTTATGGCCCTTGCGACGAAGAACAACCAGTTGCTCGACGCCGACTTCATGAGCCAGCTTGACCGGCTGGACATCGTGTCGCGCAAGATCTTCGCCGGCAAGATGAAGGGGGAGCGACGCTCGAAGCGCAAGGGGCAGTCCGTCGAGTTCGCCGATTACCGCAACTACGTCATGGGCGACGACCTGCGTTTTCTCGACTGGAACATCTTCGCCCGCCTGGAGCGATTGTTTGTCAAGCTCTTCTTTGAGGAGGAGGACCTGCACGTCAACGTGCTGATTGACTGCAGCCGCTCGATGGATTTCGGCGACCCGGGCAAGGCCCTGTACGCCCGGCGGGTAGCCGCGGCCATCGCCTACATCGGCCTGGTCAACTACAACCGCGTGACGCTGACGGCCTTCTCGGACCGCTACGGGCCGGAAATGGCCGGCATCCGCGGGCGGCGGCTGATCCACCAGGTGCTCGGGTTCCTCGGCGACCTCGACGCCGAGGGGACGGGCAACATGACCGGGGCGTGCAAGCAGTTCGCCATCCGGCACCCGCAGCGCGGCGTCTGCATCGTGCTGAGCGACTTCATGGACAAGACCGGCTACGAGGCGGGCCTGCGGTACCTGATCGGTCGCAAGTATGACCTCTATGTCATCCAGCTCCTGTCCCCCGAGGAAATCGAGCCCACACTGACCGGCGACCTGAAGCTCCTCGACGTCGAAGATAACGACACGGCCGAGATCACCGTCAGCCGGGCCCTGCTGAACCGCTACAAGCAGACCCTGCGGGCATACTGCGGCGGGCTACGCGACTTCTGCACGAAACGCGGAGCGGTGTACATGTTCACCAGTACGGCCGTGCCGTTCGACCAGCTCGTGCTGACCTACCTGCGGCAAAGGGGGTTGCTCAAATGAACTTCCTCGCGCCCTGGCATGTTCCGGTTCTGGCCGCCGCCCTCGCCCTGCCGCCGCTGGTTCTGCTCTACTTCCTCAAGCTCAAGCGCCGCCAGATACCGATCGC
>MTKZ01070437.1_pt1 | contig 10811 bp, 2 predicted proteins | sample 1042781 | NCBI WGS metagenome assembly MTKZ01 (sample SAMN06212207, study PRJNA360539) | anaerobic digester metagenome | biome: Wastewater treatment plant; material: sludge; isolation source: anaerobic digester fed with sludge from wastewater treatment plant | place: Denmark: WWTP Viborg ...
TAGACGCCGCTTGGCAAATCGCTAACGTTAAGCTTCATTACACCGTTCGGTGCTTTCTCGCTTACGCTCATCATCAGACGTCCGCTCTGGTTGTAGAGTTCGACTACAACACCGTCGCTCGATACCTTGCTTAATGTGATGTAGAGCTCTGTCGATGCTGGCTGTGGAGTGATTGTCAGACCAACCTCTTCGAATTCTACTCCACCTTTCAGCATTACGATTGCGTCTGTTTCGTAACGTAATGAGTATGAACGTACTCCGCTTGCTAAGTCTTTGCTTTCTGCTACGCGGACGCTACCGATTGCTTCATCTGCACGGCTCCATACTTTTACGATTAGTTCTTCGCCTTCATAAGCACCGTCTTTCTCGCTTGTGAATTCATCGTCGCCCCAGCATACTACGCCACGAAGTGCCTCTTGCCATACGCTCGAACCTACAAGCAAGCCGTCGCGTGTGAATACGCCTACTTCGTCGCCTTCGCGCAGGTCAAGGTCAAGTGCGATGAATGCGTTCTTGCCTGTAGATACGTTAGGACGTGCGAATACGCGTGGTTCTGCTATGCTGCCCGTTGCTGCTGTTGCTTTAATTGGACCATTTGCAGGATAAGTAAGCACACCGTCGTCTGCTGTTAAGCGTATCATATAGCCCTTGCCAGGTTCGAGTTGTGTGAGTGTATTAGCAAATGGTGGCATATAGACCTGACCGGTGATTGTCTTCACCTGCAAGTACTTGCCGCTGATTGTTGCAAGGGCTGTTGCAACAGGTGCAGCACTTGTGCGATAGTATGGCAACCAGTACCAGCCAAGTGTGTTCAGCGTGATTGGTGTTGTTTCGGGAACAATTTGTGCACCTTCGATTTCGAACTGTTGAGATGTTGTCAGTCGCAATTGATATGCATAGTATTTGTTCCAGGTTGAAAGTGTATTGGTAAATGGTGGAACGTAAGTCTGTCCAAGATGGTTGCGCATTATCTGCAAGTTGCCTGATAGTGGTGCAAGCAAGGTTGGAACTGATGTAGTCAGTGGTTCTACGTTCGCACTTATCATATTCCAGCCGCTCATAAGCGGGAAGGTTTGAGTGATAGGACCGACTGTCTTGAAGTAGCGAACATCAGACCAAGGTGATACACCATCAGAACGAAGTGTGCGAACTCTCCACCAGTATTCTGTGTTAGGCTGTAATAATACTGTATAATCTTCTGTTGCAACAGTATCATCGACTATCAAGTTTGCAAATACGTTTGGTAGAGCAGTAACCTGAATATGATATCCTGCATTTGGAATTACAGGATCCCACGCGAATTGTACCATTACAGGAACGTTCATTGCGCTGTCAGCTGGTGAAACAAGAGTTGGAGCAACCAGCACAGGCAAAGTTGTGAAGTTCCATATATCAGACCAATCTGAAGTGTCGGATGGGTTGATAGCACGAACTCTCCACCAGTAAGTTGTTCCAGCTGCTGAATTATTTAGAACTACTTGTGNNTAGAACTACTTGTGTAATAGATGCATCGAATGTTCCTTCTGCCAATACAGTGTTGAATGTATCGAGTGATACTTGAATATGGTATTCAGTCGAGTAAGGAACTGCTTGCCAGCCCAATGGAATAGGTTCATTGAATGGAATATGCACAGCATTGTTAGGCGGTGTAAGCAGTATAGGTGCTGAAAGCTGCGGATAAGCAGTTGTAAACTTCCAGACAGCAGACCAAGCAGATGTAGCAGTATCGTGAATAGCTTTGACACGCCAGAAGTATGTAGCGCCTGAATCGAGACCAGTAACAACGTAGTTGGTAGTTGATGAAAGTTCATTTACAAGTAGGTTGCTGAATGCTGCATCGGTTGCAAGTTGTACTCTATAATAAACTGTACCTGGCACAACATCCCAAACCAAGTTGTTTGTAGTAGGACGGTTTATATCATTGTTAGGTGGAGATAGCAGTGTAGGTGCATCAACTGAAGATGATACAAACTCGAAGCGAGTAACAGGGACAGCCGCCATAGTATATGCAACGTCATTTGGCATAATAGTACCATCTACATACTGATAAGCGGATCTCATAGTAGCGCCTGGTGTGAATGTTGCATAGTACGGTCGATTAATAGTATACGACTGGTACCCCTTAACAACCAGTATTTGAAGATTATCAACACCATTATAGACGAAGAAGGAGTCTAAATCTACTTTCATCCAACCAGTAACAGAATCGTTCGGGAAGTTGCCGCTGTATACTCTTTGATAATCAGTGGCAACAGGTGTATATGGTGCAGTTGTTGATGCAAGAACTGTTCCGGTAGCAGCAGTAGTTGCAGTTGTATGACGCATATAGATATGGATATCAGCGATTGGGTTTAGATCCGTTCCACTCATTTTGTAGTATGCAATGGATTTTATTGTCTTTTGCCCGCTACCAATTTCGCTTTGCAAGTATATAATTTCGCTGATACTATGGTTATAATAGCGATTAATTGGAATCAGGTAGGATGAGGTTGTTCCAATAGTACCAATTTGAACATCTGCTTGCATATTAACGGTAGTAAATGAAGATGTACCAGACCAATCACTTACGTCGGTTGAATTGAATGCACGGACACGCCAGTAGTATGTTGTTCCACCTTCGAGACCCCATACTCGATAGGTGGTGTCCGCACCGGTATAAGAATCTATCAAAGTATTAAACAATGGATCAGAAGCAATTTCGAATGAATAACCCGTAGCATTGCTGATAGACGACCATACAAATACCGGGCTTGGGTTAACATCTGTTGCACCACTGAATGGATCAAGTGGTATTGGTGGATAAATGTTTGGAATTGTAGTAAATGACCATACAGCTGACCATTCGCCAGTATTTGTTGCATTCAGTCCACGAACGCGCCAGTAGATTGTAGCATTTTGAATAGTTGTATAGACGTAGTTTGTATCAGCAGTAGTATAGTCGAGCAATGTTGTTGCAAATGTAGGTGAAGTGGAAACCTGCAATTGATACTCAGTAGCATTAGTTTCTGGATGCCATACGAAGTTCTGCGTCATTGGAATGTATTGAGCGCCCTTGATTGGTGCAATAAGCACAACAGGGAATATTGCAGGACGTGTAGTGAATTTACGTGTTGCAGACCATACGCTATTCTGATGAATATTAACACCGCGAACACGCCAGTAGTATGTTGTAATATACGATAAGTTAGTTGCGTTAAGAGTTGTGTCGGCAGTAGTAAAGTCGATGACTAAATTATTGAAGCTGGAATCAGTTGCAACCTGAATTTGATATGAGGAAGCATCTTCGAGAGAGCCCCATACAAATGTAGCAGGTGCTATCTCAACATTTACTGCATTATTTTGTGGCAAGTATAGTTTTGGACTTAGCCAACCATCAGCATAACCAACAATTCGAGTATTTGGACGATTTGTATATGTTCCTCCAGAGTTTGAAGATGATAAATCTACGCAACCATTACCAGTAGATAGGTCGGCATATCTATGCAATGTAAGATTTGCAGTCGTTGTATGTGAATAAACGCTTGAGCTTGAGGTCCAGCTATTGTTATCAAAGCATATATCAATAAGTAGGTTCTTAGTTGGATCGTATGCAAAAGGAGTTTGAAGTTGAATGTATTTCCATCCTGTTGCAGAGACGACTTCACCGTTATTATAATAAACAGTTGTTAATCCAACGTTATCAAAATTAGTCCCCACTGATGTAGCAGTTGTATTCTTCATTTTTACTGTAAAGCCGTACATAGGTTGAGTAGAAAAAGATGCAACATTATAAGCTATTGCAGTTATTGTACCAGACAAACTGCCGAGTTCTGATGAGAGCATAATTGTCTGCATACGGGAATCCATATAGACAGTGTAGAATGGATATGCAACTGTGGAAGAACCCGTACCAACAGTAATAGTATCTTGAATAACAGGACCCCAGAAGATAATTTTGGTAGTGAATTTGTTGATAGCAGACCAATCTGATTGGTGAGTTGGGTTCAAGCCTTGAACCTGCCAGAAGTAGTCGGTTTCGCCGTAGAGGTTTTGCAGTAAGTATGATGTATCGGCAACGACAGTATTAACAATAGGAGTAGTATTGATGGAGTCTTTCCAAACAACAAGGTTATAGGAGGTAGCGCCATTGGCGACATTCCAGCGTAAGCGAGGATTAACGGGTATTTTTGTTGCATTATTAGCAGGATAAACAAGTGTTGGAGTATAGATAGCAGGACGAGTGAAGAACTCGAGAATTTCGCTCCAATCGCTTTGATAAGGAGGATTGAGACCCTGCACACGCCAGAAGTAAGTGGTCAGATATTGTAATGTTACAGGTGAAGTATAAACAAAATCAGTTGTTGTAGTATCAAGAACTATATTCTGGAAAGCGATGTCAGTTGAAATTTGAACTCTGTATGATGAAGCATCAACATTTTGCAGCCAGGTAAGAACAGGATTAACTTCTACAAAAGTCTGACCATTTGCTGGTGATACAAGGACGCAAGGATAAATAGCAACGCGTGTAGTAAACGCCCAGGGCTGAGTCCACAGACCAGCAGTAGTACCCTGACGACCTGCAACACGCCAGAAATATGTAGTTGAATAAGTCAAGCCCGAAGGAACTACAAAATTATCTGTTACAATTGTATCGAATACAGTTGTTGTAAAGAGTGGTGAAGTAGAAATCTGGACCTGATAAGAAGTAGCAGCAGCAACATTAGTCCATTGAAGCATAACAGTAAGTGGCTGGTCGTCTGTATCGTTTGCAGGTGCAAGCAATGTTGGCTGCAATGGGTCAATTGTTAACTGGCAAACGTTTGTTGTCAAAGTAGTGCCACCATAAGAAACAGTTGCGTAGTAGTCGCCAGATAAGTTAGCAGCTGGGTTGATGAACTCAACTGTATTTCTATTTACTTCTCGGACACCAGGAGTGCTTGCAAGAGGAACGTTATTGTAGAACCATTCGTATTCGTAAATATTTGCATCGCCAATAGGCACGCCGCGGTCAACTTCGTCAACAAAGCCTATAATTATTGGCTGGAATGCAAGAGTGAATGGGTCGCCGCCTTTCACAAGTGTAAATGGCAAATCTTCCGCGATATCGAAACCAGTTGGGACTGCAATATCAGCACCCGCATAGTTTGTAAGAGGATCGCGGAATTCGCCGTCAATATCTTCGTCAGGCATACCCGTAAATGTTGGTTTAATAAGCAATGGGTCGCCAACGGACGGACCGCCAATATATGCATTACGAACACCAACGAACGTTACGTTACCATAAGTAGAATTAGAGTCTATCGGTGGTACAGCAGCTTGCCAATCAGCAAAAGTAGGTATTGCAGTACCCAAATATGCAAATGATGGGTAGTTGCCACCAACGAAGTAATGGTTATAATCGCAGTATTTAACACCAGTCCAAGTAGAAGACGGTAAATAGTAAATATATGAAACAGAATTTGCAATATTATGAATTGTTCTATTTACGAAAATATTATTGCGGACAAATACAGAATCAACAGAAGTAGATGTAACAAGAACGCAGGCACTCATACTTGCTGAAGAACCAACATTTGCCATAGTGCCGGACATATCAATAGTATTGTGATATACGTAATAGCCAATACCACCAGTTACACGAATACCAAATGGATTGTATGTATTTGATGAAGCTGAGTAATTCATTGTGGTAACATCAGAAATCATATTGTTTAGGATATAGGTATTGTAGGTTGTTGAAGAAGCAACATTAATACCATAAGCACCCCAGCCACCCGAAGCAGGATTAGCAACACCTTGAATTTTATTGCCATAGATATAAGTATTATTAATAGTACCGCTTGCAAGATCGATAGCAGCAATATTAGTACTTGTATTAATTTTAATATTTCTTAGAGTGTTATAAGTAATATGAGCGGAATTGGTGTTTTCTAAGTGAATACCTCTATATGTAACTGTGAGAGAATCTATGTCGTTGCCAATATAGTTTTTGCTAATTACAATACCATTGAGCCCTGGGGAAGCGCCCATAATGCGAATAGCATAGTAAGCTCTTTCGATTTTATTTTCGAGAAGAGAAATATTATGGTTGGTTGCAACCTGACCGACAGAAGAAGTAGCAACAAGGATACCATAACTGTTCGTGGTATTGTTAATAGCAGGATGGCCGGCTCTGATATTCACATTGCGAATTGTGATATTGGTAGCACCATTAGTAGCAGTGCCGGCAATGAAAATAACCTGATGAGTAGCAGTGCGAACTGTATTAGTAATAGTAAGAGCATTGCCCTGGAAGCCCGAAAGACGCCCATCTATGGTTAATCTATCAGTGCTATTGAAGAGCAAGCAAGCACCATCTTTATTGAAGGAAAGAGTGCGAGGAGCGCCCCAGGGACGAATTGTGATAGAATAGACACCACCGCTGGAAGAAATTTCGCCAAGGGCAACAGTTCCAGGCTCGTCTATATCAGAAACAATTTTTATAGTTACGTTGCCAACAAGAACTGCATTATTGAGGGCGGCAAAGATGCCATCACTTCCCGTGAGTGTTGTGTAGGTTTGTCCCGCACCGACTTCTATATCGCCGCTAAAAGAAGGTAGCACGCGATAAAAGTAGCTCGGACTTGTTGCAGGGAAATCAGTTGCCGCAAGAGCAACAGAGGTAACCTGGCTTGCAAGAGTAGCACCATATACACCAATATTAGGATTAGTGAAATTGTCGGATGCAACAATGAAGTACTGGACTGTGTCGCCAATTGCAAGGCCACCAAAAATCAAGTTGTGGTCAATTACAAATTGATATTGGTCGCCACCGAGCGAAGTTGCAACAGCGTATTTCCAGCCATTAGTTGCATTTGTATTATCTACGAAAGTATTAGCGTTTGATGATTTGCGGAAATACAGGCGAGGCATATTGGTTGTGTCGACACCACTAACATCAGAAATTGTNNAAATTGTAGCAACTAATGTTTGGGATGGGAAACCTGCACCTATAACAGACAGGTTTGTGAAGAAAACTTCAGGAGCGTCAATATCGCCTGCTTCTTCATAAGCACCGATTGTAGGAGTAGTTGTGCTACGAGTTACACCAAGAATGTCTGATGTTACCTGCGTAATTGGAGTACCAGCAGCAACAAGTGGCGAACCTGTATATGGCAATAAGTTAGTTAGTCCATTAAATACTGGGTTAGCAGAGATAGAGTTTACATCCTGACCGCTAAGCCCACGCCAGGACATAATATCAGCAGCATCGGCACCAAGAAAACCAAGCATTGCATTAGGACCAGAGACGTAGTAATCATTGTAATCAATGGTCGAAATATTCGCTGTGCCTGCAAGATAAATGGCGTATGATTTAGACGTTGCATTAGGGCTAACGTATGAGTTAACGAATACGTTATTGCGAATATCAAGGTTTGTTGCAGAGGTAGAAGTAACTGTTAATGCAGCAGGTAAAATTTGAGTAGCATTTGCGTGAGTTCCATTCATATAAACAGAGTTGTGCCATATTGCCCAGTTAGCACCACCTTGTATCTGGATACCTGATGGGCTATATTGAGCACTGTTGGCACTTGTAACATTGCCCTGTATTCTTGCAATAGCATTATTAGCAATAGTGTCATTATTGCAAGAACTTAAAAATAGCATACCGACTTGATAGTATGGAGTAGAGGCATAGGTTTGGTTAATATTTAAAATAAAGTTGTTTGTAAAGCGAGAATTCGTAACCGAACCTAAGTACATACCAGCAACGGTATAGTAACCCGTGATTGTTTTAAATATATTACCATCAAATAAACCGTTATTTATATAGTAACCATATAGACCATAAACAGTACCAGTAGAAGTGAATACATTTCTAATTACATTAGATTGCACAACTGCGGTGCTCGGAGAAGAGGAACTATGATAGATATAGTAACCATAAAATGTACTTGTAATATTAATATCTTCTATTCTATTGTTAGTGATAATAGGAGCAGGCGAATAATAATTATAAACACCATAGAAAGCACCACCAGAAGAATTAATATTTCTAATTATGTTGTTATAAGCAGTTAAATTATTGCCATAGTACATACGAAGAAAATATACTGTTGATGTAGAAGAAACATTCTCCATTGTATTGTCTGCAACTTCTGGTAAATTTGTATAATAAAGATAGAGGGCATATAAAGTTGTAGTAGTATTATAAGAGAAGTAATTATTTTTAATTACAGGAGCTTGCACATAATACATATAAATGCCATAGTAATTACTCATTCCCGGAGTAGCATTTTGCCCGAAATTATTGAAGCGGACAGTAATATTAGTAGCGTATTGGGCAGCAGCTGAACCACCGCGGATGCTTATACCATAGTAAGTACGTGCAAAATTACAGTAGAGTATCTGGATATTGTCGAAGCGTGGTGCACCAGTAGATTGAGAAGAAGAAGAAGAAACGTTGATACCGTAGCTTGTAGTAGTAGCAGAAGCACCAAGGATATTAACATTTCTGATAAGTATGTTTTTTGCACCGTTACCGCCGGCGGTGGAATCAATCCAGATAATAGTAGCACCAGTGTTGAGCGAAGCAAAGGTAAGAGAGTTAGTAGAACCTGTTTGCCCGACGCGACCGTCGATTGTGATATTGTCTGCGTCAGCAAAACGAACAACAGGCGAAATAGAAGCATCGCCGTAAACTGTATCCACACCCGAAGTGTAGATGTTTACAGCAGTGTAGCTTGCAGCACCTGAACCGGAACGGTTCAGAACAGCAGTTGCAGTTTCGACGGTGTTGCCGGTAATGTTGATTGTGATATTACCGGTATGAACACCGTTATTGATAGCATCGAACGCAGCTTTGAGTGTTGGATAGTTGATAGGTCCGATTTGAACCTGCGCGTTCAAAGCTACGCTTGCCAGAAGTGCTACAACGCCGAATAAGAAAAAGCGTTGCAAAAGGTTTTTCATTTAAAGCTCCTAAAATAGTAGAACGAAATAATTACTATATAAATTCTCTTTTTTCAAAGTTTAACAGAACAATTAACATAACTTAACAATGCTAAAAATATCATTATTATAATACAAAAAATTTTAATAAAAACAAAGTTTTTATTAACAACTCCAAATAATAACAAAGAAACTTGCTTGAATAAGCGAAACTAAATCATCCCCAAGTCTAATATTTATGTAAAATTAAAGAAAAATTATAAAAAAAACAACAAATTGATTAAACAATTGTAAAAATTTATCATTTAAGCTATCCACTATCAATAACACTCTAAAAATATTAGAACTTAAGGTTAAACGAGTAAATTTCGGAATTATTTTTATTGATAAAAATCAGTTTATTGTTTTTCCAGACTTTGGCTATACCGTTATAAAAATTTTGGGCGAAGTCGTATTCGGGTGGGATAATAAAACTGCCGGATTTGTCGATAAATCCAAAGTATTTGTCTTTTTTTGCAACAGCGAGCCCTTCGCTGAAAGGAGTGGCATAGAGAAATTGCGGTTCAATTACGTATTTTCCTTGATTGTCGATATATCCATACAAATTAGTATTTACGTCGCGGACGCAAGCAACGCCTTCTGAGAAATCACTTGCATCAGTGAATTTATTGGGAGTAAGCTGCGAAATATTTATGAAATTGCCTTTATTTTCGAACTTCAGGAAGGAGAAAAGATTGCCATCGAAGTAGCGAGCAGTACCATCAATAATATCCCAGGCTTTTTCGTATTTTTCGGGTATTATGTAGTTGCCGCTTGTATCTATGTAGCCATATAATCTACTATTTTTTGCAAAAGCAATTCCGTTGTTGAACTTACCTGCATCAATAAACAGGAATGGAATTACAAGTTCGCCATTGGTGTCGATATAACCATATTTATCACCTTTTCGCACTAACGCACGATTATCGCTGAAATGGCTGATAAAATCATATTTCGGTTCTATAAACACTTCTGCTGCGGAGTTTATCATACCGAATTTTTCGCCGTGAACGTATTCAGCTGTTTTCATCAAGTTTTGATATGGAGCTGTGCCGTTTTGAAACTTGCCAATTATATCCTCAGTTGGTTCAAAAACAAATTCCCCTTTTTCGTTTATTACTGCGTATTTATAACCGTAAGTGTAGAACCAAATTTTTTTTGCGATACGGACTGTGGCTTTGCCTTCGGAAAAATACGCCCACTCGGGAAATTCAAACGACGACGTAGAATCTTGCTCGAAAACCAAATATAATTTATGAAATGGAGTATCGAATTTCGGTTCTATTACAATTTTGCCCGATGAATCGAGATATCCAACTTTGTTATCCTGGACAAAAGGCACCGGCGGATAAGCATAAGCAAGATTAGACAACAACACAAGCAATAGCAGTAACTTTTTCATTGCAGTTCATCCTGATTATCTAACTCGATTTTAGTTGAAGAACGCAAAATTTTATCCGCTTCTACCTTAGAAATTGAGAAGGTAACAGTTTCCTCTTCTTCTTTCTGAGGGTGGGCAAGTTCTTCGGCAATTTCATCAATTTCGCGAAGTTTTGGCAAATCTTCTAAAGAACGCAGCCCAAAAATTTTCAGAAAATCCTGAGTTGTGCCGAAAAGCAGAGGTTTTCCGAGCACTTCCTTTCGTCCGACAATACGGACAAGGTTTTTCTCAACAAGCGAGTTGATAATTTCGCCTGAATTGACGCCGCGAATTTGCTCTACTTCTGCTTTTGTAATTGGCTGGCGGTAGGCAATAATTGCAAGCGTTTCAAGCGCGGCTTGTGATAGTCGTCGCTTAGTTTTGGACTTCAAGAAGCTATAAATGTATTGTCCGTAATGGCTTAATGTGGCAAATTGGTAGC
>MTKZ01001374.1_pt1 | contig 10810 bp, 10 predicted proteins | sample 1042781 | NCBI WGS metagenome assembly MTKZ01 (sample SAMN06212207, study PRJNA360539) | anaerobic digester metagenome | biome: Wastewater treatment plant; material: sludge; isolation source: anaerobic digester fed with sludge from wastewater treatment plant | place: Denmark: WWTP Viborg ...
AAAAGCTGCTGGCTTTTCAGCCTCGGAATTACTTCTATTTTGTTGATCGTGTTGTTTCCCTGGAAGGTGGTTCCGCCATACCTGAACTTATAGTATGAAAAAGCCTGAGGGGAAAGCGGCGAGATAGCCAGTTCTGCAATCACTGGCTGGTAGAAGCTGGCCTGGATATAATCCATCGGAGAGATTTCATTGCCCTGATCGGGGAAAGTGCTGTTGAATGAAAGAACTCTCTGGACGTATTTATCGGGAGCATTGAATTCAATTTCGTTGAATGATTCCAGGAAAAACGAGTCTCCTTCCTTCAGTATGTCTTCGTTTTCAGTTGGTTTGCCACCGGCCGAAACATATCTGTTTTCACCGGATCTTCCCATTCTCATGGATTTTTGGATGAATCTCGGGATCTTCATGATGTCCAGCCTTCCCTTTATGTAAACCTCAGCCTTGTAATGATCGATGAAGTTGAGGTAATACGGAGCCAGTCCTATTACCTTTCTCATTATTGAAATGGCAGGGGCTTCGTCCGATTGTGAGATCCTGACCTCAGGTATTTCATATATCTGTTCGGGCAGGACGGCATTTTTTTCAACATCTTCTTCGCCGATAACGATGACTTCAATAACCGGCTCATATCCAAGGCTCTGGTAAAGTACATTGTAAGTTCCAGGGGGCATTCTGAGTTCATAATATCCCCTGGCATTGGATGTGGTTCCAAGTTTTAATTCATCAATATATACTGTTGCATAGGCGACAGCTTCGCCCGCCCTGTCGACAATTTTGCCCTTTAGTTTCTGGGAAGCGGCAGGCCATTCAGCCAGAACCAGCATTAACAGGAGCCAGGTCAGGGTTTTCCCCGGGAATAACTTCGATCTCCTGTTTTGTGTTCCGTTCATTTCCTGCCGGCTACTATTATAACTATTTCGCCCTTAGGGGTATGTTCCCTGTAATGAGCCGCCAGCGACTCAAGTGTACCCCTGACTGTTTCCTCATATATCTTGGTAAGTTCCCTCGACACCGAAGCCCTGCGGTCGGCACCGAGAATGGCTGCAAGGTCCTCCAGCGTCCTTACCAGGCGGTATGGCGATTCATAGAATATCATTGTACGGGATTCATCAGCCAGAGGAGCGATCCTTTTATTTCTTCCTTTTTTCGGGGGAAGGAATCCCTCGAAACAGAAACGCTCGCAAGGAAGTCCCGAGTTAACAAGTGCCGGCAGGAAAGCCGAAGCGCCGGGCAGTGTTTCCACCTNNAGTATCCTGGCACATATTGCCTCAACGGTCCGGTGCTCGTTGAACATGTGATGCGACAGAACGGGGGTGTTTATTTTATAATGACTCAGAAGTTTGGCTGCCTGGCGTGTATCTTCGGCCAGGATAAGGCCTGCGCTCCCGAGCACCTCAACAGCCCGGTAGGTTATATCCCTCAGGTTTCCAATGGGAGTGGGTACGACGAAGAGTTTACTCATTTGCAATGAACTTGCGTTTGATCAGGTCAACAAGCTGTGTAACGGCTTCGCTGCCTGAATTATCGCCCGCGCAGGCCATAATAATTGCCATGGCGTCGGATAAGTTCCCCACTTTTTCAAGTTTCTGTATTGCCTCATTGTACGATTCCGTATCGCCATCGAATATTTCCCTGATAAACAGGAATTTATCGTTTATGCCTATAGCTTCGTTGAGGCTTGAGAGAGGCTTTGTCCTGAGTATCTCGAGCACATCATCCCCCTGTTTTCTGATCCCGAGCTGTTCATTGAAGCTTTCAGTCCTGCCCGCGAACTGGTCGGCTAATATTGAAGGGCCGGGAGTTTTTTTAGCTGCCGGTTTTATTTCCTCCTTAGGTTTCACGGTTTCTTCCGCGACAGTCTCCTTTTTAGCCTCTGCTTCAGCCGGTGGCTCAACAGGCTCAGGCTGCGCTTCAGCCGGTGGAGTAACAGGCTCAGGCTGCGTTTCAACCGGCTTAGGCTTTTGTTTAGCCGGTGGAGCAACAGCTTCGGGCAGCGGTTCAGCCGGAACAGACTCTGGTAGCCTTAAGTTTTTGATCATGGCAATAACCTCGGCGGCACTTTTGCACTTCGATTTGGCGAGCTCTACCTGAAGCTCCGGGACGCCGGGATATCTTTTGAGGTCATCAATTATTTCCCTGGCTTCATTGAGGTCCCTGATAATAATATCTATGGTTGCATTCAAATCCATGACTTCCGGTATAATATTAACGAAGCATTTTCCTTATTTTGCAAAAATAATTATTATTACTCAAGTCTTCGACTAATCGGGTTACAATTAAGTTATTCAGCAAAGGAAGAGGAAGGCTATGGTTTTTCTTGAGAGTTCGCGCAGGGCTGCAGGACGGCACGGGAGCATTGAAGTGATCACCGGTTCGATGTTTTCGGGCAAGACGGAGGAGCTTATCAGAAGGCTCCGCCGTGCACGTTTTGCAGGTCTGAAGGTCGAGATATTCAAGCCCTCGGTCGACATTCGCTATTCCGGAACTATGGTTGTTTCGCATGATGAGAAATCGATAGTTTCCACGCCGGTAGGGAATGCCGCCTCAATACTTCTTCTTGCCGGTGATGTTGATGTAGTTGGGATTGATGAAGCCCAGTTTTTTGACAATTCGGTGGTGGATGTTTGCAACAAGCTGGCTGACAATGGTGTGAGAGTTGTGGTTGCCGGACTCGACATGGATTTCATGGGTAAACCTTTCGGTCCGATACCGGCTCTGCTTTCGATAGCCGAGTACATCACCAAGGTTCATGCCATCTGCATGCATTGCGGAGGTCTGGCCCAGTATTCACACCGTAAATCTGAAGAGTCACAGGTTCTTGTCCTGGGTGAAAAGGACAAATATGAACCTTTGTGCAGGGATTGTTACAACAAAGCAACAGGGAAAACATAGAATGGATTATACATCATCCGACATAGCGCGGATCACGAGAGGAAGCCTGACAGGTTCCGGCAGCCTGGTAGTTGCCGATTTGCTTATCGACAGCAGGCAGGTCAGTTATATTGAGAACACGGCTTTCATTGCCATTAAGGGTGTCAATCACGACGGGCACGACTTTATCGAAGAGCTTTACTCAAGAGGAGTGAGGGTTTTTCTCGTTGAACGGCTTCCCGCGAACACCGATTTCTACCCCAATGCAGCCTTTATTGTCTGTGAAAACACCGTTGATGCCCTGCAACTGCTGGCAGCATCGAAGAGATCGCGGTTTGAATCAGCCGTGATCGCCGTAACAGGAAGTGCCGGAAAAACAATTGTAAAAGAGTGGCTTGGTGATTTGCTCGGCCGGAAAGCCCCGGTTGTCAGGAGTCCGAGGAGTTACAATTCCCAGATAGGGGTGCCTCTGTCGGTGTGGAAGCTTAATGAGAAATACAGTTACGGGATATTTGAGGCGGGGATCTCCTTTCCGGGTGAGATGGAAAAACTTCAGAAGGTGATCCGGCCCGNNAAATAACCAACATAGGGGATGCCCACAGTGAGAATTTTGCCGGTTACGAGGCCAAAGCGGCTGAAAAGCTGAAGCTCTTCACTGACGCTTCTACAATTGTATTCTGCAGGGATCATTCCATTGTGCGCCGGATGATAATGGCCGACAGCAATCTCAGGACAAAAAACCTGGTCGACTGGTCACTTGAGAATAATGATGCTCAGGTAAGCATCAGACAGATTAAGAAAAAGGGTGGCCATATTGGTCTTGAGATGACTTACGAGGGGCGGACCGAGGATTACATGATACCCTTTACCGACAGGGCTTCAGTAGAGAACGCGATTACCGCGGCCTGTGTATGCCTGGTAGCGGGGATGGATCCTGCCGACATAAGAACAGGCCTGGCCGGGTTGATGTCGGTTGCCATGAGGATGGAGATGAAGAGCGGTATCAATAACTGCCATCTTATAGAGGATTACTATAATTCCGATCCGGGATCGCTTAAAATGGCTCTCGACTTTCTGAGCTCCCAGAATAATACACGGACCACCCTTATCCTTTCCGATTTTGTACAGAGCGGCCGTGAGGAGAAGGAGCTATACTCGGAGGTGGCCCACATGGTCAGGAAGACGGGAATTGATAAATTCATCGGAATAGGGGATGCACTTATGAGAAACAGTTCCTTTTTTGACGAGAGTGCCCGGTTTTATTATTCGACCGCTAATTTTGCCGAGAACTTTAACCCGAAGGAATTCAGAAACGAAGTGATTCTTCTCAAAGGCGCCCGGAAGTTTGAATTTGAGAAGATCGCGAGGCTCCTTGAACAGCAGCAGCACATCACGGTACTCGAAATCAATCTCGATGCCATATCAAACAACATAAATGAATTCCGGAGGTTCCTCAATCCCGGCACCCGCATCATGGCAATGGTCAAGGCTTTTGGCTATGGTTCGGGCTCATCTGAGATAGCGTCACTTCTCGAGTTTCACCGTATAAGCTGCCTGGGAGTTGCCTGTACCGATGAAGGGATAGAGCTGCGCGATGCCGGTGTCAGGATTCCGGTTATTGTTATGAATCCGGATGTCTCCTCGGCTGAGGCAATGATTGACAACAACCTTGAGCCGGAGATTTACAATTTCTCTTCTCTCTCCAGGTTTGCTGACCTCGCGGCCCGTAACGGTCTTCCGGATTATCCCGTTCATCTTAAAATCGACACCGGCATGCATCGTCTGGGGTTCATGGAGGATGAGCTTGCAGAGCTGGCTGCACGTTTAAAGGGGATTACCAGCCTGAAGGTGATGTCGGTTTTTTCGCATCTTGCCGCCAGTGAGGATCCTGCCTATGATCAATTCACTCTCCGTCAGATAGAGCGTTTCAATTCAGCGGCTGACATTATCCGGGAAGCCACCGGCTATCCCTTCCTGAAGCACATTCTCAATACAGCAGGGATAATCAGGTTTCCGCAGTACCAGTTCGACATGGTGAGGCCAGGCTTAGGTATTTACGGCGCCGGTTCATGGGATGGAATAAGCCTTCGTCCGGTGAGCCGCTTCAAGACCAGGATACTCCAGGTAAAGAAAGTGCCCGCGGGAGAACCTGTAGGTTACGGTTGCCGCGACATCTCCGATACCATGCGAATGATAGCCATACTTCCTGTAGGATATGCCGACGGGCTCAGGAGGTCGCTTGGAAACGGAAGGGGCTTACTTTTCATTAAGGGGAAGAGGGTGCCGATAGTCGGGAACATCTGCATGGACATGTGCATGGCTGATGTTACCGGCACCAGCGCCGCGGAGGGAGATGATGCCGAGATATTCGGACCGAATATTCCGATAGCTGAGATTGCCGCCCGTTGCGGAACCATACCCTATGAAGTGCTTACATCCATCCCGTCGAGGGTGAAGAGAGTGTTCTACAGGGAATAAATGCCTATTACTGACCTGATTCACTGATAGCTTCCAGGCCCGGAAGATTTTCAATTATTAACTTCCTTCCTTCGACCCGGATCAGCCCCTCCGAAACAAAAGCGGCGAGAGTCCGTATGGCATTGGAGGTTGTCATGTTTGAGAGATGGGCAATATCCTCCCTCGACAGAAGAGCCCTGATCGTTATACCGTCAGCATCGGTACCGTAGATATCCCTGAGGAGCAGGATCGATTCGGCGATTCTTCCCCTGACATGCTTCTGGGTAAGTGAAATCATCCTGCAATTAGCCAGATCAAGCTCTTTCGAGAACATTTTCATAAGACTGAAAGCCAGTTCTCCGTTTTGCCTGATTATTTTTGACAAAGTGAGCCTTTCAAAAATTACAACAGTGGAGTTCTCAAGAGCAGTCACTGTGAAAGGGAAATGCGCGTCGGAAAAGATAGACCTGTAACACAGGAAGTTCTGAGGTTTTATCAGCCTGACAATCTGCTCCCTGTTCCCGGCTCCGTATTTCGACATACTGGCTTTACCCGAGGCAAGACACATTACACCCCTTGGCCTGCTTTCAGCTTTTATAATGGTCTCACCTTTCCTGAAATCGGCAACCTGATGGTGCTGATCGAGCAATTCCTTGTCGGCATGGCTTATTTCCTTTAATACCGAAGACGGTCCTTCGATGCAGATCTCAATATACGGATCCCTGTATTGCATAATAAAGGAATGTTGAAATTACCTTCAAAGATAATAAACAGAATGCAGGAAAAATATAATTAACATTTTTTAACAGATTCACTTACAGATACTTGTGAATCGTATTTGAGTATTTCCCGTAGATGGTCGGATCGAACTTTACCGGTTCTCAGTATTTTGCAACTATAGGCATTTTTCGTCCGTCGCCGAATGCTTTTGACGAGATACGCAGGACGGGAGGGGCCTGGTGCCGTTTGTATTCGTTATAGTTTACAAGTCTGAGCACTTTATCGACCACGGATCTGTCATAATTTTCCAGGACAATCCCGTCAGCCGGTTTATTCAGATCAATATATTGATAAAGGATAGAATCGAGTATGTCGTATTCGGGCAGCGAGTCGGTGTCGAGCTGATCGGGCCTCAGTTCCGCTGAGGGTGGCTTTGTTATTATTTTCTCCGGGATTATTTCCCTTTCGCGGTTTATTTCCCTTGCAAGCCTGTAGACATCTGTTTTATATACATCGCCGATGACTGCTATTCCTCCGGCCATATCGCCGTAGAGTGTCCCGTAACCGACTGCCGCTTCGCTTTTGTTGGAAGTGTTTAGCAGGATGGCGCCGAACTTGTTTGCAAAGGCCATCAGCAGGATTGCCCTGATCCTTGCCTGGATATTCTCCTCGGTGACATCAGGCTTGCAATTTCTGAAATATGGCTCCAGGGTTTCAAGGAATGAGCTGAAAGCTTTTTCTATGCTGATAATCTCGTATCCGATACCAAGATTATGAGCCAGTTCAATCGAATCGGAAACGGAATGGTCTGACGAATATCTTGACGGCAGCAGAAGCGCTTTTACATTTTCCGGTCCCAGCGCCTCGCGGGCGAGGCATAATACAACGACGGAATCTATGCCTCCTGATAGTCCTGCAATGCATTTTTTGACTCCTGTTTTCCTGAAGTAGTCTCTTATTCCCGTTACCAGCGCTTTACGAATCAGGGAAAGCGGGTCGTGCCTTATCTCGGGGGAGGGATTTTTCCATGCTGCAAGGTCGTCGAGTGAGAAGCTGAAAACCATTTCCTCGAAGTAGGGGAGCTGGTGATAGATTTTTCCCTCGCCGTTTATTATAAGCGAGGCGCCGTCAAATATCAGTTCGGTATTGGCTCCCGTCTGGTTGACTGTTACAACGGGGATGCCGTGCCTGGCTGCCTTCGACGTGAAAATCTTCTTTTTCGATTCAATCCTGGTGTGTGAAAAGGGGGAGGCCGAAATGTTTATTATCATGTCGGGATTGTAGCTTGCCGGATCATCCATGGGATATCCCGATTTCTCAAACTCATTGCTGAAAGGCTGCACGTCCCGGAGGTCCTCGCCTATAGTCAGGGCGATCTTTATCCCCTTAAATGAAAATATTGAAGAATTGGTTCCGGGTTCGAAGTACCTGTATTCATCAAAGGTATCGCGGGCTGACAGGAGGGCTTTGTTTGTCCTGAACAGGATTTTGCCTTCCGACAGTACGAGAGCCGAATTGTATAGTTTTTTGCCTTCAGGATAGGTGTTGAAGACCGGCGAACCCACGATAGCCGTTATTCCCTTGCAGAACTCTGCTATCTCGCTTACCGCGGCATTGCATTTTTCGATAAAGTCGATTCTGTCGAGAAGGTCGAGCGGCGGGTATCCGGGTATGCACAATTCAGAGAATATGACAAGCTCCGATCCGGCGGCCCTTGCTTTTTCTATAGCATTGCAAATAATATTCTTGTTGTATTCAAAATTACCAATGTGGTAGTTCAGCTGGGCTATGGTAATATTCATAATTCTATGTTATTCCGGCAATCATATACTATGGCTGAGATGCTTCTAAAGTCCCCGCGTGGTGTGGTTGGGGTAATAAACCGCATTGCAGATAGTGTGATTATAAAAACATTTTCAATATCAATAGTATAATTTTCTTCAATCAGAAGTTGATACCAAGGATGAACCTGAACATCTTTTGTGTTGACCGGTCCTTTTCGTTGGCTTCATAGTCCCTGGTAGTGTCGAAAATATTGCTTTCGTATCCCAACCCAAGCACAAGTGATGCATTTCCGTCGATCGAATACTCAGCTCCTCCGATCAGATGGTATCCGGCGTTAAGACTTTTTATTTCACCGCTGGCCCTTTCGCCATCCACACCTATCGATGGGATATCCACTCTTTTGCTTACAGCGACTTTTGGATCGAGGCCGAATTCGGCGAAATAGACAAGGTAGCCGGTTTCGGTGGTCTTGATTTTTGCACCAACCGGGATTGAAAGGTACTGAAGCTTGTAAATAACCGGTTCACCTTCGGGTATGGTGGAAGTATGGTTTGGAAACCTGAAGAAGGAGGAGGTAGAGTTCACCAGTCTTCCGCTGACAGATGAAAATCCCAGTCCGGAAGTGAAATACCAGTTGTCGGTAAGGTGTCTCTCGGCTGTGATGTTTGCTCCGAATCCGGCCCTGACTCCCTTGTTGCTCACGTTATCGACATCGGTACCGAACCATGATATCATGGGTGAGAGATACAGGCCATACCTGTAATCCTGGGCGAGGGCAGCCGGCAAAATAAATGCCGTGAAGAGTGCGATCATGATGGGCTTCATCAATACTGAAGGTCTCTTGAAAGCTGACATGTCTTTTGTAACTTAAGCGTTTGTTAATATGCCTGCAAACTGTTCCGGCTTCAAAATTAGCAAATAATAACGGAACAAACAGATGCCTCAAATATGTTGTTTTTATTTCAAAAGTGTCTATTTTAGCCATATCAACAGAATCCAATGGAAATCAAAAGTAAACTGATAGTGGCTGTTTTGCTTGCAGCATCAACACTCTATTCATGCAAAAGGAATCCGTACAGGGTCAATATCTCGTCGATTAAGGCTGATATTCAAATAGATCGTCTTGAGCGCGACCTTTTCAGCATTAATCCTGAAGACATAGCTGCCCGATTCCCGGAACTCAAGTCGCGATACGGGGATATTCTCGTCCTGTTCAGCCTTGCCGTCAACACCGGGGATATAAACGACACTGCCTATGTCGATTATCTCACGGCTTTCTGCACCGACAAGCAGAACAACGACGTGTACAGGCTGGTTGCTGAAACCTACCCCGATCTTTCCGGTGAGGAGAAGGATCTGGAGATGGCTTTCAGGCATTATCTCCATTATTTTCCCGGGAAAGAAGTTCCGAGGGTATTTACCTGCATCACCGGCTTCAACGCGAGCATCCTGACCTTATCAGGCGAAGCTCTATTGGGAATCAGTCTCGACAAGTATCTCGGGGCCGATTGTGAATATTATCCCGGACTTGGGATATACCAGTATATGGCAGCCAGGATGAGCCGCGAGTACATAGTGCCCGATTGCATGTACGGGTGGGCGTCATCAGTCTGGGACATGGAGGCGATGGATTATGAGACCGGCAATGTACTTACCGAAATAATTCACCAGGGCAAGCTCAGGTATTTTATGCGCTGCATGTTGCCTGAGGTGGAGGATGAGCTTCTATTTGGTTTCACCCCGGCCCAGATGAATTTCTGCAGGAACAATGAAGCTCAGATGTGGCAGTATCTTGTTGAGAATGACCTGATTTTCAAGACCGATCAGTTTGTGATACGCAAGCTTGTAGGGGAGGCGCCTTTCACGAGTTATTTTACGAATGAGTCGCCGGGCCGGGCTGCAGTATGGATCGGCTTCCGGATAATTGAATCGTACATGCAGAAGAACCGTGGAGCGAATCTTGAGATGCTTATGAACGAGACCGACATCCAGGGCATACTTGAGAAGGCAAGGTATGCTCCGCAGTAGGGGCACGGGGCACAGGGCACAGGGCACGGGGCACGGGGCTCAGGGCACAGGGCTCAGGGCTCAGGGCTCAGGGCTCAGGGCACGGGGCAGGGCACAGGGCACGGGGCTCAGGGCACGGGGCGCAGGGGGCAGGGCACGGGGCTCAGGGCGCAGAGCACTGGGCGCGGGGCGCAGGGCGCAGGGACAGGTCTTGCAGGTCGTGCAAGTCTTGCAGGTCTTGCAAGTCTCTTACAATGAGGCTTTGACCTTAAAGGACACTAAACGCTTAACCCTGAACGCTTTTAATGGCAATTAGCAATTAGCAATTAGCAATTAGCAATTAACAATTAACAAATGACACAAGGCGCAAGACCGCACGACTGCAAGACCGCACGACAATGTATTATGTATTACAGGCGATGTTAAAACAATTGGCAATTATCAATGAACAATTAACAATTAGTAAATGATACAAGGTTCAGGACTAAGAGACGATGGGAGGAAGAGACCGCAAGACTGCAAGACCGCAAGACCGCAAGACAATGTATAATGTATAATGTATTATAGGCGATAGATTATGTATTACTCTGAAAGGGANNNGGTTAAAGGAAGAAACCGTGAAGCGGTTCAATTTTAATAACCTCCGGTGCAACCGGAGGTAAAGTGCTCTCTATGATGTAAAGCCCTGACAGGGCGATAGAACGGTGTGCGGCATGCGGCATGCGGCTTGCGGCGGAGGGCACAGGTCTTGCAAGTCTCTTACAATGAGGCTTTAGCTTAAGTAATTAGTAAATGGCGCAAGACGCATGACGCAAGGCCCACAAACTGACTGCAAAACCTTGAATTATGAACCCCGAACCCCGAACTTTAAATTGACTACGCTAAACGCCTCACTTTCAACTTTCAACTTTTTACTTTCTACTTCAAATTGCCTCAACCACCACCACTACACTCTATTACGGGCCTTTCA
>MTKZ01013259.1_pt1 | contig 10810 bp, 10 predicted proteins | sample 1042781 | NCBI WGS metagenome assembly MTKZ01 (sample SAMN06212207, study PRJNA360539) | anaerobic digester metagenome | biome: Wastewater treatment plant; material: sludge; isolation source: anaerobic digester fed with sludge from wastewater treatment plant | place: Denmark: WWTP Viborg ...
AAGGAACTTGAGGGGGTCATAAAGAGTCTCGGCGAAAAAGAAAAATACACCATCATAGTTGAAAAAAGTCAGGTGCTGTATGCTTCACCGGCTATCGATGTGACTTCAAAAGTAATAAACCTTTTTAATGAGGCGACAAAGAAAAAACCAACCAAGTGATGATAAGGTTAAAAAAATTAGCTGAGGAAGTTAATGGTCACTTAGTTGGAGAAGGAAATACACCGATAACCGGTGTTGCAGGAATCAAGGAAGCAAAGAAGGGAGAGATATCTTTTCTCACCAATGTAAGTTATCAGAAATACCTGAAAGATACGAAAGCCTCGGCCGTAATAGTCGGAGAAAATACCAATGTTCAGGATATTGGCAATCTGAACGCCATTATCGTTAAAAACCCGCCACTCGCGTATGCTATAGTTGCCGACCTGTTTAACACCAGAACTCATAAACAAACTGTTGGACGAAGTAGACTAGCCTTTATAGCAAAAGGGGCTAAAATTTCAAAAACAGCATCTATTGCACCTTTTGTACATATAGAGGATGGCGTAGTCATTAAAAAAAATGTAACAATCTTCCCATTTGTTTATATTGGCAGAAACTCAACAGTCGGGGACGGAACACAAATCTTTCCCAATGTTACCATCTACGATGGTGTAAAAATAGGCAGGAATGTGATTGTCCATAGTGGTACAGTCATTGGTAGCGATGGATTCGCCTATACATGGGATGGAAGCAAACATGTAAAGATTCCGCAACTTGGCTCCGTTGAAATTGAAGATGAAGTTGAGATAGGATCCAATGTTACAATTGACAGGGCATCGCTGGAAAAAACAATAATAAAAAAGGGTGTGAAAATCGACAACCTTGTGCAAATAGCTCATAACGTTACTATTGGTGAAAACTCAATTATTGTTGCCCAGGTAGGCATAGCAGGCAGCGCCACCATTGGTAAAAATGTTGTCCTTGCAGGACAGGCAGGAGTCAGAGACCATGTGATCGTGGGAGACAATGTGCAGGCAGGCGGACAGACAGGAATAACCAAAGATGTTCCAGCAAATTCTCTCATTATGGGAACACCTCACCTACCCTTTAAAGAATGGGCTAAACTGCAAGGCTATTTCAAGATGTTGCCCCAGCTTTTTGCAAAAATGAAACAAGTAGAAAAAAAGCTTAACCTGGAGGGGGAGGATGATTGATATTAATGAAATAATGACTCTCATGCCGCACACATACCCTTTTCTTCTCGTTGATAGAGTTGTGGAATTTGAACCTGCTAAACATGCGGTGGGCATCAAAAATGTTACTTTTAATGAGCCATTCTTTACAGGACATTTTCCAGGCATGCCTATTATGCCCGGTGTTTTGATTATAGAAGCAATGGCTCAAACCGGGGGAGTCTTGGCATTCAAATCTTTTCCTGGTATGAAAGGGTCTGTTCTGTTTATTGGCATTGACAACGCGAGATTCAGAAAACCGGTTATCCCAGGTGACCAGTTGAAACTGGTGGTTGAAGTAGTAAAACACAAAAGGGAGATATGGGTTTTTGAGGGAAAAGCATACGTCAATGATGAGATGGTTGCGGAAGCCAGAATCATGGCAATGTTAAAACAGGATTAGGAGGGTCTTTGATACACCCAACCGCTATTGTGGACAGGAAGGCTGAAATCGATTCATCGGTTGAAATAGGACCTTACTGCATCATTGAAGGAAATGTAATTATAAAAAAAGAATCCAAGCTGCTTTCTCACATAGTAGTTCAGGGGAGAACTGAGATTGGGGAAAACTGTACGATTAGCCCCTTTGCAGCCCTTGGAGGGCCTCCACAGGATATTTCTTATAAAAAAGAGGATACAGGCCTCTGCGTGGGCAACAACAACATCATAAAAGAATACGTGACTATGAACAGGGGGACCATACACGGCAAGGGCATCACAAGGGTAGGAGACAATAACTTTATCATGGCTTATTCCCATATCGCTCATGACTGTATTGTGGGCAACAATATTATAATGGCAAATTGCGCCACCCTTGCAGGCCATGTCGAGGTTTCGGATTCTGTTATTTTTGCGGGTCTTTGTGCAGTACACCAGTTCTGCAAGATAGGTAAACATGCCTTCATCAGCGGCCTTACAGGTGTACCCAAGGATGTTCCTCCCTTCATGATCGCTGCAGGAAGCAGGGCTAAACTGTATGGTCTGAACGTTGTAGGATTGGAAAGACACGGATTTTCAAAAGAAGAAATTTCAAAGCTGAAAAAGGCCTACAGAATCCTGTTTAGGTCGGCCCTGCCTCTGACGGAATCGTTAAAGATCATCAAAGAAGAACTGTCTGGTGATCATATTAGAGAACTTGTTGAGTTCATTGGGTCATCCAAGAGGGGTATATGCCGATAAAAATGGCCCTTGTAGGTTGTGGCCACATGGGTAAAATACACCTTCAAAAGCTATCATCTTTTGATGAAATCCAGATTGTCGGTATTGTAGATGTTGACACAAAGAGGGCCAATGACCTGGCTCAACCAATCAATGTACCTGCTTTTAACAATTATAAAAAACTTCTGGGAAATGTGGATGGTGTCATCATTGCAACCCCCACTGAAACTCATTACCAGATTGCCAAGGACTTCCTGAAGTCCAGGACTCACATATTATTAGAAAAACCAATAACTTCACGTCAAGATCAAGCCCAGGAACTTATTGATCTCGCACAGACCAGACAACTCATTTTACAGGTAGGGTTCCTGGAGCGGTTTAATCCTGCATTCTCAAAAATTCTCCCCATCATTAAAAAGCCCCTTCTTATAGAATCACGCAGGTCAAGTGAGTTTACAGGGAGATCAACAGATATTGACGTTGTTCTCGACCTTATGATCCATGACATAGACTTGATTCTGTCCATAGTCAGGGAAGATGTGTGCGATATACGTGCCCAAGGAGTTTCGTTCATTACGGACAAACTGGATATGGCAAGTGCCAGAATAGAATTCAGCAACGGATGCATCGCTGACCTCAATGCCAGCCGCATCTCATCAAAAAAAGAAAGAACGCTTACAGTCTTTGAGGGGAATCAGATTTTTTTTATTGATCTTCTAAACCGACGGGTTGTCTATTCTGCAAAAGAACAGAATAAAGACATAGATACAGAGGAATACACGGTTGATCCAATCGATGCAGTAAAATATGAAATATCACTTTTTATTCAATCCATCCTGACAGGCACCGCTCCTATCGTAAGAGGCGAAGATGGTTTAAGAGCTCTTACCCTTGCTGATCAGGTCAAGCAGCGCATTGCAGAAAATAGACTGTAACAATAATGCTCCAATTAAGGCAGTTATCATAACTGGGGAGCTTTCCGGAGAAATTCACGCATCTCATCTTGTGGATGCTCTGAACAACTCAATGCCCTTCGAGTTCAGCGGTATGGGCAGTACAAGACTTCAGGAAGTCGGAGTGCGTATCATCTATGATTACAGCAACATTTCTGTTACAGGCNNGCCACTTGATCAAGGAAAAACCAGCTCTCCTGATTATCGTAGACTTTCCAGGTTTTAACCTGAAAATTGCTCAGTTTGCAAAAAAACATGGAGTGCCTGTTATCTATTTTATCCCCCCACAAGTATGGGCATGGAGAAGATCGAGGATTCGCAAAATCCGAGACCGTGTTAACAGAGTACTTTGCATCCTGCCCTTTGAAAAAAAACTGTACGAAGAATACGATGTGGATGTTGCTTATGTAGGGCATCCATTTTTCAAAACTGTCAGACCGGCTTTTTTAAAATCAGAATTTTACCAAAAATTAGGCGTGGAACCGCAGGGTCCTGTGATTACCATATTGCCTGGAAGCAGAGTAAACGAGGTGTATAAGCATATGCCCATACTACTTGCCATTATTGAGAAGCTGAAGGAACAGGTTCACCAGCCAACCGTCCTACTTCCTCTCGCTGAAAACATTGANNTGTCTCATGATGCCATTGCTCACTCTGATCTCGCTTTAGCAGCCTCCGGCAGTGTCACCCTTGAGGCTGCAATCCTTGGTACCCCTACTGTTGTAATCTACAGGATTTCCGCCTTATCCTACCTCCTCGCCAAAATACTCGTGGATGTAAAATATATCAGCCTGCCCAATATCATTGCCAACAAAGAAATTTTTCCAGAATTCATTCAGCAACTAGACCCTGAAAAGATTGCAGAAAAAGCGCTATATATGTTAAAAAATGGGAGAGAGGGTATAAAGGATGACATCAAAACGATACGTGATCAATTCAGCAACTTTGACTCGTACAACCGGGCCAGAGATGAGATTGTCCTGTTTTTAAGGCATATTTATGGTAGCCTACCTAAGACTCCTTCAGTTTGTTAAACCATACCGGTTTAAGCTCGCCTTAGCCATGATTTTCATGTCTCTTGTCGCTGCCACCAATGGGCTAACGGCCTATATTGTGAAACCTGTCCTTGACAAAATCTTTTTTGAAAAAAACGCCGAAATGCTTTATATCATACCCTTCGCGGTCATCCTCCTTTACCTGTGCAAAGGAATTTTCGAATATCTCCAGGCATACCTCATGGGTTTTGTTGGTCAAAAAGTTGTTAATGACATTAGAAATCTTGTTTTTGGTTCACTCCAGCGTCAACCCCTTTCTTTCTTCGACAAGGTGCCAACTGGCGCGAACATATCCAGGGTTGTCAACGATGTGAACCAAGTCCAGACCGCCATAACAGATTCTTTCACAGCTGTCATGAAAGATGCCTTTTCCATTTTTGCCCTTATTTTTGTGGTCTTCTACAGAGATTGGAAGCTTGCAACTGTTGCTCTAGTTATATTGCCATTCTCGGCATACCCAATCGTTTCTTTTGGAAAAAAATTAAGAAAAATAAGTGTGAATACCCAGAGAACTGTTGCTCGGTTAACGAGCTTTCTTCACGAAACAATTACAGGGCAGCGAATCGTCAAGGCTTTTTCCATGGAGGAGTATGAGAACCAGCGGTTCAAAGTTGAAAATGACAACCTTTTTAAGATCAATCTCAAGCGGTACAAGATTAGAGCCCTGTCACATCCGGTTATGGAAGTTCTTGGCGGTATTGCGATTGGTGTTGTCATCTGGTACGGTGGCCGACAAATTATTGCCGGTCATTCTACACCGGGAAATTTCTTTTCCTTCACTGCAGCGCTTCTTATGCTCTACGAGCCTATCAAGAGATTAAATAAGGAGAATCACAGCATTCAGCAGGGACTGGGTGCAAGCCAGCGAGTATTTGAGCTTATCGACAGAGAGCCTGAAATTATTGAAAAGAAGGATGCTGTTCACCTTCACCGGGTTCAGGGTATCATAGAATTCAAGGATGTTTTCTTCAAATATGAAGACAAGATGATTTTAAAAAATGTTAACCTAAAAATTAACAGGAATGAGGTCATCGCTATAGTCGGGCAGAGCGGGGTGGGTAAAACAACCCTTGTCAACCTGATTCCCCGATTTTACGACATTGCCAGCGGGTTAATTAAAATTGACGACGTTGACATCCGTGATGTAACACTCAACTCTCTTAGAGATAACATAGCCCTGGTTACTCAGGACGTCATTCTTTTTAATGATACAATCAAAAACAATATCGCCTACGGGGTTGAGGTTGATATGGCTAAAATCGAAGAGGCTGCACGGACTGCATATGCTCACGAATTCATCACAAAACTCTCAAAGAGCTATGATACCGTTGTTGGTGAAAAAGGTGCCAGGCTATCAGGAGGACAAAAGCAGAGGATTGCCATAGCAAGGGCTCTTCACAAAAATGCTCCTATCTTGATCCTGGATGAGGCAACAAGTTCCCTTGATACGGTATCCGAATTGGAAGTGCAAAAAGCCCTCGAAAATTTGATGAAAGGAAGAACCACCATAATTATCGCTCATCGCCTGTCAACGGTGATGAACGCTGACAGGATCATTGTTATTGATGGTGGAACCATTGTCCAGGAAGGTGCACATGCCCAGCTTATTCAAGCTGACGGTCCCTACAAGAAACTTTATGATCTCCAGTTTCGTGACACTGAAAATAAGAAAATCATAAAACTCGGAAAACGAGCCAAGAATGAATAAACAAATTAAAACTTTCTTTATGGTTAAAATTCTGCCACCGCTCATATTTCTTTTTCTCTGTATGTTGCGAACCACCCTAAAGATTAAACAGGTAAACAATGGCCGCGTGATTGAGGGATGGAAAAAAGGAGAGAACTTCATCTTCTGTTTCTGGCATGGAAGATTACTAATGATGCCTTTTGCAAATGTGAGAGGAAAAGGGAAGGTTCTCATCAGCAGGCATCGCGACGGGGAGTTGATTGCAAGAGTTATGGCATTTTTCAGGCTTGGCTCCATCCGCGGCTCTTTTCGCAAGGGGACTGTATCATCCATAAGGGAAATAATTAACAGCTTAAGAGAAGGTTATGATGTTGCCATAACACCTGACGGACCCAAAGGACCGCGGCATACGGTAAAAGACGGTATTGTTGAACTATCACGGTTGACAGGAAAGGCTCTCGTTCCCATAACCTATAGCGCAAGTAAAAAAAAACTTTTCACTCTTGGGACAGGTTTATCCTTCCTTATCCATTTTCAACAGTGCTGATACTCTGGGGCAACCCGATTCATATTGAATCAAAAGCCACGCGAGAAACCTTAGAACTTAAAAAACATGAGCTTGAAGTTACACTCAATAACCTCACCGAACAGGCTGACTTACTGGCATGTGGAAAATAATCTACAATCTTTTAGCCCACTGTGCCTTGCCGGTTTTCGTCATCTACGGTTTAACCCAGAAAAAAATCCGAAGAAATCTTTTTGAAAGACTTCTTGCAACGACAAAAAAATCATATGTCGAGCAGGCAATGTGGATACACGCCGCATCGGTGGGAGAAGCAGCCATTGCAGAAAACCTGGTAGCTTATCTGAGACAATACACTGATCTTCAACGCTTTATAATCACAACCAACACGTATTATACAAAAGATATGCTTAGAGCAAGGCTTGGTCACGATATCCCAGTCTTTGCATTGCCTCTTGATCTGAGTTACCTTATCAACCGATTTATCGCAACCTCTGATTTCAAGGCCTTAGTTATTATTGAAACCGAGATATGGCCCAACCTTATTTGGCAGGTCAGAAAACGACATATCCCTGTAATTATTGTAAACGGAAGGATTTCTGATCGAACCATAGCTACATATCGCCGGTTTTCTTCATTTCTGGCGCACGTTCTCAATCATGTTGAACATGTTGCTGCCCAGTCGTCAACCCACAAAGATCGCTTCGTATCCATCGGGATGAATCCTCAAAAAATAACAATCACTGGAAACATTAAGTACTACAGGATGCTAAAAATAAATAACACCATAACTCCGAAAGAGAATATAATCACCTTTGGCAGTATTAAAGAGAAAGAACTCGAAATAATCCTTCCTGTCATTATCTCTTTGAAGAACGATTTGCAGGACATCCTTATCTATATTGCTCCACGGGAGATACACCTCTCAGCCATAATCGAGGATAGGCTCTCGAAATCATTTAATATTGCAAGACTCTCAGCAATCAAAAAAAGGGTGAAAGAAGAGGTTGATATTGTGGTGGTTGATACCATGGGTGATCTTATGGGCATCTATGAAAAAAGCAAGCTTGCCTTCGTAGGCGGAAGTCTGGCCCCTTACGGAGGCCAAAATATACTTGAGCCATTATTCTTTGCCACACCAGTTATTTTCGGACCCCACATGGAAAATTTCAAAGATATTGCAGATATGGTCCTGAGCCATAAAGCAGGCATAATGGTCCAGAGCGGCGACGATCTCTACACAGGGATAAAAAGTATTCTATCAGATGATTCTATACAAAAAGAGATGGGAAATGCAGGCAAAACGATCATTCAACAACAACAAAATGTGATGAAGAGAACAGTGGATGTAATATTAAAAGCGATAGATATGTCTGATGGCAGGCGGGAAAATCGGGGCGGGCTGGACCAACGGGAAAAATAAGCCAAGAACTCATAGACTATAGCCGGCAACTCATGGGCAGGTAAGGGTTCAAAGCTGCTGCTCTCAGCTTGCAGCTATTAGCTAAATCGGAGGTTTTATGGAGGAGTTTTCAAAACTTGTTGAACTCATGGCCACACTCAGGAGTGACAAAGGCTGTTTGTGGGATAAAAAACAAACCATTGACTCATTCAAGACATTTGTTCTTGAAGAGGTTTACGAACTGATCGATTCTATTGAAAAAGCCAATTATTCGAACATAAAGGAAGAACTTGGGGATTTGCTCTTCCACATAGTTTTTATCTCCCAAATCTGTAAGGAAGGGGGATTTTTTGATATCACTGATGTAGTAAAAGATGTGTATAACAAAATGTATAACCGCCATCCCCATGTGTTCGGAGACATGCCCCGTGACACACCCATTGAAGTAAAATGGGAAGAGTTAAAGAAGAATGAGAAAGGCGATTATTCCCCTCTCCAGCATATACCCCACATTCTTCCTGCGCTTCTCAGAGCCTATATCATCTCCAAAAGAGCTGCAAAAGTTGGTTTTGATTGGCCCGGACTGGAAGATGTTCATGAAAAGATGCACGAAGAGATTGTTGAGCTCCAAAAGGCTGAACAGTCAGGAAACATCGAGTCAATCAAGGAAGAGATTGGGGACCTTTTATTCACCATCGTTAATATCTCTCGCTTTCATAATATTGATCCTGAAGATGCGCTTCGGTCAACATCAAACAAGTTTGTGAATAGGTTCAGTTATATTGAAAAAAATACAGACCTTTCCAGCGCTACCTTAGAGATAATGGACAGATTGTGGAATGAAGTAAAAGGTATGGAAAAAAAGGGGCATTAGCCCCTTTTTTTATTCGCTTTTTACTACATTGGATGCTTGCGGGCCTTTCGGACCTTTGACAATTTCGAATTCTACTTTCTCCCCCGTTTTTAACGACTTAAAACCATTCTGTTTTATTGCAGAAAAATGTACAAAAACGTCTTCTCCACTCTCTTGCTCAATAAAACCGTACCCCTTAGAATCGTTAAACCATTTTACCTTACCTACTGGCATACTGCTAAACTCCTTTCAGTGAAATAATTAAGCATTCCTGCTTGTTGAGAATCATATTGTTATTTATCGGCAGCTGTCAAGGAAAATCTTAAAAAATTTTAATAAAATAAATTGTTTTTTCTATGAAAAAATCTTGCATCTTTATCATTTCAAATGGGCAACCCTGCTTAACTGAGATTTTGTCTGCTGATAACAGGTCAAGTGATCGCTTTGACTTTCTCAAAAACCCTATATATTCCGGCCCTTGCCGTTACTGCTTGGATGAGGCTGTTGAGGCATTCAAGGGTGCAGTTATCGATTTTTCAGGTGTAACAGTAACTGGTACCTGCCCATCATCGCTTCATTATTTCTGCAGTCTCATAATTGTCGTATCAACTAATGCATTTCAGATGTACCACTTTTTTGAGCATCGCCTGAAAACCTTGCCGTGTTGATACTCTATAGATGAAGTTTAAAAGTTATCAGAATATAAGGACAGTTCTTATAATGGAGCGGTCCAGGATTCACAGTAGGTGTACAATGCCATCTGATTCATCGCGAGATTCCCTGCTTTTCATTCATAGATACTTTGCACTGAGGAGCATCTCCTGATCTCCCTCTTACACACCTCACCTGTTGCGGCGTTGAGAATATTTATGATGTGGAATTTATCGAAGATAATGACTGCACCAATGGTATATTCCGATGAACCGTTGCTTAAGCGAGGCCATCCTTGAAATTTGCTTGGTTGATGCATCCCTCTCTTCATCATCGCATAAAGTCCACTTCTCTTCCAGCTCAACAACGAGCGTTGCATAATCACGGTCTATTATTGCAGACGTCTAATCGCTCTGATTACAGGTAATGAAGTGTAACCTCACAGCGACTGACTGCTTCAAAGAAATGGCAAAGCAGCCTCCCGAGCCCGTTATCATCTTCTCTGACATTGCAGGAAAGGGCATTCACCAGCATCTCCTGCAATACGGTCATAGCGCACGATTCAAAGAGGCGGATAAAGTCGGTACTGCTCCGTGACTGCAGCACCTCAGCGTGAAGAATCCTGTGTTCCACGCATTCGACTCTTGATTCCCAAGGGGAAAGACAACGGGCATACCGGAAGAAGTTGAGATGTTTCCATGGGTATCCCACCGTTATATCAGACCATGGCAAGAAGATCGGTGAAGGGGGCTGGAATACATGGTATGGCGGTCCTAACGGATAACAAGTGGATGTTAAGGGTGTGGAGGAAGCTGGGATTTTTCTCCATCGAGATGGCAGACAGAATTAGCAGGGTAATGCTGAGCCTGAAATAAGATAAATGGTCTGCTCGGGTGTACACGTTTATAACCAACCACTGGTGAGGAGTTGATCAAGTTGAAGGTTGCTCCTCACAGACTCCATGAGTCCCAACCATAAGACGTAATGAAAAGATTATGACCATGCCAATAATGAAGTCAATCATGCTCTCCGTGTTCCGGTCTGGCTACTTTTTTCGCACTAATATAATAAAAACCAGGCTCGTCAATGAAGTAATCGACATCCAGGCTCTCGGCCTGCAATAAAACAAGCATTGACGCTTTGTCAGGTAAATGATCATGCATTACAGCATGGCATGATTCGTGATGTTTGTTAATGCCTTCTGACGATTCAAAATGTGATACGATGAACGCGCCCTGCTTTTTGAGAATGCGCGATAGCGTCTTCACGGCTTTTTCTTTATCGTGAAAATGCGGGAAACACGAAAAACAGATAACA
>MTKZ01042500.1_pt1 | contig 10807 bp, 13 predicted proteins | sample 1042781 | NCBI WGS metagenome assembly MTKZ01 (sample SAMN06212207, study PRJNA360539) | anaerobic digester metagenome | biome: Wastewater treatment plant; material: sludge; isolation source: anaerobic digester fed with sludge from wastewater treatment plant | place: Denmark: WWTP Viborg ...
GGGATCGCGATCGGCTCCTCCAGGTCGTGCCGATGTTCCACGCCAACGGTTGGGGCTTCCCGTATGCCGCGTGGCTGGGTGGCGCTGGCCTCATCCTCCCGGGGCGTCACCTGCATCCCGACGTGCTGGCTCCCCTCATTGCCCGCGAGCGCCCGACCGTGTCTGGCGGTGTGCCGACGGTGTTACGGGGTGTCTTCGACTACGCGCGCGACCACGCTATCGACTTGACATCGCTGCGGATCATCTCCTGCGCTGGCTCAGCGGTGCCTGAGGCGCTGTTACGGGACTACGTCGGCCTCGGGATCGAGATGTACCAAGCCTGGGGGATGACCGAGACCTCGCCGCTGGCCGCGATCGCCCGTCCCCCGGCGCTCGACCGTGGCAAGGACGAGTGGTACTGGCGCACGCGGACTGGCCGCCCGGTGCCACACGTCGAGGTGCGCACTGTGGCCGAGGACGGCACCGTGCTGCCCGCTGATGGAGCGTCGGTGGGGGAGCTCGAGGTGCGTGGGCCGTGGGTCACTGGGTCCTATCACGGCGGGGTCGGGGCGGAGAAGTTCCACGATGGCTGGCTGCGCACCGGTGACATGGGCACGGTCGACCCGGCTGGCGCCATGAAGATCACCGATCGCCTCAAGGACCTCATCAAATCCGGCGGCGAATGGATCAGCTCGACCGAACTCGAGAACCTCCTCACGAGCCATCCCGACGTCGCCGAGGTCGCGGTCATCGCAATCCCTGACGAGCGGTGGGAAGAGCGGCCACTCGCCATCGTGGTACGCCGAGCCGGCNNCGGCTCGACCGTGAGTGACGAGGCGCTTCGGGAACACGTGCGGGCTCACGTGGCCAAGTGGCAGGCGCCCGAGCATTGGGCCCGCCTGGACGTCATCCCCAAGACCGGTGTGGGCAAGATCGACAAGCAGCTCCTCCGAGCGCAGGTCGCTGACGGCACCCTGACCTTCGTCACTCTCACCTGAGCCGAGCCGGCCCGGACGCGACGAAACCCCCCGGGTGTCCGGGGGGTTTCGGCTGTCGTGCTAGCGCGCTCGGTACTGTCGACCTGCGGCCTCCGCGGCCTTCTCCATGGCGGTCAACCACTCTTGCGCCGCGTGCCGCTGGAGCTCCAGCGCCTGCGTCGCGACCGTGAAGTTCTGCTCGATCATGGCGCGTGGGTCACCGAGCCCGGCGCGCACCGCAAGCGGAAGCTCCAGGTAGGTGGGGTTGGACCGCCAGGACGCGAGTCGCTCGTTCCACGCGCGCACGGCTTCGATGTATGCCGTGCTGCCCGCCTTGAGCGCGTCGAGGGTCTGCTCCCGCACCTTGTGTTCGAGCTCGAGTGGATTGACCAACAGTGCGGGGTCGCCTTCAGTCCTTGCCGACGGTGGAGTCGTCAGCAGCGGGGGCTACCGGGGCTGAAGCCGGGACCACGGGGGTAACCGGAGCAGCTGGCGCTGGGGCAGCTGGTGCCCCTGGTGCCGCAGTGGCTTCGACGACCGCAGCGGCGGCCGACGTAGCCTTGCGTACCCGCACAGCTCCAGCCTTCGAGGCGTCTTGNNCTTGGACTGCTGCAGCCGCCTTCGACGCGGAGCTGGCGGGCTTGGCAGGAGCAACCTTCTTGGTCGCCGTCTTCTTCACGGCAGCCTTCTTTGCGGCCGGCTTGGCCGCTGCAGGCGCCGTGACCGGCTCGACGGATGGCTCAGCGACCGGCGCGACCACTGGGGCCTTGGCGGCCGGAGGCGGCACGATGACCGCGGGCTTGCGGGTTGGACGCTTCGGCGTAGCGGCCACCATGACCTTGTGGGCGAACTCCCGTTCCATCTCGAGCACCTTGTGGGCGAACGCGAAGCTAGCGTCGACATAGCCCTTGGAGTCGCCGAAGAGGCTGGCGTTGGCGTTGACCACGGGCGCCAACGGGCCGAGGTCCGGCAAGACCGCACCGACGCCCTCGTAAAACGACCGAGTCGCGGTCAGGACGGCTTCGTGCCCGGCCTTGACATATTCGAGGGTCTGCTCACGCAGGCCCGCCATCACGTCTGGGGTTGCATTCATGTCGTGCGCTCCTCCCGCCGCAGCGGAAAACCTGTGTCGGTTACTTGCTCTTCTTGGGGGCGGCGGCCGCGACCGGCGCGGGCTTGCTCACCGCGATGAGGTCCTTCGCGAACTTCCGATTCATCATGAGCAGCTCGGCCGCGAACGCGAATGACGCGTCGAGCATCTCGGTTGGGTCGCCGACCAGCTGGGCCATGTCAGCCATGTCGGGCACGCCTGGCACTGACGGCATCGAAGGCAGGTTCGGCATCGAAGGCATGTTGGGCATCACCGCTGCAGCGGCCGGGACCATGGAGGACATGGCCTCGCTCCACTGCTTAGCAGCGGCGAGCATGGGCTCCTGCTGGGCCTTGATGACGTCGATCGTTTCGGCTTGGAGCTTGGTCAGGAGTTCGTTGGCTTGTGACATCGGAGTGACCTTTCAGTCGAGGGAGGCAGGGATCCGCGGTTCGACGCCGCGGCGCGGGACGAGAGGAGTCAGCGGCGCCATGTTGGACGCGTCGAAGACCTCGCTGACGAATTCCTTCTGCAGTTCCATGATCTTGATCGCGAACTCGTAGGTGTTCTCGACCACCCGCTCGGGGTCGCCGAGCATGTCCTGCATGAAGGTCGGCATCTCGTGGTAGAAGTTGATCTCAGGCATCATGTGAGAGGTGGCCTTAATCCACGCGTGATAGGCCTCCAGCGTGCCCTGTTGCCAATTGGTCATGGCGGTGAGCATTTGGTCCTGCATGCTCTTGAGCAGGTTTTCGTACGTCAAAAACATGGCCTCGAGTCCTCCTTGGTGAGCGGCTAGCTGTCGTGGCTCTTGAGATAACTGCGGTAGACCGCGAGCAGAGCTTCTTTTTCTGGCGCTGACAGCACCGCGTCATGGCGGATTGCTGTTTCGACGTCATTGCTCGCACTAGCGTCACCGTTGATATCGGCGTCGGCCCCTTTTCGCAAAAGGTCTTCGACCGAAAAATGGAGGGCCTGTCCGATTTGCAGGAGCACGCGCACGGTTGGGTCGTGCATCCCGCGTTCGATCTGGCTCAAATATGCGTTTGAGACCTGGGTCGCTTGGGAGAGCTGACGCAACGACATGTTGGCCAGTTCGCGCTGCGACCGGATGAACGCGCCCATGGCAGCGCGCTGGTATTCCCAGGCGGCGATGCTGGGCTCGGTCATGGGGTCAGGACTCGCTTCCTACGCTGGTGACGCGTGAGGGGAGCCAGCCGGCTCCCCTCACGCGAACGGTCACTTGGCCTGAGCAGCCTTGGAGGCTTCCAGCAGGTCGTGGACGAACTTCTTGTTGAGCTCGAGCAGCTGGCCCGCGAAGTCGTAGACCGAGTCGATGATCTCGGAGGGCTCGCCGAAGGCGGCGGTGTACTCGGCGGGGACCTGCGCAGCCGGGGCGGCCGGAGCCATCTTGGCGACGGTCTCGCTCCAGTTCTTCACGGCTTCGAGAGTTGCGGCCTGGCCGGTGCGGATGGCTTCGAGAGCCTGGGTCTGCATCGTGGTGAGCATGTCTTGGGAGGTCTGCATGTCAGCTCCTAGCTGAGGTGCGCGGTGACGTAACGTTGGTAAGTATATGGATCACGTGATCACTATGTCAATCACCACGGGCTCGGTATGCCGTGACGCGCGCCACGGCATACCGGCTCGGTGCGGGTATAGCTCAGCGAGTCACTCTGTCGGGCGACACGCGTTGATCGTGAGCAACTGGTAGGTCGCGACGACCTCGTCCTTCTCGTTGGTCAGCGCGACATCCCAGGTGACCTCGCCCCAGCCCGTGCCTGGGCGGACGAGCTTGGACTTACAGGTCAGCCGTACCCGGATGGACTCACCCGGGTAGACCGGCTGGGTGAACCGCAAGTTCTCGAGCCCGNNCGCGGCGGCAGCGAGGAGGAAGTATCCGTGCGCGACGCGGCCCTTGAAGATCGGGCTGGCCGCAGCCGCTTCTTCGTCCATGTGGGCATAGAAGGTGTCGCCCGTGAAGTGCGCGAAGTGCTCGATGTCTTCGAGGGTGATCGTCCGGCTGCCGGTGAAGAGGGTGTCGCCCAACTTGAGGTCATCAAGGTAGATCCGGAATGGGTGCACCTCAAGCGGCTTCGCTTCGGCCGCAGGGTTCCAGACCTGGGTGAGGCCGACCATCATCTCCGGGCCCGCGGAAATGCTCGTCGCCTGCATCATGTGCTTGACGCTGCGCAGGCCTCCGAGCTCCGCTCCGCCACCCGCGCGGCCGGGGCCTCCGTGGATGAGTTGCGGGAGGGCTGCGCCATGCGGCGGAGCCGTGGCAGCATTTTCCCGGTCGAGGATGAGCAACCGGCCGTGATACGGAGCGATGCGGATCATGAGGTCACGGATCCATGCCGGGTCGTGGCTCGCGACCGAGGCAACGAGGCTGCCCTCACCGCGTGACACCAAGTCGACCAGATCATCGGTGGAGGTGTACGGAATGACCGTAGCGACCGGCCCGAAGGCTTCGACCTCGTGGATCTGAGGAGCGCGGGAGTCGTTGGCCACGAGGACCGTGGGCGGGAAGAACCCGCCGCGTTCGGCGTCACCAGACGCGATCGTCGGAACGATGTCAGGCCCGCCGCAGCGCAGCTCGGCGCCCTTCATGAGCGCCCGGACTGAGGAGGCGACATCGTCACGCTGGGAGGCGTTGACGAGCGGGCCCATGGTGGTGCCCTCGACGCGCGGGTCACCGACGACGATCTTGCCGAGGCGAGCAAGGAGCGCGTTAACGGTTGGCTCGACGAGAGCCGGTGGCACGAAGATGCGGCGAATGCACGTGCACTTCTGGCCGGTCTTGGAGCTCAACTCACGGAAGATCCCTTTGACGAACGCCGAGAACTCCTCGGTGTCGACGCCCGCGTCAGGGCCAAGGATGGTCGCGTTGACGGAGTCGGCTTCGGCGGTGAACTTCGTGCCGCGCTCGACGACGCATGCGGCCGTGCGCAGGCGCGCAGCGGTCGCGGCTGATCCCGTGAAGAGGATCGCATCCTGGCCACCGAGGTGGTCCAAGGCGCCCACGATGCTGCCACCGACGAACTGGACAGAGCCCTCGGGGAGGATGCCGGACTCGATGATGTGACGGAAGGACAGCTCTGCGATCTGGGCGGTCGGCGTGGCCGGCTTCACGATCACCGGTATGCCGGCAATGAACGCGGTCGCGAGCTTCTCGAGCATGCCCCAGACAGGGAAGTTGAACGCGTTGATGAACACCGCGACGCCGTCGGGAGTCGTGTAGATCGTCTGACCCTGGTGCTTGTCAACGATGTTCTCGGGGTTGCCCTCGACGATGATCGTGTCATTGGGCAGTTCCTTGAGCGCCTTGCTGGCATACACGAACAGCACGCCGATGCCGCCCTCGACGTCGACGCGAGCGTCCGCCAAGGTGGCGCCGGAGACGCCGTAATCGGCATACACCTCGTCGACGCGGCCCTTGAGGTACTTTGCGAGGTTCTTGAGCGCGAGGCCCCGCTGAGTGAACGTCATCGCGCGCAGCGCCGGTCCACCAACCGTGCGGGCGTGCGCGATCATGGCCTCGAAGTCGACGCCGGTCGAACTTGCAGTTGCGACCACTTCGCCGTTCGACGCATCGAAGATCGGTGCGCCCTCGTCTTCGGGAGTGATCCACGCGCCAGCGATGTAGCTGCTCACCTTGTGTGTCATTGCTGTTCTCGTCTCGTTTTCTGTAGCGTCGAAACTCGTGCTGTCTCAGCCCGTCACTTGACTGTATGACGTCGGGTCTGGGGAGAGACGGGGGGGTATGCCGGAGATCACCACGCGGCATACCTCTCATGAACTCCTGGCGACCGCCGCCTGCTCAATGTCGTCCAATCCCGCTTGAATTGCGTCCAAAAGGACGTGAACGCGAGGGAAACTCGCACTATCTGTGACACAACTCACGGTGACGATGCCGTCGTAGCTCATGATGGAAATCGCAATCTTCAGCGGCGTCCAGAGCGAAATGCAGGCGCCCATCCGGACCAGCGGCCGACCGTTGAGGTAGAGCGTGTGTTGCGGGCCGGGAACGTTGGAGATCACTGTGTTGACCATCACCGGCGCTGAGGACGCCATCCGGCTGGCCATCATGAGGGTCATCGGGCTCGCCATGCTCGATCCGGGGTTGATCGTGTCGGCCGGCATGGCGTTCTTGAGGGTCTTGAACGCCTCCATTTGTTTGCGGATGCGTTCGTGCCGCTCGAGCGGGTCCATGGTGCCGAGTGGCAGCTCGACGACCATCGCGCCGATCTCGTTGCCGCCGATGATGCCCTCACGCTCAGGCGAGTGCAGCGACACGGGGACCATCGCGCGGATCGACCGGTTCTCGACCTGCTCGTTGAGGTACTCGTTGATGACCGAGGTGTAACCGTAGGCGCAAGCGCTGAGGACCACGTCATTGATCGTGCCCGCCCCGAGGTCCCGGCGGATCTTCTTGAGCCGGGCGAGCGGCACTTCGGTCATGGCGTAAGCCCGACCAGCCGAGACCGGCCCGTTGATCGCCATCGGGTTGAGTGGCAGCGAGGGCGACATGAACGCAGTGAGATCGAGGGTCTCGGGCATCTTGGGGAAGGCCTTGTAGCCCTTGGTCATGACCTGCGTCCACAGGTTGACGGCGTCCTTGACCGCGTCGGTGAACGCCGACGAGATGAGGACAGCGTCGGGGACCTCCGGCCGAGCCACCCACGTGTCGAGCACGGGTTCTTCGCCCTGGGGGTCGGGCCTGAGCAGATAACGAATGATCTCGATCGAGTCGACGCCGTCCACCATCGCGTGGTGCATCCGCATGACGAGGGCAAACCGATTGTCCGGAAGCCCGGTAATGAGGTGTGTTGGCCACAGCGGGATGGTGAGGTCCATCGGCACCGACATCAACTGACTGACCGCCGAGCCAAGGGGGTCCGGTGACGGCGGCGCCGGGTGGTGATGGACGTGCCGGGTCATGTCGAATGCCGTGTCATCCATCCACACAGGCAGGGCCATGGCGTAGGGGATGTGCTTGACCTTCTGGCGGAACCGCGGCACGAGCGCGATCCGGTCGGCGATGAGCTGCATGACGTCCGCGCGCACTGGCGCGGGCCCGTCGAAGACAAGCACGACTCCGACGTCGTTATGACTCTGGCCGTCCTCGCTGTAGAGGAAGGAGGCGTCGATGAGGTTCATGCGGTCCAACGCGTGTCACTCTCCCAAAACGTAGCGGCCCGGGGCGGGCACGATCGCGGTAAACGTGTCGTTGCCAGGGGCGGCTGGCGCCGGTCGAGAGCCTTCACTGCGGGCGAGCATCCAGTCCACCCAGTGGCCCCACCAGGAGTCGTCGTGTTTGGTGGCAGAGGCCGCCCACTCGTCGGGGTCGGGGCCGACGTGCGGGTGGGTCCAGAACGCAGCTCTGGGTTTGCCTGGGGGGTAGATGATTCACTGGACGTGGCCGGTCGGGGTGAGCACGAAGGTGTTGGTCCCTCCGAGCGCTCGCGCCCCGGCGTAGCAGCCTTTCCAGGGCGAGATGTGGTCGGACTTGCCGGCGATTTGGTAGGTGTCGATGGTGACCTGGGCGAGGTCGATCGGATGGCCGAGGATGGTCATCCCGCCGGGCTTGATGAGCGAGTTGTTGAGGCTCATCTCGGTGAGTTCGGCGGCAAGTTGCGAGGGCAAGCCTTGACCGTCGGCGTTCCAGAACATGATGTCGAAGGCCGGGGCCTTCTTGCCCAGGAGCCAGTCGTCGACGAGGTAGCGCCAGACGAGGTCGTTGGGTCGCATCCACACGAAGGTGTCCGAGATGCTGTCGGCGCTGATGACCTCGCCGCGCTCGGCGCGCTTGGAGACGCTCGCGAGGCCCTCGTCGGAGGCGGCGATGCCGATGCCGCCTGGCTCACCGAAGTCGAAGACCGTCACGCCAAAGGTGCCAGTGGCGACGGTATGCCGTCCTGCTGCGGCCTGATAGCCGACGAGCATCGCGAGGAACATGCCACCAGAGCAGTCCCCGAAGACATGGGCCTTCTCGACACCGGAGACCGCACAGACCACATCGAGCGCTTCGGAGGCCGACGCGAGGTAGTTGTCGATGCCCCAGATGCCGTTCTCAGGCCGAGGGTCNNAGGCTGCGGCCGGGGGAGAGGTCCCAGAAGTAGTACTTGTTGACCGCGGGCGGCAACAACATGAGCGGCAGGCGACCCACGGTAGGCGTCGTCGGCGTGTAGTGGATGAGCTCGAACATCGGCGTGCGATGGATGACCATGCCTGGGGTGCAGGCGACATCCTTGCCAACGACGAAGGCGTCTTCATCGACCTGCGCGGGGAGGCCGCGGTTGGCGACGAGGTCTCGCAGGAAGTTGGCGCCGCCGTTCCACAGCGACCGGCCGCCCGTCGTGAAGGCCGTCTTGATGGCCTCAGGATTGCCGTGCAGGGTGTTGGTGGGCGACAGCGCAGAGGTGACGATGCCCATGACGAGGCGACTGCGCTCCCTCGTGCGCCAATCGACCTGGTCATTGTCGACCAGGTCCATCATTTCCTTCTCCCACGCGAGGTAGGCCAGGGCCCAGCGCTTGTAGACCGGGTTGTCCTTCCAGGTGCTGTCGCTGAAGCGCCAGTCACGCGGTGGGAGCGGCTGGTCGTCGAGGCCTTGCAAGAGACCGGGCGCCTGCTGGGCGAGATTGGTCATAGCGCGCACTAACCCAGCAGGGGTCACGGTCTTCGCAAGCGATGAGACGAGCAGCATGGGGTCGAGGGCAGAGAGCAACTCCCCACCGAAGGCGCCGTCCGGCACCTCCAATGAGTCGAGTGGGTCTTCGGCCTCGGCGGTCATCAGGCCTCCTTGGCTGCAACCCGGTCGAGGAAGTCGGAGATGTGCTTGGCAGCCGGCTCCGGCTGGTCGAAGAGGAAGAGGTGTCCAGCCTCCTCATAGACGTGGCACTCGGCCCCGGGCACGATCGACGCGATGAGCTCGGAGTTCGCCGGGGGAGCGAGCGGGTCTTCTTCGGCGCCGAGCACGAGGGTCGGGACGTCGAGGCTGGCGAGCCACGGCATGGAGCTCCAGCCCAGCATCATCGTGCCGATCTGAGCGCCGACGCCGAGCATCGTCGTGCGGTGGGCATACCAACCCTGCAACTCGGTCTCGAACAGCTGCGGGTTGCGCCCGACGCGGCCGCGATAGACAAACGGCGCCATCATTTCGCGGACGACGGGCACGATGTAGCGCAGCGGGTTGGCGGCGCACATGATCGTGAACGGGTCGGCCGGGAAGCTCCCGGTGCCGGCGTTGGTGCCACAGAGGATGAGCGAGTTGACCCGCTCGGGGAAGCTGTGGGCGATCTCCTGGGCAATCGTGCCGCCGAAGGAGAAGCCCGAGCACGTTGGCCTTCTCGACGCCGACGGCGTCGAGGGCGGCCATGTAGAACTCGGCGTTCTCGTACATCGAGAAGATGTAGTTGGGCGGGACTCGGACAAGCCGGTCCCGGGGTGGTCCACCGCGATGATGTCCCGCCCCGGGAGCCGCTTGGTCAGGGGCTCCCAGGCCTCAAGGCATGCGCCCAATCCGTTGATGAGCAGCAGTGGGGTGCCCGCCTCCGGCCGACGTCGGATGCGCACCTTGAGATCTTTGATCCGAAGGAACGTGTCTTCCATCGTGGAGTAGCGGATTTTGGCGACCTTGGCCATGGGAGGTAAACCCTTTCAGTCGAAAACGATGACGCTCCGGGCGACCGAGCCCCGTTGCATCTCTTCAAAGGCCGAGTTGACCTCGTCGAGTGAGATACGAGCGGAGACGAGTTCGTCCAGCTTGAGCCGCCCCTGAAGGTAGAGGTCGGCGTAGCGGGGCATGTCAGTGCGGAACTGGTTTGACCCCATGAGGGATCCCTGGATCTTCTTCTCATACATGAAGTCGACGCCGGGGATTTCGATGCTGGTGCCGAGGGGGATCATCCCCACGACGGTCGCCACGCCACCGGGTCGGAGCATGGCAAAGGCTTGTTCGGTCGTGGGCTTGAGACCGATGGCTTCGAACGAGTAGTCGACGCCGTCGCCAGTGAGTTCGCGGACCTGCGCGACCGAGTCACCCGCGCTCGCGTCAACGAAGTCGGTAGCCCCGAAGGACCGAGCCAGCTCGCCCTTGGCCGCGGACTGGTCGACCGCGATGATCCGGCCAGCACCCGCAAGGAGCGCGCCCTGGATGACGTTGAGGCCGACGCCGCCGGCACCAATGACCGCAACAGTCGAGCCCGGACGCAGGCGAGCGGTGCGGAAGACCGCGCCGAGGCCGGTCGTCACGCCGCAACCGAGGAGCCCCGCCCGGTCGAGCGGGATGTCCTTGGTGATCTTGGCGACGGCGTTTTCGTGGACGAGCATCCGCTCGGCAAAGGCGGACACGTCAAGGAATTGCGAGATGTCGGCTCCGGCGCGCTTCAACCGCTGGGGCTCGCCGCGACCGCGGCGGGTGCCGCGCTTGGCGCACAAGACCATGCGACCCGAGGTGCAGAACTCGCAGGTGCCACAGAACACCGAAAGGCAGGTGACGACGTGGTCTCCTGGCTTGACGTAGGTGACGTCAGACCCGACTTCCAGGACGACACCGGCGGCCTCGTGGCCGACCACGGTGGGCATCCGGGTGCGGTACTTGCCTTGCATGTAATGCAGATCGCTGTGGCAGACGCCTGCCGCTCCGGTCTGGACCAGGACTTCACGGGGACCAACGGCGTCGTGCTCGACGTCGTCGACGACCACGAGATCGCCCGGGGCCGATTCGAGTACCGCAGCCTTCACAATTTCTCCTTGGGAG
>MTKZ01054818.1_pt2 | contig 10804 bp, 4 predicted proteins | sample 1042781 | NCBI WGS metagenome assembly MTKZ01 (sample SAMN06212207, study PRJNA360539) | anaerobic digester metagenome | biome: Wastewater treatment plant; material: sludge; isolation source: anaerobic digester fed with sludge from wastewater treatment plant | place: Denmark: WWTP Viborg ...
CGGCCTCGGTCGGCTCGACCGGCCCATAGCCGAGCCGGTCGATCTGTTCGGCAACCTCCCGCAACCCCAGCCCCGGCGCGCGTCTGGCCACTTCGGAGCGGGTCTGCCGGACCGACACCGGCGTGCCGGAATCGCGCAAGGTGTCGATGACCTCGTCCCAGCCGGCCACGACCCGTTGACTCGGAGGACCTGTCCTGCGCCGAGTCGCACGCCGCGCTGCCTTGGCACCGACGAGCAGCGCGGTCCAGGCCAGCACGGCTGCCAGGGGCGTGGCCGCCACCTTGACCGCGACGATCACCCACGGCGGCCACACCCAGCGCTGCGCTTCGACCTCCTCGCGGGTGCGCCCCGAGCTCGAGTCGTCCAGCGCGAAGCCCTCAAGGCTGCTCGGCGGTCGCAACGCGTTGGGCGGCGGCACGACCGCGGCCTCCGCGTTGTTGTCTGCCGTTGGCTGTTTGGGCGTCGGTCGTTTGTCCCGCGGCGGGATGAAGTCATCGGGCGCGATGGTCCACCAGACTCCGGCGTCGACCTCGACCTCGACCCAGGCGCGGACGTCCCGGCCGCGGACCACCCCATCGACCCCGGGGATGGCGCCCAGCACGACGCGGGAGGGCAGGCCGGAGTATGCCGCGCACACCGCGAGCGCGGCGGCATACTGCTCGTCGTTGCCGGCCGGGGTCTGCTCGGCGAGGAACTGGGACAGTCGACCGACGCTGTGCCCAGGCACGAATGACGCCTCTTCGCCGGCTCCGTCGGTGTAGGCACCGGTCGCCTTAAGGCGGGCGGCCACTGCCCTGACCTGTTCGATCGGGCTGGATCCGGCGGGGGCGGCGAGCGCCAGATAGGCCGCGGCCAAGCCGACGCTTTCGGGTCCGGCCGTCGGGGCGCCGATCGCGCCGGGCCGGGTCGGGACGACCACCGTGGGCAGGACCGCATCGACCTGGTAGGAATCCCCGGCGGCCAGTCCATCGATGACCAGCGCCGCCCCCGTCGTCGGGTTGTAGCGCAGGTCCTCGTCGCGGGCAGCCGCCGTCGGGCCGTCGAAGTCAACCCGCGTCACCTGCCCGACATCCGGGAGCCAGACCCGTAGGTCGGGGACGGCGGCATACGCGCTGCCCACCGTGAAGCGGGCGGTGACTGCCTGTCCGGGACGGGTGACGGGGATCCGCGCCCCAACCCGCAGGAACCCAGACCCATGGGGTATGCCGTCCGCGCGCACCCCGGAGCCCGCCGCCCAGACCGACCCTGCGTAGCGGTCGACGGTTGCCATCCGGACCGGCGTGCCCGTTGGCAGTCCGGTCACGGTGAAGAGCACGGTGTCGGCCAGGTCGGCACTGACGGGTCGGAACCGCCGGAACATGGCCAGCGGACTGGGGTGCTCGCTCAGGTCGACGGGGGCGACGACCCGCTCGCGGAGCACGGTCCGGGCAGTCGGTGGGCTGGCGACGACGGGCCCGGTCACGGCGAGAACGGTTGCCGTGGCTGCGAGAAGCCCCATACCGGTGAGGGCGCGGCGTCGCCCGCCGCCGGGACTGGAGACGAGGGTGCGCCGACGCCGCTCCGAGCCCCAGACGACGGCGAGCGCGAGCAGAGCGACGGCCCGGACGACGATTCCGAGCGGGCTGGCGACCCCGAGGAGCATGGCAGCGACCGCGACCACGACCGGCACCACTACGGGGAGGAACGGCCGCCAGGATCGTCGGGCCACGAGGTAGCCCGCGCCCCCGCCGAGCAGGCAGAGGAAGAACGGCACCGCGCTGAGCCGGCCCGAACCGTCCAACGGGGGCAACGTCGTGAGCAGGTCCTTCCACCCGTGCAACAGCAGCCGCCACAGGGCCTGGCTGGAGCCGATGCCGGGCCACGGTCCCGAGGGCGCAGCACGCAGCGTGGCCGGAGGTCCGACGACAAGCGCGGCGAAGACCAGGGGCGCCGGCAACACCCACCAGGGCCAGCGCACGCGCTGGGTGACGACGGCGGCGGCGAGGCCAGCACCGACCCCGGCGACACACGCGATGAGGTAGTCCCACCCGTCGAAGGTGTCGGCGAACGCAGACATGCCGACGAGGATGAGCGCCGCGAGCGCGACTGCGTCGATGACTGCCGGGCGGCGCCAGGTCATGGTCATGCCAACCCCGCAACGGCGACGAGCCGGGGAAGGTCGGCAAGCTCAGCCATCGACAGGACCGTCATGCCGTGCAACGCGGCGGACGAGGTGGGGTGCCCGGGGTTGACCCGCAGGACCACAACTCGCACGTGCGGCCCGAACTGCGCTGTCGCCCGGCGAAGTCCGGAGAACGGATGCTCCGCACCGGTGACGACCAGGACGATGCTCGTGGCCGGAGCGAGGGTGACGAGCCGGGCGGTGAGATCCGGCAGGCTGGCCGTCGACGGCTCCACGCGGGAGAACCCGTCGAGGGTGCGGGCCACGCCCACCCGGTCCATCGCGTGATCGGCGGCGACGACGGTGACGTCCATCTCGTCCCGCAGCGCCCGAACGGCGACCGACGCCGCCGCGACGACGCCCGTCTCGAAGGCTTCCGCATCGGCATACGTCTGCGGGCGTCCGTCGAAGATCACCCCGAGGTGCGAACGGCGGGTGTCGGTGTAGCCCTTCATGAGGAAGGTCGTCGACCCTCGTGCCGCGCTCGCCCGAGCCGAGGACCTCCAGTGGATATGCCGCCGCTCATCACCGGGCACGTACGGCCGCAAGGTGTGGAAGTCCAGGTCCGAGGCCGACGGGTCGGAGGTCGGACGGCCCTCAAGATCGCGCACCAAGCCGGCATCCAGAGACGGCAGCCCGACCACCTCCGGGTGGACGAACAACTCGACCGCCTCGGCCCAGCTCACCTCGCGGCGAGCCAGCCCGAACGGGTCGCCTCGCACGGTCGTGACCGGCCCGACCGTGATCACTCCACGCCGCACCGTCGCCACGTCGAAGTCGAACCCGCGCGACTGTCCGGGCGCCAGAGCGGGGACCGTGAACGTGGCCACCGTGCGACCGACGGGCAGTTCCAACGTCGCGGACCGCACTCGACGGGGGCCGTCATTGGCGGCGACGAGTATGCCGTCCGACGACTGTCCCGGGCGCACGCGGACCGGCGTGAGGTCGACCTGCAGGCGCAGCGCCATCCCACCCATGGTGAGCAGGGCACTGAACCCGACGAGCACGGCCAGCCCCGCGCCGGCCACCCGCAGCTCTCCCCACCCGAAGGCCGACCCGATGACCCACAAGATGAGGGCAGCCGCGAGGAAGCCCCACCCGAGCCTGGTGATCATCGCCAGGCGGGTGCGGACCAGCTCGATCAGCCGCAGGACGCTCACCCTTGGTCGGACCTCCGGCCCGCCGGGAGGGGGACCGCGGCGAAGATCTCGTCGATGACCTCACGGTTGCTCACCTCGTCGAACTGGGCGTCCGCGTCGAGCAACAACCGGTGTTCCATGATCGGGACCGCAAGCGCCTTGAGATCATCCGGGACGACGTAGTTGCGGCCTTGAGCCGCGGCCCACGCCTTGGCGCAGTGGGTGTAGGCGAGCAATCCGCGGACCGAGAGACCGAGACGAACATGCCGATGCCCACGGGTCGCCTCCGCGACCGAGTGGAGATAGCCGAGGAGCTCGTCGCTGACGAACACCCGGCGGGCGACGCCACGCAACTGGCCCACGACGTCGGACGTCACGACATGGCCGACGCTCCGGGCCCGGTCGCGTTCGGCGGTGCCGCCCAGCAGGGCGACCGTCGAGGCCTGGTCGGGATAGCCGATCGCTGTCTTCATGAGGAATCGGTCTAGCTGTGCCTCCGGCAACCGATAGGTGCCGGCCTGCTCGATGGGGTTTTGGGTGGCGATGACCATGAACGGATCCGGGACCTCGTGGGTGATCCCGTCGATGGTCACCTGCCCTTCCTCCATGACCTCCAGAAGCGCGGACTGGGTCTTGGGCGAGGCCCGGTTGATCTCGTCCGCGAGGACGACGTTGGCAAACACCGGGCCGGCGTGGAACTCGAACTGTTGCTTGATCGGGTCGTAGATCGAGGTCCCGGTGACATCGGAGGGCAACAGGTCGGGGGTGAACTGCACCCGGTTGTGCGTGCACTGGACGCTGTTGGCCAGCGCTCGCGCCAGGCTGGTCTTGCCGGTGCCCGGGACATCTTCAAGCAGCAGGTGGCCCCCGGCGGCAAGCGCGGTCACCGCGAGACTGACCACGTGCTTCTTGCCCAGCACGGCGACGCTGACGTTGTCGACGAGTCGCTCGAACGTCTCGGCATACCAACCGATCTGGTCGGCGTGGGCCAAGGGGATGGTCATCGTGCTCCTCGTCGGAGGTCGGGGCCGGGCTGGCTGTCGGGGCCGGGCTGGCTGGCGAGTCGGGGCTGGCTTGCGGGTCGGGGCTGGGTCATGGCGCGGTCCATGTCGTGGTGACGGGGGCCGACGGCGCCGACGAGTCGTCGCAGGTCACGTCGTATGCCGTGCCCGTGGTGGCGAGGAAGTCCGCCTCGGGCACGTCGACCGAGCCGCCACCGGTGGAGGAGGTCGTCAGGCTGAACGGGCCCCAGTCCTGGTTGCGCAGGCTGATCGTGCAGCCGACACGTTTGGTGAAGGCCATGTTGCGCACGGCGATGCTGACCTGCACATCAGTGCACGGCTGACCCGCGACACAGGTGCTGGCCGGCGTTCCCGTCAGGGTCACCGTGCCCTGACCGGTCGTTGTCGTCGCAGTGTCGGTGGTCGTGTCTGACGTGCCCTTGATCCGGCGCGTCGCCTCCACCCAGATGGCGACAGACTGGCCGAAGCCGACCTTCACCGAGTGCGTGACGGTGAAGGGGCCACCCGTGGTGTCCTCGGTGACATTCGCCATCGTGCGACCCCCGACGGAGACTTTGACGGTGACCGTGACCGGCAAACCCTGCGGATCGACGGTGACGGAGAACGCGGCATACGGACCCTCGGGGCGCGGGTTGACGATCCGGATCTGGCCAACGGGCCCATAGACGATGTCGGAGGTGACCACCGCCTCGCTGGGGATCGGTGAGCTGTTGCGCGCGGTGAGGGTGATCTGCGCCGGTGAGCCGTTCTCGGGCACGGAGACGAGCTGATCGAACCGGGTCGGTTGTTCCGGCGCCGTCCAGGTGCCACACTCCGTCCCCCCGACCATGCACGTGATGGTGACCTGCTTGTCGTGAGCGGCCGGCGAGGTGAACGAGAGGGACACCTGTCGGCTCACCCCGGTCGCCTGAGCATCCAGTCCGCTGAATGAGCCGGGACGTCCCACGGCGATCAACGGCGTGCTCGGGCTCGGCGGCGAGGAGAACACGTCATTGCGCGCGACCACCGTGAACGTGTAGGTCGACCCGTCGTTGACGACGTCCGGCGCCTCACAGCTGGTCGTCGTCGTCGTGCAGATGTCCTTGGCGCCGTCTGGGCCGGTGCGCGTGACGACATAGGTCGTGTCCCCAGGACCGTTGGGCACCACGGACGACCAGGAGACGTTCACGGTCTGGCGGGCTCCGTCGAGGATTTCCACCGGGGTGAGCGTGGGTGCCTCCGGCCGTGGCGGGAGGCCGGCCGACTGGCCGGTCACCGTCGCCGCCGGCCCCCAGCCAGCATCGTTCATCGCCTTGACCTGGAAGGTCGTCACCACCGAGTTGTCCAGCCCATTCGCCGTGACCGACGTGCCGGTGCTCTCCATCGAGTCGCCGGGCCAGCTGACGAGATATTTGGTGGCTGGCGAACCATCGACCTTGGGCGGTTCCCACGACACGACGAGCGAGTGGTCCTGTGGATCAGAGGTGCGCAGGGAGGTGGGCGCGGGCGGCACCTGGTCGGGTCGCACCGGAGCCGACGGCTGGCTCGGCGGCCCATCCCCCACCGGGTTGTGGGCCGCGACGGTGAACACGTATGCCGTGGTGTTGAGCAACCCGGTCACGCGGCAGGGGGTGGCGGTGCACCGCTGGGTCCCGCCGCTCCAGGTGAGGGTGTAGTAGTCGATCGGAAGGCCGTTGTTCGCCGGAACCGCCCAGGTGAGGGTCGCCTCGTGGCTGGCCGTTCCACCGACGCTCACTGGAGCCCCCGGGGCGTCCGGAAGTCCCAGCACGTCTACGGTCACGGTGCCGACGCCGTGCCGATCTCGGCGCGAGGTTTCGGCGATGTCAGTGACCGTCACCGTCAGCACGATGCGACCCTTGGCCTGCAGATCGGGAGTGACGGTCAGGGTGGTCTTGCCGTTGGTCTCCACCCGGGCCTCGGCCCCCGATCGGGCCACGGACACGATCGCGCGATCGGGCGCCCCGAGTTGGGAGTTGATGTAGCCGGCGATGTTGACCGTGGCCGAGGTCCCGGCCCGCACGCCGACGATCGACACGGGCGACATCGTCGGTGGGGCCGACGGCAACACATGCACCGTCATCACGGCCGGGACCGCCTTGGTCCCTGGGACGGTCACCTGCAACTGGGCTCGACTGTCCGGGATGGCTTCGCCTCCGGCGGTGACCACGAGTCGGCGCGGATCGCCGTTGCTCACCGTCAGCCCCAGGTCCTGGTTGGGGAATCGCCCAACGAACTGGAGCGCGTCATAGGTGGCCGCCCTCGCGGTCCACACATGGCACAGCTCGGGGATCGAGATCGGTCGGCTCTGCCCACCCTGCACGACGGTGATCTCGGTCGGCGGGCAGCGCAGGACGGGGGTTTCCGGGCCGACCTGGACCGGCACCGTGATGAGTGCCCGCTTGCCGGCCGGGTCGGTGGTGCTCGTCCCATCGGTCACCTCGAAGCTCACCGACGCCGGCCCGACATAGCCCTTGAGGGCGATGACCTTGATCTGGTCCTTGCTGACCGCCTCGATCGCCACCATCCCGGCGGGTGAGGCGAAAAGCCGGTCCGATCGGGTGAGGATCACCGGCTTGCCGGCGGGGTCGATGACGACATCGGCCAAGGTCACCCCGACGCTGGAGTCCTGATCGACGTTGACTTGCGCGAACGGCTTGACATGCGGTCCGCCCGACCCGACCGCCGGGACATAGATGACGCCCAGGGCCGCAGCACCGTCGGCGTCCGTCACCTCGAACGGGACGATCTGCGGCACGCCAGCGACCGGGACAGTCACCTTCCCGCCGTCCACCTTCGCTCCCGCGACGGTGAACACGTTGCTCACCGTCAGTGGGCGGTCGCCGCCGTCCGGGTCGTATGCCGTCGCGAGCACGTCGACCGTGACCGTCGTCGCCGTTCCTTCGGGGCTGGCGAACGCCCCCCGGGCCACCGGGGGGATGTTGAACCCGGGCAAGGCCCGGACGGTGACCGTCGCGGAGGAGGGTTCCCCGGAAGCGCCGCGCACGGCATACCGGACGCTCAACGGGGCCAGCCCCTGAGGGGCGGTGACGCGCATCGTCCCGGCCTCGGCATCGACGCTGGCCTGGCCGCCCAGCTCGGGGTTGAGCGGTTCTAGCGGCGCGAGCCGAGCCACGTCGCCCACGGCGACGATGTCGTTGCGCAACGGTTCGACGATGACGGACGCGCCGGGGGCAGCGGTGAGGATGTCGTCCACGGCGACGACCGGTTGCGGTTGTCCGGGGGGCAGCACCGCGATCCGGATGAGCCCCGTCGCCACCCGCTCATAGCGGTCGGTGACCACGTAGGTGAACTCGTCGGTCTCGGCGGAGGTCGGGTAGGCCTGGTAAGTGATCGACGACGGCGACATTGCCATGACCCGACCATGGGCCGGCACCGAGCCGAGCCCGACCAACGTCACCGAGTCGCCGTCGGGGTCGGCGCCCGAGGACGGGATCTGGATCGTCATCGTGTCGCCCGCAACGACGCGCCCCTCCAACACCGGCGGCGTGGGTGCCTGGTCGGGACGATCCGGGGTGGGGGGAGGCACCACGGTGACGTATGCCGTGCCCGTCGCCCGGTTGCCGTCGGGATCCTCGGCGACATAGGTGACGGCGACCGTCATCGCCGTGGTGATGGCGGGTGCCTGATAGCGCAGGAGCGTGGCGCTGACGTAGGCGTTGCCGGTCGCCACGCCAGCAGTCCCGGTCGTCACCGGCAGGGTCCCCGCCCGCGCCTGCCCATCGACCCGGGTGACGAGGGTGAGCGGTTGGTTGGTCGGGTCGGCGTCGTTGTCCAGGACGGGGACGACGACGCTGTCCCCGGCCCGGACCGTGGCGAAGTCATCGACCGCCGTGGGATTCCCATCGACGGGCGGAGGCATCTGCAGGACCGAGACATCTCCGGTGACGCTGGCGCTCACGCCGTTGGTGAGGGTGTAGCGGATCCGTTGTGGATTCGGCGACAGGGTCGGCGCGGTGGATCGGATGCGCAGCCAGCGTCCGCGCACGACGGCCACCTCAAGGGAGGCCCCGTCCACGGGCTCGGCGGCCTGGACGGCCAAGAGTCGTCCGGTGGGGTCGACGTCGTTGGCAAGGACGTCGATGAGCGCTGGCGTCTGGCCATAGACGACGGCTTGGTCGAGCATGGCGGTGGGTGCCGTGTCTCGGGGCCGCGGTTGGGAGATGTCGACCCGGATCGTCCCGCGGGCATAGGGCGCCATCCCGTATGCCGCCGTGTAGGTGAGCAGGTAGGTCCCCGGAGCGCCCGCGGTCAGGGTGACGTCGCCGGTCTTGACGTCGGTCGTCACTGTGGTGCCCTCCGGCGCCACGACTTCGCCGGCCAACTCCAGCCGGGCCGACGGGGTTGTCGGGTCGGTCCCCGGCAGGTCGTTGTCCAACGGCCGGATGGTGACCGCCTTGTCGACCTCGCCGCGGGACACGTCCGGCTCAGTGGTTGCCGCCGAGGTTGCGCTTGAACCTTTGGCGAGCACGTCGACGGGGATCTCCGCGCTGGCGGGNNGTTGTCGCCGTCGGTCACGGTGTAGCCGATCTTGTGCGGCCCAGGTTCGACAGGGGCCGCGAAGTGAATGCGCCCATCCGAGCTGACGGGCACGACCACGGTCCCATCCAGGGCCGACGCCAGGACGACCGGGTCGGAGTCGGGGTCACGCCAGTCTCCGATGACCGGAAGGGCCAACCGCCCTTGGCTGGCGACGGGGAAGACCCGCGCGGTGAAGCGATCTCGAAGTTGAGGGGGCGCATTGTCGGTGGGTTGGCGGATGGCGACGGTGACCGGGGCCGTGGACTGGTGACTCTTGCCGTCGTCGATCGTGTAGGTGAACGACACCGGCCCCGAGCCAGGCGCCAGGGTGATCTGCACGCTCTGGCCGTCGGGCGCGATGGACAGCGTGGCCGAGGACGGCCGGGGGTCGCTGACGTCCCGGATCGACAGGACACTCCCGCTGGGGTTGGCGTCGTTGTCCAGCAGGTGCAGTTGGCTGGTCCGCCCGGGTCGCGCCGCTAACTCGTCCGCAACCGCCGTCGGCTCCTTGTCGGCCTCGACGATGGAGGGTCCTTCCGGCTTCTTCTCGGGGGTTGCCGTGACCGGCGGTGGGGCGACACTCTCCCAGTTGTCCAGCCGTTTGCCGGACGGCAACTCCCAGACGGCTCCGCTGAGCCCCTCGTTGACGACGACGGTGCGTCGGTTTTGGCGCAACTGCGGGGCCATGATCGAGGTGGCGCCTTCGAGGGCGAGCACCTCGGGGGGCGCGTCGCCGCACACGCGGACGACGGCCCCGGGACTGCCGGCCCACGCGGCATACCGGCACCCGTCGAAGACCACGGGCGCGGCCGGTGAACCCGTCCCTCGGTCATAGAGCGTGATGAGCTTCCCCGAGGCGAGGTCGAGCGAGAGCAGCTCTGTGGAGGTGGCCAGCAACACCTCAGCTGCGGCCGGACCGTTTTGTTGGATGACGGCTCCGCGGACCGCGCCGGACAGTGCGGTCGGCGTCTGACCCGGGAGGACAACTGACGCTCCAATGACGTCGACGATGACCAGACGGTCGCCCACGAGCGCGACCTGCACGTCCTGCAGGGCGGCACCGAGCTCGGCCGTCGTCACGGCAAACCGGCCGGGCGCGCTGTCGGGCCGCAACGTCGCCACCTGTCCGGAGCTGCCGACCAGATGGACCACCCCGTCCGCGCCCACGGTGGCTGCCGCGCCGCGAGCCTCGACGCCCAGGCCGGGAGCGATCCCGACCGAAGCCGTTGGTTTGTCCTCGGGGCGGAGCCCGTCGACCGAGGCAACCGCATCGGCAGGAGCCCAGGTCGCTCGCAACGCCCCCGTGGCCGGATCGAGACTGGCCACGGTGCCGTTGCCGACGGACAGGGCGGCTCCCGGCGGGGATGGAATCGCTCGGTCCTTGAGCAGTTGTCCGCTGCGGACGTCGATGGGCGCCAGGCGACCGGCAACCCGGTCGCGGGCAACAACCGTGGCGCCGGCCTGGAGCACGTCGAGTTGGTGGTTTTGGGTCTTGTCGACGGGGGCGAGGGCCGTGTCCAGCGCGCGGGCCGGGCCGTTGAGCCGCCCGAATAGCCCGACGCGGTCGTTGGTCACCCAGACGGCGCCGTCATTGGGCTCGACGCGTTGGGTGGGATAGCCCGGGCTGCGTGTTGCGACGACCCCGATCGCCCCAGCGGCGAGGGCGACCACGCCCAGGGCGGCGGTGCTGCGCCGACGCGCCGCCCGGGCGGCGACGCCACGTCGGCTCCCGGGTCGCCCGGCCTTCGCGGCGGGGAGCGCCGCCAACAGGGTATGCCGTGTCGCTTCGGCGAGGTCGCCCAGTTTCCCGAGCATGCCGAGTGCTGCCACAGTCGTGTCACCCCCTGGTGTCGCCGCGTCCGCGGGCAAGCCGCGAGCTGCCGCTATTGTCCGGTAAACCCGGCCCGCCTCGCCAATCGACGCCCGTCAGCGGAAGGTCGGCG
>MTKZ01127553.1_pt1 | contig 10802 bp, 2 predicted proteins | sample 1042781 | NCBI WGS metagenome assembly MTKZ01 (sample SAMN06212207, study PRJNA360539) | anaerobic digester metagenome | biome: Wastewater treatment plant; material: sludge; isolation source: anaerobic digester fed with sludge from wastewater treatment plant | place: Denmark: WWTP Viborg ...
ATTCCGCCTGCAGCCTCAAGCGTGCGGGCATCGCGATCGCAGGCGATTGGGAAGCCGCCGCCAACCTTCTGGAATTCATCCCCGCGTCTCCGTTGGCGGACGGCGCGTACAACGTCTCGGCGACTTTGGTGGATCATATGGGGAACACCGGGACGTTCAGTTCGGTGTTCACCGTGGACACCGTGGCGCCGACGGTGCCAGTCGTCCATCCGGTCACCACGCCGACCACCATCAACCAGCAAACCATTGCGGGTACCCGTGAGCCGAATGCGGCAGTGTATTGCAACGGCAGCCAGGTGGTGGCGCTGTCCGGTTCGACGGCTTGGTCCTGGCTGGCGAATTTCCAGAGCGGCGACAACAACTATTCCTTCTCCGCCCGGGACGCGGCGGGGAATGAAAGCGGCGCGACCAACGTGACGATCTTCTACAACGACGTGGCGCCCGGACCCGTGGCGGTGACCGCCCAGGTATACGGGGTGGGCACGCAGATCACGCTGGGCTGGTCGGGCTATGATGAACTGGCCAATGGCGGTGACATCGCCACCTACCATGTCTACCAAGGCGACTCGAGCTTCAGCCATGTTTCCCAAGCCACGCAGATCGGGACCCGTACGGCGGGCCAGAAGAACTTTGTCGTCACCGGCCTGGTGCGCAACCAGGCAAAATACTTCGCCGTGGTCGCCCGGGACACGGGCGGGCTGTGCAATTCCAACGTGACCTGCATCGCCGCCGCACCGATCGACAACGTGCCGCCGGCCAATCCGGCGAACCTGCGCTTCGAATGCGGTTGGTCCAACCTGACCGCGCGCTGGAGCGCCGTGGGCGACGCCGATCTCGCCGGGTACCGGTTCATTTTCACCAACGAATCCCCGGGCGAGGCGCTGGCCACGAGCGTGCTGGAAGTCTTCCAGACCAACCTTGTCCGGGCTTCGGCCTACGCGGTGCGGGTCAAGGCGTTTGACAACGACGGCAATGAAAGCACGGGCACGGCCGGAACGGGCCATACCCTGTTGGAGAACCCGACGAACATCCTGGCGGCGCCCTACAGCGGTCTGGTGGATCTGCAATGGAGCGCCTCGAGTCCGACCCAGTTCGTGAAGCGGTACGATGTCTATGTCAGCACGAACCCCTTCAGCGACACGGTGGGCCTGACGGCCCGGGTGAGCAGCACCACCCGGAGCGCTTCGGTGACCGCGTTGGAAGACAACCGGGCGTATTATTTCGGCGTGGCGGCGGTGAACCTGTCGGACGGCGCGGACACCAACGTGGTGACGGCGGAGGCAACCCCGCGGCCGGACACCCAAGGGCCGGCGCTTTCGAATCTGCGGTTTGAAACCAATGCCGTCGACGACGGGCTGGTGATCCGGCGGCCGGGCACCTTCCGCCTCAACGCCTGGGATCGCGGAGGGATGAGCCGGGTGGAATTCCGGATGGATGGCGTCCTGCTGGGCACCGACGCCAATGGCTCGACCAACTATTCGATGTTCTGGAACGTGGCGCTGACGACGAACGACTGGCCGCACGAATTGGAAATCCGGGCCTACGACACCCGCGCCAACGAGACCCTCCTCCAGACGAATGTGGAGGTTGAGCTGGCGGTGCCGTTGGAGCCGGCGATCACGCAGCCGGCGAATGGCGGCTTGGTGAACAAGCCGCAGAACTGGGTGGCGGGCACGGGAGCGCTCTATTCCAGTTCGGCCGTGATCTACGTCAACGGGGTGGCCGCGACCGGCACCCCGCTGGCCGTTTCCGGCGCCGGGGCCTTCGGTGGCTGGATTCAATTGCCGGAGGGAACCAACAGCCTGCGGGCGGCGGCGGTCAACCGGGCGGGCGAGGGTGCGCAGTCGGCGCCGGTCAGCGTGGTGGTGGATCTGACGATCCCGTCCGCCCCGATCCAGTTGACGGCCACCGCCAAGGCCGGGGGAGTGGTGCAATTGTCTTGGGTGCCGGTGCTGGGGGCCAAGGGCTATTGGATCTACCGCTCCACCGCGCCCTTCACGGAGACCTCGACGGTCGCCCGCCTGAACGCCAGCCTGTGGTCCGGGACGTATTGCCAAGATGTGACCCCGGCGGACGGGACCTACTATTACCGCGTCGCCACCGTCAACCAAGCGGACACGGAAAGCCCGCTTTCACCTCAGGCCCAGGTCGCGACCGACCGGACGGCACCTTATGTCGTTTCGGTCGGCTATTCCACCACCGGGGTGTATTCGCCAACGGGCCCGCGGTATGGCCGCGGCAAAGTAACCGTGAGCGTTCTCTTGAACGAGGTGCTGCAGGCCGCGCCGTTCTTCAGCCTGAATCCGGCGGGCGGCACACCCATCGCTCTGGCCCTGAAGAGGAACGCGACGAATTCGCTGCTGTACGCCGGTTCGTTCGACGTGGGCGACCACACGCCGTGCGGAACGGCCTATGCGGTCTTCTCCGGTTGGGATCTCGCCGGAAACCGGGGCGTGGACATCCAAGGCGGTGGAACGGTCATCCTGGATTCCTGCGGACCGGCGATGACCGGACTGCAGGTGGTGCCAGCGGAACCGATCCAGAACGATGCCGAAGTTCCGGCCACGGTGACGGTGGTGGCGGCATTCGATGCCGGCGACCTGCCCGTCGGAGGACCCGGCCTGCAATGGCGGCTGTCCCAAACACAGGCCGAGTGGATGGAGATGGCCTTGTCGCCGCTGAGTGGCAGCACATGGGGCGGGAGCCTGATGTTGCCGGCCGCGGCGGGGGAGACCGGCGAGAGCCTGGAATTTGCCTACCAAGGCGTGGACGATCTGGGCAACACGGGAACGGTCATCGCCGCGCAAAGCAGCTTCCAGATCTACCAATGTGGACTGCCGCCGCTGGAAACGCCGTGGGGGCTGAGCGGCGTGGCGCTGCCAGGCGGACAGGTCAAACTGACCTGGCAAGGGGTGGACGAAGCGTCGGGCTATGTCGTGTTGCGGGGCCCCGCAAGCGACGACCTGTCAGTCTGGGCGACGAACGCCGGCGTGGTGGAATATCAAGAAACCGTTGGTAATGCGACGAACTGGTATGCCGTGGCCAGCCTCCGGTCGGCGAACGGACAGGTGTCGACCAGCGCGTGGAGCAGCGCGGTGCGGGTCGTGGCGGACGACCAGGCACCGGCCGCGCCAACGGGGATGCAACTGGCCTTGGCCGGGAACGGGATGTATCTGACCTGGACACCGCCGGCGGAGACCAATGTCCGCTACAACGTCTATCGTGACGCGACATGCCTCGAATCGCTGGCGGGCAAGACGCCGGTGGTGACGAATGCGCCCATCGCGGTCGCCCTGGACCGCAATCCGCTGAAGGGCACCGCATATTACGTGGTGTCGGCGGTGGATTCGACGGGGAACGAGTCCGGGCCTTCGGCCTGCGCGTACACGAACCTGTCCCTGCTGCCGGTGAACAGCCTGAAGGTTCGTTTGGTCGGGGCCGGCTGGCCGCTCGTGACCTGGACGCACCCGGCCCGGAACGAGATCGATGGCTTCAACCTCTACTTGGACGGCGGCAGTCCCGTGTTGCTGGGCAGCTTCGGACCTTTGGCGGAAAATTACGAGGATCGCGGCTACAGCGGCTTCGGCGTTCGCCAGTACCGGATCGCGGCCAAGGACGCGAATGGCGGGAATGATGTGGAAAGCATCAGCCGGTCAGTTCTGCTGCCCGCGTTGCAAGCCACCTTGAGCCCGGCTTCCACGCTCAAGAAGGGCGTGATGAACCGGCTTGACTACCAAGTGGCCAACTTGGCCGGGCAGACGGTTGAAAATGTACAATTGAAGGTGCAGGCGGCCGGGCGGCTGCATCTCAGCGAGCCGTTCGCCGTGGCGGCGGGGGGCACGGCGGACGTCTCCGTGGTGGTGGGGGGCTACACCAACCTGGCGGCGGTGGAGGTGATGACCAACGCGCTGATGGCGCAGACGCTGGAAGGGGAGGTGGAAATCGTCTCCACGGCCTCTTTGGCGACCGGCGAAGACAAGCTGGTGGCCGAAATCGCCAACGACGAGCTACTGCGGGGCGTTCCGGGCAAGGTGCGGTTCACGCTGCACAACACCTCGCCGGAGGGGATCGAGATCGTCACCGCCGTGAACGCCGGGGATTCGCCGGAGGTGCGGGTGAAACTGGAGACGGTGGAAGGCATGGTGTTGGCAGCCAGTCCGCTTCGCCAGAGCGTGGGCGCGCAGGTGGTCACCATCGCCGGCGGGGCCAGCGTGGCCCGGATCCCGGCGGGGGAGAGCTTTGCCTCCGGCGACATTTTGTTGACGGTTCCGACCAACGCCCCGCAGAGCGTGCGGCTGAAACTGGAGATCGACAAGATCCACTACCACCATGGCGACACCGACCACGTGGAGATGGGCGGATTGACGACGACGCGGGCGGTGGAGTTGTTCGAGACCATCTACTGGGCCGCCGTCACCAACGTGACGCCGGCCTTCTCGCTGATCACGACCAACATCCTGATCCAAGGCCAAACCGTCAACCGCGCCACGGGCAACGCGCAGATGAACGTGCCGGCCAAACTGACGGTTTCGCTGGAGGGATTCGAACGGACCTACACGGTGACATCGGACACGGCCGGCGCCTGGGCGCAGTGGTTCGAACCGCTGCCGAACGAATCAGGCCTTTACAAGACCTGGGCGGTGCATCCGAGCATCGTGGCCAAGCCGGAACAGGCGCAGTTCGTCATCAGCAGCGTGTGGGTCACTCCCGCCGGCATCAACCTGACCACGCGCAGGAATGTTCCGCAAGTCCTGCCGTCCTACGTGACCGTCAGCAAGGGGATGGCCCTGACCAACCTGCATCTCGTCTATCTGCAGGAAGACCAACCGGGCGGGGTCTTCGCCCCGCATGTGACGGTGACGGTCACCCAGAACGTCGCGGTGGCGGCGGGCGGGCAGAAGACCGCCTTGAATTTCACCGTCCTGGCCGGCAGCGAAGCCACCAACACGGCCACGCTGGTCCTGCGGATGGTCAGCGATGGCTGTCCGGTGGACGGGTGGGGCAAAATCACCGTGAATGCCACGATCGTCGAGGAACCGCCGCAGGTGCCGGCCCTGAACTGGAGTCCGGGCTATGNNCAACCAGGTCCATACCGGCCTGAAGCTTTGGAACAGCGGCAATACCAACCTGCTGGACGTGGAATTGGCGGTGAAGACCACGAACGGCGCGGCCGCGCCGGCCTGGGTCATCTTGAACACGAGCCCGAGCCTGGGCACCTTGGCACCCGGCCAGGAACGGCAGGTCAGCCTGACCTTTTCCCCGACGGGCGGGGTGGCGGAGGCGTTGCACGAGTTCCGGCTGCACATCGCCGCGGCGAACCATCCGGACCGCCAGGTCGCGCTGTATGCGCAAGTGGACAACAGCGGCCGTGGTTCGGCGCTCTTCAAGGTGACCGACATCTATACCGGCACCACCAACCAGCAGGGCGGACTCATCCAAGGGCTGCAGGGGGCGCGAATCTGGTTGCAGCGGGAATCCGGCACGGCCTATGAAACCAACCGGACGACGGATGTCCTGGGCGAGGCGATGATCGAAGGGCTGCCCGAAGGCTCGTACATCTACAAGGTCACGGCCGCCAATCACGAAGCCAGCAGCGGCCGCATCTGGGTGCGCCCCGGCGTGACCACGCCCACCGACGTGGCACTGAAGAATGTCCTGGTCACTGTCGAATGGTCCGTCCAGGAAATCACGCTCGAAGACCGGTATGAACTAGTGTTGACCACGGTGTATCAAACGGATGTGCCCGCCGCGGTCGTGATCATTGACCCTCTTAATGTGATTCTGCCGACCAATATGGCGGCGGGAGATGTATTCAACGGCGAGATCCGGTTGGTCAATCAGGGACTGATTCGGGCCGAACATGTTCGATTCCAAATGCCCGCAGACGATGCCAATTACAAATTTGAGATCATGCGCGATGTGCCACAAACCATCGAAGCCAAGCAGGCCGTTCGCATCCCATTTCGGGTACTGTGCCTTACAACGCCGGAAGCCGAAGACGAAGGGGGCGGGGCGACGTGTCCGAAATCCTACAAAGGCAAGGTCGGATATGATTTTTGCTGCATAAATGGAACCCGTTATACCAATTCCGTCGACACTTACTTTACGGTGCCAACGTCATGTCCGGCAAGCGCAACAGGCACGGCCCAATCGCCTGGCAGCGCGCCGGGGGCCGAAGTATGGAATGTCATCGGAGGAGATGGTGGAGGGGCCGTAAGTTCAGGGGGGGGCGACGTCATAACCGCGCCGACCAAGCCGTCCAGTGGTGCCATCACCCCGGTTGGGAAGCCATGCGTGAAGGACAACTGTGACGAAAACAAGGATCCTTGTTGTCGTTTTTTGGGTTCAGAGACCTCCAAGAGCATAGTGCGTATGACCGTTGGGGAATATGCGGATGAAAGACTGGATCTCTTGGCCATGGCCATTGGCGGCAGGGTTGGCATGGAGCGTAAATATGAGTCTGGAATATGGAAGTTTGTCGAGCCGCTCAGTGGATTCACCTATGCCGTCGTTGACCCGCCACCACCGGAGCAAGAAATCCCAAGTGAATCCTCTCCGGAGCAGACGCCACGCAGACCCCAGGCGCCATCACGCCTTATGGAACCGCCACCTGTGGTGCCCCGTTCGATAACGATCACCAATCAAGGAATACGAACGCAATACACGTATGATACCAGCGGGCTACTGACCGGGGTGTGGGATCATTTCACTAATCAGGTATTGTGGATTGAGTATGCCGACAGTCCGCATGGAACCCCGCGGGTGACCCGGGTGCTGGACCGTGCAGGGCGATCGGTGATCTACCAGTACGATAATCTGGGCCTGTTGATTCAAGTCGTGGATGTCATGGGATTCACGGAGCGGTACACATACGATCGCCTTTCAAGGATGACTTCAAAAACGCTTCCCGGGCAGACCGAATTCAGCCTGGAGTACAACACGTACGGTCAGATTACCCGCGCGGGCGACAAGCGTTTTGAATACCATTATGATCCGATGACGCTTCAATATTATGCTGCCGTCAAAACGGCGGATGGCAATATGCGGGAAACCTGGATGGACGAAGCCGGGAATCTATTGCAACAAAGCCTGAACGGAGTGATCGTTTACGATCATACCGAGGAAGACACGCCCGCGTATCCGGCACTCACGTATAACGAACAAGGCCTGATCACGCGCGTGGAATACGAGGACGGCACGTATGAAATGGCAGAATACAACGGCCCCAACTTCGCCATAACGCGCTTGGTGGACGAACGCGGGAATGTCACATTGTGGCAATATGACGAAGATGGCCGCGTGAGCGTGCAGACAACCCTGGCCGGCACCGATGGCGAGCGGCAAATCCAGCTGTCTTATGATGATCTCGGCCAGGTTGTTTCCAAAACCATCAAGGGAAAAGGCGAAGTCCCAGACATCATCTGGCATTTTACTTACGACCAGATGGGGAATGTCACTACGGAAACAGATCCGTGGGGCAATGTTGTCAGCAACCGGTATGATTTGGCGGGGAACTGTATTGGCATTGACCGGCCGGGCCGAGGCACATGGCAGTTCCTTTACGACCCGAAAGGCGCCCTGGTGTCCACAACGGATCCCTTGGGCCAAACAACCAGCAATAGATATGATATGATTGGCCGGCTGGTATGGACTCGCGATGTCATGGGCCGTGAATATGGACAGGGTTATACGGAGGAGGGAAAGCTGGCCGCCGTCACGAATGAATGGGGCCAAGTAATGCGCTACGAATACAATGAGGATGGCACCTGGGCCCAAACAATCGGCTTTGACGGGCAATTGACATATCCTGGTGATGGATATGCATCGGTTGACACCAACAGCGAGGTCGTTGTGGAGCGCGATGAAAACGGATTGATCACCGCGCTGATATGGACAAATGGAAGCATCCGCTATGCCTTCGACAGCAATTGGAACATGACCGAAAAGGTGGAGCAAGAAGGCGCAACGTCGCGGACCAATCGCTGGACATATAATGCTCACGGAGACCTGCTGCAATTTGAGGACGCGTTGGGCAGAAAATGGGGGTACGAATACAACAATGCCGGGGCCAAGACGAGGCTGGTTGATCCATTGTCGAATGCAATTGAAGTTGCCTACGCTCCGACACGCAAGCTGGGGGGATATGTTGATGCGCGCGGCAACGTGATCGAATACCAATATGATCTGATGAATCGGGAGGAAAAGGAAATCCGGGCCGATGGCAGCGTATGGATTCGGCGGCGCAATGAGCGGGGGGAATCCATTGAGACGGAGGATTCCAGCGGGCGAATCAAAGCCGTGACTTATGACCCAATGGGACGAGATGTCATCCTGACATGCAGGATTACGAATGGGACATTACCCGACATTGTGTTCAGCATCACCAGCGACGCGTATGGGCGAACGGTGGGCTATTCGGGCGGGGGGGCGACCGGAGCCATTGAGTATATCGACAGCAATCGGATCGTCCGCACGACGGTTGTNNATCGTATGCTTACGGCGCAGATAATCAATTGGCTCGAATGGAAATTCCGGACGAAGGCATTGTCGAGATGCGATCCGATGCGTTCAGCAACGAAATCGTTTATCCCGGCAATCTGCGGCAACACTGGTTGTTCAACGATTTCGGCAGGGCAACCGCCAACCGAGTATTGGATGCCGGCGGCAACACGGTATGGGAATCATCCTACTCATACTATCCAGACGGGCGGCTGGAGGAAACGAAATGCGGTGGCGGCATTCAAGCGTATCAATATGACGCATCAGGGCGGCTGACGGGAATGACGGACACGCGATATCCTTCAGCGGCGGAATCATATTCTTATGACGCTGCGGGCAATCGGTTGACGGCCGGCGACACAAATATTGAATGGGTGGTGGTTGCGGGGAACCGTCTGATGTCCTGGCCGGGCGGGAGCTACGTGTACGACTCGGCAGGCCGCGTTGTCCAAAGGATATTCAACGGCGACATTCAGAATTACACATATGATGCCGCTGGATTCATGAGCAAAGTGGAGGGCGGGGAAGGGACGCTGATCGCCCGCTACTTATATGACATCTACGGCCAGCGCGTGGCCAAGATCACGCCTGCGGCAACTAACTGGTACTTGTATGGCCCGGATGGAATCATAGGGGAATATGATTCTACGGGGCATCCCATTCGGGAATATATATGGCGGCCTGATTCGACATACATGGCCGGCATGGTGGCCATGCTTCAGGGCGGCGTCTGGAATTATGCCGTGCTGGGAATCCATGGCATGCCTATGATGCTGGCGCAGAGCAGTGGAGAGGTTACCTGGGAATGCATCCCTATGGGCTTTGGAGATGTCCTTGTCCGTGCGGGGGCAACGGCCACCAATCATCTCCGCCGTTCGGGACAATATTATGATGAAGAAACCGGCCTGTATTACAACACCATGCGGTATTACGATCCGGCCACCGGGCGATATTTGACGCCGGATCCACTGGGATATGTGGATGGCCTGAACTATTACATTCCATGCTGGAACGATCCCATCAACCATGTCGATCCATACGGATTGGCGGGATATTTCTTCGACGGGACCGGCAATTCCGCGAATCCCACCGCGAAAGGTGACGCCGTCTCCCATATTTATCTGTTGTACAAGGCCTATCGGGGCGCAAATAGCACGTATGTGCCGGGGATCGGTTCCGGCTATCACGCTGATGGGCGGCCATATAGCAAGGAATATGATGATCAGTCAGGGACCATGGTTTCGAGATCGACGCACGAAATGGCCACGGGCCTGACGATGGATGATCGGATCGACTATATGCTCAAGCAGGTGCGCGCAAATGTCATAAGGGGCGACCGATATGTGGATGTATTTGGATTCAGCCGCGGCGGGGCATCGGCATTGGAATTCCTGAATAGATTGCAGGATGAAATCAATGAACATCCCGAGTTCGCACCATGCATCAAAATCCGATTTGTCGGTTTATTCGATGTCGTGTCGTCTATGCGCAAGTCGGATCATGCGGGGCCGGACTTTTTAGGGTACAACGAGCCGGTCAGTGAATACACCGATCAGGATGGCGTGAAAAAGCCATGGCGGTTCCACTTGCCAGAGAATATGCAATATTACATGGGCGTGATGCCCGCTCATTTCATTATGATGGATGAATTGCGCAAGGATTTCATGTACACCGATCTTGGCGATGCCGCCACACAGGTCCAATACAAAGGGCGGCATGCCGAAGGTGGCGGGGGTTATCAAGAAAACGCGTTTGGCTGGCATACCTTGAACGATATGGCTGATCGCGCCATTGCCGCCAATGTCCCCATCGACAAAAGCGGATTCGGATCGTTATTGAAGGGGCCGTTTACTCCGCAAAATCCCGATTTGCGGCCCCGATACGACGCGGAACCCATCGACAACGGATACATCAAGTATGGTTTGGAGTATCAATTGATGGATGTGCCGCGGCCAATGCCGGCCAATTCTTCGCCGGCCAAGAGTGTCAGCTTGTATACCACCCCGCTTGGAGGCAAGGTGCAGCCCGAGCGGCTGCGGGAACGTCAGCGGATTATGCGTGAGCGAATGATGGAAATGCACCGCGTACCCATGGTTGATATGCGTGGCAACTACTATTAACGGATGCGAAAATATTAGCTGTGCAAAGGCCAATGCAACGTCCAAATATAATGACTGCGGCTCTTCAGGGGCACTACGGCCGCGACCGATATGGCGGCGCAACCGCAAGGAGCATCTTATTATGCGCCTATGAATGCTACCTGCGGGATCGATGGAGCGGGAAGGCTCGGCCCCAATCTGTTG
>MTKZ01015471.1_pt1 | contig 10798 bp, 10 predicted proteins | sample 1042781 | NCBI WGS metagenome assembly MTKZ01 (sample SAMN06212207, study PRJNA360539) | anaerobic digester metagenome | biome: Wastewater treatment plant; material: sludge; isolation source: anaerobic digester fed with sludge from wastewater treatment plant | place: Denmark: WWTP Viborg ...
AGAGAGCTAAGAAAGCTGAATCTCAAGCAGCTTGCTGAACTTGTTGAATGCACTCCATCATTGCTTTCTCAGATTGAAAGGGGTAAAGCCGACCCCTCCATATCCATGTTAAAAAAAATTGCCAGGGCATTGAATGTCAACATCGTCGATTTTTTTATGACAGACTTTACGCACGGAGACATTGTAACAAGGTCACAGGACCGTGTTGTGATGCAGCTAAAACGTTGGGATGCAAAAATTCATTCCCTCGTGAAAAGCGTGGTTAACAAGAAAATGCAACCCTTCTACACTGTTATCAAACCGGGTGGTGGCTCACATGGCATGTACTCTCATGATGGTGAGGAGTTCGGATTTGTTGTTAAAGGTGAGTTAGAGCTTATGTTAGATGACAAAATTTATAAGGTCCACACAAATGAAAGTTTTTATTTTTCATCGCAGATTCCCCATGATTGGGGAAATAAAGGCAAAGAAGATGTAATCGTAATCTGGGTAATAACACCGCCGACCTTCTGAATAAGGTCGCATGGTTCGAGATTCGGGGTTGTGGGTTCAACTCAGAGTAACACAATATTAAAAGGATGGAGGAAGATATGGCTATTCTGCCTGAGGTAAAAAAGCATTACGGACGGTTAAAGTTCTTTATAAATGGTGAATGGATTGAGTCCAAGTCAAATAATTGTTTCGAAAATACCAACCCGGCCACTGGAGATGTCATTGCAGAGGTTCCTGTAGCCACAGAGGCAGAAGTTGAGGCAGCCATAAATTCAGCATGGAACGCCTTCAAAAAATGGAGTAACATTCCCTTCAGAGACAGGGCAGATTATATAAACAGACTGAGAGCCAAATTTGATGAACACCATGAAGAATTGTCCCGTATCTTGTCCCAGGATCATGGAAGAGGTATAGATGATGCTCGTGGAACAATCGACAGATGCATCGAAAATATTGAATCTGCATCAGGAGCGATGTACAGCCTTTACAAAGGGGAACATGTGGAACAACTTGCTACAGGTATTGACTGTTATTTGATGTGGGAACCGGTCGGTGTTTTTCTGATCCTGACGCCGGGCAATATTCCAATGCATGCGTGGTCCTCTTTTGTCCCGTATGCTTTAGCTTGTGGTTGTCCAGTTATTGTTGCCCCCAGCTGGCAATGTCCTGTGGCATCAGAGGCAATGTTTAAGATAGCTGATGAAGTGGGCTTTCCGCCAGGGGTGTTGAACCTTCTTCACGTAGGAACGAATTTTGAACTTAATTCCAGGATAATATCTGACTCAAGAGTTGCCGGTGTTGGATTTATTGGTTCCACTGCTGTTGGGAGAGAGCTCTTTGAGCTTTGCGGTAGACTTGGGAAGAGGTCATCAATAAACGGAAACGGGAAGAATCATATTGTAGTTGCTCCTGATGGTAACCTTGATGCTGCAGCCAATTATCTCCTCAGAGGCTGCTTCGGCATGACCGGGCAACGGTGNNCTTTCCAATAAGAAAAAGGTCGAGAATTTCATTGAGAAGGGTCTCAATGAAGGCGCAAAATTGATTCTGGACGGTCGTGAGCTCAAAGTCAAGGGTTATGAAAATGGATATTTCCTTGGCCCTTCTATTTTTGAAGGTGTATCCCCATCTATGGAAATAGCGAAAGAAGAATCCTTTGGACCGGTTTCCAATCTCATCCGGGCCGATTCTCTTGAGCAGGTAATTGAATGGATCAATACTAATACGGAATTTGGTCACTCTGCATGTCTCATCACAGAGAGCGGGAAGAATGCCCGAAAGTTTATACGTGAATGCAATGTGGGAAATGTGGGAATCAATGCCGGAATACCACAGCCTTACGCATTCTTTCCTCTTGGGTCTAAGCGACAATCATTTTTTGGTGTAGCAAAGTCAAGGATGGATTCTGTAAGGATGTTTCTGGATCAAAAGACTGTGACTTTAAGATGGGTTTAAAAAAGAGTAGGGTTTAGGGGTAATTATATAGGTGACATCGTTTTTTAAGTTTGGATGCCATATCTAGGGGGTAGAATTGATGGTTGAGTTTAGGCAGACAGAGAGGTATTATTAAAGATTAGTTTTAATAAAATTTAAAAGGAGGAAAAAATGTGTGACGAATGCAAGGAGCTTTCAAGAAGGAATTTCTTAAAAGGAGCACTCATCGGTGGTGCAGCCCTTGGAATGGGTATGTTCAATGGCAAACTTCTCCATGCACAGGCAACCAATATAAAATTCAGTACATGGCATCCACCTGTGGGGAGAGAGGTAAAGACAGTATGGACCCCTATGCTTGAGGAATTGAAAAAGAGAAGTGCCGGCAAGATTGGTTATACAATGTATGCTGGTGCTGCACTGGGGAAAGGGCCGGAACACTTTGACATTGTTGCCAAGGGACTGTCAGATATGGGTTATTTCACGGCTACATGGACACCAGGGCGTTTTCCGCTTACAGACGTGCTTTCTCTGGCCGTATGGGTTGATGGTAAGGATATTGCTGCAGACATCGGAAATGCAGTCTATAACCGTGCCTTAAAGGATGAGTTTAAAAATGTCAAGATGCTGGAATTGAATGGCTGCATCCAATCCTTCATCTGGTCCAAGAAACCAATCTCTAAAATGGCAGATCTCAAAGGTTTGAAACTAAGATCACCTGGTGGACATCAGACAAACTATATAAAATCTCTCGGTGCAGAGCCGGTCTTCATACCATTAGGAGACGTTTACATGGCAATGGAGACGGGAACGGTGGACGGTATTGTGACATGTCCTCCTTTGATCCAGGGCTACAAACTCTATGAAGTTGCAAAACANNAAAACATGCAACGGTTCTAACCTTTGGTTGCGTATCTGAGGGCACAGTCATGAACATGAACTCATGGAACAAACTTCCAGCGGACCAGAAGAAGCTTGTAGAAGAGGTATGTACAAACCCATTCAGAGTGACTGGAGGTCTCAACCAGGCTGATTATAAAGTCATCATGAAGGAATTGGGTGATAAAGGCGTTAAGTTCATCGACCTCCCGAAAGCCGAGGCAGAGCAGTGGTACGCAAGGTTCCAGGATGTTACAAGGGCCTGGGTGAAAGATCTTGAAGCAAAGGGGCTTCCAGCGAAAAAGGTTGTGGCAATTATGAATGAAGAATGCGAGAAGAGAAAAGTCCATCTCGTTGCATGCCCGCCGGAATTTAAAAAAGTCTGACAGTAAAGGTTTGACATGGAACAGTTAGAGGGTTTTAAGAGGGTAATAAGACGCATCACCTATTCAGTGTGTGCAGTTGGCATGTTCCTGGCCATACCGCTCATGCTTATAACAACGTCTGATGTTATAAGCCGTGGTTTCTTTAACAAACCGATACCGGGTACCCTGGAACTCTCGGAATATATGTTGTCAATTATAATCCTGCTGGGTGCTGCCTACACCCAGCAGGTTAAAGGTCACGTTGGTGTCGATTTTCTGACTAAGAGATTCTCCAAAAGGACACAGAGTATCCTTGAGGTCTTCACTACCCTTGCAAGCATGTTGATTATAGCGATCATGATCTGGCAGGGGTACGTTGAAGGTATTCATGAAAAGACTGTGTCGGATATGCTCAGAGTACCCCAGTGGCCTTTCAGACTTCTTGTTGCAGTGGGTGGATTTATGCTCTTGTTAGAGCTTTTTATTGATCTTTTCAGCGCAGTAGCAAGAGTGAGGAGGAAGATAACTGAATGATTGATCCTATTACTGTAGGTATCCTTGGGAGTGCCCTGGTTGTTATTTTACTTCTTCTGGGAATGCCCATTGCATTTCTCATGATGTTTGTTGGGTTTTTTGGTATATGGACCCTGACTTCTTTAGAGGCAGCCCTCCCGGTGGTGGCAAAAACGGTCTATGAAACTGCTGCAAATTACCCGTACACAATTATTCCGCTATTTATACTGATGGGAGGATTTGCTGGCAGCGCTGGAATCACCAGAGAGCTCTATGAAACCTTTGACAAATGGTTCAGGCGTCTCCCTGGCGGTCTGGGTGTTGCCACCATAGCTGCTTGTGCAGGTTTTGCAGCAGTTAGCGGTTCCTCTGTTGCCGCCGCAGCAGCGATGGGAAATGTCGCGCTCCCAGAGATGAGACGATTTAACTACCATCCCAAACTGGCTACTGGCGTTGTGGCTGCCGGCGGAACTCTCAGTTTCCTTATTCCGCCAAGCCTCGGTTTTGTTGTTTACGGAATGCTTACTGAGCAGTCAATTGGCAAGCTTCTGATTTCCGGTATCATGCCAGGGATACTCCTTTCCCTTGCCTATATAGTAGTTGTCGTAGGGCAGGTAAAGATGAATCCTTCTCTTGCACCCATGACGCCCGGAGAAGTGACGTTAGGGGATAAACTAAGGGCGCTCAAAGGGATTTGGGAAACACTCCTTGTGTTTTTCATTGTTATGGGTGGGATTTACCTTGGTTTTATCAATCCTACTGAAGCAGGAGCCATCGGTGCTACAGCTTTGCTGGTGATTGTATTGATTAAGCGGAAACTTAGTTGGTCAGGTCTTTTTAACTCACTCCTGGAAATGGCAAGGATTTCTGTTATGGTGCTCTTCCTCGTGGCTGGTGCCACTGTTTTCAGCTATTTTCTGGCCCTTTCTACGATACCGACAGTGGTTTCTTCATGGATTGCGGGTCTTGCCGTCTCAAAATACGTAATCTTGACAATTATTATTGCTATATATTTTGTGCTAGGCTGTTTTCTTGATTCTGTCTCTATGATGGTACTGACATTGCCGGTCATCTTTCCTGTTATCGTGGCTTTGAACTTCAATCCTATCTGGTTCGGCGTTGTGGCTGTTCTCATGATGGAAGCAGGCCTCATTACCCCACCGGTAGGTCTTAATGTGTATACACTTGCAGGTATCGCAAAAGATGTTCCCATGGCAGAGATATTTAAAGGTGCGACTCCGTTTCTGCTTTCGATCATCGTTGTGGCGTTTATCCTTACTATATTTCCTCAGATTGCTCTGTTCCTTCCCAACTTTATGGGAGGCTAATGAAATGACTGCTTTTAAATCATAACTTTTAGTGTTGAGTTAATAACGATTCAATTAATTTAAAATATGAAGAAAATAGACTTTACATTAAATGGTAAACAAACAATCCTTGACGTGGAAGACAACGAGACTCTACTTCACGCTCTTAGAGAAAAGCTCGATATAAAAAGTGTCAAAGAGGGCTGCTCCATTGGTGAGTGCGGGGCATGCACAGTTCTTATTGACAACGAACCCCACTATTCTTGCCTTACTCTGGCTTCTAAGGTTTCAGGCCATGATGTAAAGACCGTTGAGTTTCTTGGAGATGAGAATCTGCTTCATCCTCTGCAGGAGGCATTTATAACATATGGGGCTGTTCAGTGCGGGTACTGCACACCTGGAATGTTGCTTGCAGCTTACAGTCTCCTCTTGAAAAACGAGCACCCCACTGACACCGATATTAAAGAAGCTATCAGCGGCAACCTGTGTAGGTGCACCGGATATATCCAGATTGTGGAGGCAATTCGAAATGCTGCCGGACTTTGCAAGTGTAATTCCTGAGTCAAAAGAAGATGCTTTAGCTTATTTGTCGTCTCTTAAAAGTGCAAAAATTTTTGCAGGGGGTACTGACCTTCTCGTCAAGATGAGAAGGGGCGAGTCGTACAGTCATATTGTCGACATCACCAGAATTCGCGATATAAAAGTTATCTCTGATCATGGTGAAACGATCAATATTGGTGCTCTTTCAACACACTATGAGATCAGCGTGAATCAAATCATCAGTGAGAAGGCGTTGAGCCTTGCTCAGGCATGCGGATGGGTAGGATCTCCGGCTATCAGAAATATGGGCACTATTGGCGGAAATCTTGTAAATGCATCNNTTGCCAGGATACAGGGAGGGTTACAAACGTGTAACCAAACGGGCAGCGTGGGCAATCTCCAGATTATCTATTGCCTGGGCCATCCAGGAAAAAGGTGGATTTTATAAAGATGTAAAGCTGGCCATCGGCTCGTGTACTCCCATGCCCTTCAGGCCGAGAAAAGTTGAGGATTCACTAAAGGACAGGGCAAAGGATGAAAAAACCATACAGGTTGCAGTAGGTGAAATCATTGATGAAATAATAAAGGTCTCTGGTATGCGACCTTCATTCGTTTACAAGATTCCGGTTGTGAAGGCTCTCTTAGAGGATATATTAAAAGGATAAAGGGTATTATGGTCGGTTCTAACAGGAAGCGCATTGACGTAATTGACAAGGTTTTGGGGAAGCCTGTTTTTGCAGGAGACATGAAGGCAGACCGATTGCTCTTTGCTGTTGTGTATAGGAGCCCAAGACCCCATGCCTGGATAAAAAGTATTGATGTGAGCGAAGCGCTTGCCCAGCCAGGTATTGTAAAGGTCATAACAGGTGAGGATATACCCGGCAAAAAGCAATTCGGCGTCATCAAGAAGGATCAACCCTGTCTGGCAGAGGGCAGGGTCAGATACGTCGGGGAACCAATTCTCCTGATTGTTGGTGAGACTGAAAATGCAGCACGAAAGGCCATGAGTTCTGTGAAGATTCACTTCGAGGACATTGAAGCGATCCGTGATCCCTTTACAGCAGAAAAGTCAGGTACGCTTATCCATGAAGACGGAAACCTGCTCGGCCATCGTAAAGTTATCAAAGGCAATGTAGAGAGGGGATTTGCAGAATCTGATGTGATTGTTGAGCATACTTACAGTACGACATGGCTTGATCATGGTTTTATGGAGACCGAAGCAGGCGTTGGCTACCTCGACGATGCCGGGCGGATTGTTGTCGTTTCCTCAACCCAGAATATCCACTACAAGATGAAAGAGATTTCACGAGTCCTGGGGATATCCGAAGACATGGTCAGAGTTATCCAATCCACCACCGGAGGCGGTTTTGGTGGCAAGCTCGATGTCACTGTCGAGCTTTTCCTTGCATTAGCAGTGTATTACACAAAAAGACCGGTTATGATGCGCTTTACCCGGGAGGAGAGTTTTGTCTCGAACACAAAAAGGCATCCTCTCTACATCGAGTACAAGACTGGCGCTAAAAAGGACGGATCGATCCAGGCTGTCAAGGTGACCATCATCGGTGATACAGGTCCCTATATCTCCTATGGCGAAACAGTCTGTCTCCGTGTTGCAGTGCATTCAACAGGCCCCTATGAAGTTCCAAATGTTCACGCTGACAGCCGGATGTTTTACACAAATAATCCTGTATGTGGTGCCATGAGAGGCTTCGGAGTGCCACAGCTTGCCTTTGCCCATGAATCACAAATGGATGCAGTAGCTCGTATCCTCAATATGGATCCCCTTGATATCCGGCTGAAGAATGGGCTTAGGAAGGGATCGAGTACGGCAACCTCCCAGATTCTTCATGACAGCGTTGGTTTCATCGACACACTCAAAAAAATAGAGCCTTTCTGGAGAGAGAGAAAAAAATCGAGCCATACAAGCGGATTCGGAATTGGCTGTATGTTTTACGGATGCGGCAATACAGCTATTTCAAATCCTGCTAAATGCCATCTCAGGCTCACTGACGACGGAAAGATCGCCCTCCACTCGGGTGTGTGCGAGATTGGCCAGGGATCAGACACGATACTATGGCAGATTCTCCTTGAAACGCTAAAGATTGATGAAAAAAATGTTGTCCTTGTGCGCGGCGATACCGATACATCTTCAGACGTTGGTTCTACTTCGGCAAGCCGCCAGACCTACATATCCGGTAAAGCGGTGTATGAAGCAGCAAGAAAATTGAATCGTTATCTCGATGAAAAGGGGTATTATCGCGGCAGAAGCCTCGGTGATATCTATGAAGAAGCGAGGACAGAGAACAACGTGATTTTCGATGGATACTTTGATCCCCCGACAACACAACTCGATATGGAAACATCTGAAGGTGCCCCGTATGCCACCTATGCATTCGCAACCCACATGACAGAAGTAGAGGTAGATGATAAAACGGGGGTCTGCCTGGTAAAGAGGGTACACGCTGCTCACGACGTGGGCAAGGCAGTCAACCCGCGACTGGTAAAAGGACAGGTCTATGGTGGGGTGGCCATGGGAATCGGGCTTGCCCTTATGGAGGAATTCATTCCCGGTAAGTCAGAATCACTCGATAACTACTACATGCCTACTTCTATGGATATGCCGGAGATTGAGGTGTTCATCGTAGAGGATGAGGAACCGACAGGACCATTCGGCGCCAAAGGGGTGGGTGAGCCTGCGCTCATACCACAGGCAGCGAGCATTATAAACGGCATACAGGATGCTGTTGGCGTTAAACCCTCGCAACTGCCCTGTCATATAGAGAGATTGAAAAAACTGATTGAAGAGAAGAAGAGTGAAAGGAGGCAGGAGCCATGAGTGTGCTGGTAATAAAGAATATTGGTACAATTTTTACCGGAGATATTGAATCACCCTCCATAGAGGGTCCGGTAGGGATTATCATAGAAGACGGCAAGATCAAGGCGATTGAGAAGGAATCTCCTGTTTTGGCAGACAAAGTCATTGATGCAAATGGAATGACAGTCTGTCCGGGACTCATTGATTCTCATTCTCATCCGGTCTTTGGTGATTTTACACCACGGCAGAGCCAGCTTAACTTTATCGAAAGCAGCCTCCATGGGGGTGTGACAAGCATGATCTCTGCCGGTGAAGTCCACCTGCCGGGCAGACCCACTGATCCGAAGGGAACAAAGGCCCTTGCCCTTCTGGCACAGAAATCATTCGCAAAAGCCCGTCCTGCCGGTGTGAAAGTTTACGGTGGCGCCCTCATTCTTGAAAAGGGTCTCGTAGAAGATGACTTCAAAGAACTTGCAGCAGATGGGGTGTGGCTTGTAGGAGAGATTGGACTTGGCAGTGTAAAGGCAGCACAGGATGCAAAAACAATGGTAGAGTGGGCAAAGAAATATGGAATGAAGGTTATGATGCACGTTGGCGGAACGTCTGTACCCGGCAGTTCAACTGTAACGTGCGAAGACTGCCTTGTAGCAAATCCAACAGTTGCATGCCATCTTAACGGAGGTCCTACAAGCGTGTCTGTTGATGAGGCACGACAGGTGATCGACAAGACTGAATGTGCAATAGAAGTAGTCCACTGCGGAAACCCTTTGACCGCTTTCGAAATAGCCCGCTATATGAAGAACAAAGGGATACTGAATAGACTCATCATTGGAAATGACGCTCCGTCAGGAACAGGAGTGATTCCTCTCGGTATTTGGAGAATGGTCAATTTTGTTTCATCTCTTTGCGGTATCCCAGCAGAGATCGCTATTTGCTGTGCAACAGGAAACACCAAGACTGTATATGGTTTATCTCATGGTATGGTAAAGGTTGGAGACTATGCTGACCTTCAGATAATTGATGCGCCTATGGGCTCAGCAGGAAAGGATGCAAGGGAAGCGATTGAAGTAGGTGACATACCGGGTATAGGCATGGTTCTCATCGATGGGATTGTCAAAACACAGGTTAGCAGAAACACACCGCCGCCGGTGAGGAAAGTAATAGCATAGAGCGTAAGCAGAGGGCATAGGGAAAGTACGGCAACAGAAACTGCAGAATTGCAGCTCTAATCTCTCGGTTCTCACATCTCAGCGAAAGAGGTTTATTATGAAAATAGATATAGAACGATGTAAGGGTTGTGGACTGTGCGAAGAGGTGTGTCCGCTTAATATTATTACCATTAAAGATAAAAAGGTTCTGGTGGGTGATGGCTGCGTTGAATGTAAAACATGTCAGAAGGTCTGCCCGGAAGGTGTTTTCAGTGTTATAGATAATGACGACAAACCAATGTGCACAAACTGTCCGATCATGTGCAGGATACCAGAAGGAGCTACAGGTGCGTGCTTGCGCTATTACAATGCAAAGGGTGAGATTCTGAGAAAGGGCAGGGTACACACCTACGATGAGGTTCTAAACCTTGTTGGAGCAGATGAAGATTCATTGATACAAAAACCACTGATCACGGGTATTGGCTCAGGTACAACATATCCTGATTTCCGACCTTCCCCATTTATTGTGAAAGGCGTAAGAGACGGGATCGATATAGTTACTGTTGTGACCGAAGCGCCCTTAAGCTACAGCGGGATGAAGCTCAAGATAGACACAGATCTGTACCTTGGCCAGGAGTCAAAAAAGGTCTATATCCGAAGAAAAGGTAAGAGACACCTGGGTCATCTTTGTACAGAGGAATACGGTTCAAAGATACTTTCTCTTGGGGGAGTAAATATTCTTACATCCAAAGACGGACTTTTCGCAGCAAAGACTTTGTTTGAATTCCTTCAGGGAAAAATAATAAAGGTTGAGGTTGAAGACGGTCCTACCCTGGAACTTGCTCTTGGCAAAGCACCAAAAGTTAACGGTCAATCCGAGGAAAAAATGAGGGTAGGGTGCGGAAGTGCGGTGTCCGGCCTTTTTGCACCGTATATGGAAAAGGCAGCAGACGAAGTTATTGTTCTTGATGGTCACATTACAGGACTTTTCAGCGAACACCCGGCAGGCAGATATCTGAAGAAGAAGCGGTCACCTGTATCCATAAAAGGCCAAAAAAGCACTGACGGAAGGTATTTCCTGGGAAAAGGAACAGGGTGGGGCGGTACCGATATCCAGGAGCCTCTTGATGTAATAAAAGAGATTGATCAGAAGAAATGCAAAGAAGGCATGACCCTCCTTATTACTGAAACCACTGGTTGGCGATATGCTTATTTTCGTATGATAAAGGGTGAATTTAGGGAAGAGCAGCCTGACGATGGAGCTATGGAATTCATAAAGGTTTTAAGAAGTTCCTGCGAAGTGTCAAG
>MTKZ01023890.1_pt1 | contig 10796 bp, 10 predicted proteins | sample 1042781 | NCBI WGS metagenome assembly MTKZ01 (sample SAMN06212207, study PRJNA360539) | anaerobic digester metagenome | biome: Wastewater treatment plant; material: sludge; isolation source: anaerobic digester fed with sludge from wastewater treatment plant | place: Denmark: WWTP Viborg ...
CTTCCGGTTCTGGTTGAATTATTTTTCGAATAGATTCCTTTTATGCTTAATCAGGATATAATCACCAAGCGTCTGTATTTCGTTGACAGACGACGAGCTTTTTTATATACTCCCGCGTAAATCAAGAAAGTGCCAATATTTATTTACCCAGAGGGAGTGCTTGTTTGGATTCAAAACCTCTTTACAACAGCCGAATTGTGAATTCCTATGTTAAGTATATAAAAAAGTGTTACGAATATATAAACATAGATGAGCTCTATGATTATGCTGGAATAGAGCCATACGAAGTTGCCGATCAAAATCACTGGTTTTCTCAGGAACAAATCAATCGTTTCCATGAAAAACTTGACGAACTAACCGGTGCAAGCAATTTAGCGCGGGAAGCCGGCCGCTATGCCGCATCTCCAGAATCAATAGCTGTCATGAGGCAGTACGTTTTGGGAATGGCGAATCCCGGTACGGTCTATAAAATGATCGGTAAAGTGACCAGCCAGTTTTCACGTTCCTCGATTTACGAATCCAGAGAAATAAATCCCCAAAAAATTGAAATCACTGTTACCCCAAAAGAGGGAGTTCAAGAACAACCTTTTCAGTGTGAAAACAGGATGGGTCATTTCGAGTCAATATCGCTGGTTTTTAATAACGCTATCCCTGAGATAGAACATCCCGAATGTATGTTTAAAGGGGGTGATTGTTGTCGATATATCATATCATGGGGGAACAACCGATCATATCTGTTAAAAAGAACAAGAAATATCATAGCGATAGTTATGGCTATAGTCGCCATTATCCTGACAATAATCTATCCGGTAGATGAGCTTGTATATTTCATTCCGATCATAATCATAACGATTCTGATCATCAATTTTCTAAACGACAAACAGACAAAGAAAGAACTTCGAGACAGCATCTTGAATCTTGAACATTCCCGCGACGACCTGATTCAGCAAATGGAAATTAATTATAATAATTCGCAAATGGTTCACGAAATCGGTCAGGCGATCAACAAATACATCAATATAAATGAAATCCTTGATAATGTAATACAAGTACTGGAAAAAAGACTTGGATATGACAGATGCGTTATCCTTTTTTCAAACGAAGACGCAACCAGGCTTGTTTTCAAGGCGGGTTACGGGTATACAGAAAAACAAATGGCCATTGTCAAATCAACGGAATTTGACTTAACAAAGCCTCAATCAAAAGGAGTGTTTGTAACTTCTTTTCGCGAGCAAAAACCATACCTGATCAATGACATCAGTACGATTACAGGGAAGTTATCACAGAAAAGTCTGCAGTTCGTCAAGGACATGGGAGCTCAGTCCTTTATCTGCTGTCCTATTCTTTCCGATACAAAGTCCGTCGGTATTCTGACTGTTGATAATTTCAAGACTCAGAAGACACTTGTCGAAAGTGATCTCCGTTTGCTTATGGGCATTGCCTCCGTGCTCGGCGTCAGCATCCGAAACGCGGAATTGCATGAACAGCGCAACCGTCAATTGAAATCTATTCTGAAAGCTCTGGCGGCAAGTATTGACGCACGCGATCCCTATACGGCGGGGCATTCGGAAAAAGTAACCGAATACGCGGTGGGTATATGTAAGGAAATGAATATGCCGTCTGATTACACGGAGGTTGTTGCCGTTGCCGCGTCGCTGCATGATTACGGTAAAATCGGCATATCAGATGCTTTGTTGAAGAAAGAAGGCCTTCTGACCGCTGAGGAATACGAAACGGTTAAAACCCATTCTGTGAAAACCAGAAAAATACTGGAAAAAATCGAGTTTCACGGGCCATATAGTCTTGTGCCTGAAATAGCTGAAGCGCATCATGAAAAACTTGATGGCAGCGGTTATCCGCGCGGTTTGAAGGGGCATGAAATACCCATTGGTTCGAGAATCATTGCAGTGGCTGATTTTTTTGAGGCGATTACGGCAAAACGGTTATACCGTGATCCTATACCAGTGGATGAAGCCTTTGAAATGTTGCGCAGGGAAAGTGATGTTCATTTCAGTCGTGAAATTGTTGAAGCCTTTATAAAATTTTATACATCGAACAACATGGCCTCGCAAAAAAGTATGTAAAAACGAATTCTCTTCCCCAGATGTGAAAAATAATCTTAAGATGAGAAATAATTATAAAATGAATCAGGTGATTTAATGACACAGACACAAACGTATTTGATGGAAAACAGCGATGAGGAAAAACGTCTGGATATTAAAACAGATCCGGATGCGGTTAAAGAGCAGGCGTTGTGGTTTGGAATGGGGCCCGGTGCTCGAGTGCTGGATGTGGGATGCGGTCCCGGTAAAACAACGGCGCTGCTGCACGATATAGTACATCCTGACGGTGAAGCCGTCGGCGTGGATATTGCCGAAAGCCGCATCCTTCATGCACGTTCATTCTACGGCGACAGAAAAAGAATAAGATTCGATGTGCGGGATGTCCGTCTGCCCATGGAGGATCTGGGAGAATTTGATTTTATCTGGGTACGGTTTGTATTGGAGTATTACCGGGTAGGGGCTCTCGAAATCATAAAGAATATAAGCGCTAATCTGAAACCCGGCGGTTGTATGTGTTTGCTTGATCTTGACTATAACTGCATGAGTCATTGGGAAATGCCCTCTAAGATGGAAACGACGGTTGTGAAAACCATGAACCGTATGCAGGATAACTTTAACTTCGACCTCTATGCAGGACGTAAACTATATGCTCATCTTTACGACTTGGGTTTTGAAGATATCCTTGTCAACCTTGTGCCTCATCATCTCATATACGGAGAGCTGAAATATTCCGACGAATTCAATTGGCTGAAGAAAATGGAAATCGGTGCGCATAAAGCGCCTGATATCTATGCGACCTATCCCGGAGGCAGCGAGGGTTTTCTGACGGATGTGAAAAAGTTTTTTAAAGATCCCCGGCGTTTTACCTACTCGCCGTTGATTCTTTGCAAAGGAGTAAAACCTGTACACGGACTGCGGAAGATGAAATAGCAGTATCAGGGAGGCTTTTGTTAAAGATCATTAGTATCAAAACGGTTTGCAGCAGCGAGGTCTAGGATGAAGTTTTTTCAAGACTTCAGACACGATGTGCAACAAAATGTCATTAAACGTACTCCTCCTCCGCGTTTAATAAAGGTTATAACTAACGTCTGGCGAAGTGAAGATGAATACGCGAATATTTTCAAAAGCGATCTGAATCCGTTTATCGGACCGGGCAATGGTGCCGCCAGTCTGGAAATGGAACGCTCTTCCATTTTTCCCCAGTTTCATCTGGTGCTACACGGCAAATCGAATGATACAGAAGACCATTCGGGTACGCATGCGCTCAAATTCAAATACAACCTTCCGTTCAGGAAAATAGACCCGCGCATCATAGCCTCGGCCTTGGCAACTGCGCCGAAGGTGAATAAAAAGGTTCTTGTTAATCTTATCAATCATCTGAATTTTACCAATGAACAGGTTTCCATTCATATTCAGGACAGGAAAACAGGTGAAGAGTTTCTCCAACAGGGAGAACCAGGGCCGTACCTCAATGATAACGTAACCATCCGGTTTGTTGATCCCTTTACGTTTAACGCGGATGCCTATGCGCTGTTAAATCTCATCATCGATAATCGCAAGTCGCTCATCGTTGTTCCGATAAATTTACAATCCGTTTGCCGGGAATCGATTGTGCTCAGCTTGCCTGATCTGGCGCATTCATACAGCAAACGTCAAGCTGTGCGCCATACATGTGAAGGAGTTGATGCCGAGATTGTTCAAGGACAGTTCAATATGTCCGGAATTCTGGAGGATATCAATCCCCTTGATTTAAGAGTATGTGTCCGAAATCCGGAAAATATCAATCCCGACAATCCGTTATTTTTAAAATTGAGCCAGAATGATCAAACATATTTCATGGGCGAATGCAGAATGGTTCGTGGTGATTATGAAAGTTCTTATGTCATTCTTCAGCCTATTCACAGCAACCGCCCGGTTTTATCGTCCCGCAAGTATCCGAACGACCGTGTGAGAATCATGCCTCCTCCAACCATACATTTTGTTCATCCTCTTTGCGGTTTTGCCGTTCAGTGTAAGGTCGATGATATCTCTGCGTCGGGATTCTCCGTAACGGTCCCGAATAGCGAGTCGCTTCTTTTTCCGGGAATGATTATTCCGCAAATGTCGTTACAGCTCCCCGGTACGATCAATAGTTTGAGTTGTACAGCACAGGTTGTGTACCGGCGTGAACAGAAAAAAAATGCAGCGCGTTACGGATTTTACATTCTGGATATGTCATTGCATGATCAGAGGCGACTGTTTGATGCGGTGAGCAAGGTGATCGATCCGCACGTGAATATGACCGGTCGGGTCAACATGGATTCACTTTGGGAACTCTTCTTCGATTCCGGTTTTATCTATCCGGATAAATACGGCATCATCAGTCCGTACACAGCAATGTTGAAAAGAACATACCGCAAGCTCTACGAGGAGGGACAGGACATATTCACTCATTTAACATATCAGGATCAAGGGCAGGTTTACGGTCATATGTCCATGGTCAAGGCCTATGAATATTCCTGGATCATTCATCATCTGGCGGCCCGTCCCATGCGCGGAGTCCGTACCGGCCTGCAAACACTTAAGCATTTTGTGAATTATATAGATTGTCTGTACAATTTGCCCGTTCCCTCCAAAACGATGCGTTACAACTTCTGTTATTACAGACCGGAAAACACATTCTCCGATTATTATTTTGGCGGCATATACCGCACGGTGAAGCGCCGGAAAATCTGTTCCATGGACCTTTTCGGTTATATGCCGATGTCTGTGGAGGGCGGTGAAATAAATTTCCCTGATGGCTGGAGCCTGTGCATTTTTTCCAGAGAGGATTTCAACCTTATGCGCGAGTATTACAACGGCATCGGCGGCGGATTGATGTTGGATGGCTTTGCTTTGGAATGCCGTGCAGCGGAGAATGATGTCGATGATGCATCCGGAACGCCGGGATACGCCGGTCGTCATAACATCTCTGCCATGTACAATAAAATCGGACTTACACGCGACAGTAAAGTATATTCCATTCGGCACCAGGGCATAATCAAAGCAGCGTTAATTGTCGACACATCGGATCTGGGCATTAACATGTCCGAACTATTAAACAGCATTAAAATTATTGTGATTGACAATACATTGCCATGGGCCATACTCAAAGATGCCGTGAGTTCGATGGGTAAAATATACGGGAGTGATGTAATCATGGTTTTAATATATCCTTTCGAATATTTGGGGCAGCAAGGCGTGGAATGTAAAAAACGATATAATTTCTGGGTTCTGAGTACAACGCTGAATCAAAAGGACAAAGATATTATCAAGGGACATATTAAAATAGCGAAGAGAAAATTTATTACCGAAAAATTCATCAAGGAACTGGCCGTAAATCGTGTCAAGAAGTTGCTGGCTTTGATTGAAAAGGCAAAAGTAAGAAGGAAAGAATTATGATATTACATTGGCAGACCATTTATGACGCAGAGAATAAAAATATTACTCAATAAGAAAGTATTTATCTCGGGAGCCGCCAGCGGAATAGGTCGTGCTACCGCTGCGGCCATGGGGCTGGCGGGCTGCCGGCTGTTTCTGACAGATATTAATGCTGAAGGTCTGAAGAAGACGGCGGATATGATCAGCAGCGCTGGTGACAACGTGTGTCTGTCCCGTCCGTTTGATGTTGGCGATTATGAAGCCATGCGGGCGTTTGCCTCGGAGATTCATGCGGAATTCGGTTCGCTCGATATTCTGGTTAATGTTGCGGGTGTGGCGCTTTTTGCGAAAATAGAAGACATGCAACATAGGGACTGGGAGAAAATCATCAGAATAAATCTGTGGGGCGTCATTCACGGTTTGGAATGCTTCGTGCCGGAGATGATTCGTGCAGGGAAAGGCGGACATGTCGTTTCAGTATCGTCGACGGCAGGTCTTATCGGGCTTCCCTGGCATGTGGCCTATGCCGCCACAAAACATGCTCTGGTGGGTATGTCCGAAGTATTGCGATATGATTTAAGAAAGTACAAGATCGGAGTCAGCGTTGTCTGTCCGGGTGCCGTCCATACAGGGTTAGTCAATACGGCGGACATTCGCACGGATGATCATGAGGCAACCAATAAAGCACGCAAGATGTTTGTGAAAATCGCCATGACGCCGGAAAAAGTCGCTGATTTGATTATTCAGGCGATCCTGAAAAATAAGTACCTGGTCATCACGTCACTGGATNNCCTTTGTATCATCTTGTCATGCTGATCATAAACCGTTTCATGGATAAGGCGCTCAAAAAATAATAAAAACGTATCTGACGGAGTATCACGTGATTCAATCTGAATCAAAACATTCAAAGGGCATCAATTCCTGGCCAGAGGACGACCGTCCCCGGGAAAAGCTTCTGCGGCAGGGTGCAGAAACACTGAGCAATTCGGAACTGCTGGCAATTCTTTTGCGAACGGGCGTCAAGGGTGCAAGTGCCATCGATCTGGCTCGCCGGATTGTGGAAAAATTCGGCACGTTCCGTAACATGATTCATACGGATGTGCGCGAATGGAAGGAATTTAAGGGATTGGGACCCGCCAAAATGGCGCAGATTCAGGCCGCTCTGGAAATCGGCCGGCGTTTTCGCGAAGTGGAGGCGCTGAAAGGAAAACAAAAAATAGCCTCCTGCTGCGATGTCGTTGAAATCGTCATGCCGCAGATGCGAGATCGCAAAACGGAATTATTTAAAGTCCTGTATCTTAACAGCAACAATAAGATCATCGACATCAGCGACGTTGCGGAAGGCACGGTGAATCATGCCATACCGATTGTCCGGGAGATCATTCACGCTGCATTGCAGAAATTTGCAGCAGCCATTATTTGTGTTCATAATCATCCCAGTGCCAACATTTCGCCCAGTGCGGAAGATCGAAAATTTACGCAGGATCTGCTGGCGGCGGGAAAAGTGATGGGCATCAAAGTTCTGGATCACATCATCATCGGAGACGGGAACTATTACAGCTTTGCCGAAGAAGGAATACTGTAAAATCGTTAAAATTACGTCCACGAATGTGCGCCCGTTTGATTGGACTGCAAATCACCACATCGCTTGCTCGAAAAAGGATCCTCTGCAATGACCTATTACATCATTATTGCCTTCTGTGTCGTTATCCTGCTGGCGTATTTTTTTGACGTGACATCGCGGCAAACAAAAATTCCCGGTGTTCTGCTTCTGATTCTTACGGGAATGGCCATCAATTCCATCGACAGTTATTTTAACTTTGAAGTATCACAAATTGATGTGATCCTGCCGGTCATGGGGACGGTAGGGCTCATCCTGATTGTTCTGGAAGCCAGTCTCGATTTGACCCTGAGCAAACAAAAAAAGTCCCTGATCCTCAAGTCCATGTCTTCAGCCATTGTTCTTTTTTTGGTATTCACGGGCTTGTTTGCGCTTATGTTATCCTATGGTCTGGGTTACGATGTTAGGACCTCTCTGGTTAACATTATTCCAGTTGCCGTCATCAGCAGTGCCGTAGCGATTCCATCGGCGGTCGGTTTGTCGGGAAATAACCGGGAATTTGTCATATATGAAAGTTCTATCTCTGATATTTTCGGTATTCTGGCATTCAATTATGTGGTCATCAGTAACGGTCATCTTTTTTCAGGCATTCTGAATTTTCTTCTGGAAATCATTGTCACATTGTTTGCCTCTGTGTTATTCAGCGCATTTCTGGCTGTCATTTTGCATAAGATCAACCATCATGTAAAATACATCATCATTATGACCGCGATTATTCTTGTCTATGCGCTGTCCAGGTTGCTTCATCTGCCGTCTCTGCTGGTGGTCCTGATTTTTGGCCTGGTGATGAACAACAATAATCTTTTCGAAAACAGCATCACCGCTCAGTTCATTAATTTTCAAGACTTCAACACAGAATTGAATGCTTTTAAAAATATTACGTCGGAAATGACCTTTATCGTCCGTTCCTTCTTTTTTGTCCTGTTCGGATATTATACGAGCCTTTTTGATTTGCTGAATTTAAACAATTTATTATTTTCCGTTCTGATTGTTGCCGCAATATATGCGTTACGGGCTTTGTATTTAAAGAGCATTATCCGGATTTCAATGACCCCGCTGCTTTATTTTGCACCGCGAGGCCTGATAACCATTTTACTTTTTTTGAGCATACCGCAAGCCATGGCGCTGCCCTATATGAATACCGGCGTGGTGACGCAGATCATATTCATTACCATTTTAATCATGGCGTACGGCAACATCGTATTTGGGAAAACCGGCGAGGCCATTCCGACCGGCACGCCACAGGATAAAAAAAACTTGTCGGGATGAGGAAGGTATGCGCATATATTTCATTGTACGCGCCATGGATGCAACCAAAGGCGATGAAATCGGTCGTTGCATTGCAGGAAATATCCGGTGTTTCGCGCAACGGTAATAATGATATTGCGCCGCATACAGAAATGCCGCTGCAAACGTTACAGGTTAAATAACGCGATCGCTGTGTTGACAAAAAACTTGCATGTGATATCAGCTAAACGCTCTGCGACAACGGGCATCGCAATCAGTATATTTGAAAAAGGAGGTCCATATGATTATCAGAAAATCTGCCGTTGTGGCGGTGATGCTCATAGCCCTCTTCCTTTTATCGTGCGGAATGAGCGACCCGTTTTCGGGTAAATGGTTCAACGACGTGATAGAAAAGGAAATGCTGACCATAACCAAAAGCGGCAGTGCTTATAAAGTCGATACCGCTTTAGGATCTTTCCCCTGTATCAAAGAGGGGGACCTGTTGAAATGTCAAATGGGAATCGGAGATACGATGCTCCAGATTAACGAGAATCGGTGTCTGGTTATGAAAACACCGGCCGGCGTTGAATTCAAATTCAGACGCCAGGAAAACAAATAAAGAATTAAGTCAATCCTGAAAACGGGAGAACGGATGATTTTTGAAAATGTGGCTCTTCATAACGTAGACGGGCTATACAAACACAAAGATATTGAAGGGCTTCTGTTAGGACGTATTCCCGAACACGTTTCCGCACGTCTCAGCAAAGCCGGACAAATGATGATGATCTGTCCTTCCGGTTCGGAAATCCGTTTTGTCAGTGAAACGTATCCTGTGAAAATCACCCTGTCCGTGGATAAAATCACAAAGCATCTCGGCGACGGAATTATTACCGATGCCCGGGTTTTTTTCGGAACCTTTCAAACGAGGCAGCGTTTTGTGATTAAGAGAATCAAAACCCTGCTGGAAATCATCCGGCCGCCGAAATTCATCGAACTGGCGGAGAAAATTGCGACCGATGCGCCGTTTTCTCCCCATGTCTGTAGAATCAGGTTTTGGGGAACGACCATGGGCGCTCCCATCCGGTTTCATGGCATTGAAACGGAAGGAAAAATAAGACCTCCCCACGCTGAGGAATTGCCCGGCCTGAGCTATCTGGCCTATGGAACGTCGCTTACCCAGGGAGCTTATGCTTCGGAATCGCATTTGAGCTATCCGAATCTGGTCGGCTGCCGTCTCGGCGTGGACGTTATCAATCTGGGTTCTTCCTGCTCGGCATATTGCGAACCGGAAATGGCCGACTATATCGCCGGAAGAAAGGACTGGAGCTTTGCGACGCTTGATCTTTCCCTGAACATGGTCGACACATTTTCGCCGGAAGAATTTTCGAGGCGAGTCAGTTACATGATCAACAGGATCGCCGGCAGCAACAAAAGCCGTCCGGTTTTTTGCATCACGCTCAAGCCGTATCTGGGAGATTATATCGAAAGCAAAAAGCCCGATCTGTACCGCAAATTGCTTCGGAAAGCCGTAGAAAATTCTGCGCTGGATAATCTCTATCTGATAGAAGGTCAGGACCTGATGCCGGATGTTGCGGGCGGTCTTTGCCCGGACATGGTGCATCTGGGAGACTTCGGGACGATTCAAATAGCCGAAAAACTGGCCGCAAAAATAAAGCCGGTTCTGCAATCTCATCATCTTCTTTTTAAACACTCCCGATAGGGATTCGTTGAATTTGCCGCCTTCCCCCGTGTCCGGCTTTGTTGAAACGGCTTCCGTTTGATAAAGAATGTAGACACGATGCTCATAATACGTTAAAAATACTTATATTTTCATTTTGTCATTGAGAACATTTTGCATTTATTGTAAGGTGCCAATGAAAGTGCTGGTTTGGGGGGTATTAAATGTATGATCACGACACTTCCAAATTTCAATCCGTCAAGGAATTCATAAAACACAATTATCGACACTTCAATTCCGCTGTCGTCGTGGATGCAGCGGAGGCCTACGCGAATCATATTCATAACGGCGGGAAAATGCTGATGGCACTGGCCGGGGCCATGAGCACCGCGGAACTTGGTATCACTCTCGCGGCAATGATTCGCAGCGGTAAAATTCATGCCGTATGCTGCACAGGCGCAAATCTGGAAGAGGATCTTTTCAATCTGGTCGCCCACAAGCATTACAAGCGTGTTCCAAATTACAGGGATTTGAAACCCGAGGATGAAGCGGAACTGCTGAGAAACAAGCTGAACCGGGTGACGGACACCTGCATCCCCGAAGAAGAAGCCATGCGGAAGGTCGAAGGCAAGCTTTTCAGTTTCTGGAAAAAAGCTGAGGATGAGAATAAACGGTACTTCCCCTATGAATTCATCATGCAGATCATCAGCAGCGGCGTGTTGAAAGATCAGTATGAAATCGATGAAAAAGATTCATGGCTGGTTGCCGCCTGTGAAAAAAACATTCCGATTTTTGTTCCCGGATGGGA
>MTKZ01128880.1_pt1 | contig 10794 bp, 9 predicted proteins | sample 1042781 | NCBI WGS metagenome assembly MTKZ01 (sample SAMN06212207, study PRJNA360539) | anaerobic digester metagenome | biome: Wastewater treatment plant; material: sludge; isolation source: anaerobic digester fed with sludge from wastewater treatment plant | place: Denmark: WWTP Viborg ...
CCGCGGTGCAGGCCGAGGCCGGCCCCGCGCCGCTGCTGGTGACCGGACGATATGGCGCCGGAAAAGTCCTCTTCCAGGGCATCGACGAAACCTGGCGATGGCGCCGCCGCACCGGCGAATGGCTCCACGACGCATACTGGGTCCAGCTCGTGCGCGAGCTGATGCCGTCACGCGACCTGGCGCAGGACCGCCGCCTCACCCTGACGGCCGATCCGCCCGTCAGCGCCGCCGCCCGGCCACTGGAACTGCGCGTGCGCGTGACAGACGTCCGACTCCTGGAGTCACTGGGGACCCAGATCGACCTGGTGGTGCGCGAANNGGGTGCGCGACACGGAAGATCGACCGGCGGCACGGCTCACGGCCCAGCGCCTCGGCGCGGATTCCCCGCTGTACGAATGCACGTGGACGCCGTCGCGGCCGGGACGTTTTATGGTGCAGGTGGAGGGCGTGCCGCCGCCGGCCGGACAGAGGCCGGCGTCGGTGCCGGTCCGCATCGAGGATGATTCCCTCGAAACCCGGCAGCCGGAGGCCGATCCGGATGCACTCGCCCGGCTTGCCGAGCGAACGGGGGGCCGGCTGGTGCCGCCCGATCGGCTGGTTGACGCGATTTCCACCATTGAGCAGCGTGATCTGCGAACACCGGACGACGTTCGAGTCCCGCTCTGGCGAACGAAGCTGGCCTGGATCGTTTTGGCCGCCCTCCTCACCGTGGAATGGATTCTGCGAAAGGCATGGGGAATGATTTGAGGCGGGACCGGTCGCCGGGCCGCCGTTGCAGGCATGACGAACGACCGAATCATCACGGAACTGACACGGCTTCGCGCTCGGGCCCGACGCCTCCTCGCCCTTTGCGGCGTGTGTTCCGTGCTGACGGGCGGGCTGGCGGCCGGACTGGGCGTCATGGTNNAGCGTGCCGCTGGGTCCTTCATCCCCTGCGGCGGCCCATCCCGCTTGACGACATTGCGCAACGCGTGGAGCGACGCTTCCACCTGCCATCCGACGCGCTCCGCAGCGCCGCGGACTTCGCGCAAGGATGCGGAACGGGGGCGGCGTCACTCACCCGGCATGTTCTGGCCCAGGCGGAAGACGCCCTGCGCGGGCTGTGCCTCGGGGAGGTCGTCACCCGGCGTCCGCTGCTGACGCGGGCCGCCCGCCTGGCCGGCGTGGTGGGCGTCGTCGGCGTGCTCTGGATCGGGCGACCCGAGTGGGTTCGCACCGGCGTGGCCCGACTGGCCGATCCGCTCGGCCCGGCCCAGTGGCCGCGTGCCGTGGAAATCGAGATGCTGACCGGCGACGCCACCGTGGCTGTCGGCGATTCGCTGCCGGTCCGGATGCGAGTGGTTCGGGGCGATCGGCCGTCGCTGCGGCCGCTGCTGCACATCCGTGATACGGGCGGTTCTCGCGCCACCTTCTCCATGCAGGCGCCCGAGGCCGGCGAGTACGTGTGTTCCATCCCGGCCGTGGCCGCGGACCTCTCGTATTGGGCCGAGGCGGGCGACGCCACGACCGCCGATCGCCCGGTGCATGTGCGCGCGGTGCGGCGTCCGGCGGTGGTCCAGGCCCGGGCCCTGGTTCTTCCCCCGGCCTACGTGCCCGCCGAGTGGGAGCGGGAATACGACCTGACCACCGCGCCCGCCAAGGCGGTGCCCGGAAGCGAGGTCACGGTCTGCTTCCGATTCAGCAAGCCGGTGGGACAGGGCGACACCGGCGAGCCGAAGGCCGCCCTTGTGTTTCCGAATGACGATCGCCTTCCGCTTCTGCCCTCGCCGAACGACGACGATGCGTTCTGCGCGATTTTTGAATCGGCCGACGATTTCGCGTTCCGAGTCCACGTGGAAGATGCCGAGGGCTTCGAGAATCGCGACGGGCGGGAGTATCGCATCCGCGCGGCGGCGGACCAGCCGCCCGCAGTCGTCATCGAACGGCCCCAGTCCCTGGTGGAAGTGACACCGAACGGCACTGTTCCCGTCACCGTCCGGGCGGAGGACGACTTCGGGTTGGGCCCGGTCTGGCTCTCCGCCGCCGTCAACGAAGCTTCGGACCCCCGGACGATCGACCTGGCCGATGTCACGGAAATGGAGGTCGCCGCCGATCGGGTGCAGGCCCGGGCCGCGTTCGAGTGGTCCATGCGTTCGCTGGGCGTGCAGGCCGGCGACAACGTGGTGTATCGCGCCGCGGCCCTCGACAACCGCCGGCTCGCCGATGCCGGGCCGCAAACCGGTGAGTCGGCCACGCTCCGCCTGCGGATCATCTCGCACGACGCGTTCCGCCGGCGGCTGCGCGAAGAATTTCAGTTGCTGGAGGGACGCGTCCGCCAGGCACTCAGTGAGCAGGAAACGCTCACCGACCGCGTCCGCTCGTCCGGCAGCGACGCCGACGCCGAGGAGCGATCGTCGGTGTTGCGCTCCGCCGCGGGAGCCCAGGATCGCCTGGCACGCCGCATCGGCGAAATGTCGGATCGGCTGCAACTCCTGCACGATGAAATGGATCGCAACCGGTTTGACGATGCCGCCGCGCGCCGCCGGGCGGGGCAGGCCGGCGGCCAGCTCCGATCCGCCGCCACCGGCCCGATGAGGGACGCCGCCGCCGACCTGGCCCAGGCCGCGCGAATGGAACCGGCGGCTGAGCGCAACCGCCTGCTCACGCACGCCCTCGAACGGCAGGAGGAGACCGCGGCCGGCCTTCGCAGCGCACTGGAAGCGCTCGGCCAGTGGGGAGACTACGAAGAGATCGTGAATCGCACGCGGCAGATGCTGGATCAGCAGCAAACCGTACGCACGCAGACCGCCGACATCGGCCGCGAAACGCTGGGACAGTCCGCGGACACCCTGCCCGCCGAACGCCGTCTCGTCCTGGAACGAGTCACACGCGACCAGGACCGCCTGGCGGAAGACCTGGAGCATCTGCTCGAACAGATCCTTCACTTGACGGAATCCTCGGCCGCAGACGGGGAGGATGCGGCTCTCCAGAAGAGGTCGCTGGAATCCGCCGCGCAGACGGCCGTCCGGCAGGACGTGTCGGAACGCATGCGGCAGGCCGCCCGGGCCGTTGCAGAAAACCGGACCTCCGCCGCCGGCGTCGAGCAACAAGCCGCCGAGGCCGGCCTGTCGACCATGCTGGACGCGCTGCTCAATCGCATGCAGCCGCAGGCGCCGGACACAACGGAAGGCCTGACCCAACTGGCCCAACAACTGCGCGACCTGATCCGGTCGCAGCAGGAACTGCTCGACGCCACCGCCGAGGCCGCGAGTCCGGCCGGCGACGCCGCGGCCCGGAGCCGTCTGGCCGACCTTCAGGCCGGCCTGGCCGGCGAAACGCAGAAGCTGGCGACAGCCTGTAACACCGACGCCGCCATGGACCCCTCGATCGGAAATCGCGTGTCGGACGCCGGGAATGCCATGCGGCGGGCGGAGTCGGACCTCCGTTCCGATCACGCGTCGGCCGCAACAGACGCGCAGAAGGAAGCCGTGGACCGGCTGAACCGGGCGCTGACGGCGGCGCAACGCCTGGCAGATCAGATGCGAGCCGAGGCCGCGGCCCGATCCGTGCTGACCCTCCGCACGGAATTGGAGGACCTCAGAACGCAACAGCAGACGATTGCCGAGGGCGCGTCGGAACTGGCCCGGGCCGCCCGCGACGCCGAGCGGCTCAGCCGTGCCGACGCACGCAAAGCCGGTCGCCTGGCCCAGGCCCAGGAAGACGCGCGCGGACAGGGCGCCGGCATCCTCGAGCGAATGGGACCGGCCGTCACGTTCCGCTGGCTCATGACGCGCATTCTCGCCGACATGACCCAGTCGCGCGACCAGTTCCAGCAGCGGCAGGTTGACGAGACTCTCACCGCCGGCCAGGAGCGGATCCTCAGCCACCTGGGCCGGCTGATCGACGCATTCGAGCAGCTCGCCGCCCTGCCGCCGCCAGGCGATTCCGCTCCGCAAGCCGAGGCCGGGGACAAGCCGGGAGCCCCCCCGCCGCCCGAAGGCGGCGTGCCGACCGCCGCCGAACTGCTGCTCGTGCGAGCTCTGCAGCTTGACCTGAACGCCCGCACGCGCGAGGCCGCGGGGCAAATGAACCAGGAGCCCCCGTCCGAGGCGCAATTGCGGCAGATTCACGACCTCGGCCGGCAGCAGCAGGAACTGCAGGCGCTGATGCAATTGCTCATCGAGCAGGCACAGAAAGGACGAAACTGACATGGTGCAGCCCACGCGCATCGGCCCGGTTGTGCTGCTGGCAGGCGTGGTGGCGGCCGTCGCATCCCAGGCGGAAGCCCCCACCTCCCGGCCGGCCACGCAGCCATCCGCGGCGGAGGCCGTGGCTCGAACGCTGACCCTCATGGAGCAGAGCCGGCAACAGCTTTCCGTCAAGCTCGACCCCGGCCCGGAAACGCAGGCCGTCCAGCAGCAGATCGTGACCGCATTGGACGATCTCATCGCGGCGGCGATGGCCGGCGCGCAGGGCACCGCCGGCGCCTCGGGCCAGGCGCAGCCGGGAGAACGACGGGAACACCAACAACCCGGGCAGCCGGACAAGACGGCCGACGGCGCCCCTGCGCCCGCAGGCGACGTCCAGGGCCGGCCGGGGTCCGTGCAGAACGACGGCACCGGCCTGACCACCCCGTCGGGTGAATTCCGCGAGNNTGGGGCCACTTGCCGCCCCGTGAACGCGACGAGATCATCCAGGGCGTGCGAGAGGCCGTGCTTGAGAAATACCGCGAGCAGATCAACGAGTATTACCGCGCCCTGGCGGAAGAGGAGACGGAATGATGTCGTGCCGACGAGCAATCGCGGTCGTTGCCGCAATCGCCGTCATCCACGCCGGCGCTTTGCTCGCCCAGGAAGCCGCCCCCTCGCTGCCCGCCGCCACGCCGGATGAGGTTACACCGGCCCTGGAGGCCGCGACGGCCAAGGGCCTGGCCTGGCTTGCCGCGCAGCAGAACGCAGACGGGGCGTTCGGCAATGACTCGAGCTACGGCCCGCACGTCGGCATCACGGGCATGGCGGGCATGGCCTTCATGAGCGACGGCCACCTGCCCGGCCGCGGTCACTACGGGCCCGTCGTCGAACGCTGCGTCCGCTTCATACTTGCCAACCGTTCGGAAACGGGCCTTCTGGCGGCCCAGACCTCCCATGGGCCGTGGTACGGACACGGCTTCGCCACGCTCTTCCTGGCGGAGGTGTGCGGCTCCAGCCGCGATCCGCAGGTGCACGAGGCGCTGCGGCGGGCCGTGCGACTCATCGTGGCCACACAGAATGACGAAGGCGGCTGGCGCTACCAGCCCGTGCGAAAAGACGCGGACATCTCCGTCACCATCTGCCAGATCATGGCCCTGCGGGCCGCCCGCAACGCCGGCATCTTCGTCGAGAAGGACACCATCGATCGGGCGGTGCAATACGTGAAAAACTGCCAGGAAACCGACGGCGGCTTCCGCTACATGATCAACATGAGCGGTTCGGCCTTTCCCCGCAGTGGAGCGGGCGTCGCGGCCCTCCAGTATGCCGGCATCTACGCCGGGCCGGAGATCGAACGCGGACTGGCCTACCTGATGCAGCATCTGCCCCCGCAGCGGGAGCCGGAAGCGCACTACATCTACGGCCATTACTACACCGCCCAGGCCATGTTCCTGGCGGGCGACGACTACTGGCGGACCTGGTGGCCGGCGATCCGCGATGAACTGCTGGCCCGGCAGAACGAGGACGGCTCCTGGGAGGACGAGGCCGGCAAGGAATACGGGACCGCCATGGCCCTGATCATTCTCCAGATGCCGAACCGGCTGCTGCCGATCTTCCAGCGGTAGATGAATGGGAGGCCCGGATTGAGCAGGAACGGACACAGTCGCACAGAATGGGCGCCGCGGGGGGCGCTGGCCGCCGCAGTGGTTCTTGCGGTTGCGCCGGCCCTCGGCAGGGCCGAAACGACAACCCGCGCAGCGGATGCGCAACCTGTCCGTGTGACGCTGCAGACCGTGACCGACGACGCCCAGGACGGCGAACTCGTCGGGTTCTCTCTGGATCGCGGCGTCGCGTTCCGCCCGAAGGCCGGCACCGAAACCCGTCTCATCCCGTCGGAAGACATCATACGGATCACGATCGCGGAACCACCGGCGCCCATCGCAAATCAGGGCCTGGTATTTGAACTCGCCAACGGAGACCGGCTGAGCGGGCAGGTGCTCGCATTCGAGAATGACCGCGTGCACGTGGAGACTCCCTCGCTGGGACCGGTCCGGATCCCGCTGGGAGCCGTTTCGCGACTGTCCGCACGGCGGACGGACGAGTCCGCGCCAGGCGCCGCCGACAGCCTGTTCGCTGCGCACCGCGAAGACGACGTCGTGCTGCTGAACAACGACGACACGGCCGCAGGCCTGGTCGCCGCCATTGACGCCGAAGGCATCGTCCTGGAAACACCCGGCGGGCAGACCCGAATCCCCCTGAACCGCGTCGCTGTCGCCCTCCTTGTGCCCGACCCCACCCCGCCGAGTGATGGACCGGCCGCTCGTCTGACCCTGCTGGACGGAACACGGTTGACGGTGTCGGCAGCCCGGTGGCAGACTGACGCAGGCACCCGCGGCACGCTGGATGTGTCGCTGTGGGACGGTCGTGCGGCCGTCCCGTTCGATCAGGTTCTCCAGATCGAAATCCACGGGGGCCGCTGGGCCTGGCTCGCGCAACTGAGCCCGTCCTCGTACGCACACACACCCATGCTCAGCCTGGCGTGGCCCTGGCAGGCAGACCGCAATGCGGCGGGCAAGCCCATGCGGGTGACCGGTCGCTCGTTCGACCACGGGCTCGGCGTACACAGCGAATGCACGCTTCAATACGCACTGAACGGGCAATACCAGTCATTCGTCACCCAATTCGGCGTGGATGACGACAGCGGACCCTACGCAGACATGGACGTGGAAATCCGCGTGGACGGCCAATCCCGATTCGCGCGGCAGGGAGTGGAACGCGGACGCCTCCACGGCCCTGTCCGGGTCGATCTCACGGGCGCGCGCGTTCTGGAACTCCATGTCGGCTTCGGCGCAAACGGTGCCGTCCAGGACCGGTTCAATTGGATCGAGCCCGGCCTGGTTCGGCCACCGCGTCCGATCAGGGATCCTGCATCTGGTTGACGAAGTACGGCACGTCCGCCGCGTCGATCAGGCCGTCGCCCGACAACTCCGCGTTCAGGCACGTGCCGGTCACTGCCTGACCGTAGCAGTCCTGGAAATCCGCAAAATCCGCCAGGTCCACGTCGCCGTCCGCGTCAAAGTCGGGCACCCGCGGCCAGACCAACGCGCTTTGCAGCAGGGCGTACGCGACGTGCTCGCCGGTCATATGCTTGCGGTCCAGGTCGTCATCCAGCGACAACAGCAGGTACGTCGAGCCGCCGGAACCCGCCTGGCCGTGCCGCTGCACCCAGAACCCTGTGTCAGCCTGCACGCCGGCCGGCGAGGTGATGGCCACGAACTGCGGGGCCGTCATCGGCGTCTGCAACGTGTAGTTCGTTTGCGGCGGCGTTCCGTGCAGGAGGCCCTGAACGGTGGCCGGTCCCACCGCGGCCTCGAACGGAATGCCGCCCAGGCCGGTTCCCGTGACGCTCTCGAACACGATCACGCCGATCTCTTCCGGCAGGCGATCGAGCCCCGTGCCGCCCGTGTGCTTGCCCGTCCGCAACGCCGTCGCCGACGGCGTCTCCGCCTTCCGCAAGCCCTGCGTCCAGAACACCGACCAGGCGTCGTTCGCGCTCATCACCTGCCCGAGCACCACCGGGTTGTCGTAGTGCTGACCGTACCGACGGGCCTCGCCCGTCCAGTCGCCGTTGCCGTCGGTCACGGTAGACGTGTACTTCCACGCCTCCATCTTCACGCCGTTCAGCTCGCTGACCCCCTGCTCCATGACCCAGTAGCACACCACCTCCTGGATGGAGTACGTCTGCGACGCATTGGTGGGATCCACCAGCCGCAGGTCGAAGCTCCCGGCCGTCACGTTGCTCACCCGCGGGATCATCCGCTTGCCGTTGTAGAAGTACTGCCCCGTGCACACCACAACGGGGTCCGTGTAGGTGTTCTGCAGGGTCACCGTCTTGGTGGTGTGGTTGGCGGTGGTGAAGCCCGCCTCAAACTTCGGAGCGATCTCGCAGTCGTCCGGCACGCCGTTGCCGTTCGCGTCCGTCACCAGCCCGGCCAGAATCTCGCACACGTCCGCCGTCCCGTTGCCGTTGCAGTCCGGCTCGCAGGCGTCCGGCACCGCGTTGGCATTGCAGTCCCCCGATCCGCCGGCCGTGTCGCATTCATCCGGAACCTCGTTGCCGTCACAGTCGTCGGACGTGCCCGAAGCGAGATCGCACTCGTCCGGAATGTCGTTTCCGTTGCAGTCTTCGCTGGTCCCGTCGTCGACATCGCACTCATCGGGAACGTTGTTGTTGTTGCAGTCCGGGGCAGTACCCTCGCTGATCTCCACGAGGTCCGGCACACCGTTGTCATTGCAGTCCGCCCCGGCCGGGAACGGCCAGGGCATGGCACGCGCCTGGTAGACTTCCGCCGGGCCTGCGCTCAGCGGCCGCTGCACCCAGGCAATGATGCGAATGTTGCTCTGGCTCGCCCAGCTCTCCGCATCAAACGTGAAGTTGCGAACCACGCTCTGGCACTCACCGGGCGTCAAGGCCAGGTCCGCCGTGGTTGCCGCCTGCTTGAACCCGTTGCGTGAATACGAGATCGACGTCGGCCAGTAGTCCAGCACCTGCACGAGATAGAGCCGCACGGTCTTTGCCGTTCCCNNTTGCCGTTCCCCCCGCTTCCAGGCACACCGTCGCCGTGATGGAGTACGTCTGCCCGCTCACCGGGTCGCCGGTCAGCGACAGGCTAACGTCCGTCGGGACGGCTTGTCGCGCGTTGTAGATGCTGTTGTACCAGTTGTACTGCTGGGGAACCGTGTCCCACGCCCCGGTCGCTTCCGTCACGCCGTCGAACCACGCCCAGGGAATCCCGCTGAAACCGGGGTAGAAGCTGACCCTTCGAGACTCCGACCACGCCGTCAGGTACGTGTCGTCGTAGTGATACTGTACAAACGCGAAGGTCTTCGGATAGGCCGCCAGCATCTGGCTGAACGCCTGACCGGCCGTGGGGCAGTACCCACACCAACTGGCCGTCCACTCCTCCGCCAGCACGGTCCGCGTGGCCGCCGAAGCCGGCGTCGCCGCGACCAGCAGGATCACCGCCAGACAACCGCATCCGCACCACATCCGATTCAACCATCGGCTCTGGAAGTTCATCGCGACCTCCTCCTGATGTCTGGGAATCGAAATCGAGGCTTGCAGGAACCGGAGCGGACTGCCTCTTCCTNNGCCTCTTCCTCGCCCGTCCGGAACGCTGAAACTACTTTATCAAAACGGCACCCGCGATTCAACACGCCGGACCGGCACCCCCGGATCGCCGCTGCCCTGTGGTTCATACCCGGCAGGAACGGCGTCCGCATGTCGTATGGGCCGGAGGGAGGGGGGTGGTTTCCAGGCGAGGCATGCCCGGGATGGCAACGACCGTCGCCGGGGCAACCGGCGACCCGGGGCGTCAGCCCTTCTCAGCCTCGATCGCCAGCGCGTCTCTGACCGCCGCCTCGTGAGACAGGCCGAGGTTCCGGAGGGCCTGGTGGGCCACGCTGCCGGACTCCCGCAGCAGGGCCAGAAGCAGGTGTTCCGATCGCACGTCCCTCGACTCCAGCTGACGCGCCTGCTCGATGGCGATCGCCACCACGTTCTTGAAGTGCGGAGTGCCCGGAAGACGACCGAACACCCAGGTGTCTTCCATGCTCTTCTGCGTCAGCCGGTCGATTTCGTTCTTGAGCTTCGGACCGGTGATGCCGTGGCGGGTCAGGATCTGCGCTCCAATATTCGTGCCTTCCCGCTGGATCGCCATGAGCACGTGCTCGGTGCCCACGTACTCCATGTCGTACTCGCGGGCGATCTCCTCGGCGAGCTTGATCACACGTTCGACGTTGGCGCTGAACTTCTCATACATGGAATGGCTCGCTGTTCCAAGCCACCGCGACCGAGGCCTGCGGGCCCGGCGATCCGTCTCAATCAGGTCGGAGGTAATCATACACCAGACAGATCAGGGCCACAAGGATCGAGAAGACCAGGGTGATGCGCAGAATTCGCAGCCGGTTGGCGATCTCACGGTCACGCCACTCGGCCAGCCGCTCGTCGATCTCGTCCAGCTTGCGATCGATCCGCTGCTCGATTTCATCCAGCTTTTCCCGGACGTAGTCGTCGGCCACCCCGCGCAGTTTTCGCGCGATGCCACCCACCACACCCTGTTGCTCGATGTTCCGCTGCAGAGAGGGAGGGCCGTCCTCGGGCAGAANNGGCACAGACGCCGCTCGATCTCCTCCCTTGGTTCGCCCGGACGGACGGCCAGCCCGTGCAACCGCGCGAATCCCTCCAGACCACGCTGGGACAGGCCCTCGAAGTCGGGAGGATCGCACCGGGCGATCTCCTTGGCCAGCGTCTCCTTGCCGGCGGATTGCCGCACCGGAAGCCGCAGCCATACCACGATGTCCAACAGGGCGTCGCGGTCCAGATCCACAAGCAACTGCTGACGCTCCCGAACGCGTCGCAACGCCTCACCCTGCGGCGTCTCATCCGCCAGAACCAGGCCCAGCGACCGCCCGTACTCGATCAGCTGATCGAGCGGAAGATCGGACAGCGAAGCACTCGTGGGCGGCGGTTTCGAACTCACGGAATCGTCTGCCTGTCCGGCGGGCTCACCATGCCCACCGACCCCACGGACGCGCGCCCGTCCCGGATCGGCGACTGAAGCCCCAC
>MTKZ01002794.1_pt3 | contig 10793 bp, 9 predicted proteins | sample 1042781 | NCBI WGS metagenome assembly MTKZ01 (sample SAMN06212207, study PRJNA360539) | anaerobic digester metagenome | biome: Wastewater treatment plant; material: sludge; isolation source: anaerobic digester fed with sludge from wastewater treatment plant | place: Denmark: WWTP Viborg ...
GGGGTTCCCTTTCCGGTTCAGGGGTGTCCGGCGAGGGAACTCTTTCGTTTACGTTCATTGGCAGTCTCCCGTTCATGTTTTCAGGCCATGCCGCATGCCATCGCCTGTCCGTATTTTAAAACATGCCGTACAAGTTTCCGTAAAAAGTAATGACAATATAGCCCACAGCGCCGCCAACCGCCAGCGTAATCAGGACCTGCAGCACCTTCGACAAAACGTTTACGGCGGTCCGCGCTTCTTCAAAACTGTATTCCGCCGCTTTCTGCAGGGTTTCATCCAGAGTGCCGGACTGTTCGCCAACGGCGAGCATTTCCCGGCCGATCCGCCCGAGATACCGGCTTTTGGAGAACGCTTCCACCAGCGAACCCCCGCGACTCACCACGGGAACCGCGCGCATCAAATCCGCTTCAATGGCGGGGTTCATAGTCATGGCCGCGCTGCGGATGATACATTGTCTTATATCCAGGCCCGCCTGGACCAACAGCGACATTCCCCGGTAAAAACGGGCCAGGGCAAATTTTTCCAGGATACGGTTCACGGGCCAGAGTCCCCTCATCAACACCGTCGCTATTCCGCGCAACCACCCCAGGCGCGCCAGCACCACCAGCACGGCCGCCGCCAGAAACAGCGTGAAAAGCGCCACGCCCTGAAAGCGGAGATAGGAAAACAGAAAGGCATGCATGGAAAAACGCCCGCCGGAACCGTTCAACACGCCCACGACGGATCTGATAATACCCAGGGCGAAGGTGCCCAAAAACCAGGCGCAGACCAGCTGCAGGCCGGGATAGGTCAGCGACGACACCGCCGCACGTTTCATTGCCTGCATGCGTTCATAATGGTCCGCCAGATCACGCAACAACACCTCAAGGCGCCCGCCCTTTTCACCGGCTGAAACCACCTCCACAAACAGGTCCGGGAGAAAACGGGTCTCCCTGCCCGCAGCCTCGGACAGGGACGCGCCGCCGCGGATGGACACCGCCATGGAGTGCAGCAGGCGCCGGGCTGTGGCGGAAACACCCCGCTCCGCCGCCAGAGACAACGCCTCCAACAGGGGTATCCCGGCATGGTACATCGTGGCCAGTTGCCGGCAGATAACCGCCATTTCTCTGGCGGGAAGTTTGGAAGATAACAAACCCATAGTTCAACTAGTGACCCATCCGAGGAGGGTCATATTTCCTGTCCTGAGATATGCTACTGTGCGTCCATGGATTCCAGCCATCGCGTCGCGTCAATGGCGGCCATGCATCCGCTTCCCGCTGCGGTAATCGCCTGCCGGTAGGTTTTATCCTGCACATCACCGCATGCGAACACACCGGGAACCTTGGTATAGGTGCTGTTCGGACGGGTTATCAGGTAGCCGCTTTCATCCATGTCCAGGAGTCCCTGGAACAGCGACGTGTTCGGCTGATGGCCGATGGCGGCGAAATACCCTGAACACGCCAATTCGCGCGTGTCGCCCGTCTGCGTGTCGCGCAACCGCACGCCCGTGACACCCTCATCCTCACTGCCGAGAACTTCGTCGACGACGGAATTCCACTCCACGATAATCTTCGGGTGCTTGACAACCCTGTCGCCCATGATGGGGCTTGCCCTGAACTTGTCGCGACGATGCACTACGTGCACCTCGGACGCGAAATTGGCGAGAAACAACGCCTCTTCCATCGCGGTATCCCCGCCCCCGACAACGATGACGCTTTTGTTCCGGAACCGTGGCAACGCGCCGTCACAGGTGGCACAGGCGGAAACCCCCATGTTCAGGAATCGCTGTTCCGATTCCAGGCCGAGATATCGGGCGGTCGCCCCCGTGGCAATGATCAGAACCGCCGTTTCATACGATTCTTCATTCACCGATACCTTCAAGGGAGACCCGGAAAAATCCAGGGCCGTCACGGTCTTATATTCAAAACGCGCTCCAAACCGTTGCGCCTGTTGCTTGAAGTCCGCCATAAGTTCCGGCCCCGTAATACCATTGGGATAACCCGGAAAATTTTCTACTTCCGTGGTCGTCATCAACTGGCCGCCGGGAAGTATGGCCTGGCTGAATTCGCCTTCCAGTACCAGCGGAGACAATCCCGCCCTGGCGGCATATAACGCCGCGGTACACCCCGCAGGACCGCCGCCCATGATGATTACTTGCTCCATTGCCTGCCTTTCCTGCCGGTAGCGCCACAATACTGCCAGGTTTGAAACATCTTCCAAATCTGTATTTGTTGAGCCGGTTTTAACTGCTTCCCAAATCTAACGCGGGGGTTACCCGCAACCCAAGAAAAATAACAACATCTGAGCAAAAAATGGGACTGCCTCCGGCACACGAAAAAACTATGGGCAGAATACGTAACCCCGAATCGCGCCGGTGGCTGTCCCGAATTTTTTTTTGCGGGCGTGGCACTACAAGGGTGCGCCCACATGGCGCGCCACGGGATACAGTGCCCTCGTTTAGCGGCGCACCTGCCTCCACCCGGAAAAGCGGAACGCAAATGCGGCCTGTCCATCCTGCCGCAAAATCGTGCCTGTATCAGGCCCGTTACCTATTATTGTTCCGGGGTTTCTCCGGTATCTTCGGGAACGGCACTTCCAGGTTCCACAGCATCACTGGCCGCCGTTTCTCCGGCATCATCAGTTTCGGTTTCCACGTCGGCGGAATCCGAGGCCCCGGTGTCACCGCTCGTGGGTGCGGCACTTTCGCTCGGGGCGGCAGCGGCCTCAGTTTCCGGAGCCGCTCCTTCCACCGCCGGTTCGCCTTCATTCCCGGAGGACTCCGGTAAGGGTTCTCCTTCCGCGGACACTTCTTCTTCGGTCAGGTTCCGCCCCAGAATACGGTCCAACACATCGTTATGCTGCTGGTAGGATACGTTGGCCAGCATGCGTTCCCGAAGATCCTTGGTGAAATCCATCATGATTTCGTACTTGCGGGTCTGCACCAGGCGATTCTTGGCTTCTTCCCGTTCACCCTCCAGCCCGGAAAGTTCTTCTTCGGTAGGCGGTGTGCGATCAATGAGTTCAAAGAACCAAGCCTCGCCAAAAAATCCGGATAACGGCCCCGCTATGCTCCCGGGTTCCTTGTCGCGAAAGGCCTTGTGAATCTCGGCGCCCTGCACGTAGAGCTGATATTGGAATAGCGAGTCCTTGGGAGTAAACGGTTCGGTTGTCTCGCCGATGGTGGCGTTCAACTCGGGGAAAAGGGTGTTAATGTCTTCGATCTTTTTCAGGTCGGTTTTGAGTTTTTCCGAATACTCGGCCACGCGCGCCTTGTACTCCTCCGTCTGCTTCTTCTCCGCAATCACATTTTCCCGCGCCTTGTCCAAAACCTCTTCAAAAGGCGGCAAGTCCCCTTCCCGTGATTCCAGCACGTGGGCAAGCAGAATATTGTTTCTTCCCTTGACAGGCGTCCAGGGTTTGTCTTTCTCACTTACCACCTGGGTACGGAATTGGGCCACATCGCTTGCATCTACATTTTCAATTTCACTGGTGGTCCGGTCAAAGAAATTCGTTTGTTTGACTTCGAGTCCTTCTTCCGACGCAACCGTCTGAAGATCTTCGCCTTTTTGGAGACGGGCCGCAATGGCATCGGCCTTGCTTTCGCGTGCCGTGCGTTCCGCCGCGTCAAGCTGCACATTCAACACAATCTGACGGCCCAGAACCTCGCGCACGCCGGTTTCTTCATTCACGCGTTCCTCTTCATTCTTGTAAATGAAATATCCCGTGGGGCCGGCGACCGGGTCGGAGATTTCGCCGGGAAGCAGTTTGAAGAGCGGTTGCAGGTGGGGCGCCATGAATTCCTCTTCCGTCCGCCAGCCCATTTCGCCGCCTTCCGGAGCGGTCAGGTTGGAATAGGCCTTGGCGAGTTCGGCGAAATCTTCCCCCTGGCGTGCGCGCTCCACCAGTTGCGGGGCAATTTCCGGCAGGGGCGGCGCAAGGGATAAAGAAACGAATTCCGCACGCACCTGTTCCGGAAGCCGGTACTTGTCCGGGTTGGCGTCATAGTGCGCCCGCAATTCCTCCGGGGCCGGTTCCAGGGGAGGTTCCACCTTGGCGAATTTTACCCGTATTTTAGTATGGTTGTCTTTGAGTTCCTCTTCGAGTTTACCAGACACCACCCGGTTGCCGGGCGCCATCACCGTATTCATAAAGATCTGACGGGCCACAGACTCGTTCATATCGGCATAAATTTCATCCCACTTGGAAACACTGGCGACCCATTCATTCCACGCCTCATGATTAAAGTTACCTTCCTCATTTTTAAACATGTCCCACAGGCGCATTTGGGCGCTCAACACGGATTCGTCCACAGTCAGGCCCCGCTGTTGTTCCTGCAATTTAATCAGCGCGGAATCCACCATGTTTTCCAAAACACGCTGAACCGTGCCGTCCTTGTCCAAATCCTGATAGCTGGGCCGCTCGCCATCCTGCCCGCGTCGCGCCCCGGCGGTCGCGTCAAGCTGGCGCCGAAATTCCGATTCCATTATCGGCACCCCGCCCACCGTGGCAACCACATTGTCCACCGGCGCCTGACGCGGATTGCTGCCGGAAGGCATGCCGAACATGAATATAAAGGGAATGCAGATAAAAATCAGGACAAAAAACATAATCAAGCGTCTGTGTTTGCGCATCCAATCCTGCATGGAAGAATCTCCGTAATCTGGAAAGCATGACATTCACGGCGGCGCGGCATTTTCAACTATGAAACACCCTGAACATAACACCGCCGTTGCGTTGAGGGAAAACACACTTTACCATAATTCCGCCGGATTTCTCAAACGTTGTAACAGAACACTTCATCACAAAACCCGGCAGGCATTAACCAGCAGGCAGGCCGCGACCTTGTTCCCGGGGAACAATAGTCGGCGTGACACGCGACAGGTACAAGATAAAAACGACCGGGCCCGACCGGGCCGTTTTTCTCCTTCAGGCTGGAGCAAGCGCACCCATCCGTAACACATGCCTCCCTTATCTTGTATTGTTAAACGAAACAGGGTTGCCGCGATGCAATCCATCGTGTTATCATTATCCACAATGTATATCCGCAAGCGGAAGATACCACAGGCACGTTACGCATACATACGCCAGTGCAATAACGGTGCACGGCAGTGTAATCAGGAGTTGTCCTCTATGAATCATTTACGCCCTATAACCTGTACGCCCCTTAAAGCCGCCGCCGCCGGTGTGGGAACCTATATGGTCGTCGCGGGACAAATAATCGCGTTGCTCGCTGAACTGTTTGCGGACAAGGAGATTTTCGCCCCTGAAGGAGAAATCGAGGGCGAAGGAGAAAACGCATAATCTCCCTTGACCCCCCGGTTGCCCCAAGCGAGGGAAACTTTGCAGGACATTCAAGGATAGTATGTGTAGATATAAGGGTGATGAATATTCGCCGTCAGAAAGCGAATTCAGCACATGATGTTATAGAACCTGAACTGAGAGCGAATAAAAACCTATCGCACATACAACGTTGGAGACTTATCATGAAACACATGAAACCGCTGGGAACACTACCGCAATATGCGCAAGGAGAGGGGCTGTGTGATAATATCACGACCACGACACAGGCCCGCTATTGTTTCGTACTTTCCTTTCTGACCGATTTTGTCGTACCGCTGGTGCAACCGTTCATTCTCTGGAAAACACTGCAAGACGAGGAAACGGCAACAGGGGCCTGATACCCGAAATTTAAGACAAGAAAAAAAGGTATTTCCATGCACAAAATACGTCTCATAACGAAACGACCTGAACATGCCTGGAATGTGGCGCCGGACGTAAAGATTGTCTTTATCATTTCCATTTTGGAGGCGGCGCAACCCCTGTTCCAAAACAAAGACCCCCAGAATCCAGCGGGGGGAGGCGGCACCACCAACCCTGAAGGCGAGTCAGAGTGACGATCAAACTAATTATTTTGTTGCATTTGTCAACAAAATATGGTATGTATATGGGGTTGCTTGTGCACTAAGACGGGAGTCCACCGATGAAACATCTTCGGAAACTATCGGCAACGCGGGCCGATGCATTTACGGCACTTATGAACGACCTGTGGCGGGCCTGGTATAACTACCGGGGAAAGAAATATTACTGAACTTGCGCCACAACAGGCAGAATGGAGAAAGGCACCCATGAAACATATCCATACGATTTCAGCGACACGGGCGGAAGCTTTCCGGGACTTTATGTATGCCGTCTGGCGTTCCTGGTATGACTTCAGAATACAGAAGAAAAACGAATATACCATCTGAATTTCTATTCTAAAACATGCCATGCCGCCTGTCAGGAAAAGACGGGAGGCATGTTTTTTTATGCGGGGGAATCTCCCGGCGCCGGACTTTGAGGGGGGAAATTGCCTTCCTGCATCTCATGGTACGCATGGGAAGGAATTTCAGAAATTTCGGATCATCATTTCGAACAAAGTGAAGCAATCTCGACTTTCCGTACACCCCCTTAGGCGCTTAGGGCGATTTCGCCAACAGTTAATTATGATCTCGAAAATACTGGGATCGCCGCCATCCTTGGCGGTTGGAGAGGGCAGACTATGATGTTAGCCCTGCCGGCAAGGATGCCGGCGCTCCCAGTAACACAATATAAAGATGGTTGCGCCGCAGGCGCCCCTTCTTCCGGGCGAAGTCCCGGACGAAGCGTAGACCGTTACGGCGCGACAAGAATATACTTTTACGGTGTACCGGAGCAGCGACAGGTGTAAGACTTGCCATATAGAATGGTCTGGGCGGCTCCAACTTGGCAATTGGCATCACCTGGTATCGTTATGGTACACGTTTACCCTGAAGCTGGACGTGGGCTATCGAAACGTGGGTTTCCGGGCGGTTCCCGAACATGCTGGAGATATTTGAAATTTTCTTGACATGTATTGGAACGGGGGGATATAATGTAGAAAGACTGATGTGGTATTTTTTTTCATTAATTTAATACGAAGCGGAATGTTGTTCGGTGGAAAGGGACGGGGCCTCTACGTGGCGATTTAGTACATAAAAGGACACGTCAACTTCTGCATTGATAGGATGTTTCAAAACATCAGGGATTGTTTCCGAAGGAGTGTTACTTTGTCCGGTGCGTGGCCGGATTTTGTTTCTGTGTAGAAATGCTTGTATGAGCGTTCATAGTGGTTGTAAAAAAGGAAAGGAGAAAGTGTTGATGAACTCTAAAGGAATTAAGTCGGTCGCATGGGTGACACTGCTGGTGCTGGTGGTATGTCCGGGAATGGCGTTTGCCCAGGATTGCATGTACAAGAATCCATTAACGGGTGAACCGTTGTTGGTCATGAGCGGTGACGGGATTGCGGATTTGATTAATGATGTTGATTCATCCCTGAACGACGCTTATGAAGCGTGGGACATCAACAATGACGGCATCAAGGATTGGATCCAATATGCACTGTTGACCGAAGTATTGTGCCTCCACGGCAGCAACAAATGCCTGACCCATCCCGTTATTGACCTGGCGGACGTGCAGACGCGCTGGGACCGTGATTTCAGCACGGCGGGAGTCGTGGCCGATGCGTTGCTTGAAGCCGGCGACGCCGCGCGCACCGCAGCGGAAACCATCCTGCAGATGGCGAATAATCTGCTGGCGGAAAATCCGGATTTCATGAATGACCCGATTGACGAGGCCGCATTCCGGGGGAACCTTCCCGCGGAACTGGCCGGAAAGAACTATGGCGACCTCGTAGTCTATATCAAGGATGCCGCCGAAGATGCCTTGAGCGAAATAGATTCCATCAAGGAAGGCCTGGTCTTCCCGGGCACACGGATGCTCATTGCCTCTATGATGGCCACCAATGATGAGGCGGCCGTGAAACAGATACTGGCCACTGTTGGACAAGCAATTGCGGACTCGGAACTCTATGATATGGCATGGGACTTTCTGAAGGAAACCTTCGGTCTTGACGACGAAGATATTGATACCGCTATTGAGACCCTGGACCCGGAAAATCTCAAAGACATGGACGTCTGCGTGGAAGCGCACTTGAACGAAGACGATATCGATGCCGTTATCGACGCGATTGACGATGCGCTGGAAGGCACCGTGCTTGATCCTGATACCTTCACGAGCGTGGACATCTGCGCGGAGCTGAACCTGGACGAAGGCGATGTGGATGCCATTCTTGATGCTATTCGCATCGCAATCGAAGGCACCCTGCTCGACACGGACAGTCTCAGGGCACTGGACATTTATGCCGAAGTGAACATTGCCCAGGAAGACGTGGATGCCATTTTTGACGCCATCAATGAAGTGCTGGACCCGGCCAACATCGCGGACATGAATGTGTGCGTAGATGGAAACCTGGACGAAGCGGATGTGGATGCCATTCTTGATGCCATTAACGAGCAACTGGAAGGCACGGCACTCGACCCGGATACCCTGTCGGAAATCGACATTTGCGCGGAACTGGACTTGGAAGAAGCGGATATCGATGCTTTCCTCGATTCACTTGATCCGGCGAATTTCCCGGATGCGGGCGCGTACATCGCCACGATCGACGTTCTGTTCCCCGGTCAGCAATGGGGCGCCACCCCGGCTGACACGCTGGCCTCCTTCGTCGCCAAACACGGCGATGATTTTGACGCCCTGTGGAACGACCTGCTCCAGTATTTCGTTGAAAAGGACTGCTCCGACGGCATTGCCTGCACGGTTGACTCCTGCGACCCGGCGACGGGCAACTGCGTAAATACCCCGGATAACGCCCTGTGCGATGACGGTGACCCCTGCACGGAAGACGTCTGCGACCCGGTCAACGGATGCACGCACACTTGGATATGTGCCATAGAGGGTGAGGGTGAGGGTGAGGGTGACCCTGGATGCGAGGAGTGTGAAGGTGAGGGCGAAGGTGAAGGTGAAGGCGAAGGCGAAGGCGAAGGTGAAGGCGAGGGCGAAGGTGAAGGCGAAGGCGAAGGTGAAGGTGAGGGCGAAGGTGAAGGCGAAGGCGAAGTGCCGGTTGAAGGTGAAGGTGAATGTGAAGCCACTGCGGTTCGCACCATCGCCAATAACAATGAAGGATGCTGCCGCAATCAGCCAGTCGCCAGCATAGATCTGACCCTGTCGGAATGCTGCGTCGGTGAATGGACCCTGGAAGAAATCGTCCCCGCCGATCTGGAAGTGGCCAATATTTCCGGCAATGGTGTCTTCGATGAAGCTTCGCGCAAACTGACCTGGTCGGGCCTGACAGTCAAGGCAGGAAAAACAGTCAGTGTCGGCTATGAAGTCAGCGGACCCAAAGGCGAATATGAAGTCGGCGGCATGCTTGTCGTAGACGGACAGACCGTGGCCATTACCGGCGATGACACGCTGGTAATTGACGGTATCAAACGGTCCACGGTATTCCTGGCGGCTCTGGCCGTGGTTGCGCTCTTTGCGCTGACCATGTTCCTGGGCGGCGAAGAGTCCCCCGTCAATCCGTTCCAGAAATAACGAATCCGAATCATACTGCCCGCCGTTGCCTGGCAACGGCGGGCTTTGTTTTTCCGGCGGGTACCGGTCTGAACTGAACCCGAAAATTAACGACTGACAGAACTAAAAAACCAGTCTTTGGGGCCTCATGTCCTTTATGTCCTTTGGGTCCTTTGGGTCCTTTGGGTCCTTTGGGTCCTTTGGCTCCTTTCTAACGCGACCCGCTTCAATTGTTATTGACCACGGTAAAATCAGCGTCCACGGTATGGTCATCATAGGGACGTTGGCTGTCGCAGGTACCACGGCCCGGGTTTCCCGCGCAGCAGCCGGCTTGGGTTTGGCCGTCGGGCGCCGCCTGCCGGTAAAGGGTTTCCGCGGCGTTGTGTGAGGCCCGGGTCACGGCTGTCGAAGCGTTGCGTATGCCGTCCGGGTCGTTTCGTTTCAGCGCGTCACGCAGGCCGTCCAGAGCGGATTCGAGGTTGGCGCGCGCGCCGCTGTCCAACTTGTCACTGTGCTCACGCAGCATCGCTTCCGTCGTATAGAGCAGGTGGTCGGCCTTGTTGCGCTCCTCGATTTCTTCACGGTTGCGCTTGTCTTCGGCGGCGTGCTGTTCGGCCTCGCGAACCATGCGTTGCACGTCCGTTTCATTGAGTCCCGAAGAGGCTTCGATGCGGATGCGCTGCTCCTTGTTCGTGGCGCGGTCTTTGGCGGACACGTGGAGGATGCCGTCGGCGTCTATGTCGAAGGCGACCTCGACCTGGGGCAGGCCGCGCGGCGCGGGCGGGATGCCCTCAAGGTTAAACCGGCCCAGGGTCCGGTTGCCCGAGGCCATCTCACGTTCGCCCTGCAGCACATGCACCGTCACGGCGGTCTGGTTGTCTTCGGCGGTGCTGAACACTTCCTTCTTCGAAACGGGGATGGTCGTGTTGCGCTCGATGAGTTTGGTGAATACGCCGCCTAGCGTCTCGATGCCGAGCGACAGGGGCGTGACGTCCAGCAGCAACACGCTCTTCACGTCTCCCGCGATAACACCGCCCTGAATGGCGGCGCCCACGGCGACCACCTCGTCCGGGTTGACGCCGCGATGGGGGTCTTTGCCGAACAAAGATTTGACCTTTTCGATCACGGCGGGCATGCGCGTCATGCCGCCCACGAGGATGACCTCATCAATATCGGCCGTCTTAAGGTTGGCATCGGCGAGGGCCTTTCTGCACGGTTCTTTGGTGCGTTCGACAAGCCGCTCGCACAACTGGTCCAGTTTCGCGCGGGTAAGGGTGCAGTTCATGTGTTTCGGACCTCCCCCATCCGCCGTGATGAAGGGCAGGTTCACATCGGTCTGCAATGTGGACGACAATTCGCGTTTCGCCTTTTCGGCGGCTTCCTTCAGCCGCTGCAGGGCCATCTTG